>JAEEGH010000435.1_pt1 | contig 180280 bp, 144 predicted proteins | sample 9134181 | NCBI WGS metagenome assembly JAEEGH01 (sample SAMN16246544, study PRJNA631951) | gut metagenome | biome: gut microbiome; feature: rumen; material: DP-attached | host: Bos | place: Iran: Karaj | collected 2018-10 | reverse complement strand
CCGCACCTCCCTCGGATATAAGTGGAGAAATATCATCTGGAGATTTGTCCGACCCTTTTCCAAAAGCAATATGGACTACTTCATGTCTTACTACTGCAAGCATTTCATCAATAGACCTGTCTGATGCAGAAGGTGACAAAATGCATAGTTTTCTTTTCTCATAATTTGCATTTCCAACCATCCATGACTGATAGGACTCCGTTGTTTTTTCCGCGTCTATGATAAACGATTCAGTATCAGGACAAATATTGAGAGTAAAAAGTTCTGTATCCGGTTCTATGTCAAAATCACGGGACACCCTATCATACATGGTTTCCGCGGTATTTATAACTGATTGGGCAAATTCACTATCTTGGGATTCATATTTAAATAAAAAGTGTCTACCTTCATATTGTTTCATTTCACTTACCTGCTTTATACTGGAATATAATACTAACTAATTATAACATAACTCTTGACATAGTCAATGAAATAATATATAGTCAAAACGAGCTGAACAATGAATTTTACCATCATCCAGCTCGCTAATTATCTTAGGAGATATAATTTACAGAAAATCTTTCACACACTCCATTTTACGTTGATAAGTAGCACTATCTATTTTTCCCTTGCTATAATCTTTCATAAGTTTATCAATTTTTGACTTTAATTCTTTTCTCTCGTCTTTTGGTTTTCCAAATAATCCCATATATAAGTGCCTCCTTTAACAATTTATGATAGTAATTATTTATCATATGTTCAATAATACAATTATTTGAATCAATTATTATTTTATTAAATCTGTATTACTGAAAAACTTCAAACATTCACTTAAAAACATCAATCATCGTAATACACTATCTCAAAATCTGGATCGTCATAACCATCTGAATCACCGGGATTAGACATAGATAATTCTGCGGCTCCTTGTGCAGAGCATCCAACTAGATATTCACCATATTCGTTAGCTTCTTCAAAGGTGTCAAATTCTTCATCGTATTCTTCGTCACCACTAGAATACTTCATTACTACTTTGTAATACCCCATAATACCTACCTTTCTTGCATAATGCAAATGTGATAATGCTTTGAGCTATTGTATGATTGTTAGAAAAAGACAAACCACATATATAATTATATAATAATATATTTCCGTGCGCAAGAGATTTTTTTTGATAAGGTGTAAGGCGTATAATCAGTGCCTATGATAAAACACATTATAATATGTGCTTCAAAAAGTATAATTGTTTAGATTGATCATTTTACCTATATCGCTTATGGGTTGCCATATTGTCATATAAAAATATCTTGCGTTTTCAGTGTCAGCATGCTAATATGTTTTCATAAGCAGTAAATAAACTCTATTGCAGCTTGCTGCATTTATTCCGTATGGTGTGGAAACTTCGGTATATTCTGATTTAGTGTATTTGATATTATTCTATTTGATTATTGGTTATTGAGATTTGATTTTGCTTATTGATTCATTTGTTGAGAGAATTGCTGTTTCTGCATTAGTTTGACCCGGATGATCTGTATTTATTCCCTGCTTAAAAACTAAAGAGTGGTGAAGCAGGGACAGGGGATATCGGTAGTATCATACTCATGTCTATGTTTCTGTATTCACGCGGAAAAGGAGGCACATGGGTAAACAGGATATTACTTAGATGAAATTGAAGGAGGGGACCTTGATATGTGTAAGGCTATAACAGATCTGATACAGGACGGAAGAGATGAAGGAAAGATAGAAGGAAAGATAGAAACATTTGTTGAACTTATAAATGATGGAGATATGACGGTTGAAAAGGCAGCTGCAAAGATGCAAATAAGTGAAAAGGAATTCTGCACTCAGGCAAAATCTTTAGGATTTGAAGTTGCAATATAGAATTACTTAGAACCCTTACAAAAAAACAGGAGGTACCCAGATGAAACAGATGCTTCGAAAACTTACATTTATCGGCATGTTAATGATCACGGCATTGGTCGTAACAATGCTTATTAACGATGTACCGGCACAAGCCGCAAGCAAAATAGTCAGAGTATCCACGGAAAAGGCTCTGAACAAAGCGATAAAAAATAAAGATGTAGCGATCATCAACTTCCAGACCGAGGCTTATATGAAAGTCACCATAAAAGCCAATAAATCTGCGGCCTCCAAGTATCTCGATATAAAAGCACCTAACGCCGACATCACCAACAAGTCGACCTTCCGCGGCATCACTGTGCAGGCTGTGGGTAACTACACCGAAGCAGCAAATGGTAACACATACGAGATTTACGACGATAAAATGGTCGACAGCTTCACCGTTTCCAAGAAAAAGACCGTAAAATCAATGAATCTCTATACTCCTAGCCAGCACATCGATCAGTTCGCTATTCTTAGGAATGGTGCGAAGATCGAGGAGTTTAACCTCATATATTCCGGTGACGGCAATGTCAGCTATGGCGTGTACAATCCCCAGACCGGTGTTATGGAATTCAGCTATTATCTCAGCCAATACGACGTCACCGTCAACCTTGAGTACACGTTTGACAAGAGCGGCAGGATACTCAATTTCAAAAACAAAGCACCTGAGTTTGGTTGCGATTACACCTATGAATACGACGCTAACGGCAATGTTATTAAAAATACCTTCACCGACATGATAGGAAACTGCGTCTATACCTATGAGTACGATGCAGACGGCAAGCTCATCCGCGAGGTCCATGACGAAGAAGGCGGAATGCTCTATGAATTTAAGTACAAATACGATAAAAAAGGCAATCTCTTAAGCCGCATACATACCAACCTCAAAACAGGCGAGAGCAGTACCGTTGCGAAATTTACCTATGACAAAAAAGGCAGAAAGCTTTCATGCGTCGACACATACGGCAGCAAGATCGTCGAAAAATATAAGTACAACAAAAAAGGTTTCCTGATATCATACACCCAGACTATAGAGAACGGTCCGAGCTATACATATAAATTCTCTGAAACCTACAAGTACAACTCAAAAGGTGACATGACTGAACGTACTACCAACGATAACGGAAGAAAGACTACCAAGAAGTACTAAACCAAGGAGACCCTGCCTATGAAGAAAATCTTAACACTCCTATGTATATTAATTCTTATATTATCCTTCTCTGCCTGCTCTAAAACTGAGCCTGAAACACCTACATCCACAACAGATCAACCATCCCCCACAACAGCCGAACCTACACCTACTGTGGATTATGATGATTTGTATCCCGGTACGCCCGTTACCATAGCCCATCTCCTTAAGGCCGAGTATTACGGCTTTTCTCAGGGTATATATGACATGATAGCGGAGGACTGGAAGCAACGTGATGCGATAGATGAGATGGAAAGGATGACTTCTAGTCATGCGCCCGGTGTGTGCCAAAAATCATTTAACACGTGGGAAGAAGCGACGGAGTTCGTAGGAGTGCAGCCGTGGAATCCGTTGGAAGATAAGACATGGCTTGAGAACCTAAAACCTAAACAGAATGACGGTATACACCAGAATGGTGAGACTCAACAAAATGACGGTATACAACAGACAGACGAGACACACCAGCCCGACGGGAATCAAACTGACCGTCAGAACCCTAACTATAGCACAACATTCAGCGGAACCCGTGAGGGAGAGCTGCTCAGTTTGATACTCCAGAGTGATTATTACTTAGAGCATGGTTTTGTTAATGAGATGATCCTGCTGTATAATCCTAATGGTACCCATAAGGCGTGGATTGAAGACGATATGGTGGGAGAGTGTGTTACTTTTTCATTTGAAGTCTACTCTGGCCATAACAAAGAGACCGAGACCGTGACAGCCGATATCCTGGTGGCACACTCTGAGTATTATGATGCGGTAAGACTCGCATTACCCAAAGCAGAGAATTACAAATACTTCTTTAACATCACGTCGAACAACGGGACGGAAGATCTCGCAGTATATTTTAACAAAGTATGCGAATATGTCGGCATACCGCTGGATTACGACGGATTGATGCAGTTGATAGGAAAATCATAAGATACTTGTATTTAATTGCATTTCCCTTTTCTGACTTTCTTTACCATCATGACGAGCAGCAACACAGCCACAGCCACTATGATCAGGCCGCCGATCACGCTGCGGCTCCGCATGATGTCGACGCCGACAAACACGATTAAGCCGATAATTGCGGCAAATATCAATATACCGATGACAGCGATCATGACACGGATAGGCTTGGGGACTTTACTGTTCCTGACTGCGGCTTCGCCACCGGCATAAAGCAATTCTACTACTACATCAAATATGAATTCAAATAATATTTCCATGGGGGTCTCCTATGAATGTGACAAGGGGACGGTTCTCCTGTCACACAGATATGACAAACAGAGCCGTTCCTTAATATATTACCTACAGTTCCCATATCCGGGGACTGTTTTTTTTCCATCTGTACGGTATTATATCCGTCATATCTTACAATTCGGTGACTGGATTTAAGTTTTTTGATAAAATACGCTAAAATTTTTCTTTTCTGTCACTGACATGTCACATTGCATATTTATAGTATATGATGGACAACTGTCATAATGCATGTTTATAGTATTCGATGGACAGGTGTTGTAAGAAAGGAAGTATTATGGAACTTATAGAAAAAATCAGTATGCTGTTTATATCATTATTATTAGGAGTGCTGTTGCTTACGGGCTGCAGTAAGAGTGAAGAGCCGGGTAATGGTGGCGACGCAGGGAACGCGGCCATGGTCACCGGGACAGACTCCGGGAATACAGGCACGGGCAATTCGGATCCTACTGGTACCTCTGGCATTACAGCGACACCTATGCCCACAGCTACTCCGGAGCCGACTCCGGCACCGCCTTTTGTCAAGACGGCATATGAGACTGTAGGACGGGATGATATTTACCGCATACCTTTAACAGAGATAGATAACGAGAACGGATACTTTATGTCCAATAAGTATGCAGGGAAATACACACTTTTTTGGATAGATGTACCTGAGAAAATTGATGATACTGCAGCAGATGATGTCTCTGGAGATATAGAAGATTCCAAAGCAGACAATGTACCTGCAGATATAGAAGATTTCGAAGCAAATGATGTTTCTGCAGATACAGAAAATACAGAAGGCGACGATGCCGTCACAGATACAGATGTGCAGGATTTTGAGGACACTCCGGAATACAGCGATATACCTGGATCCGCTGACATCCCGGATTACATACCCGAGTACACCGATAGGAACATCCTCGTCCTGATGCAGCCCACTGTGAGCAGTATTCAGTACAGATATGAATTTGATTTTATGATCAACGAGCCCTTCCTCTTGGATGACGGTACAGTCATCATAGAGGAGATGGAGGGCAGGACCGTACATGTATTAAATGATGAGCTGAAAGAGGTGCAGGCATTCACACCGGATGAGGATTATTCCGCAATGCTCGGGGTGGACTCGGACGGGTATATCTGGTTTAGTTGTGAAAAAGACCACAAGCTTATAGCTACGGATTTTAAGGGGAAAAAGTTAAACGAACATGATTACGATCCGCAATACCAGATCAACGGATATCTCGGAACATATGATGGACAGAAGTGTTTTTGGGCAGTGGATGATGAGGATTATCTTAAAACGGCTTACTTTTATTTAGCAGGTGACGATGATAAAGCCGGCATTACCACCAACGACGGTGATAAATCAGCCGAGATCACCTATATCACCGATGGCAATACGGAGCTCGGATACGAGTGGAAGGGCTACAACCCGCCTTCCTATGACAGCCTTGATCTCATAAGCTCCAGATCGACGTGGTTTTTCCATGTGCCGGGAAATGTGACAGAAGGGTATGCATTCCCGAAGAGCAGTCTCGGTGAAGGCGTCAGCTTCATGAAGGGCAATGTCCTGTGCGGCGGCAGTGAGTTCTGCGTGGACAGGGAGACCTATAAATACAGACACGAATACAGACGCTATGATATGGATGCCCGCACCGTATCGGGTGTGCTGCGCGAAGAGGATATACCCGGATGCGAATACTTAAGCCCGCTCGGGACTTTGGGTGACGGATATGTCATTCTTAAAACAGACAATGAGGACGGCAGCCGCGGGATCCTTTTATGGAGTGCAGGAAATGAAACATCGCCGATACAAGGGTTCTGTGATTTTACAAAGGATGACCCGGCGGAATGTCTTACTAAGCTATTGACTGTAGCCAAGGATGATTACAATATCGTTATCACGCCCGACAGGACGGAACATGACGGTACAGCTGAATCTGTAGGCGATTTTATGGCAGAGATGGAGTTCGCCAACAACTTTATCCTTACGGCACAGGCCAATCCCGAGGTAGTAAAGCCCAAGAAAAGCGATACACTCCATCCGGAGAACAAGAGCAATAACGACGGAGCAAATTATACCTTCAATCCGCATGTTTTCTCAGGCTTCTACCTTAAGGAACACGGCGAGGAGCGGCGTGATGCTTTCTTCAGATATGTGGATGCCCTGCGTGCCGGCGAGGACGAGTATGAATGCCCGAATGAGGGCTGTGCGAACTGGTCCGGTGGCAGGCTCGCCAAGTATTTCTTCCCTTTGGGATTTATATATACATCGGTCGAGTATGTAGGTAAGGGCCGTGCCAAAATCACGTACAATATCCCCAAAGAGGAGTTTTTAGCCAAGGAAAAAGATTTTGAGGAGCGTATAACAGCCATACTGAATGACGTGCTCGAGGAGGATTATACTGATTTTGAAAAGGCACTGGCGCTGTATGAATTTATGACGGAATATACCGTCTACGACTATGATATGCGTGATCACAACGTGGAGTGGATGGACAGGCAGTCGGGCTACAGAGTGCTCATGGAGCATCAGGGTATATGCTGGGAGATCGCGTGCTTATACCGGTATCTGCTGCTGCAGTGCGGAGTCGATGCCGAGGAGTCCACAGGCATGCCGGTCAACCCCGAAGAGGATATGCATGAATGGAATTATCTGGCGCTCGACGGAAAAGGGTATCTGATTGACGCCACCTGGGGCCTTACAGAAAATAGGGAGCCCAACATGGAGTATTTCCTCTTTACCGATGATATGAGAGAGCGCAGGGACGGCTACATTATAGACTCTTTTGACATAGGCGGATACGGACTGTACGGCGCCCGCAAGAAATACTCATTTGAAGCAAACGACGAACGCTACAGTGAACTCTGGTATGGCACCTTCCTCGCCTTCGACGAAGAAGAAAAATGCATCTTTTACCGGAATATATTCGGCGAGATATGCCGGTTCGATTATTAGATGAATCAAAGGGGTCTGACCCCTTTGACACGTTAATGCACTAAAAGGGTCAGACCCCTTAGGAGGAAATATGCTAAAGAAAAAACTTACACCGGTCATTTTGATCATCTGCATGCTTACCATGATATTTACGGCGTGTGCGTCTGCACCTAAGGTGAAGCTGCCGGCGCAGAAGGAAGTGACGGATAAGACATTGAAAAGTGTGTTTGAGGGGCATGGCATGAAGATAGGTACATGCATCTCCGCAAACGTGATAAACAATCAAAAAATGGCAGACCTGGTGGCAGAGCAGTATAACAGCCTCACGATGGAAAACGCCATGAAACCCGACTATATCCTGAACCAGGAAAAAAGCATCGCAAGTGGCGAGCTGACCGTGGAATTCAACCAGGAAGCACGCTCAATACTCGCCTGGGCAAAAGAGCACAACTTCGCCATGCGAGGCCACACACTCATCTGGTACAGCCAGACACCCGATTGGATATTCCGCGACGGATTTGACAAAAATGGCGTATATGTCAGCCGCGAGGAGATGCTCACACGTATGGAAGCTCTTATAAGCGGTGTTTTTGCTGAGCTCCAAACGCTCGGATATCTCGATCTTTTCTATGCCTACGACGTGATAAACGAAGCTGTCATGGAGGACGGCAGTATTAGGGAAAACAACTGGACGAAGATAATAGGAGACGACTACCTCTGGTACGCATTTTACTATGCAGACAAATACGCGCCTGAGACCATTGACCTTTATTACAACGACTACAATGAGCAGTACAAGGCAGAGAGCCTGGTCGAACTGGTGGAGACATTGAAGGATAATGACGGAAGGTACCTCATAGACGGGATAGGGCTGCAGGCACATCTGTTTACCGCTGATGACTTGCCGAACTACCTGAACGCAGTCGATATCTTAGCTGAGACCGGCTTAAAGCTGGAACTTACCGAAGTGGACATAGGTCTTGGCAAATACGAAAGTCCGCTGTCGCCCACCGATGAAAACTTAAAAGAGCAGGGCAGGTATTGCTACGAACTTATAAAAGGGCTGTTCGAACGCAAAGATGCAGGCAGCATCAATATGGACGCTGTCACATTCTGGGGATTTTCTGACGGCATATCCTGGAGACGAGAATACAGTCCCCAGCTCTACGACGCAGACCTCGACCCGAAATACGCATTATACGGAGCTCTGCAGATCCGTGAATATGCGGGGTATCAGACAGTACAACCGTGAAATGAAAAATATTGATTGCGAAGGTTACTGTACAGAAAAACAAAGTAGCAAGAACGCAAAAACAATAATATGCGTGAATAAAACTAAATAAGAACGAATAAAGAATGAATAAATAACGAATAAAGAAGAACCTATGATATACAATAATATACCTGTAAATATTATTAAAAGCAGGCGTAAGACTATCTCGTGCACGATAAAGGATGGGACCGTAGAGGTGCGGGCACCGTACAGGATGTCGGAGGCACAGATAAAGGAGTTCCTGACTAAGCACCGGGCGTGGATAGAGAAAACGCTGCAAAAGGACAGAAAACTAAAAGAAGAGCTGGAGACACTTCCGGCACTCTCGTATAACGATATATGTGAACTGGCCGAAAAAGCAAAAGAAGTGATCCCGGAAAGAGTACGGTACTATGCCGGAAAGATCGGCGTCACCTACGGCCGGATCACCATCCGAAACCAGAAAACGGTGTGGGGCAGCTGCACGGCAAAAGGAAACCTCAACTTCAACTGCCTGCTCATGCTCACACCACCGGAGGTGCTTGACAGTATAGTGGTGCACGAGCTGTGCCACAGGAAGCACATGAACCATTCGGCGGAGTTTTACGCAGAAATCCTGAGAGTATATCCCGAATACAGAAAATGGGAGAAGTGGCTTAAAGAAAACGGCAAGCGCCTAATCGCGCAGATGGGGGTATAACGTTTTACTAAACTTGACTAAATCTTTATAATTTGTTATATTATATAATTGAAAATGTGCGGAATCATTTTGTTACCGGGAACGCTGAAAGCATCCACAAGTAACTTTGTACAAATTAGAAGATCAGAAAAAACACAGTTGGAGTAAGCGTATGGATTTTCAGAAATTAGTCGATTCCATATCGGGTATGGCCTGCATTTTATCTGTAGAAAAGATAACCGGCGACTCATATGGGACAATACGTATAGTAACGGGAAACAAGGCGTATATAGACTCTATAACGTATGATAAGTTAAAACTTCATAAGTATTGTGAATTCGTCCCGAACTGCAATTACGAGACGTATCTGGACAAGGATCTGAATTTTGAGCACTTTGTATACAATGCAGCCGTATTAAAGCACCAGAATCATACCTATATAACCCCTGAGAGATATGATTACTGGTTCAACATGACAGCCATCCCGCTTGAGTTCGAGGATGACAGGTTTAATTACTGCCTGTATACCCATGAAATATTCGACGAGCCCAACGCCGAGATTATGTCCAACGTATCCAATGAGACCGCGGTCAGGGTGCTGAACACCTGCATCAAGCTTCATGGCGTAAGAGATTACAGCGAAACCATGAATTCCATAATAAAAGACATACGTGAAGTATGTAAGGCCAGCTATTGCTGCATTTTGACACTGGATTTCGTGAAAAAAAGCTGCGACATTTTATGCGAAGATAAAGCGGAAAATACAACTCTGGTCACAAATGACAACTGGTTTGACAACTTCTACGACATAGTAGTGACCTGGGAGGATACCATCGGCGGCAGCAATTGCCTGATACTCGCCAGCGAGCAGGACATGCTGTTTGTAAAAGACAATAATCCCATGTGGTATAATTCCATCAAAGCGGCATCGGTAGAGAGCATGGTAGTCGTGCCCCTAAAGAACGGGCGGGAGCTCTTGGGATACATATGGGCCACCAATTTTGAGACAAAAAGAGCGGACAGCATCAAGGAGATACTTGAGCTCACATCATATTTTGTATCATCCGATCTGGCAAACAGGCAGATGTTCGACAGGCTGAAATACCTAAGCTCCATCGACCTGCTTACCGGCGTATACAACAGAAATGAGATGAACAACAGGGTGGAAGACCTTGCCGATGATGAAGAAGGCAGGCCGTTAGGCGTGGTATTTGCCGATCTTAACGGACTGAAATATATTAACGACAGCGAAGGACATGTGGTCGGCGATCTGCTGCTAAAAAACGCTGCGATGAAGCTCCAAAACGTATTTATCGGCAGCGATGTGTTCCGTGCCGGCGGCGACGAATTTGTGGTACTGGTAGACAATATCTCAAAGTACCGGTTTGAAAAACTGGTGTCCCAGCTTGACAAAGTCATAGAGCTTAAGGAAAACGGAATCAGCTTTGCGTACGGCACCTGCTATATCGAGGACAGCCGCGAGATCCGGCGCGCATTAAAGGATGCCGACGAAGACATGTACAAGTACAAACAGCTGTATTATCAGAAAGAAAACGATCCGAGATACAGACCGAGAGATTAAATTTGAGGGAACAGTTCTTCAGGGAACAGGGGACGGTTCTCTGTTCCCAGTTTTGGGAACGGAGAACCGTCCCCTGTTCCCTGTCTGTCTAAAGCCTTGTTTTTCATCCTCGGCTATGCTAAAATAACTATAAATATGGTTGACAAAGAAAAGGAGTCGCTATGAAAAAACAGATACTCACACTGATTACAGCCACGGTACTGACCACCATGCTGTGTTCATGTGGAAAAAGCGAAGAGGAGAAGGAAACCATGACAAACAATGAAAAAGTAACAGAAACAGTAACAGAAATAGATAAGGATGCTTTTGCTTCGGGCATTAAGACAGAAGACGATAACACAACGGATGCAGATCAAGCAGCTACTGCAACACCTGCGGGAGCGGACATAGCGCAGTCATCAACCAGTACAGACACCGGCTCTCAGACCGGGACATCAACCGGAGACTCGACTGACACACAACCCGGTACATCCACCACCCCGACCGAGACACCTTCCCCCACACCCACACCTATCATAATAAACGATCAGATTGATGAAAAATGCCCCGCATCCGTTACCACCACCAGAAAAGACGTAACATACGGAGCATTCACACACGGAACATATTATTCCGAGACATGCGGCATGGACCGCGGATACTGCATATTGCTGCCGGCAGATTACAGCACAGAAAAGAAATACCCCGTGCTGTATCTCTTACATGGAATATTCGGCAATGAATACTCCTTCTCGCAGGATGCTAGCAACAAGATAAAAGAGATCGTAGGCAACATGGCGGCCGACGGCTACATAGAAGAGACCATCATTGTGTGTCCTGACATGTACGCCAAAACCGACCCCGCACAGAAGCCCGGCTTCGACGGAGAATCGTGTCTCCCGTATGACAACTTCATCAACGACCTGGTGAATGACCTGATGCCTTACATCGAAAAAGAGTATTCGGTCCTTACCGGCAGGGAGAACACATATCTCGCCGGATTCTCCATGGGAGGACGCGAGACGCTCTTCATAACCCTTCAAAAGCCCGAGCTCTTCGGATATGTATGTGCCATCTCCGCAGCCCCCGGAATAGTAGCTACCACGGATAAATTCATGACACATCCCGGCATGCTCGAGGAAAGCGAAGTGAAGTTCGCGGAAGGTGCGGTCACTCCCGAAGTATTCATATTGTGCTGCGGCTCTAGAGACTCGGTAGTAGGCCAGTACCCGAAGTCATATCACGAAATGCTCGAAGCCAACGGCTCGGACCACATCTGGTACGAGATCCCCGGTGCCGACCACGACAACGACGCCATAAAGAGCGGACTATTTAATTTGTTTAAGCAGATAGCAAACAAGAAAGCATAATAAAAAAGAAACAAAAAAATTAAGGAACAGGGGACGAAAAGGGAACAGGGGACGGTTCTCTGTTCCCGGTTTTGGGAACGGAGAACCGTCCCCTGTTCCCTAACCTAAACCAAAACCACAAGGAGGAAGAAAATGAAAGACTTAGCAAAAAGCAGCATTAAAGGATTATTGTTAGCACTGGTATTAACACTTATCAGCGGAATAGGTGCCGTTACGGCCTCGGCGGGGACTCTCACGGCAGATCTCGACGGAGACGGCAAGAAAGAGCAGATAGTGTGGGATGAAGACGATCCTGACACCATTACCGTAAACAGCACCGAAGTGCTCAAAGCAGCAGATGTATCATCATCAGATTTTTACCCCGATTATTTTGAAGTATCCGTAATCGACACATGCAAGAAGGACAAATACAAGGAAATCTGCGTAGTCAGCTATTTAGAGGGACTTCACGACTATTATTTATTCAGATACGATAACGGAAAGATAACAAAGTATGCGGTAATTGTTAACGCTGATGAAATATTAACCGTAAAGACAAAGAATCGCATAAAAGTAAGGACTTACGTGTTTGTACAGGGCATCGGCAATATCAGGGTCGATGAGGTATATAAGGTAAAGAACGGCAAGGCAACCCTCAAAACAAAGACATTTAAGCCCAACGGCAAAAATGCGACCAAGACCTTTAAGTCCCAGAAGGAAATGATAATATTTAAGAGCAATGACTGGGCAAAGGTAGCCGGCACGGTAAAACCCGGCGAGAAATTTACCCTCGTAAAATTCACCAGGAATTCTAATGGCCAGTTTACCAATCTGTATATCAAGACAGCATCAGGCAAAAAGGGCTGGATCAATACAAGCGAGTACGGTTTCGCAGGATTTATAATTGAGAACCCGCCTCTGTGGGATTAAGAAGAGTAAAAAGAATAATGAAAAATAGTGAAAAAATAGTGAAATTTTAATGGAAATTTAAGGCTTGTTATGCTATAATATCATCGAGGTGATCTGAAGATGATTAAAGTGGTTTTGACAAACGAGATTTTAAAATACATAACTGAAATTGATAAAAACAGATACAAGGTTTCCTCTGTGAAACTGCCGAGGTCTGTAGCAAGCAAATTACGTAAGAATTCAAAGAAGAAGAGCTCGTATGCTTCAAATAAGATAGAAGGAAACCCGCTCACGGAAAAGCAGGTTGATGAAGTTATAGAGCGGGATGAAAGAAAGCACTTTTTAAAGCCGGAACAAGAAGTTCGTAATTATTTTTTGGCACTTCAGTTTCTTGAGGAGAAGGTAAAAAAGAGAGAACGCTTTTCCAAGAAACTGATATTAGATGTCCAGAAATATGTAGAAAAGGGAGCATCAAAAGAAAAAATCGGACTAAGAGGGGAACAGCCGCCCGGAGTGTTGTTTGCGGTTTATGATTCTCAGACCGGGAACCCTGATTATATCCCTCCTGAGTACTGCGACATACCGGAGCTATTGGATGAGCTGGTCAACTATGTGAATAATACTGATGATCACCCATTGATAGTTGCTGCAGTTGTGCATTATCAGCTGGTTACGATACATCCGTTTGAAGACGGAAATGGCAGAACCGCACGTCTGATATCGGGATACATCCTGGATATCAACGGATACGGATTCAATGGAATCGGTTCGTTAGAAGAATACTTCGCATATGATATTAATGAGTACTATGAGTCGATACAGATGGGTTTGCCGGCACTATATTACTCGGGAAGAAACAATCCGCCACATCCGGAAGTGTGGGTGAATTATTTTCTGCGTATGGTGCTGTTATATTCAAATAAGATCTGTGAGCTGTCAGAAAAATCCGGTGAAGATGAAATTAGCGGAAGTTTATCCTATTTAAAGGGCAAGGAAAAAGAACTGCTGCTGTTTTTGATAAGGAAATATAAAGGAGCATTTACTCCGATCGAAGTCAGCCGTGAAATTGGTGTAACAAACAAAACGGTTATAAACAGATTATCAGTGTTGGTAAAAAACGGTTTTGTGGAACCTCTGATGGTAAATCAGCGCATCACATCTTACAAATTAAGTGATTTTACGAAGAATAACGAAAAAACGATAAAGAAGATGATTTAGACCATTCCCCCGGTAACAATGCCGGGGGTGTTTTGTCATATAAAACCATTGTTTTCCCGCCTAATTTATGCTAAAATTATAAAAAATATAAAGGAGAAATGAGTATGAAGCAAAAACTTATCCGACAGATTATTGCTGCAGTTTTGGTATTGGCACTGGTACTGGTTCAGCTGCCCGCGATAGCTCCTGTAGTTTCGGCATATGCAATGGATAGCCTGCCCACACCCCAGAATGCGGACTGGAAAGCAGAAGCACTGGCAACAGCCACATGGGATGCTGTAGAAAACGCTGACTACTATGTTTTATCCGTCAGTGTATATCTTGAGGGAGAGTTGCAGGGTACAGCAGAAACAGGTACTACCGGTACAGAAACAGACGTACAGCAGCAGATAAGAAATCTTGCACCCTCAGGTGCAGATTCTGTAGATGTAAGTTTTTGCGTAAAAGCTCAAAACACCGAAGAAAATATAGAAAGCGTTTATTCGGAGGATTCCGGGGAGATAACATATTATCTCAGTGTGCTTGAAACGATAGCTGCACCCACCGATGTCACTCTGTCTGAGGACGGTATTGCCAGCTTCAGTATGGTAAACGGAGCAGAATACTATACGGTCACTTTATCTGCTGAAGGAGACGGCGGATGGGTTACAGACACCAGAGAAAACGGATATTTCGATTTCGGATATATGAATCTGGATATAGCTGACTTCATGGAACGCTATTACAGGGACAGAGGTTATTATGGAACTACTGTAAGTTTTTATGTAGAAATAGAGGCAGTATCACCTGAAGGCCGGACATCTGCTATATCAGAGAAATCAAACAGTGTTTCCTACTACAAAGAAAGTCCCTTACACACTCCTGAGTTCGTATCATTGGAAAAAAATGAAAATGACAGATATATTTACACATTTAAATGTGAAGATGAGTTTGTCACATTTTATGAGTTCCAGTTCAATTTAATGAAGTGGCTTGACAAAGGCTCGGATGAAGTATCAGAAGATACAAATGATAAAGCAGGATTAACTTTTATCAGGATAGATCCGGAAGTATATGATTCGTTTACCTCTTTAGAGGAGCCGGGATATTACAGCCTGGATATATCGGATATGTTAAGGTGGTATTATAATTCGGGCTGGCGCCTTAACACGGATTACCCGGTAGATATGGGAATACGTATAAGAACTGTCTTTGCGGAAGAAGATAAAGCTGAGATATACAGTAATTATTCTTCTTTAACGAAATTGGAAAATTATCGTGAAGACGGAGCATTTGCCAAGATAGAAAATCCCGTGATAGTATATGATGGAGAAAAATGCATATTGTCATTTGAGGCAATACCGGGTGCGGAAGGGTACGATATTGAGTATCATATATGGGGAAGAGATATTACAGTAGGTGCAAATGCGGAATTCCTTCTTGATAAATGTGTGATCGATAATGGTATCTGCTATATTGACCTTACGGATATTTTAAAAAATGAAGTATCCATAATGGAACGTGAGGGAGAATTAATATATTTCAGTCTCGCTGTAAGAGCATACGGAAATAAAGATAAATTCGAGATAGCAGCATTTTCGGAAGAAACCAATAAGATCAGATATTACTCGTACGGAACAGTATTGGAGAACCTGATACTGGCACCGGTCAATCCTATAATAGCAGTAGGCAATACGCTGTATCTGGGAAAAACAGTAGTACCTGTTAACGGATACTATGAAAATATTGAATGGACATCCGACAACAAAGACGCCATATCAGTAAATAATGAAGGCTGCTTAACCGCACTCAGTGAAGGACAGGCCGTTATCACCGCTTTGGTTGACAACAGTGTAGAAGTATCGGTTACAGCTAATTCATATGTGGTTTATTCCAATATAGCTGATGAAAAAGAGGCTGAATTTGTAGAAGGTATTTCGGGAGATATTATTGACGACATCGGAAACAATGACGAGCCTGATCTGAGCCATACCGATATCGACAAAGATGATCTGGATACCATAAAAGAAGAGATACATACCGGTATAGAAAACGGAGATACATTCCATACAGATATCAGAGAGATACAGAAGACATTTGATTCATATAAAAATAACTGGGGTCAGATACAAAAGGCTGCCGGCGAATTAAATGTAAAATATGCCGATGCATACAGTATTGACGTTGAAATGTACCATAAAAATAAAGCCGGAACTGAGTATCATATCGGTAATATTACAGAATTTGAAAATGAGATATCATTCACTATCGATCTGGTAGGAAATTCCGGAAATTATGTACTCGTAAGAGTTCATAAGAATGCCAACGGTGAAGAAGAGTATGAGAAGGTAGATTATACTGTAAATGAAGATGGTTCCTTTACAGTTAAATCTAAGAAGTTCTCTGATTATGTAATTTTGTCTATAGAGGATACAACAACTACAGAAGAACCCGTCACGGAAGAGAATAACGGTACAGAGGGAACACCAGGGACAGAAGAAATACCTGCCACAGAAGAAATTCCTGCAAATCAGGAGACGGGATCAAATGTATCCGGAAGTGATAGTGGAGTTGGAGGCGGACAGTCCGGTGGACAGAGTTCAGGTACATCATACACCCCTGCCCCTGTCAGCACTCCTGTATATGTAGTTCCGTCCACAGATAGTAACACAGGTAATCAATCATCCGGAAGCAATACTACGAAGGATGACGACGATAAAGAAGAGGCAAAAACAGAAGAAATAAAAACAACCCCGGTTCCGGTTACAATGGGTATGGAATATAGTCTTGAGATAAGTATATCGCCTGAGAACGCCGGTACAGTAACCGGAGCAGGTAAATACAAAATATTTGAAAAAGCAACTTTAACTGCTACAGCAAAAGAAGACTACCAATTTGTATGCTGGAAAGAAAACGATGACAATATCAGTACCGATCCCAATTATTCTTATACTGTACTCAAGGATAGAAAAATAACTGCGGTATTTAAGGATAAAATAGTAACAAAAAATATTACAACTGAAAATGTAAAAATTTTAGTTTCAGTAGCCTACCCTGACGTAGTTCAGTATACGGGTAAAAAAATTGAAAAAGCAGACTTTGGCGCTATCGTAGATACTAGCGGACTTGACAAGAAAATAAATAAAATAACTAAGGATAAAAAAGCTGATAATGCAAATAAATTATGTAAAGTCGACTTTGTAATTAAACATAAAGATAACTCTTTAGATGGATATTTTTACACCAAAATAAAATTAACAAAAAGAGCAAAGAAGTCACTAAAGACTAAAGACTTCAATAAGTTAAAGAAATTAGTAAAATCTTTAAATAAAGATCTTAAAGCTCAAAAATGTTATTTTACCATAGAACCCATGAATCTGGCTGATAAGAAAGTAAATGTAAGTGCTACTGCTAAATTCAAAAATGGTAAATTATACCTGAAAAAAGGGAAAGCCACGATTAATGGTATTGAAGTTACAAGAACTGATGAAAATGGAAGCGAGACGATCACCATAAATGAAGATGATTATGAAGTAAGTGCTACGGATGCGGAGAACAACACTATAACCATTACCGGAAAGAATGAATTTACGGGAACAGTGACAGTAAAAGTGGCTGCAACCCTGATGTAATCAAGTGACTCCCCCGGCAGTAATGCCGGGAGAGTTTTTTGTCAAGAGGGAACAGGGGACGGTTCTCTGTTCCCGGTTTTGGGAACGGAGAACCGTCCCCTGTTCCCTAAAAAAAATGTCAGGTTTTTGAATATAAAATCGTCTATATTATGTAAGGATCCTTCAGCAAGACAAAAGAAAGGAGGCTGTATGGATAAGAAAGAATATATCCGGCTGGTTGAAAAGTACTATGAAGACATCAAAAGAGTAGCATTTGCCGGATGTAAAGACATGTATGATGCAGAAGACATAACCCAGACTGCATTCATGAAGCTTCTTAATACTTCGGAAAGCTTTGAAGAAGATGAGAACATTAAAAAGTGGCTTATAAGAGTCGCCGTAAATGAGTACAAATCTCTCTGGCGAAGCCCCTGGAAGAGCAAAGTCGATTACTACATACCCGAGAGAAAAGCTGCGGGAAGCGGTAAAAACGAAGAATGTGCCATGGTGGCAGACACAGTGCTTAAGCTTAAGACGAAATACAGAGAAGTGATACATCTTTACTACTATGAAGAGTATTCCGCAAAAGAGATCGGCGAAATGCTCGGAATATCGGAAAATACAGTCTTTAAAAGACTTCAGCGGGCAAGGGAAAACTTGAAAGAAAAACTGGTCAGTAATGAAAGCTTTGAGTACGCGGTGAGCAGAGAAGCATAAGAAAAGCTTAGGGTGCAGCAACCGGGAAGTAAAAGGAAATCAAGGCATTTTTACAGGAGGATGCATAATATGGACGAAAACAGATTTAAAGAAGATTACAGAGAGGCGATGGACAGCATCACTGTAACGGACGAAGAAAAGAAAAGAGTGATCGAAATGTATGAAGGAAAAAATACTAAGGTCACCGACATCAGCAGGACGGGCAGACGCGGACTGTCAAAGGTAGCGGTAGCGCTTATAGCCCTGGCAGGTGTGCTCACTTTAAGCGGCGGAGTAGCCTGGGCCATGACCAGCTCGCCACTGAAGGATTATTTCTTTAAGAACAGCGACGTGGAGTTTGAAGATGTATATACACCTGTTCTGGCTGAATATGAATTCGGAAACGTAAAAGCAGTATATGACGGCTCCATCTACGAAAAAGCTACCGAAACAGGATATCTCAGCTTCAGCTTTTTTGATAAAGCAGGAAATCCCATAAATCTGGAAGATTTTAGTAATGTCAGATATCTTCATGACGGTTACACTGATAATATGATGTTATCATTCCATACATTTACCAGCGGTATTAAGATCGGAGAAGACAAGTTTTATCTTGTATTATTGAATCTTAATTCGGTACATACTATATTGGATAAGAACAACTTATTTATAAGATTTGAGCGAAACTATATACCGGATGAAGGTAATGATGCCGGCTTTATAGTATTAAATGCAGAGCAGTTTGAGAACTTAAAGGCTGATGTAGCCCAGTTAGATCCCGAAACAATGTTTGCATATAATTATGATCAGGCAACAGGTGAAGTCACAAGTAATGTTGACAATACCGTTATACTTCCCCAGGTGCTGGATATTCTTAAAAAATACACTATTACCGAAGTACAGTGCATAGATGCCCCTGCACAGGAGATACTGGTAGAGGATATGAAGATCAATGTCGGCAGGGCAGACGTTACACTTTTATATAACATCAATGACTGCGAGATCGATGCATTTACACTTATAAGAGAAGACGGTACCAGGATAGAGTTCACAAAACAGGAGTATATCGATGGTTATAATGGTGAAATTGCCGAAGATACTCTCGGAAATATGTGGACAGTCTCCGGAATAGATGCCACCTCAAGGTTCGGCGGAGGCAGCAAAGATGATGACGGAAACGCAACATACACCTACAATTTCGGCTACATACTCGGAATTAACGAAAGAGTAAAGATCGAAGCAAACGGCAAGATATACGAATAATATGATATGTGACAGGGGGACGGTTCTCCTGTCACATTTTTTTTCTTGAGAGGGAACAGGGAGGGAACAGGGGGAGTCAGGGAACAGGGGACGGTTCTCTGTTCCCAGTTTTGGGAACGGAGAACCGTCCCCTGTTCCCTCTGTTCCCTTCGAGAACCGTCACCCTGTTACACTCCCGGCAGCAATATCGGGGTTGGGTGATTTTGAGAGAAAAACTGCTTGCGTTTATCAGAAGAGAAATGATAAAATGGCTTTTAAGGAATATGTTGACACTCAGAAGATTTTTGACCGTGAGAGTATAGAAGTTGTCACGGAGATGGTTACGTCAAAAGAATTGAAAGAATATATGCAGACCAATAAAGAGAATAAAGGAGGTAATGTTGATATGTGTAAGGCGATAACTGATCTGATTGAAGATGGTAGAATAGAAGGAAGAGAAGAAGGAAGAGAAGAAGGAAGAATAGAAGGAAATGCTGAAGGCGAGAACAGGTTTGCTGTGTTGATCAATAAGCTTGTTTTATCGGGGAAGATTGAAGATATACAAAGAGTATCAGAAGACGGGGTGTATAGAGAACAGCTTTACATCCAATACGGAATAAAAAGAGCTGAGAAAAACAAGAAGTAGTTAATGCATAAGTAAACATGGGGGGAACAGAGGAGGAAAAGAATATGGGAGTAATACGAGAATTATTTGACGCAAAAGATAAAATTGAGATACAGGAAGAACAGTTGAGATCAAAGGATGAGCAGTTGCAATCAAAGGATGAGCAGTTGCAATTGAAAGATGAACAATTACAATCAAAGGATGAAGAAATAAAAGAATTGAAGAAAGAAGTCAATAAATTTAAAGAACGCTTTGAGCAGTTAGAAAAGAAATTGGGCGGAATCGCTATGCTCTGATAATTAGCCTTGAGCTTAAAAGTATAAACTTAAAAAAGAAACATAACAGGGGGATGGTTCTCTATACAGATTTTAAACGAAAATGTGACAGGAGAACCGTCCCCTTGTCACAACAAGAAGTAGTTAAGGGGAGGGAACAGAGAACCGTCCCCTGTTCCTTCTCCACAAATCACTCCAACGAATAACCACAAATTACTCCAACGAAATACCACAAATCACTCCAACGAAATACCACAAATTACTCCGACAGAATTTGATAAAAACACCAGGAGTGCTTGACATTACGGGCAAAATGAAGTATTGTATAATAAAAGTAATTTTATGCTTGGAGGTCATGAAAAATGGAGTATAAAAAAAGGATAGTTGACGACATTTTACAGGACAAATTAGATTCTTTTGGTGCAATTCAGATAATCGGTCCTAAAGGGTGCGGAAAAACGACAACAGCTAAACAAAAAGCTGCCAGTTTTATAGAACTACAGGATGAAGATAAAAGAGAAAGCTATCTTGCAGTCGCCGCTACCCAGCCTTCCAGACTTTTGATCGGAGATAATCCCAGACTTATAGATGAATGGCAGGATGCACCTAAAATATGGGGGGCTGTTAGAAAAGAAGTAGATGACAGACAAGAAACAGGTTTATTTATATTGACTGGTTCGACATCACAAATTGTTAGAACACCCCACACCGGTACGCTTAGAATATCATCTATGAAAATGTATCCGATGAGCTTATACGAAAGCGGAGAGTCTAACGGTGCAATATCACTTATAAATTTATTTGACAATCCGGACAGTTTTGAAGGATGTAAATCTGACCTAAACATTGATAATCTCATCTACGCCATATGTAGAGGCGGATGGCCAAGTGCATTAAAGGTAAAATCGGAAAAAGCAAGACTAAATATTGCTAAAGATCTGTTCATACAGATAATAAACAGAGACATTTCCAATATTGATAATGTAAGAAGAAACCCTGTTTGGGCTGAAACTATACTTAGATCCTATGCGCGAAATATATGTACTTTGGCAGATACAAAAACTGTGCTCTCGGATGTACGTTCGACGACAGATATTTCAGACAGTTCATTTTATGATTATATTGCAGCATTGGAACAACTATTCATAATTGAAGACATCGATGCATGGTGCCCATCTATAAGGTCAAAGACAGCTATAAGGGCGTCAAAGAAGAAAAACCTGATTGATCCTTCCATAGCGGTTGCTATACTGGGACTTAAACCGGAATATTTTAACACGGATTTTAAGACTTTAGGTTTCCTTTTTGAATCATTATGTTTTAGAGATCTGAAAGTATATTCTTCAGCAAATAATGGTCGGATGTCATACTATAGAGATCGTTATGGGCTTGAGGCAGATGGTGTTTTGCATCTTGATGATGGCAGATATGCTTTGATAGAATTTAAATTAGGGCAAACTGAAGTTGAAGAAGGAGCCAAGCATCTATGTGAAATAGAAAATCTTGTAAAAGAGTATAATTTAAAAGAAAAACAATGTCCTATCAGAATGCCTGATCTGAAATTGGTTATCACCGGAACGGAATACGGTTACAGAAGAAATGACGGAGTACTGGTTATCCCTATAGGATGTTTAAAAGACTAGGGAACAGGAGGCAGAAAATGAAAGACTTATTAAAAAACAGCATTAAAGGATTAGTGTGTGCGCTGGTATTGGCATTGGTCAGCGGTATAGGTGCCGTTACGGCCTCGGCGGGGACGCTCTCAGCAGACCTCGACGGAGACGGTGAGAAAGAGCAGATAGTGTGGGATGAGGATGATCTGGATACCATTACCGTAAACAACACCGGTGTGCTTAAAGAAGCAGATCTATCATCATCAGATTTTGATGTCGAGGGTTTTGGGGTATCTGTAATTGACATATGTAAAAAGGACAAATATAAGGAAATTAGTATAAACAGCTATTTATCCGGATCATTTGACTGTTATATTTTCAGATACGACAACGGAAAAATAACAAAATATGCAGAGTTATCGGACGTCGATGAATTTATAACCGTAAAGACAAAGAACCGCATAAAAATCAGGACTTACTTGTTTGTACACGGTATCGGCAATATCAGAGTCGATAAGGTATACAAGGTTAAGAACGGCAAGGTAACCCTCAAAACAAAGACATATGAACCTAATGGCGAAAACAAGACCAAGACCTTTAAGTCCAAAAAGGAAATGATAATATTTAAGAGCAATAACTGGACAAAGGTGGCCGGTACAGTAAAGCCCGGCGAGAAATTCACCCTTGTAAAATTTGTTTCGGATAAAAACGGTGAAAATACAAATCTGTACATCAAGACCGAATCCGGTAAAAAGGGCTGGATCAACACAAGCGAATACGATTATGCAAACTTTATGATTGAAAATCCTCCGTTGTGGGGTTGAGAAATGAGAGGGAACAGAGAACCGTCCCCTGTTCCCTCCCCCTCTTACCTTCTGATTGACAAATAGAACGAAAACATGTAAGATAATAAGCAAGATAATAAGCAAGATGATAAGAGGTGACTAAGCATATGAGTAGTTATACACCCCCTTTTTCGATATCAAATAAAATGTTAGAGCAGGTTTCTTCTATATCTGAGAAGATAGGGAAAATAACAGGCCACAGAGAACTGGAATCCAAGCCTCATCTTCGGAGAAATAACCGTATTCGTTCTATTCACTCTTCGTTAAAAATAGAGGCAAACTCTCTTTCTTTAAATGAAGTCAGAGATGTCATAAATGGGCAATTAGTGGTCGGAGATCAGAAAGATATACAAGAGGTCAAGAATGCTTTCGCTGCATATGAGAAAATATCAGTGATCGACCCAACCAGCATTAAACAGTTGAAGGAAATCCATGGCATAATGACAAATCATACCATTGAGGAGTCGGGTGTATTCCGTAAAGGTAATGAGGGCGTTTTTTCAGGAGATAAGTGTATTTTTGTTGCTCCGCCCCCTGATATGGTTCCTACCCTTATGGAGGATCTGTTCACATGGATGAAAAAAAATATGAATAAGATACATCCTCTGATAATAGCGGCTGTATTTCATTATGAGTTTGTATTTATTCATCCTTTTTCTGATGGAAACGGCCGTATGGCGAGACTGTGGCATACCGTGATATTGTATCGTTGGAGAAGTGTATTTGAGGATATTCCTTTAGAAAGCAGGATAGAAAGATTTCAAGAGCAGTATTATGATGCGATAGCCCAATGCCATAAATCAGGTAACTCTGATATTTTTATAGAGTTTATGCTTGATATGATCGATCAGGTTTTGGATGATGTCATAATACAGGTTAATAAAGCAAATGTTGAAACCAGCGAATATGTTAAAAAGATGCTTGATCTGATGGAATATGATATCCCATATACTTCAAAAGATATAATGGCAGGATTAGGGTTAAAGTCTAAGGAGACCCTTCGAAAGAATTATATTAATCCGGCCATTGAGCTTGGATTAATACATATGACGATACCTGATAAGCCTAACAGCAGGAATCAGAGATATGTTAAGGTATAAACCACATCCCCCGGCAGTACTACGTCGGGGGAGCTTTGTTGAAAAATATCTTGCGTTTTAATCATCAGCATGATAATATTACTTCGTAAGCAGTAAATAAACTCTTTTGCAGCATGCTGCATTTATTCCGTATGTTGCGGAAACTTCGGTATATTCTATATTTGAACGTATTTATTTTTTATTCTAGATAATTTTTTATTTATTGATGTATTTTTTGTGGAGAGAATTGCCGTTTCTGCATCAGTTTAACCCGGATGATCTGTATTTTATTCCCTGCTTAAAAACTAAAGAGTGTTGGAGCAGGGACAGAGGATATTTGCGTAATATCTGTATATGTCTTTATTTCTGCATTCAGCACAGAAAAGGAGGCACATGGGTAAACAGGATATTACTCAGATGAAATTTTTCAGGGATACCAAGCGTTTCGCTGATATCTGGAACGGTCTGGCATTTAACGGCAGACAGGTGGTAAAATGGGACGAGCTGGAAGAGATAAGTCCCGTAGGATTGGCTGTAAAAAAGGAATTTAAAACCAAAAAGACAGCCGATATTGTAATGGCTAGAACAGGAAACGGTGAGCGGTTAGCCATCTTAATAGCTGAGAATCAGCTAAACATTGACTATAGCATGATAGTCAGAGTTCTCTTAAGAGAAGTTATGGAATATGACCGGCAGGTTAGTGAAATCGTAAAGAAAAACAGGAATGAGCTCCGGACGAAGAAGGAACTGAAAAATGGCGATATTTTATCTGATAACACCTCATCTACTGCCGGAGAGTACATGTATCAGTTTAAGAAAACCGACCGTTTAAGACCCGTATCTACGCTAGTACTTTATTGGAACAGTGAACCCTGGGATGGGGCAAAAACACTGCATGAACTTGTTGATTTTACCGGTTGTGAGGAAATGAGGGAGATAGCTGCCGATTATAAGCTCAATATCGTGAATCTTGATACTGTACAAAACGGTAATGAGATATTCCAAAACAGAGATGTTAAAGATGTTTTAAATCTTTATCAGAAGAGAAATGATAAGATAGCTTTTAAGGAATACATTGATACTCAGAAGATTTTTGACCGTGAGAGTATAGAAGTTGTCACAGAAATGGTCACATCAAAGGAGTTGAAAGGGTATATGCAGACTAATAAGGAGAATAAAGGAGGTAATCTAGATATGTGTAAGGCTATAACGGATTTAATAGAAGATGGTAGAAAAGAAGGAGAAAATACACTGGCCAATCTTATTGTTAAACTATCATCACTAGGAAAGAACGATGATATAGTAAAAGTTTCAACGGACGAGGCATACAGAGAACAACTTTACATCCAGTATGGATTTAAAAAAGCTGAGAAAGAAGCCTTATAAGAAAGACTGGTTTTGTAAGTGATGTTGATATAGAATGCTTATTCTATCAGAACTCTACGCAATATGCATCCACAGATGAGAGGGTATATGAGGTAGTTGATTGGATAAAAGAGTAAGTGGAAAAATGCAAAAAGTGACGTTTGGGGAGGGAACAGGGGACGGTTCTCTGTTCCCAGTTTTGGGAACGGAGAACCGTCCCCTGTTCCCTCGAATACAATGATAAGGATGCTGACGGATCTTTTTAATGAGGAACTGCCAGGTGTTGAAAAAGTCAGGAAACTTAAGGAAGTTCATGGTATACCCATGACAAGGGAAATTGGAAGGGAGGTGCCTGAAGTGTGTACTTACGCAGAGGCAATCATAAAGAAAACATTGGAAAAGGACTACGAGAAAATAGAGAGGGAATGCAAAAGAGCTGATGCAGAAGCAGAAAGAGCTGATGCAGCGGAAGAAAGAGCTGATGCTGAAGCAAAAAGAGCAGATGCAGCCAATAAAAGAGCTGATTTGGCAGAAGCTAAGATAAAGGAGCTTGAAGCAAGGCTTGCAGCGCTAGCTCAATGACCGAAGAGAGGGAACGGTGATATAAAGAAGTATGTATAAAAGACGATAAAAAGAATATAAAAACACAAACTCAGGTCCCCCGGCAGTAAAATGTCAGGGGATTTTTGCGTTCGCAGGCAGGTTTATCGGACAGGGAAATATGTTATGATGGAGCAGAGGAAAGTATACCACGCTTTCATAACAGGAGGTATCATATGAAGTGGTCAACATTTTATGATAATTATACAGAATGGGAAGACATTAAAATAGTGCATAACATCAGTCTTCTTGAGAATATTGGCCGGGTAGATGAGATAACTGACGTTGTAGGTTACATCTCTTCAGAAAAAGCTTGTAACATGCTTATAGAGAAGGCTTTGAAAGAAGATACCGGATTCAGCATAAGAGATATTAAGGATATCATGGACTATGTAAATTCAGAAATAACAGAGCGGATGATAAAAGCCGCCATTGATCGGGGAACTGATATATCTTATGATGATATAGAAGATTTTGAATTATATGTAGGAGAAGACTTTCTTCAATATATCATTATGGATCAATTTGACAGAAACCCTGAATACAGGGCCAAAGACATTCTGAAATATGCTGATTACATTTCAGAGGATAATTTAAAGAACCTGGTACTTAAGTGCAAAGGAAAGTTTACGGAAGAAGAACTCGATGAGCTGTCTTGTTATCTGGATAGTGGCTTTATGAAAAAACTATATAGGCAATATGGTTTAAACACAGAAATCGAAGATGAAGCAGACGACAAGAGGTGTTATGAAATACCTGTGGAGAAAAGAGGTTTTCTAAAGAAGTGCTATGATTATTGGTTTATCTGGGATACTACCCACGGCATACGTAAATTGATTAAAAAACTGTTCTGAAAATGACTTGACTACACTATAAAACAAGGGAGAAGGAGACACTCATGAAAAGACTCTTACACATGCTCAAGAGGATAATAAAAGGGAACAATAAGTACTGTGATAAAAACTGCCTCAGATGCCCGTATTTTAAGCGTTGCAGCCGTGACGGATTCTGATGAAAAAAATACCGGGTTCTACGAGAGTAGTTCTATAAACTTCCCAGGCAAAAATGTCGATAAACGTATTATATAGGGGTATAATACATATACCTGACATTCTATCGGAGGAACGCTATGCCTAAGGGGAAAAATCAGAAGCTCAAACTATACATATTAAGCCAGATCATGACAGAAAAAACAGACGATGAACACGGGCTCTCTATGAAAGAGATACAGATGCGCTTAGCAGAATACGGCATCACGGCAGACAGGAAAAGCCTGTATGATGACCTGGAGGCACTGAGGGTACTCGGTATAGACATCATAGGAGAGCAGCACGGAGGCGGATACCTGTACCATGTCGGGAAAAAGAAATTCGACATAGCGGAGCTCAAACTCTTAGTAGACGCCGTCCAGTCCTCCAAATTCATCACGGAGAAAAAATCGAACGAACTCATAAAAAAGCTCACAAGCATGGCAAGCGACTACGAAGCAGCACAGCTCAAACGCCAGGTAGTAGTGCAGGGACGCGTGAAAACCATGAACGAAAGCATCTATTATGTGGTGGACGACATACACCGTGCCATAAGCGGGAACTGCCAGATCATGTTCGAATACATGCAGTGGAATGTAAACAAGCAACTCGAGAAAAAGAGAAAAGACCCCTACAAGGTAAGCCCGTGGGCACTCATCTGGGCCGAGGAAAATTATTACCTGGTAGCATATGACGAGGCAGAGAAGGACATCAGGCATTTCCGGGTGGACAAAATGAAAAGTATAACAGTGCTGCCGGAAAAGAGAAAGGGCAGGGACAGATTCAACGAGCAGAAGCTCGCGTATTACTCCACCATGAACTTCGGTATGTATGCCGGAGAAGAAAAGGATGTAAGGCTGGCATTTAAGAACGAAATGGCAGGAGTCATCATAGACCGCTTCGGAAAAGACATAATGATCCACCCTGCGAAAGAAAAAGGCTGGTCGGAAACAGTGGTGAGAGTGGCTGTCAGCAGGCATTTCTTCGGATGGATATTTGCCATAGGAACGGATGTCATCATAAAAAGTCCCAAGGACGTAGCAGATATGTTCAGGAAAGAAATAGATGACAGAAAAAGCAAATAAAAAGGGAACAGGGGACGGTTCTCCGTTCCCAAAACCGGGAACAGAGAACCGTCCCCTGTTCCCTCAAAAAAGCCTCGAAAACACAACAAAAAAGTTGTCAGAAAACACAGAATATGGTATACTTTATCATGGTATTTTGTAAATTAAAGATTTAAAACGATACAATTATAAAACAATAACAAGCGGTATCAAAAACATGGAAATATACAGGATAAAAGCCATAACCGAGGCTGACTTCGGCTGTGAAGAAACAGGCAGGAAGGAACCTGTGGCACTGCTGCAGTTGGTAAACATAAAAGATGCACCTGAGGCAGCTGAGCCTAAATACATAGAAGCAGCAGAATCAACCTTGTCAGAGCAGGGCATAGACGAAGGCGATAAGGTGATCATCACCGAAAGCGGAGACATAAAGAAATACGTACGAGTAGTAGCCGCCATAATAGTGGAAGAAAGACCGGAGGACGGCAGGAAAACAGTATTTGCCACACAGCGAGGATACGGGGAATACAAGGACGGCTGGGAATTCCCCGGTGGAAAAGTAGAAGAAAACGAAACTCCGCAGCAGGCACTCAAGCGAGAGATCAGGGAAGAACTCGATACGGAAATAGAAGTCGGAGATCTCATAGACAGTATAGAATATAACTACCCGAAATTCTACCTCTCCATGGACTGTTACCTGTGCAAGGTGAAAAACGGTACCCTGACATTAAAGGAACACGAGGCAGCACGGTGGCTCGATAAGGACAATATAGACAGTGTAGACTGGCTACCGGCGGATATGTGGCTAATAGAGGATATAATACGATTGCTTTAAGTTACAAAACCCAAAGAAGAGGGAACGACATTGATAAACACCACACGTTGTTTATATAATAGCAGCTTCACAAGCTTTCAAAACAAGACCGACTCAGAAATATTCGGCAAGCTATGTGAAAACTATCATGGAGATGTAGGCGATAATCAAAAAAACGCCTGGATCGAAGAAATATCCATAATGAAGACTGTGCTAGCTTCATTGATGGAAGATATAAGTCAAGACAGCACAAAGGCTGACGGCCAGATCATATTTGAATACGACATACCACGTCTTGGAAAAAGAGTAGACGTAGTATTACTATACAGGGGCATCATATTCTGTATAGAATTCAAGGTAGGAGAGAGCCGCATATTAGAAGCCGATGTGGACCAGGTGCTTGACTATGCATTGGACTTAAACAATTTCCATAAGTTCAGTCAGGAAAAAGTAATAGTCCCCATCCTTGTAGCGACCAACTACAAGGCTACCTCCACGATCATCCAAAGGTCAGGCTACAATGACAATGTTATAAACCCGTTAGTAACCGGTAAATCAGGCATCTACACCTTGATAGATAAGGCGATAAAGGAGTATCCTAACGAGCCGGATATAGATGATAGATGGATCATCAGTCCCTATGCCCCTACACCTACCATCATAGAGGCAGCAAGGTCACTGTATGAGAACCATACCGTAGAAAACATCACAAGACATGAAGCGGATGATGTATCTACAGACAGGACTATAGCGTATATCCTGGATGTAATACATAAAAGCAAAGTCAATAACAGGAAAAGCATCTGCTTCGTCACTGGAGTACCGGGAGCCGGTAAAACATTGGTCGGACTGGATGTAGCGATAAAACAGACCTATCAGGGGCAGGACGAGCCAGTAAAGGATGAGGGTGCTGTATATCTATCCGGAAATGGACCATTGGTAGCAGTATTAACCGAGGCTTTGGCTCAGGATAATTATAAAAAGGCTCACGAAAGAAAAGAAAACAAGAAACTAACCGACTCCAGAAGAGAAGTAAGCAAATCCATACAGATGATCCACAGATACCGCGACAATATGCTACATAAGATCAAGAATCCTGTGAAAAATGGAATACTTGAGATCGACCCCATAAAAGCAGTAAAGAACTCTGAGGCAGGATACGGCGAGGTAGAGCATGTAGCCATCTTTGATGAAGCACAAAGATCCTGGACTCATAAAAGACTGGCTGAATACCTGAAGAGAGGCGGTACATACGGAAATAAGCTAAAGGTACCTAATTTCCCGGTATCGGAAGCAGCATTTTTGATATGGTCACTTGATCAGAGAGAAGACTGGGCTACTATCATATGTCTTGTTGGTGGCGGCCAGGAGATAAACACAGGAGAAGCAGGAATCTCAGAGTGGATCACGGCGTTAAATGAAAAGTTCACGCATTGGGATGTGTACATATCTCCTAAGCTGACGGAAGCTGAATATGCCGAGGGCAAGGTCAATGAACTACTGAAGGACAATCAGCATGTGACCTATTCGGAAGACCTGCACTTAAGTGTATCATTACGTTCATATCGTGCAGAGAAGCTGTCAGCATTTGTACATGCATTACTAAGCTTTGATGCGAGTGCATCGGATATCTATAAAGAGATCAAGGATAGATACCCGATAGTGCTTACCAGGGACATGGAAAAGGCCAGAAAATGGCTCCGAGCAAAGGTGAGAGGAACTGAGAGAACCGGAGTGCTGGTAACAAAGGAATCTGCTAGGTTTAAGCCACTAGCTATACATATACTTCCGTCAGGAGATGAAAATGCGGTACATTGGTTCTTGGATGACAAAACAGTTACAAGATCATCAAACTATCTTGAAGATGCAGCTACAGAAATCCAGGTACAGGGCTTGGAACTTGACTATACCTGTCTGCTGTGGGATGCAGATATGAGATATGAAAAGGGGAGCTGGCGCTTCTATAGGTTTAAAGATCAAACAAAGTGGGTAGAGCAAACTGCCGACTCGGAGAACAAACAGGAACTGATCAAATACATGTTAAACGCATACCGAGTACTGCTCACACGCGCCAGAGCTGGCATGGTAATATGTGTACCGGTAGGAAATCCTAACAAGAACCTAAACGGATTTTGGGAGGATGAAACAAGGAAGCCGGAGTACTATGATGGGACGTACCAGTATTTGAAGAGTATTGGGATTGAGGAGATATAAAAAAATATATAAAGAATTATACTTGAGCGTTAGCATATTGATTAGTATTTACTTACAACAATATTGATATAATCAGGTATACTTCTTAGAGAAAGAATTATGATTAAATATATATGCAAAAAATGTAATATACCATCTGAATATTCGAAATGCCCGCATTGCGGAGAACGAACAGAACTTGAGAGTAGTAAGATATTTTGGTGTACTACCTGCAATGTACCTGTGTTTGAGGATGTATGTCCAATATGTGGGACTAAAGGTAAGGTGATAGGTACAGATATCAGACCGGTTTTTCCTGAAGAACGTTTGTTGATGGAGATACTTACTGCAGAGCCTATGCAGTTCGCAAAGTCATCTGTATGGTACACGTCTGCCAACAGTTATATAATTGATGGCGTGAGGAGGCCATTTGCAAAAGCAAATTATGAGGGTGTTGATATCAGTGTAATACGCAACAAGCTCAAACAGTTTGGGGAAAATAATAACTATGAGACTTTTGAATATTATATAAACAAGTTCATAACTGCGAATAGAAAGAGATATGACTTCCTTGTTAGCGATGCTACGGATTATATAAGGGAACAGGCTCAGAACTACAGCACGACCGAGATGTTCGTGAGCTTCTCCGGCGGCAAGGACTCGACGGTGGTGTCAGACCTCGTCATGCGTGCACTCGGCACTGAGAAGATACTCCACCTGTATGGAGATACTACACTTGAGTTCCCCGAGTCGCATAATTATGTGGAAAGGTTCAAGAAGGAGCACAAGGGAACCCTGCTTATCACTGCAAAGAACAAGGACAAGGACTTCTATGAGCTCTGTGAGAAGCTCGGTCCTCCCAGCAGGGTCATGCGCTGGTGCTGTACCATCTTCAAGACTGGTGCCATACAGCGCAAGATAACATCCCTGTTTAAGAACAACCATAAGGTGCTTACGTTCTATGGCATCAGGCGTAATGAATCGACTTCGAGGAGCAAGTACGAGAAGGAATCGGACAGCCCCAAGATAACGAAACAGAGGACGGTATCCCCGATCATAGATTGGCTTGATTATGACATATGGCTCTACCTTCTCACGTCGGGGACTGATTTCAATAACGCTTACAGGCTCGGATATACAAGAGTCGGATGGAGAAAGCTTATGATATGCACAAGATGTGGCCGTAATATTGACAGTGATGTTCCGAACTGTCCTTATTGCGGTGAGAAATATGAATTCTGGTTTACGAAAAAAGGATCTGATATAGATAATACAGATTATGATAAAGGCTCTTATAATACTAACGGTATAAGGATAGGTACTATTATATTCGGAGCGATGTGCATCATAGGTCTGTTCTTGCCTTTTATACAGATCAACATATTGGGCAGTTCACTCAGTATGTCTTTCAGGGACGCGGGTTCCAAAGATTTTGCCATATTTTTTATAGCCGGTGCGGTGGGACTGGCAGCAGGTGCGATAGAACAATATGCTTTTTCAGGTATCGCAGGCATAGTATACGGGTATTTCTTTTACCTGGATACCAAAGATTTATCTGAATTGATCGGGTATACCAATGATTATCTGGCTAAAGGGCTCGGGTATTATTGCATGATCGCCGGAGCTCTGGGATTGCTGATAATGGGGATAGTCGGGTTTGGTATCAAACTTAACCGTAAAAAGGAGTCTGTATGAAAGATTTGGGCAGAGGAGCATGGGAAGTTACTAAACGTTTTATATGCGCATTCTTATCTACCGCGGGCGTGTTTATCATATTTGGTTTCATTCTTGGAGAATTGGAGAGGATCATAGATACCAGGATGGTGATGTCTGCAGGGATGAATGCTATATTGATCACGGCTATAGTGGGTACGCCGTTACATGAGACAGCACACTGGATTGGCTGCAAGATATTCGGATTTAAGGTCCTGGATGTCGATCTTTTAAGACCGGTTGCTTTTAAGACTGACGGGGTCCTTGGTTATGTAAAGTTTACTACCAATCAGAACAATATGTGGAGCAAGCTGGGGTGTTTTGTGACCGGTATGGCACCTATGATACTCGGTTCTGTTTTATGATATTGATCGTCCGGCTGTGTGTACCAGAAGTATTTGAAGCGACAAAGAAGAGTATCGAAAACAGAGGCAAAGACAAGATACCGATTTTGTCATGCTGGTGGGCTGCATTTTCTGGATTTTGGAAGGGTATGATATCACTTCGAAAATGGGGAATTCTCAGAGGTATACTCTGCCTTTATCTGGTTATGTCCGTATCTATGCATATGACGATCTCATCGGCTGATTTTAAGAGTGCTGCTTTCGGATTTGGTGTGGTGGCTCTTATATACCTGATATATTCCATTATCACAGCGGCTATCGGTAATGATTATGTCATGCCGGCTCTCAAGAGGGGCGGATTTATTGCGTCGCTTTTGTCAATAGGTCTGATAGCGGACGGGATAATGCTGCTGGTATCGTTGTTGTTCTGACAGGGAATAGGGGACGGTTCTCTGTTCCTTTGAAAAATGCGATTAAACGATAGGCTACTATCGGTTTGGTCGCTTTTTTTGTTCATGCCGATATACATTAAAATTATAGTGTATTCATTTGTTTTATTTTGCTTTTGAGGAGACTTTTGAGTGGTATAAATTGACGTATTTTCGGTTTATTTTGACTTTTTTGTATGATAGAGTGTATATAAGCAAACAATAATCTGTTGATAGTAGAAAGTGAGGTGATTTGTAGATATGGTTAATGATCAGGATAATAAAGATAAGAATAAGTGGACTATGAAGGATAAAGATGAGTGGACTTTGAAGGATTATGCCTGGGTGGTTTTCTTCGCAGTGGTATTACTTGGCCTGGTTGTGTCCATTATTTACAATATTGCCAAGAAGATAGAAGATGCCAGAAAAGAAGAGTATTATAGAGACAAATGTCTCACATATGAATGTGCGAATAAGCGTATGCCCGGAAGCTTTTATTGCGAGGAACATAAATGTGTGCTTAAAACCTGTAGTAATGAACATGTTGCTGAATCGGAATATTGCTTTGAACATGCTATCAGCTATGATAAGGTCTATGCGGAAAAGCACAAGGACTTCATTGAGCTTTATAAGAGCTTAGAAGAAGAATCAAAATACAGCAGTACTTCGAAGAGCAGTAAATCGTCGGATAGCAGCAGTTCCAAGAAGAACAGCAGCTCCTCAAAGAGCAGTAGTAGTTCCTCAACCAAGAAGTCCGGTAATAGTTCCGGTTCTTATAAGTATGATCCATATGATGTGTATAAGTATCGTGATCCGGAAGACTTCGCCGATGAATGGGAAGAGGATTTCGATGACTGGGAGGATGCTTACGAGTATTGGGAGGAGAGCAGGTAGGTTACGATATGAAACCAAGCAGTTACGAAACGTAACTATTTTGATTGACTTAATATTATCCGCTTTGTATAATGAAACTACAATCAGAGTCGACACTGAATGTAGTTTCTTTTTATGGAAGGAGCAGGGTTTTGGACAAGACGGATGAATTGATTCTTGATCTGTTACAGGGTAATGCCAGGTTGAGCTTTGAGGAGCTGGGCCGTGCCATCGGTATGTCCAGGGTTGCGGCTAAGAAGAGGGTTGCGAAACTTGAGAGTGCCGGTATCATCAGAGGTTACAATACCTGTATCTACAGGGAGGGCGAGATCACGCTTTTTATAGAGCTGGTGACCAAGCCTGACAGGTTTGATGATGTGCTGAAGTTCCTGACCAACCGTACTGCGTTTATCAGGCAGATATTCAAGACTTCAAAGGAGAACCATATTCAGGTGATAGCTGTCTCCACTGACGTCAATGACCTTGACTACCTTCTGAAGATGATCCGGAAGGTGTGCGATAAGGATATTACCGAGCTTCATTTCCACACCGTAAGGGATGTCATCAAAGACGTTTACGGAGGGATAGATAAGTATAATGAACGAAAATCAGTGTCAGTCGATACAGGAAGTAATGGAACAGATGCAGGGAGTGAGCCTTAAATGTAGGCACGGGGGCTGCTTCCGCTTTAAGATGTTCCTGACACAGGAACAGTGTGATGTGTCAATGGATGTGCTGGACCTGGGTGTGCGGTCGTCCAATTGTTTAAAGCGTGCCGGATATATTACCGTAGGGGACCTGGTCCGGGCTCTATCCGATGGGCTGGACCTTAAGAATATCCATAACTGCGGCAGCAAGAGTATCCGCGAGATTAAGGAGAAGTTGTTTTTATACCAGTATTATTCCCTGTCTAAGGAGAGGCGGGAGAGGTACCTGATGGAAGTGGTGCTGATGAATACGTGAGGAGTATATTGAAAGTAAGATTATGATTGGTTATTTTGCTCCCATATGGCTTTAAAATAGTCTTCTTTTGTGCTACATTAATCGGGAAGGGAGTAGATTATTATGACTGATAATAAATCTTTTGAAACTGTTGAACTTTTTAATCCGATAGAGCTTACACCAATCGATGGTATAGAAATGCCAAAGCCGGTTGCAATGCCTGATCCGGTTGCAGAGGCGAAGCCGGTTGCAGAGCAGAAAACTGTTGCAATGCAGAAGCCTGCCGCAGAGAAGGAGCCGGTTGTAGTGCCTGAAAAAGCTGAGGTTGGCTCGATATGGGATGAGATCCATAAAAAAAGTGCCACGGAGTTTTATCAGCAGGGTAATGATGTACAATATGACCGGGGCGGTTTTGATCAGGGGAGGTCCCCTAATGCCGCAGATATCGATCTTAAGTATTTTTACAAGGATATCGATGCGCAAAAAAGAAAACAGGAAGAGGACAGGAAGAAAAAAATCTGCTCTTAGGAGTCGGAGTATTTTGCATGGCGTTTATTGTGGCCGCTATAGGGTTTAAAAGAGGTGCATCCCGGAGTAGTAATGAGACCAATATTAATGTTCCTGTACAGAAGGTGATCGCGACGAACGATTATGCTCGTCAGGATGAGGTATACGGGACAATAAGTTTCAATCCGAGTGGTGACCAGTCTGTTCAGTTTTTCGATATTTCACCTGAGGTGATCGAATATACAGGACCTTTTGAGAGAACATTGTTTTTCGAGTATACGCCTAAGGCAGATAATAAGGTGCTGAGAGTGGAAGTTGAGATGCTGGACCGTTACGGTAATTCTTTGGGGACGGTAGGTGCTTTTAAGAAGAATGTTCCGGCCGGCGAAAAAGCCATTATTGATATTCCCTTCGGGATCGACCAGTTTATAGAGCTGAACGGTATCACTTACAATATTACTACGGATGGCTATACGCTGCTGACTCCGGAAGGTGATAAAAATATAGTGAGTACAGAACAGGCCGATGATGTGCTTTCTGTGACTATAGAAGGCGGTTTAAACGTGGATAGGGATGCGTATGTGGTATTTTATAAGGACGGGCGTGTCTGCTCCGTGATGAGAGGAGTTCCGAGTTATAACAGCAATGGTAAGGCGACTTTCTATTTGGGTGATATTGACTATGATAACTATGAGGTGTTTTACTAAGAAGTGGTTGGGATGACGATGAAGATGATGAGGACGATGAGTCGGATGATTATTGAGCGTTGAGTTGGATTTTCTATAGTGGTATTTGGGCAGACCGCTTCCATTTACGGGTGGAAGCGGTCGGGTTTTTTAAAAGAAGAAAATAACATATATTAATGTGCAATTTTAAAAATATATGCAAAAATTGCACTTTTCTCTTGACATATATGTGCAAAAGTTGCATACTAGTGATAAGGGAGGTGCAATATATGGGCACGATAAAGACACTGAGAATTGAAAAAAAAATAACCCAGGCACAAGCTGCTGACTTACTTGGGATATCACTTAGATCATATATATCATACGAAAATGATAAAGAAAAAGAGGGAACATTAAAATATAATTATATATTAGATAAACTCAGTACGATCAATCCGATTGATGAAGATCATGGGATTTTGGAAATAGGCTTTATAAAGAAAAAATGCGGAGAAATTTTTAAGGATTATCCTATTCACTATTGTGTGCTTTTTGGTTCGTATGCCAAGGGAAAAGCCGGTGAAACAAGTGATATAGATTTGCTTATTTCGTCGGATGTAAAAGGCCTTAAGTTTTTTGGGATGGTCGAAAAATTAAGAACGGTACTTCATAAGAGGGTTGATGCTCTTAATATAGAACAGCTTAAGGATAATATAGAGTTAACAGAAGAAATCTTAAAGGACGGGATAAGAATATATGGATAATATAAAGAATGATCATTATTATTTGAATCGAATTAAATCGGATATTTCGTTTATTGTTAAGCATATGAAAAATGTGGATTTACAGGAGTTGAACGATAATGAGATATTGCTTGATTCAATGTTATTTAGAATGATTCAAATATCAGAAAGTGCTAAAAGGTTATCAGTAGATTATAAAGATGCAAACAGTAATTTGCCATGGGATGAAATATCCGGGCTTAGAAATAGGATAGTGCATGATTACGGCAATGTTGATCTTAATATAATAATTGACACATTAAAGAATGATATACCGGATCTTTTGGAACAATTAGAGCATACATAAGGGGACCGTCCCCTGTTTCCTGACCGGAAAGTGCAAAAATGTTAAGAAAGGGGTTGAAGATTATATGGGTGGATATATTATTGAGACTATATTTGATGAGATGGCTAAGGAAAAAGAAGAACTGAATAAGGCTTTGGAAGATCAGAAAAAAGCGATAGAAGATAAGAATAAAGCGATAGAGGATAAGAATAAAGCGATAGAAGATAAGAATAAAGCATTGGAGGAAGAGAAAAATAAAAACAATATTTTAAATAACGAGATCAAATCCCTGAGAGAAGAACTTGAAAGATGTAGGAAGCAAGGGATTATTATAAGTTGAGAAAAGGAAACAGGGGACGGTTCTCGACCGTCCCCTGTCACATTTTTGCACTGCGTCTGCAATTAAAAATAATTATTTTGCCGTGAAGCTGATTTACAATAATAGAGCAATCTGATATTCTATTTTCATAAGCAAAAGATGGGAGGTTGTGAAGATGATCAGATTACTTTTGGAATATCCTTATATTGTTTTACCTTTATTGTTTCTGAGTGTAATAATAATCTCACTGGTCGTAACCTGTATCGTTATCTGGGATGACAGTGAAGAAATCGTAGACTCTTACCAGAAAAACGCAAATAAGGCATATTATAAATATAATTTTTACACTATCACAGCTGCTCACATAGTTGAATTGATCAAGATCAAAAGAGAAGAAAAATTAGAGAAGAATGCAGAGCCCCATGAGCTTCCAAAATGGGCAAGGGGCGAAGAGGATGACGGATCCTGGATATGCGAGGATTGCGGGGAGAAGAATGAAAGCTATATTTACACCTGCAAACATTGCGGAACAGACAGAACTGAATGAGAGCTGAGGAGACAGAGGAAACAGGGGACGGTTCTCTGTTCCCTAAAAAACAAAGGGAACGGAGAACCGTCCCCTGTTACAAAAAAATCCCTAATGGATATAAAAAGGATACATCTTTATGATACTATAATATCGTAGAATAAAAATCTGTTGTTTTATGCCCATTCAAGGAGAGAAACGATGTTTAAGAAATTCAGAAGCTTCAAGAACAGAAAACCCGTATTATTCATGGTGATAGGCTATGCCGTACTATGGATTTTATGCTGTGCCATCCTTACGGAGCTCATCGGAAAAAGGCAGTTTGAGCTTTATGCCCAGGATTACAAGGCTGAAGTTGAGTATTGGATCAAAAACACCCTTGGCGATCTGCAGAACGCGATGTTAAATGAGGATTTTGAACTTGATAACGAACAGACCTACGTAGAGATGTCTTTTTATCAGCTTCTCGGTATTCTTTCTTATTACACCGAAGGCAAGATGTATGCTTCAGGCAAAATGGTGGCTTACGGTTCGAAAGACCGGACGTCTGACGGCACTGATTTCGGCGACAATATCAAATACTCCGTTTCTGTAGAGAATCCCGACAAGGTATTTATGATGCTGTATAATATGAAGAGCCAACGCTTTGAATATTATTCCTGCCCCATAAGTTATTTTGACAAGGTTATTGAAGAAACATATGCCGTAAAAGGAAAATGCGCCCCTAAATGGAATTATGGATTGGGAAACAGCTGGGGAATTTCTCTAGTTGAAGGGTATGCCAAGGGGGATGAATTCCGTCCCGGAAAAGTCGAGGTTACTTATACCCAGTTTAACAATGGCTCCGGCGGGACATATAAAAGTACCGATAATAAGATCATAGATTGCCCTGAAAAAGGTATTCCTGAAGGCTTTGAACCGATGGATATGTCATGTTATGAAGATATCTTTTTCAGTCCCGGCGTAATGATCCCCGGGGATGGGAGAAAATGGATCAATATTTCGGAGTCGGAAATGTTTTCTATGGGTACAGACCGATATAATGAAATATTTATAAATTATGACGGTTCCGTTCCTAACAAGGCTTCGCAGCTTAGTTTTGACGTTACATGTCCGGAATATCGCTTGGGCGGCAGAAAATATAAGGATTATCATGACTACGACAGTTTCCGTTATTCAAATAAATTATCTACAGAATGGACAAGCGGTATACCGATACCTTTTTCATTCCTAAACGGGGATGTGATATTGTCTTTACATACCAATCTCAAGGCAGCAAACGGGGAAACGGTATCCATTAGTTTGGAATGCCTGATCGAGGACTGTCTCCATGCATACAGATCGGAATTTTTTAAAGACATGTTCCGGATCTGGCTCGGCGCATTTGTGTTCTTCGCGATCCTGGTGATCTATGCCTACAAAAGGTTTTATTCGCTGCAGGGCAAGAACCGCTTCCACAAATCGCTTATCAATTCGATGGCGCATGACCTGAAGACTCCGCTCATGGTGGTGCAGGGTTTCAGCGAGAATCTTATGGAAAATGTGCATACCGAGAAACGCGATTATTACGCGGAGAATATCCTTGAAAATATCAATTACCTGAACAGCCTCATCGATAAGAATCTTGATTTTTCGAAGAAGAAGGATTTCGATACTGCAGAAGAGGAGACGGTTTATCTATCCGGCCTGCTGAACAATACTTTGAGCCGTTACAGAAAGAAGCTGGAGGAGAAAAAGCTTACGATTACCCGCATCGGGGATACTTCGATGAAAGGCGATCCGGATATACTCGCTCTTGTGACCGATAATCTGATCAACAATGCCATTAAATATTCCCCGGAGGATACGCAGATCGAGGTGCTCGGAAAGTTCAGATATTTCCTCGTAAAGAACAAGGCTGAGTTTAGTTACGCCAAGAATATACAAAATCTCTTAGCTCCTCTCGAGATGGCGGATGACGCTCGTACTGCCGGCAAGGGCACCGGCCTCGGCCTCTCCATCGCAAACGGCATAATCCAGGAACGCGGCGGCCGCATCAAGCTTTCCTACAATAAAAGATCCAAGACCTTCACCTGCAAGGTGATAGTTCGGAAAATACTCGGGATATTTTAGGTGACAGGGAACGGAGAACCGTCCCCTGTTCCCTAAAGAAAGGAATAATAATAGTGAAAAAATTAATTGCATTGGTTTTAATGATCACAGTACTTGTTAATTTTAGTGGTTGCGGAAAAAAAGAAGAAAAAGTCAGGCATATAAAGAGTTATAAATCCACATCTTATTATGGTGATGAAAGTGTCAGTACCGAGCTTGTATATAATGAAAGAGGTCTTGCTACCGAGATGAAGAGTCTGGACGATAAGATCAGTGTCACGTATAATTTTGATAAGTATGATAATCCGACAAAGGCAGTGGCACAGCGTGGAGATGAGGGTTTTACGATCACTCTGGAAAATGAATATGACGGGGATAAGCTTAAAAAAGTGATCATTGCCTCTCTGGAATATGATGATGAGGTGTTTGATCTTTCAAAAGAGACGACAGAGAAGCTTGATGAGCCTGCCATGTATGTTTCGGTATTTCTTTCATTTATTTCGAATTTTGAGAATTACCGTGATATTGATATAGAATGTCCCGCTACCGGTTCTGTGATCAGACGTACGGATAAAGATAACATATTTACAAGAACGGTTCAGCTGAATTATTATTCTGAAGTTACGAACGCGAGAAAAGAAGACGGTACTCTGATAACCACTTCTGTATCCGGCAGTATAAAGGATAATGAGCTTGTTCCAAGCTATTCAACAATAACAACATGCGATAAAAACAATAAGGTGACCGGGATGGAGCTTTCCATGTATGATCCCGAGTATACGTTAAAGCTTTATTTTGATTACGAACGTCATGATGACGGCGACGGTTATTACGAAGAATCTGACATCAGGGATTATGAGATTTCGGCAGACGCTGATATTAAGGAATCTGTCGAAAGCGGCCTTGATTCGTTTAAGGTCATCTGTTACTATGACAAACACGACTTGCTCACCAAACAGGAAAAGACCGTGGATCTCACTAAAGATATCACATATTATAACGAGGACGGTTCTGTGCTTAAGGGTGAAAGATATTCCGGAGGCACGCTTTATTCGTCCTATGAGTATGAGTACTGGGATTAGGGCTGCGGGAACAGGGGACTTCTCAGGGAACGGAGAACCGTCCCCTGTTCCCTCAAAAGAGCCTGTCACAGTGTGGCAGGCTCTTGTATTATATTATTCGTTGGGATTTCCTGTATTTCCGCCGACGATTGCTGAATATGCTGCATTTGGATCAAGATCGAAGAGCTCTAAAACTGCGGCTTTGAGTTCTGCCGCTGTCATCCTTCCGTGAGGATAGCAGGTATTTGTATCCTTGTTATAGTCAAGTACTCTCCACTGGATAGCCCAGGTGAAAGGAACCCAAGCATAAAAATCGATATCAGAGTAATCGCTGAACCAATCGGTCCTGCCGTAATCCATGGCTGTTCCGAATCCCAGACAGTCAGCATATCTGTGTGCCATAAGTGCGAAATCCTGTCTGCTGATCAGTTCATTCGGGCAGAAAGTATCAGAACTTATATTAGGATATCCGAAGCAGATCTTTTTATCCTCGCCCCATTTTACAGCATCAGCATATGCTGCACCGGCAGGTATATCCGTAAATCTTGATTTCCCGGTAACCTTAGGGCTTTCTGCTGCAACGTAGAGAGCCTGCATAGCTTCAGCTCTGGTGACGAAGCTTTCGGAATCCGAATGTCTGTCACTTTTATCGACCACGCTGTCGGGTACATCATTTGTACCATTATAATCAGCGATGATCTTGGTCCTGTCGTCAAAGCATACGCAATGACGAAGCTGGTCAAACGGATCGCCGCTGCCGCCGTAATCGATCGTTTTGGAGTATACATAACCGAGGTTTTCGGTCTCGTGTACATATACACCCTCATGGTATGCCTTACATAAGCGGCTGTTTTTGCTGATGTCTATCTCGTCGATGCTTGAAAGACCGAAGGCGAGACAGTAGTACAGTCTCGGATTGTGTGAAAAATCAAGGGACTGCAGGTTTATATCGCATTCACAGGAAAAATAAGCCAGTTTGGGATTGTGGGAAAGATCAAGGGTACGTATTCCTTCGTTGTACCCGCATACCAGTTCCACAAGCTCCGGGTTATGGGTCACGTCTATTTCCGTCATACTGGTCCATGCACAGATATAGTATTGAAGTTCCGAAAGTCCGCTCACATCAACATTGCCGAGTCTGGGATTGTGCCAGATATCCAATCTCTTAAGATTCGGGTTGTTGGATACGTCCACTGTTTCCAGATCGTTATAGAATGCTGCCAGCTCACACAGGAGCGGGTTATTCGAAAGATCGAGAGAAGTCAGACCGCACTTGCTGCAGAACAGGTTTTCCAGCTTTGTGTTCTGTGAAAGGTCGAGCTCTTTCAGGTTCGGGTTGGAATTGCACTCGAGATATGCCATCTCGGGATTGTTACGTATATTTAAGGATTCCAGGTTACAGTCGAAACAATATACCCATTCGAGCTCGGGGCAGTCCGAAAAATCGAGGGATTTGAAGTCATTAAATGAGCACCATATTCCCTTAAGGCCCGGATTGCCGGAAAGGTCAAGCTCGGTTAAGTGGTTTCCTTTGCACCAGAGGCCCTTAAGCTCGCGGAAATACTCAATTCCCTTTACAGACTTAACACCCAGGTTTTCGCAGTGTACGTTCCAGATGAGATCGATCTCGGATGAACTTAAATAACCGTCCCCGTCTTTATCGAAGTCCTTACGGATACATTGCCTGAAAATATCATCAGGGAAATGCTCGCTGTCAATCTTGACAGGTTCTTTCCTTACTACGGGCTGAGGCTTCGCAGTGGGCTCAGCTTTTGCGGTGGGCTGAGGCTTAGTAGTAGGCTGGGCCTGAGCGGTAGGTTGGGCACCGGTGGTGGGCTGAGGCTTTACTGTAGGTTGGGCCTGAGCGGTGGGCTGAGGTTGTGCAGTAGGCTGAACGCCTGCAATAGGTTGAGCACCTGAAGTGGGCTGAGGCTGTGTAGTAGGCTGAACACCTGAAGTGGGCTGAGGCTTCACTGTAGGTTGAGCCTGTGCAGTAGGCTGAGCACCTGTGGTGGGTTGAGCTTGTGCAGTAGGCTCAGGTTTTACTGTAGTGTCGCCCTTGCCGGTAGTATCGCCATTTCCGGTTGCGCTGCCATTACCGGTTGTTTTTGGTACTTTCCACTTAACTACTTTGGATCTGGAACTCCAGACTTTCTTGCCGGATTTTACAGTATATGCCCTGACAGCATACTGTATCACGGTTCCTTCTTCGGCTTTCCATTTGGTATCTTTAGCCTTAAGCTTTGAGGTTGTACCAACCCTCACCCACGAGGTATCGCTCGAGGTTTTTCTGTAAACCCTGTATCTCGAGGCCTTTGATACTTTCTTCCAGCTTATAACAGGATATACTTTCTTACTGCTTGTCTTAACAGTTACTCCCTTAGGAGCCTTGAGTTTTGTGGCTGCTTCAGCTGAGACATAGCCATTCAGTCCGCTTAGCATCATCACGGCTATCAGCAGCATTGCCAAAAGTTTTTTCTTCATTTTAGTCCTCCACAATCACGCTATTTTGTGTTGTTCCCCTTTCTTTTACGGTTATCGGAGATTCCTTTTAACCGTTAGTGTAAATATTTTACCATATATTTTATAAAAATGCTATACTTTTCCTCAAAAAGAAAAATGGACTAATTTTTTCTTGCAAGACAAGATTTTTCATGCTACTATATATTCATAAGCAAGAAAAAACTGTTAGCAGTTTACTGCACTTCCCGTATGATGCGGATTATCGGATATTTTATTTCTTTTATGTGATTTTTTTATTCTGATGTGATTTTTGATTATGTGTGTGACATATCCGTTTCAGTATCAGTTTTACTCGGATGATCTGGTTTATTCCCTGCTTAATACTAATTACATAGGGCAGGGATGGAGAGTCTGGGGATTTTGAATAAACCGGAGACTTTTTGTGTTCCTGTCCGGACAGGAGGAATATGAAAAGAAACAACAGGAAGTCATTTGCCAAAAGAGGCAAGAAAGAACAACGGAACCGTAAGGCAGGCATCAATCGTAATCACAAGGACAGGCTGTTTATCAAGCTGTTCGGGTCACCGGAAAACAGAGGGAATATGTTATCCCTGTATAATGCACTGAACGGGACAGAATATGTTGATGTCGATGCATTAGAACTGTACACATTAGAGGACGTAATTTATCTGGGTATGAAAAATGATGTGGGATACTTGCTCGACAGTTATATGGTCCTGCATGAACAGCAGTCGACGTACAATCCGAATATGCCGCTTAGGGGTCTTTTCTATCACGCAAAGATGTATGAGAAGTATATAAAGCAAAGAGGATTTGACTTATATTCTACTACATTGAAGAAGATTCCGACACCGCAGTTTTATGTTTTCTATAACGGCGACAAAGAGACTGAGGATAGGGTGGAACTGAAGCTTTCGGATGCCTTCGTACGTCCTGTGGCTAAGGGAAAATTTGAGTGGACAGCGATAATGCTTAACATTAACAAAGGGCACAATACAGAGCTGCTGCACAAATGTGAGACATTAAACGAATACTCATTGTTTATTGATAAGATCAAGGAAGGTATAAAGTCCGGGATGGATATCGAACCGGCCGTGAATGTGGCAGTAGATTGGGCGATACATAACGGTGTCCTTTCCGAGTACTTAAGTTTGCACAAAAGCGAGGTGGTAGGTATGATACTGACCGAGTATGATGAAAAGAAAGTAATGGAAAACCTGAAGAAAGAGTCGTATGCAGAAGGAAAAGCAGAGGGAAAAGCAGAAGGAAAAGCAGAAGAAAGAGAATTATCTAATAATCTGATTCTAAAGCTTATTTCATTAAACCGAATTGATGACCTTAAACGTTTGGCTTCTGATAGTGCATATCGTGATAAAATGATCAAGGAATTCTTTCCAGACAAATGATCTGTATAGTTTAAAAATAAAAGGGGTCAGACCCATTTAATGCGGTGAAGTAGCAGAGGGGTCAGACCCCTTTAATATGATGATATTCTTATGGAGAAGGAGAGAAACATATATGATAAAAAATAGATTAAAGTACATAATCGGGATTTTCTTTGCTACTTTTATTATTGCTGCTGTTTCAGGTGGGATAAATGTCAAAGCAGCTATCAAGCCCAAGGTTAGGGAGACGAGTGTGACGCTGTATACTGATGCAGACCCTTATACGTTTTATTTCACGAACCTCCTGGCTGATTCAAAGGTCAGTTATTCTACTTCGGATAAGTCCGTGATCAAGATCAAGGATTCTAAGGCTGTGCCTGTGAAAGCAGGAAAAGCTACTGTGACTATCAGTATTGACCAGCACGATAAGAGCTATACGTTGAAGGTTAAGTTCAAGGTTAAGGAAGCTCCCAAGGCTAAAACTTACACAGAAGCGGACTATAAAAAGCTGGCTAAAAAACAGAATGATAATTTAAAGAAAACTGCAAAAAAATTGAATTACAAATGTTGTCGAAACGATGAGCTTATAAAGACTACAGAGCAACTCGACGAAATACTGAATAAGTACACAAAGATATATATTTCGTTTGGTTTGTATATAACAAATTTTAATATACTGCGATCTGTAGAAGAATATCGAAATATGTTCCCTTATCTAACAACATTTGAGATGAATCAACCTGTAATATATCAGGACGCTATGTATATTTATATTGAGTGTGAAATAGCTTCGGAAGACCGGCTGAAAAAGGATGAAAAAGCACTTTTAAAGGCTATTAAGATTAAGGACACAAGTTATCTGAGTGAAGACGGTAAAAAATATTATGATGAGATAATCACTCTGGCGGATTCTTTAAAGGGTGAGTCTGATTTTGAAACTCTTAAGAATATTTTGGATTATATATCTCTAAATGTTGATTATGAATATGATAAAACCGTTGAAGAACGGTACAATTTAACATATGCAATGGATCATGGTATGGCGGTTTGTTCAGGCTATGCAAAACTGTTTTATTTTCTTTGTACCGTGAATGGAATTAACAGTAAGCTGATACATGGTAAATCCGTACAATCTGTTGGAGATAATACAGATACGACTCATCTTTGGAATCTTGTAGAACTCAATCATAAATGGTATCATGTGGATGCTACATGGGATGATTGTTATGATTATGATAAGGGTTACACGAAGGTGCCTTACCGTTATTTCCTGATAGATGATGAACAAATGAAAAAGGATCATATCTGGGAGGAAGCCGACTATCCCAAGGCTAATAGCAAGGATCTTGCGATATATTATTCGTATCTGGAGAAGTACCCTTTGGTAACCGGTAAAAAGGAGACTTTGCGTTTTATCAAAGAGATGGCGGCTGCTTTCCGGGATTCTGATGATACCGAGTTTTTACTCGAGTTTAACGAGACGTCCTATTCCAACGAGACTTATTACGCTGTCAGCAAGTACTTAAAGAAGCTGAAGAAGGAGTTCGGTGTCTCATATAAGAGCTTCAAATACGAGAGCCAGAAGAGCAAGCTGGGGAGAATTTATAAGATAACTTTATATAAATAACATGAAAGCCGGTGGTTATATGCCACACGGCTTTTTTTGTTTGAGATTTGTGCACTGCATCTGCAAATATAAATGATTAATTTGCTGTGAAACTGATTTACAATAGAAGAGTAATCTGTTATTCTTTTTATATTAGTAAAAAGGGAGTGATCATATGACTGATAAAAATAACTTTTTTGAAACCGTTGAATTGATCAAGCCGGTTTCTCTGATGCAGATAGACGGCAGTGATCTTGCGGATGCAAAGGATGAAGCGAAGGCTGCACAGGTGCCTGCGAAAACAGCCGGCAAATTTGCGGATAATGCCGTGACGGTAAGTGCTGCCACGGATATAGATACTAAAACAGATGCCGGATATCAGGCAGACCATAGTGCAGAGAAGATACTCGTGGATCCTAAGAATCTTTTTGGTAACACCCAGACTTCCGGTGAGAAGCAGGACTATCAGAAGCATAATTATGCGGCAAGATTTGTCATTATATGGGGTATAGTACTCTGCCTGCTGTTTGCTGTCATAATGCTTAGAAGTTTTAAGAAAGATATCAAAGTTACGGGTTCTTACAGCAATTATAATACGATGCTCGTGGCTCCTGTGTATACGGAGATAGAGTTTAATGCGGATGAAATAGATCTGGATCTGCCTGCCATAATCAGCCACAAATGTATTGAGTACACGGATTCTTACAACAGAATATTGTTTTTTACAGCTAATCTGACCGAGGAGAATAAAGGACTGCAGATAAAGGTTGAGATGCTGGACAGGCACGGTCGTACCCTTGACACTCATTCTAACAGTAGTTTTGGCGTGGCTGTAGGGGATGAGTTCATGATCCCGGTTTTCTTTACTCTGTCCCCAGATTGGAATCTGGACGGGGTAACCTATAAGATAGAAGCTGAGACCTTTACAGAAGAGGAACATGAGATGCTCAGGACGATCACGGATGTGACCGAGGCGGATAAGGGTCATTTCTTTATCACTTATGAGAGCAGCGCATATTACAACATGGATACGTATGTAGTCCTGTATAAGAACGGAAAAGTGGTAGATGTCCTCAGAGGCTACGGTGAGGTTGATGATACCGGAAAAGCTGTGGCAGAGCTTTACAAAGCAGGCGTTGATTACGATAACTTTAAAGTGTACTACTAGGAACTGAGGGAACAGGTGGGAACAGGGGACGGTTCTCCGTTCCCGAAAAGAAAAAGGGAACAGAGAACCGTCCCCTGTTCCCACCTGTTCCCTTTTAAGGAGCGATTAAGATGACTGAGAATAATAACTCATTTGAAACAGTTGAATTACTGAAGCCTATATCCCTGATGCCGATAGATGGCAGTGAGCTGACGGGGATTAATGCTGAGACTGAGAATACGCAGGCGGGTGTGAAGGCTGAGTCCGGGACTGCGCAGGTGAATGCTAAGAATGAAGCGAAGACACCGCAGGCGCCTGTGGAGGCGGCCGGCAAATTTGCAGATGATACCGTGTCGCCATATAAACATACGGATGCAGAAAACTATATGGATGCAGATGATTATGCAGACATGAATAATACGGCAGACACCGGTTTTGATCAGAACTTCAATAATGAATACAATTATTCCAATAATGCTCCTCACAGGATACTGGTGGATCCTAAGAAGCTTTTTGGAAGTGCTCAGGCATCCGGCGAAAAGCAGGATTATCAGAAGCCTAAGTATAATGCGAAATTCGTGTTATTCTGCGTTATAGGAATCTGTCTCCTGATCACGGTGTTAATGGCGAGACATTTTCAGAATGCGGTTAAGCAATCGGTCGCTAATTCCGCTTATAATGCGAAAAATGTGTTGCAGGATGAAGACGGCAGCAGATTTATTTATACCGGCGGGTCGGACATGAACGATGAGCCTATATATACGGCCATTTATTTTAATTCGAGTGCAATAGATGCCGATCTACCTGTCGAAATCAGCGCCAAATGTATAGAATATACGGATTCCGGTACCAGAGGTCTGTTCTTTACGGCTACTCCGACCGAAAAGAATATAGGTACTATAATAACTGTAACTATGATGGACAAGCGTGGTAACATCCTCGGCGTCGCCTCAAACAGTAATTGTGACGTGGCCGTAGGTGATGAGTACATGATCCCGATGTTCTTCAATCTGTCTCCGGAATATGATATGAACGGTGTTACCTACAAGATTAAGGCGGAGACTTACAAAGTAAAGGAATATCCTATGATCAGAACGATCACGGATGTGACTGAGGCGGGAAAGGGACAATTCCTTATCACGTATGAGGGTACTCCCGGTTACATGGTAACTACGTATGTTGTCTTGTATAAGGACGGAGATGTGGTTGACGTCCTTGTCGGTACCGGTTTGATCGATGAGACCGGAGAGGTAGTGATAGATGCCAGCAAAGCTGTTGGGGATTACGATTCTTATAAAGTGTACTATTAATTGGAGGTTCAATATGAAAACAAATAAACGATTCTTTTCAATCTTTATGTGTTTAATTCTCATAATCTACATTACGGGTGTTTTTCCGGAGAAACCTTCTGCTGCGGCAGGAACGGTAAAAGCAACCGGAGTGCAGGAGAATATATCCGCTGACGCTGGAGTAAGGTAAAGGAGAGTTCTTTATGAGACCTGAGCTTTATTATCATATATTAAGGATCGGAATTGTATATGAAAAAGGCAGGAAGGACGGAGACAGATGGAAATGGAAAGAGCAAAAGCTTCTTTCCGATGAATGAATTCTTTGGAGAAACCTGATCAAATATGCCGATCTGTAGTACAAGGGTACCGATTGTTCTGAGAAAGCTTTAGAAGATTTAAAACATATATGCGGGAAGTACAAACTTCCTAATTATGAGAGGATTGTCTCTGACTGGCAGAATGTCACAGCATATAGTAATGTTTATGAACTTGATCCGATAGAGAGGAATGAGATAGTAAATGGAATATCCGGGTTGTTAAATGATTTTGAGAAATGCCTGTCAGATAAGAGTGGAAAAAACGAGGCATATGGTATTTTGATCAAGCTCCACAATATCCCGAGGGAATTATATGGGGCTGATGTGCTGGGAAGATAACATATGAAATGAGGGTAACAGGGAACGGAGAACCGCCCCTAGTTCCCTTTCATGAATATTTAAACATTTTGTAAATAATTTGTAACAATTTGCTTAAGTATATTGACGAACGATAAAATTTCTGCTAAAAAATATTTTGGGCAAATTATTGGAAACAATAAGTCGCAAAACCAGATGTCTACGTGATGTAATTTATTATATGACGGATCAGTTGCAATGTTTTTTTGACGTTGCAACTTTTTTTTGTCTGGAAAAGCCCGGAACTGGTATTTTTAACAACATAAAACATTGGGAGGCTAAAATGAAACGGAAAGGTTTGTTTCAAAGTGTAGTTGCAGTTGTTCTGGCAATAGTGATGGTATGCTCAGGATTACCCATCATGCCGGAAACAACAAAAGTTTTTGCTGACACTGTTCCCGGGTCGGAAGTAGATCTTGCGGCCAAGTATGGAACACTGATCAGTTCTGATTATTCATATATAAATAATTATAAGAGCGGTGTGGATACTATCGTTCTTTCTTCGTATGAATCTCAGAGAGGTGACATAGTCCTTGAGTGGCCGGGTGTGTCAGAGGCGGGATTTTATGATATTTTCCGTGACGGAAATTGGATCACAAGTATACCTGCTGATACTTCGATGAGCTACGATGACGGAGCAGTAGAAGGCTCAAAGACATATAATTATGTTGTTTTCGCAAGAAATAATGCTGAGGAAATAGTTGGCACATCAAATGTCATTACTGCCAAGACAAAAGATGCAATGGTTGTTTCTTCATCATTATATCTTGATTCGGATAAGACTGTTTTTTCGCTTGATATTGCTAATGGTGGATATCTGGAGCTTAACGGTCATACTCTGACTGTATGCAGGGATATAACAGCTTATAACTCTATAAGTGTAGAAAATGGAAAATTATACTGTTATGGCAATGTTTACGTTGGTAACGAGAACGAATATGGAAGCATTGGTCTGTCAGATTCAAACGGATATCTGTATGTAGCAGGGGATCTGGAATGCAGAAATGGAAATTTAAGTTTTAGCGACGGAACAGTTGAAATCGGTGGAGATCTTACTGTTGATGAAAAAGCATATATTTATTGTTATGTTCCTAATACAGTTATTTTCTCTGGATTTGATGCACAGTATGTTTCATTACCGAAATCCAGTTCTTTTGCTGAAATTGAACTTAGGAATTACAGTGTTGACGGTGTAACTTTTGAAGCACCATACTACTACTCTTCAATAAAAACGAATGGTACTTCATTAAAGATAGCGGGAGAAGATACAGGGTATCTTAATCTTACTGAAGATACGACAATAGATGGAAATTATGAACTTAACGGTGGCATGGTCTTCTTAAATGGACATAGTCTTACCATTAAGGGTGATTTTATCCAAAATGGTGGAGTTGTAGATTTAGACAGTGGTATACTTAACGTAAACGGGGATTATATCCAGACATCCGGAAAGTTAAATGTAAATGGAGGTACTGTAAATATCGGACATGATTACCGCATGCAGAGCCGTACGGGTACTGCGGGTAATTATACATACGGGCAGTCAGATGCATATCTTTACATGACATCAACGGAGGATACGGTTAACGTAGCCGGAAGTTTTTATTGTGCATCATATTGTATGTCATCATCAGATAGATTGAATGCCGGAAGATTGTGCATCGGCGGAGATGTTGAGTTATTAACATCAAAAGGCAGTAATTATTTTGAGACATATAATAACCATACATTAGTTTTAAACGGTACCGGAAGGCAGACCGTGAAGGCAGATTATTTAACCTCGTATCCACATGTTAGATTTGCCAATATTGTAATTGAAAACCCTACTGATGGTAATGTAGTATTTAATGCAGGTGATAACATTGAAGTAAAGTATTCCTTTAATGATAACGGACACGCTTTCGGTGGACGTATTCAGCCGGGAAGCTATAATACAGTCTTTGCCAATAATGTAATAAACGGTTCGTTGGTAATGGATGACTATTATATATATTTTTATAACGCTTTTGAGATCAAGGGCAATTTGTACCTTAGAAACAGCTGTTATATATATAATGATCTGACAGTAGACGGAAATGTATACATTGGTGAACAGTATATATACAATTCCTATTCAGGAGATGATATCTTAGAGTATACAAGCTATGATTCCGGATATTTATGTATATATGGTCCGAAGTATTCCTCGAGTTACAAAGGAAAATTAGATGTTAAAGGAAGTATCTTATGTGATTCCAGTTACAATCAGAGTTTTTACAATTATGGAGGAACTGTATCTGTAGGTGGGGATTTCTTATTAAACGATAACACCTATTATACTGAATCATACTTAGAGGATTGTAAAATTATTTTCTGCGGAACTCAAAAGCAGACCTTACATGTCCCTGATAATATGAACCTGGGTAATGTGATCATACAAAATACCAGTTCAGAGGGCGTGGTTGCAACAAGTAGTTTCAGATATGAGAGTATAGAAAAGAACGGAAATAATCTGACATACTTTAGCGATGCCGGAAGGATCGGATGGACTCTGAGCGCAGATGAAGCAATAGAAGGCGATCTGATCCTTGTATCCGGTACACTTGATCTTAATGGCCATAAGCTTACGGTATCAGGAGATTTTATTCAGCCTGGCGGAACAGTTTTTATAAACGGTGGTGAGCTTAATGTTGGGGGAGATTACCGTATTCAGTCTGTAAGTGGAGATACATACGGTAAAAGTGCCGGTCTTCTTGTTATGACAAATGAAAATGACAAGATATACATCGGCGGCGGTTTTTACACTTCATCATCCCAATATGCATCCAATGAAAAAATGAATGCGGGCGTTATGGATGTAAAGGGAGATTTTATAGTAGATTGTAATTACAACAGTAATGTATTCTGCCCCAGTGGAAGTCATAAGGTTGTTTTCAGCGGTGATAGCAGCCAGAATGTAAAGTTCCTTAACAGTAATTATAACTATTCATATCTTAATAATGTTGAAATAACCAATCCTGTGGACGGAAATGTATCCTTTGGTACTGAAGAAAGATCTGTAGTATTCAAGGGAGAGTTTGACGATGGTGGACATAGCATTGGCGGATATATACAGCCGTTAGGAAATGCATCACTTAAAAACGGGACACTTAACGGTTCGATAACTATTACAAATACCGGTTCAATATATGGTACATATCATATTACAGGTGATTTAATAATCAAGAATAATATGTCTCTGTACGGTACTATGACGGTAGACGGCGATATTATTTTTAACAGCAGCAAAATTTTCCTGTATGGTAATGATGAAGCTGAATCATATCTTGAAGTAAAAGGCGATATCAAGGCTTCAGAAAACTGTACGGCTTGTTATATAGACTTTAATCGTGGTTCATTGAAGCTTTATGGTGATTTGAATATACCTTGTTGCAAGGTGACTACATCAGTATTAAATGCAACCACATATGATACAAACAAATTCATTCTTTGCGGAACAGAAGCTCAGACTATAGAGGTAACTTCGGATTCTTCGTTTGGTCAGATCATTATTGAAAACACTTCTAAAGACGGCGTATGCTCTCGCAATAAGCTTGATGCAATATCTGTTAAGGATGATAATAATAAGCTTAAATACGGAACATATGGTGGAAATCCGGCTACAGAGGGTGTATATGGCTGGACGCTTCAAGAGGATCAAATTATAACTGAGGACCTCGTTCTGTACGACAGGACACTGGATCTGAACGGTCATACCCTGACAGTTAATGGCGACCTGATCCAGGCCGGAGGACTTATATTAATTAATAAAGGAAAATTGGTGGTAAAAGGTGATTACCGTATCCAGACCAGGACTACGGCATCAAATGGAGATTATGCGTATGGTAGTAGTACCGGTTCATTAAAGATGACTAATGCCGAAGATACTGTGGAAATATGTGGAAGCTTTTATAACCAGGCTACGAAATCCGGTGCAGGTCTGCTTACTGCAGGTGAAATGTATATCGGCAAAGATTTTTATCTATATAGTTATGAAGCATTTGCGCCTTCAGGAACACATACGGTATATTTTAATGTTAGTAAATATCAGAATAATACTAACAACAGTAAAAAACATTATATATACTCAAATTATAACTTTGCTTTCAACGATTTAGTATTCGAAGCGGGAAATACAATAACGTTGTCTTCTTCATACGTTGGTGCGAGCGGAAACGTAAATGATAATGGAACAACTATAAGCGGAACATTATCCATTTATCCTGAAACTACGTTTACTAATGATATTTATCACGGAAGTGTAAATATTTACGGCGCCGGAGATTATAAAAAATCATTGGCTATAACCGGTGACATGACAGTGTCATCAGATGCAAACTTTTATGGTAATCTTACAGTTGACGGATCTGTTACTGTAAACCGATATAGCGAATTATATCTGAAGGGTGAAGAATCCGAGTTTACGGTTAAGAAGAATTTATGCATGAGAGATAATACAGAGTTACATATAGAGAATAAAACCACTAATTTATATGGTAACTCCAGCATCTATACATATCGTTCATATTATTATACTTATATATATTTTTATTTTAACGGTGGAACCGTTAACTTATACGGTGATATGAGTATAACTAATAGTTATGACCGTTTTAATTGCAAAGAGGGAACAGTATTTAATTTCTGTGGCAATACAGCACAGACCATATCATTATATGATAATTATAAATTCTCAGATATTGTTATAAACAATACAAGTAATGACGGAGTACTGTTTACCAAGTCAGTAGTATATGATTCTCTTGTAACTAATGGACACAAGGTACGCTTTGGTAATAGTACACTTGAAACCGGTTGGACTCTGACAGAAGATGCGGAGACAGAAGGTGATTATTACCTTGGTGAAGGAGAACTTAATCTTGCAGGGTATAACCTTACCATCAAGGGTAATTTGTATCAGACAGGTGGAACTATTAATCTTAATGGTGGTACTCTTACGGTATTAGGCGATTATAATATTACCGGTCTTAGCGGTTCAGGATATCCTTCAGGTAAGAGTAGTGGTACCCTGGTTATGAACAACAACTCCGATTATTTACTTGTAAAGGGAAGTGTTAAGATTATTCAGAATACAACAAGTACAGAACAAGGCCCCAACACACTTACTGCAGGTGTGTTTGAAATGATGGGAAACTGTTATGTGGATTATGATACTCTTAAGGGTACCGATCAGTTTAAGGTTGTATTCTCCGGTAGTGCACAGAGGACCATAAGCGGAACTATCAGAGCTCCTTATTTTGAAAACAGATGTACAGCGGACGAAAGCGGTAATATCGGTGACATACTGATGAACGGCTCTCTGCATATATCGAAAAAGGCTACAGACTTAGGACAGAATATAAAAGGTTCCGGATATTTATATACCAGTGATCTGGCCGTTATAGATGGTAACAGCTACAGCGGAAATATATATCTTAATCAGACAAGTACATATAATGAGAGCAATTATACAACTACTTATTCAGAGTGTACATTGACTAAAGATCTCACAATAGGTGGATCACTCAATGTATACAGTAAGTTGAGTCTGGATAAATACACCCTTAGGGCTGCAAATATCTATGTCAATAAGCTGTTAGATGTTCAAAAAGGAAAGATAGTTTGTGACGGCAATCTGGTCATGGATAGCTCTGAAGGAATCCTTGAAATGACGGATGATGAGGCCTATATATTAGTAAAGGGTAATTTCAGTACATATACATCATCAAATACGAATAGACCTTTAACGGTTAATTTTACAGCAGGAACATTTGAATTACTGGGTAATTTCACAGATGAATATACTCCTTCTTCGTTTAATTCATCAGGGACCAATACTGTCATTTTGTCAGGAAAGACCGTAAACGGAAGTGATTTTATCCAGAAGATTAAAATAAGCGATACTTCGGTTAAGTTTAATAAGATGATCCTTAAAAAGCCGGATACTGCTTACAAATTCTCCAGAAAAATCAAAAATATGGCAAAGGAAGTGATCAGGGATGTAAATACATCCGGAGTACCTTCTAATATAAGTGATATTACGGTAGTATCATATACCGAGTCTTCCGTTAAACTTTCATACAGTGAAGCAACGGATGATCAGGGTGTAACAGGCTACAGGATCTATCGTAACGGAGCGGTATGCGGAGCTACGACAGCACTTACCTTTACCGATACGGGTCTTAAGCCTAATACTACATATACCTATAAAGTATTTGCAATCGATGCTGATAATAATCTTTCAGAGGACTCACCTTCAGTCACAGTTACTACCAAGGCCGACAATTCAAGACCTGACCCGGTTAAGACGATGTCCGTAAGCAAAAAGACCGGTTCATCGGTTACTCTTACCTGGAAGGCAGCCATAGATAATGTTGGTATTAAGTATTATGAGTTATACCGTAAGGATGGCAGCGGAGACTATAACCTTATATCGGGAAATATTAAGAAAACTACATATAAAGATACAGGGCTTACAGCCGGAGTATCGTACAAGTATTATCTTGTAGCTATAGATACAAGCGGAAACAGATCTGATAATGGTGTCGTTATAGATGCATCTGTAGTCCTACCGCAGATCATTTCCGTATCACCTGCTGATAAATCAAGGATTGGCGGAAACTATATAGACTTCAAAGTAACATACAATAATTGGGGCAAGAGTCAGAATAATACTGTCATGATCGAGTATGAAGACAGGAATAACGAATGGAAGCCTGTAACCTCATATGCTCTTGGCCAGAATGCAGATCAGTACTATACAAATAGGCTTTATTCCTCATATGAGTGGTATTTCGGTGATGCTGATTTTAATGACAGTGTAAGATTTAAGATCACATTAACTGATGAGGATGGCAATACTGACGAGAAGATTGTTACATACATTATTGACAGAACTGCACCTGCTGTTCCTGAAAACTTTAAGGCAGCAGATAACGGCGGAACGGTTAAGCTTACATGGAGTCCTTCCGCATCCGATGACTGTACAGGATATAAAATTTACAGAAGTACAACGGCCGGTCAGAATTATTCACAGATCGGTACAGTAACAGGAAGAAATAACTTAAGTTATACTGATACATCTGTTAAAAAGAATGTAAAGTATTATTATGCTATAGAAGCATATGATGATTCTGGTAACACATCGGAAAAGGCTGAGTCCGGTGAGATTTCAGTTGAAGATGACAAAGAGCCTCCGGTAGTAAAGAGCATCGGTCCTGACAAGTCTGTTATAGGAAACGGCTCGGTAACCATAATGGTTAAGGCTGAGGATAACAAAGCAGTTAAGAGTGTTATCTTAAGCATCCAAAAATTGAATGACAGCAACTGGTCAACTCTGACCGAAGTACTCTGCAATGAAGGAACAGCTCTCTATAATCTTAATACTGCTTCATATGCGGATGGAGATTATTACATCTGTGCAAAGGCAAGAGATGAAGAAGGCAATGTAAGTAAAGAGTTTACAAGGAAATTTACATTTGATAATACGGGTATATCCAAAACTACACTTACAGGCCGCACAATCAGCTCTTCTGTTATTGAGCTTGTCTGGGGACAGGAACTTTCAGAGAGTGACTTTGCTTACTACAGTGTTGAACAGCTTGTGAGAGTTGATAACGGAATACCGGTATATACAAGAATAGCAAAGGTAACCAACAATTATAACTGTTATATCAGTGACCTTGTGCCCGGTGAAGAACATACATATATCGTAGTAGGTTATGATATATATGGTAACCGTGGTGTTGAATCAGATCCTGTTACATTATCTACATTTGTTGATACTACCGGACCGACCATCACACTGGTAAGTAATGCAGGACTGCCTTATGCAGAGATAATCCCGTTATCGGTAAAGGCAAAAGATGATCGTGCTCTTAAAAAGGCTGTATTTAAGTACTCATATGACGGAATAAACTATGAAGAGATAACAAGTGTTGAAGTATCATCAACCGATGCTAAGGAAGATACATTTATATATAACTGGAATGTAAAGAATCTTCGCGAAGGAAAGGTTTATGTCCTGTATGAGGTATATGATACTGCAGGAAACAAGAACTTACTCACAAAAGACGATAAGGACGTTATAGCAGAATTTATCATAGACAGAACCGCACCCGGAAAGGTAACCGGACTTGAGTTGGTTAAGAGATCAGGTAGTGTTGAGTTCAAATGGGATAATCCGGAAACTGATGCCGCAGAGGATAAAGTGGTCGGTTTTGTTGTGGTGCGTATAGATGGACAGACCGGTAAGACTACTACACTTAAAAAGAATTACACAGCATTAAACTATATTGATCAAACGGTAAGTGTCGGCTCAACTTATATTTATAAAGTTGCGGCAATAGATAAAGCCGGAAATCAGGGCGAGTATTCGGATGAGTTAAAGGTTAAGGTAGTTGATGACGAAATAGCTCCCGAGATTAAATGGATTGATTCGGATGAAAGAGAAGTACTTCCTATAAATCCCGAGATAAGAGTCTTTGCTACGGATAACAGCAGTCTGGCGAAACTATATGTTGAATATGCTTTTGCAGATACTGACACTGAGACCTGGATCCCGTTATACGATGGTCCTGTATCCGGTACTCAAGAAGTAAAGACAATAACATGGAATACAAACGGACTTACAGAAGGGAAATATACTGTAAGGGCATATGCTACTGATGCAGTAGGAAATGAAAGTGAGTATGTGTCAAAAGAATTTACTCTTGATCTTACTGCACCCGAAAAGCCTGTGCTCAATGTTATAAACGGAAATATGTATATTGATCTCGAAATTGAAGGTACAGTACCTGATGATTTCTCCAGATATGAAATATACAGACGTGAAGCAGGAAATACAGATTTTATAGACTTTATTTACAGAGGAAAAGAAAAAACATTCCGAGACGATGAAGTTGAGGCCCTTAGTGTTTATGTATATCAGGCTGTAATATACGATATACACGGTAATGCGGTGAAGTCTGACGAGGTGGAAGGAGTGGCAAAGAATATAGATACTACCGCTCCTGAGGCTAAACTTATGAGTGATATCATAACTGGTGTTGTGGGTGATGAAATAACACTTTATGGTGGAAATTCATGGGATAATGTAGGTATAACTGCATATAAATGGTATATTGATGATACTTATATCGGTGACGGTATAAGGCGTACTTATAATTTTACTGAAGCAAAAGATTATAAGTTGAAGCTTGAAGTATATGACCGTGCCGGAAATGTCGGTACAGCAGAGGGTACTGTGGTTATCTCCGAAAAGGATGAGACAGGTACATTTACAATAATTGTAAAGTCTGACCAAGGTGAACCGTTAGGAAATGCTGTCGTAAATATTCTAGAACCTAATGGGTACAGCAGTAATGTAAGCCTTGATAATACGGCAAGCATAAGCTTTTCAAAAGCTCCCGGCACTTATAAGGTAGGGGCATATGTTAACGGTTACCTTCCTAAAGAAATAACTGTTAATGTTAATGCACAGGAAAAGAAAGAATATGTGATAAGCCTTACAAAAGATAAGCTTCTGGAAGCTAAGGTAACGGTTAATAAACTTAGTCTTGCAGAACTTGAGATGAAGGGTGTGGATCTATCCAATCCGGCTAACTACAACACAGTTGAAGTTGAGTTTGATGTGATGATAGAAGGTCAAATAGTTCATTATAGGACTGTGACATCCCCGAAGAATCCAGGTAGAATCGGAGTAGGCGGAGGTGGAAGCGGAAGCGGTTCCGGCTCTTCAAAGGGAGAATTTATAGTAACATTAGTACGTGATGTAGAACCTGTAATTGTATATTATGAGTCACGTCCTGCGGTATCGTGGCTTAATGATATGTATGAGGTTAAGGTATCTATATTAAATAAAGCATCCTCTGAATTCAGCATAGATGATTTAAAGGCTACACTTCAATTGCCACAGTATGTTTCATTTGCTGCACTCACTGGTAAAGCACAGACAGCAACGCAAAATAAAGATAAACTAAACGGAGGTGACAACTGGTCTGCTTCTTGGATTGTTAAGGGTAGCAGAAGCGGAACTTATAACTTCAATGTAGATATAAGCGGAACTGTTATGCCTTTTGAAACTCCATATAGTATTACCGCTACCGGAGAAGCTAAAATAGAAGTAACATCCGGAAAAGGTCTGCATCTGTTTATTGTAGTTAATCGGTTTGCAGCTATACATGATGATAATGATTTTGTAAATTATGTTCTTGTAAACGAAGGCGAAAAAGAATTTAAGAATGTAAGTATATCTCTTGGAGACGAGGCTATTGAGTACAATGGCGAAGACAAAGATGTAGAAGTAGATAGTAATAAAGTAACGGTCGGTACTCTTGCATCATGGGAATCGTTGTCTCTGCGTGCTCCAATGACAGGTAGACTTGGCAGGGCTTTGAAGGAAAGTAATCTGGATTATCATATTGAATATCTACGCGGAAAGAATCTTGGTGTAGAGATTACAGTAGTAGATTCTTTACCGGATTTATATCATAAGGCAGATGTTGTCGACGAAGATTATGGTCACCTTAAGTGGGAGGTTAAATATGGCGTACTCACAGTTGAGGGTACGGGTAATTATGCTGATCCTGCATGGTCTTCATCACAGGTAGTAGCACCTTGGCATGACGGTGAGACGGAAAAGCATATCGGAATGGCAGTGATCGATGTCAAAGATATGACATTGACTACAGCTATGTTCGAAGACTGCATAAAGCTTACTTCATTCAGCTTTAAGAACGGTACTGATAATGTTACAAACATGAGCAGGATGTTTAAGAATTGTAGATATTTATCATCTGTTCCGATGAAACAACTTAGATCGTATAAGGTTAAAGACCTTAGTTATATGTTCATGGGTTGTACCTCTCTATATTCCTTGGATGGTTCAGGTTTCTATACATATTCCGTGACTGACATAACAGGTATGTTTGAGAACTGTAAAAATCTGAAAGAACTTGACCTGAAGGATTGGAATTTCATCGAAGTTGAAGCTGTAGAGAATGTCTTCCTGAATTGTGACAGGTTAGAAGAAGTCTTAGCACCTTTACATTCAAAGAGTCGCGTTTATTTACCGGAGGCATCAAAAGACGAAGCTTGGTATAGAGAGGATGCAGGTAAAAATATACTGGTTTATGCTATTGATAAATCAGATACAAGTAAGAGATATTTTAGGACAATAAAGGAAGTTGATACAAGACCGATTATTACAGTACAGTTCTATGGAGAGGATACTTCATCATGTCTTCCTATAGGTTTTAATTTGAGAAGCGGTGAAGAACTCATTCTTCCTGAAGCACCATATTCGAAATCTGGTTTTGTGTTTAATGGATGGTACGATCAGAAAGATGGTAAAGGAAAAAAATATGAGAACGGAGTAATAACTGCAAGTTACGATACTATATTATCATTATATGCTTATTTTGATAAAAAGGAAGCAGTTATATTTTATGATGCTAATGGAGGAACAGGAGCTCCGGATCCAAGCTATAAGGTCGGAAATGATACTGTTTATATAAGTACTATAGAACCGACTAGACAGGGTTATTTATTTACGGGTTGGGATGAAAGACCTAGTAAAACAGAGTATACGGGATCTAATTATTATCCGGGCCAAGTAGTAAAAACTTCAGATTATGGAAAAACTTTGTATGCTCATTGGGTAAATGAAAATGATTACTATAGGGTTGATCTGTATAATTGCGACAGGCCAGATGGAATGACAAAGTTATGTATGGTCAAGAAGGATAGTTGGGATTATGTAACACTGCCATTTTCATATGAAAACGAACCAGAACAAATTGAGGGCTGGTATAGTACCCCGAGCTTTGGAGTACCCAGATATGAACCGGCATTTGCATATAAACCGACTAGTAACAGTAAATTATATGCCCAATGGGTATCATATGATCTTGAGTATGTTACTATCAAGTTCAATTTGAATTATCCAGGATGTCCTGAAAATACAATTCCGGACGGCAAAATGTATGAAAATAATGATTTTGAGATTCCTGATTATTGGCCAGAAAGAGAAGGGTATGTATTCATCGGTTGGACCAATGATCCTGATGAAACATACGGTGTTTTCCCGGGAGAAAAAGTTAGACCTGATTTTGAGGATCAGACTTATTATGCAATGTGGACAGAATATAACAGCTTGGCTTTACAAAACCAGCTTAAAAAAGAGTATGGAGATAAATACTTCCCTGATAGGATATTCTGGAAAGAACAGACTACATGGATCGAAGTTAATGAAACTAATAAAAAAGCAGTTATTTGTGTGTGTACAGAACCAGTGTATTATGGTGATGAACATGTACGAATAGATTATCGTTCACATGCTGCTGCCTTCATATTGGATGGTAAGAGTACGATTTGGGTAAAAGAATATAAATTATATGATGGTGGTGGAGAACTAAACATAGTAGATAGATTTTACAGTTTTGTTCGTGTACAGGCATCTAAACTACCTGGAGATTCGGGTAAAACTATTCTATTTTTAATGAGTACTGGCAAATTAATTGGTGAATTATACGTTGACTCTTCATTCCCGATGGTGAGTAAAATAGTAGGAGGAGTGGATACTGGACTAAACATTTATGAGACGGCTGTTTATTTTGAAAATTACTTTATGGAACATGATTTTGAAGATCCAACTGTAGTTGATGCCTTTATGGCAAAGTATGAGGGCGATTTTGAGAAAGATACACTTTTAGGTCTTATACGAATTGCGCAGGATTTTGTTGGTCACGGCGGTAGTTACTACCTTGATTCAAAAATGCCACAGCTGAGTATATGGGTTAGTTATTTGTTAGAAATACTTGAACTTATTGCGAATGATAACAGATTTAACGGGTTAGATATTCCAGGTGAAAGTGATTACGCTGTTGGTTCGATGATGGATCTTATGACGGATGCAGGCTTCGATAAAAAAACAGTCAGTGAGACTCCCCAAAGGATAGGTCGACTTATTGACGGTTTCCCGGTAGTCACCCAAACCGGAAGCAATTGTCCTGTAGATATTAAGGTATATGATTCAACAGGTGCACTTGTAGGATATATCAAGGATAATGTACCTCAGGTAATTGAAGGAGGAATAACGACAGAAGTTGATGAAAATGAACAAAAACTTGCCTATTTGGATGGTAGTGAAGAGTACAAGTTAGAGATCATAGCAACTGATGACGGAGAAGTTACATTCTTTACACAAACATTTAATACTTTTACAGAGGACGTTTCAAATGTTCGGACATACTCTGACATGAAGGTAAAGAAGGGTGATGTGATCAAGGTAGATGTTTCACCTATTGTAGTGTACGAAACACCCGCAGAAGATGGCTGTAAGGCTGAAACTCCTGTCAAGCTTGTAATCAATGACGGTGAAGAGGTTGAGCCTACAGCAGTTCAGAAGGGTACTCAGATTGTATCATATAACGTAACCGCAGGATCATCAAATGCTGAAGCAGGCACTGTAACAGGTGGCGGAAGCTTCTATAACGGTGAATTCTGTAAGGTTACTGCAACAGCAAAGGACGGATATGAATTTAAGGGCTGGATGGAAGATGGAAAGCTTGTTTCGTCAGATGCTGAATACAGATTTGAAGTTAATGCAGATCACAATGTAGTCGCTGAATTTGCTAAGAAGGATTCTACTGAAGGTGGAAGCGCAGGCGGATCAACAGGCGGAAGCACAGGCGGATACTCAGGTGGTGGCAGCTCAGGCGGATACTCCGGTGGTGGCAGCTCAGGTGGTTACTCAGGCGGCGGTTCATCAGGTGGCTACTCAGGCGGTGGCAGCTCAGGCGGCTATTCCGGTGGCGGCTCCTCAGGTGGAGTTTCAGGTGGCGGCAGCGCAGGCGGAACTTCAGGCGGAACCGGCAACGGCGGAGGCACTGTAGGTGGAAGCACAGGCGGAACCTCTGGCGGAACTGGCAACGGCGGTAACACAGGTACAGGTAACGGCGGCAGTGGCAAGACCGATGGTAAGGATGGCGATACTTCTAAGGAATTTGAAGTTAAAGTCGGTGCCGTTTATACTGACGAGAATGGCATAAGATATGAAATTACCGCAATCAAGGGAACGAAGAAGGCAACTTCAAACGCAGTTAAGTACATCGGACCCGACAAGAGCGGAGTTAAGAAGATTGTCATTCCTAATTCAGTGATCATCGAAGGCAATGTATATATTGTTTCAGAACTTGGTACTGAATGGACAAAGGGTAACAAGAAGCTTACAACTGTCGTTATCAACGATAATATTAAGAAGATCCCTACAGATGCATTTAAGGGATGTAAAGCACTTAAGAAGGTTACTTTCGGTAAGAATGTAACTACTATCGGAACGAGATCGTTCTATGGTTGTACAAAGTTAAAGACGGTTAAACTTCCGGCAAACCTTACCAAGATTGGCAGCAAGGCCTTCTACGGATGTACCGCAATGGAGAGCATTACGATCCCTTCACAGGTTGAATCGATCAGCTCATATGCTTTCTACAGGTGCACAAAGCTGTACAAGGTTACCATTAAGTCAAAGCATCTTACCGAGAAGAAGATCGGCAAGAAGGCATTTGCGGGAATTGTTACCAATGCGGTGATCAAAGTGCCGAAGTCGGTAATTGACAAGTACACAGATCTGCTTAAAAAAGCAGGAGTAACTAAAGATATGACTGTTACGAAGTAATGACAGATCATAGTTTTGCGGTATAAGCATATAAAGCTAAAAGGCGGTCCACATCGGGCCGCCTTTTAAATTTTTAAAATTTTTTAAAAAAAGTACTTGACTCTGACGTAACGTAATAGTTTATTATATAATCACACGTGAAGGAGATGAAGGCTATGATGACAGTAAATGAAGTAAGCAAACTGACCGGAGTGAGTATACGCACTCTGCAGTATTACGATAATATAGGTCTCTTGAAACCGGCGGAGTATACCGAGTCTGGGTACAGGCTGTATGACGATGCGGCACTGGAGAGACTGCAGCAGATTTTATTGTTCAGAGAGCTGGAATTTCCGCTAAAGGATATCCGGGAAATAGTAACCAGATCTGATTTTGATAAGAATAAGGCACTTGAGCAGCAGATAGGACTTCTTGAGCTGAGAAAGGAGCATATCGATAACCTTATTTCAATGTGCCGGGACTTAAAAAAGAGAGGAGTGAAACATATGGATTTTTCAGCATTTGATACGGCTAAGCTGGATGAATACGCAAATCGTGCCAAGGAACAGTGGGGAGCCACACCGGAATATAAGGAATTTGCCGAGAAGAGCAAGGGACGCTCGAAGGAAGAGGAAAAAGGCATTATGGCTGATTTTATGAAGATCTTCAAAGAGTTCGGAGCCATGAAGGCACAGGATCCCAAGTCCGCCGAGGTACAGGGGCAGGTTAAGAAGCTTCAGACATTTATCTCAGATCATTTTTATAAGTGTTCTGATGGAGTCCTCTTTGGCCTCGGACAGATGTATGCAGCAGGCGGAGAATTCACAGAGAACATTGACAAGATGGGCGGAGAAGGGACTGCTGAATTCACAGCCCGGGCAATCAGGATTTACTGTGGGAAAGAGAGGGAACAGGGGACGGTTCTCCGTTCCCAAATTAGCACGAGTAAATATAATACATAATAGAAGATTACAAAAAAGATAACTAATATTGGATTCGGGAAGAACACACGAGATTCTTCCTGAATCTTTTTTATATAAATATTTTTTTATTGTTTGGGCGGTATAGAAGTAAAGAGTAATATTGAGATAAAAACGAGAAAAGTATAACAGAAATACATAACAGAAATACATAACAGAAATACATAACAGAAATACATAACAGAAATACATAAACTGTAAACCAATGTTGATAAATTAGGAACAGAGAACCGTCCCCTGTTACCAGGGTACAGGGGACGGTTCTCTGTTCCCATTCTGTTTTCATTGACAAATATAGAAGAATATGCTATATATAGCATATAGAAAGGCGGCCGAATTTTGAGGATTAAGGTTGATTTTTTTAAGAAACAGAAGACACCAAAATGTGAGATTGAATTGGCCAAAAAGAGAAGAGCAGATTATTTCCGCAGGAAGGAGACAAATACTTATGAGTGATCTACAGATATTAACTGATGAATTGATGAAAGATCCTGATTTTAAAAGAGAATATGAATCTTTACAGCCTGAAATGGATATTACCAGAGCCATACTTGAAGCTAGGATTAACTCCGGTATGACTCAACTTGAATTATCGAAAAAGAGTGGAATAAGCCAGGCTGATATCAGCCGGATGGAAAAAGGGATAAGAAATCCTAGTATTTCTGTATTAAAGCGATTAGCCAGTGCGATGGATAGTACTTTAAGGATAGAATTTGTTCCTAATAAAATAGGTCATTAAACATTATAAACTGACAGGAGGATTTTATATAATGGCTAAGAGGAAAGAAGAGACTGCCGTAAAGGCACCGGCAAAGAAGACAACAGCTAAGACAACAGCTAAGACGGCTGCTAAGGCAGCGGCAAAGAAGACAACAGCTAAGACAACAGCTAAGACGGCTGCTAAGGCAGCGGCAAAGAAGACAACAGCTAAATCTACTGCTAAAAAGACCACAGCCAAGACAACATCCAAGGTTACACCGGTCAGGAAATCCCAGGCAGAAAAAACTGACACCAAGCAAATGCTGGAAAATCAGATGGCGGCATCATGCCAGAACATGCTGTCTTCGATAGTGTCATGGTCCATGGATGCGCTGATGTACAGTAACATACAGCTTATTAGTAAGAAACTGAAAATGAGCATGGAAGAGGCGGCAGCGGTACTGGATGTCAATGCGATTGAGCTAGCCAAACTTACCGTAGTATATAATGCTTATATTAAGACTCCGGCAGGTGATAGGGCCGGTATCCTAGGTAAATATAATGACAGAATTATAAAGTGAGGATAGAGAGAGGGAACAGGAGAAGGAACAGGGGACGGTTCTCCGTTCCCGAAAAGAACAGAGGGAACAGAGAACCGTCCCCTGTTCCCGGAGAACCGTCCCCTGTTCCCGGAAGGAGAAGAAAAATGAAAAAATGTATCGGAAAACTTTTATTGGCACTGGTTATTATTATTTCGGCGGTAATGCTTATTGAAGGCTACAGCATTCATGCGGCCGAGGGGAAAACAGTCCGCGTATCAACAGCAAAGCAGCTTAAGAAAGCTTTAAAGAATGAGGATGTCGGAACCATCATCCTGAGGACTAAAGCGTACATTACGATAACTATTAAGGCTGATAAAGCAGCAGCGAATAAGTTCCTTATCGTAGATGCGGCTCATGTTAACGTTGTGAACAAGGCCGTATTTGCAGGCATTGAGATCCGCTCTGTAAACAAGTACACAGAAAGTGTTTCAGGCAATAAGATCAGCATAACAGGTTATTTTGATGACTATCTTGATACCTTCACAGTTTCTAAGAAAAAACAGGTTGAGAGTCTTAAAATAACTAATGGTTCAGATTATTACCCGGGATATGTACTTAGAAAAGGCGCTAAGGTCAAGGAATTGGTGCTTGTGAGGGAAGATGCCGGTGCACCTGTCGAATTAAGCCTTACTGCAGGGAATAAAACCGCAAAACTGCACATTGCAGACGTGTACGGTGATTATTATATGGATTACAAGATAACTATCGATAAATACGGCCGTATATCAAGAAGGGTCTGTGACTCCGACGCAGCTGAATTCAGACTTGATTATACTTATAAATATGACTCAAACGGCAATCTGACCTCTATTTCCGGGCGGGACAATGAACATGGAAAATTTTCCGACAAATTCACCTATTCAAACGGCAATCTTATAAAGAGAGTTTCAGATGGGTTTGATCTGCTGCAGTGTGTCTACACGTATGATAATAAAGGAAATAAGACAAGCGAAAAGATTCATTCCGAATATCATATGGATGGTCAGACATGGTCGGTAACAAGCTACCATGAATATGAATATGACAAAAACGGCAGACTTTCATATGAAAGCTATGAGCAGGATGATGATATGTCAGAATTTGCATATACATATGATTCAAAGGGATTTAAGATCGAGGAATTTGAGAATAACTATGGGTTGGGGATAAGTACAACATTCACCTATAATAAGTACGGCGATCTGATCACTGTCAAGCAGACAGCCGACGGAGAGACTGCTGTCATGAATTATAAATACGATAAACTCGGTAACCCGATCAATTAGAAGGAAAAGAAGGAGGATATTAACATGAAGACACTTATAGCTTATTTTTCAGCAGAAACAGGAAGGACCAGAAAAGCAGCCGAAGCTATCGCTAAGCTCACAGGCGGTGAATTGTTTGAGATAAAGCCTGTAGAGGAGTACACTAAGGCTGACATTAATTGGAAAAATCCTGTATCAAGGTGCAATAAAGAGAAGATCGGAAAGAAGGATGTACCGGTAGTGGCTAAAGTGGAAAATTTTGCTGAGTACGATACCATATGCCTGGGATTCCCGATATGGTACTGGGCAGCTCCCAACGTTATAAATACTTTCTGTAAGGATTATGATTGGACCGGGAAGAAGCTGTATATATTTGCTACTTCGGGCGGAAGCAATATCGGAAAAACTGCTGAGAAACTCATGCCTTATGTAACCGGTGCAGAGATACTCAATGCTGAGGTACTGAAAAATACAGAGGAATTAAAGAAATGGGTCAGCAAGATAAAGAATTGAGGAGTGATATATGAAGTTGCTTGGAAATCTTATCTGGTTTCTGTTTGGCGGATTCATCGGCGCAGTAATGTGGGCAGTGATCGGATTTTTGTGGTGCTGCAGTGTTGTGGGTATACCTGTGGGAGTGCAGTGCTTTAAGGCAGCCATACTGGTGCTATGGCCGTTTGGTAAGGAAGTCGAATATGGCGGAGGAACAGTTAAGTTTATCGTAAATATCTTATGGATCATCTTCGGCGGGCTTGAACTGGCGGTTTTGCATCTGGTGATCGGCGGAATATATTGCGTAACGGTAGTCGGAATACCGTTCGGATTGCAGCATTTTAAAATGGCCAAGCTTGCATTTATGCCTTTCGGAGCAAGAATAGTCTAGTGTGAAGGAAAATGGTTATGAATGATGAATTAACTGCACGTATCGAAGAACTTTTAGAGACTCCCTGCTGGATAATCGATATTCTGCCGGGACGTGTTCCGGAGGATAAAGCTAAGGAGTATGCGGAACTTGAGAAAGTATTTCTGTATACGGAGAGCTTAAAAAGAAAATTCTATAATGTGTTGATGAAGCTTCGCTGCTATTATGATTTTAAAGTAGTAATGCCGGAGTGTGATGCTACAGTCATGAAATTATGGGGACTTGTCGGGCACAAGTATCTTCAGATAATGGTGGGCGATGCCTTGCTTGTTTTGGATCCGGATGATATGTATATGAGTCTGTATAATCCCTCTGATGATATGCTGGAGTTTGTAAAAAGTATCGCGGCTACAGAGGGTATGTGCGTGTGGAGAAGCTGACGGACTGACTACGAATCACCGGTAGTAAAAATGAGGTATAAATGTTGATGAAGAAAGCTTGTTTATTTTTATCAATAATATTGATCTGTGCATTGGTGTTCTCAGGATGTAAGAGCAGTTCAAGTGACACTGATAATGCAAATACAGCAAATAAAAATACCGTAAAGACTGATACATCGAATCCGGGTAATGCAGATACCGGTATCATGCTCGATAGCAACAATCTGCCTGAAGCCCCTGCGCAGTACGGGCATGCCCTGCATGTGAAGGCGGGAGCGGAATTCCTGTTGTATCTCAATGACAGAGGCGGTGTGGTTTCTTATGTGCCGCTTAATGATGCAGCAAAAAAGATAGAAGATCATGTCAATATAAATGATACTGACTGCTACAATTCAGTTATGGACATTGTTAACGTAGCTATAGATGATCTGGACCTCGATACAAAAGAGACAGATTTTAAAATGACGATCGTTAACAGCAACCTGAATACATCAGAGTCGAACGAGATACTCAGCAGGGCTACGGATGCTGCAGAAACAGTGTTGCATGATCGCGGCCTTGAGGGTGTGGTGGCACGTGAAAATACAAAAGATAATGGTGACCATGACCAACCGGGAAATGATGGCCCGAATGATGGTCCTGACCATCCGGGTAACGCCGGACCGAATGACGATTCTGATCAACATGGACCCGATGGTCCGGACGACAATGAACATCCGGAAGATCCTCACCAGCAGTTAATAGAGTCCCATCCTAATTTTGATAAGGAGACCGGAGAGTTTGTGTGCGACAGCGCTACAGAAATAGATGATGTCGTTGATTTTATCCGTGAGAATCATATTAATGCTGAATCTGTGAATATCAATGTTTCCACGGATCTTTCCCTGACCATGGACAGTGTATCTGCATACGATAATGTGTGCCTAAACATGGGCGGAAATTCGATATCTGTAAGCGGAACTGTTGCATTTGACGAAGAAAACTTCACACCGCTTGTCATATCAAATGCCGGTGAGGCAGACCTGTCAGGACTGAATATAGATTATGAAAGCTTTAAGAATCTTAAGCCTGCCGGGCCGCGTCCCGAAGAGACTGAAGAGGAGGCTTACTGGAATACCCAGAGATCTTTGGTGGATGTGGTAAGAGTTGCTGATACTCCAAACGATAAGATAAATATCTCTTATCCTTATTCTGGAAGTGGTCCGGAAAGAAATGAAAAGAACTTTTCCATATTTGAACCGTATTGCGAGTATGAGATCAGAGATGACGGCGTACATCTGATAGTGGCAGGGCCTTTGGATGAATATGATGCGCGTAAGGAAAAAGAGACCAGGGTGGTTGAACATATATTTTCAAATGGTGAATACCACAGCCTGACTAATCAGACATCCAATAATTTCTTTTATGTATGTACCGACATTACTCTTGATATCGGAGACTGTTGGCTTCCGGATATGGATTATGAATCTATATGTGTAGGAAAAGGCGGACATCTGAAGCTGACCGGAACATTGTACGTCACGGGCGGGACTTTTAATATAGAAACTTATGAATATGACGGTGTGGACCTGACCGGTCTGACCGTAGTCAAAAAGCATCCTTCTCCGGACGTAATCACTGTCAGGTGCGATCCGAAGGTGGGCATAAATGAAGCCCTGTGCCACTGCAAAGCAGCATCCGGCACGATCAAATTTTCAAAGGGCTCCGACAGAGTAGCAATCACAATCTGGTAACAGAGGGAACAATATGGAAATAAAGAAGATATATTTTGATATGGACGGCGTGCTGGCTGATTTTGCACGCGGGGTAAAGGAAATCTGTGGCCTGGAACCCATATCACAGAATGCAAAGAACAATGATTCTGCAGAAGAAGACAGGATGTGGAATGCGATAAGAGACGCCGGACATTTCTATGATAAGCTGGAGCTTATGCCGGGAGCAAAAGAAATGTTTGATGCGTTGTACTTAAGGTATGGTGACAGATGCGAGATCCTCACCGGCATCCCGAAGCCGAAGCGCGGCATAGACAGCGCAGGGGATGACAAGAAGGCATGGGTTAAAAGGCTGCTGTCTAAAGATATTAAAGTGAATATTGTTTACCGTGAGGAGAAAGCCCGCTTCTGTACTGGAAAGGACTGCATCCTGATCGACGATTTCGATAAGAATATCCGTGAGTGGGAAGCTATGGGCGGTACCGGCATCATGAATGTCACTGCCGATGAGAGTATGGCAGAGCTTAAGAAACTTGGTATAATCGGTAAATCAAACATCGTATTGATAGGTATGCCGGCATCAGGGAAGAGTACAGTGGGCGTAATCCTGGCCAAGATGCTGGGTATGGATTTCTTGGATACGGATCTTGTGATACAGCAGCGGGAGCATGCACTTCTCTGTGAGATCATAGAGCAGAGTGGAGTAGAGGCTTTCCTTAAATGTGAAGAGGCGGCTGTGCTATCTGTGTGTCCTGTAAAGACCGTGATAGCTACCGGCGGCAGTGTGGTATACAGTGAAAAAGCAATGCAGCATCTGGCTGATATTGCAACTATCATATATCTTAAAGTAGATAAAAATGAGATAGTCCGCAGACTGCGAAATATCAAGGAACGCGGCGTGGTACTTAAGGACGGCGAACGTTTTGACGATATGTACGATCACCGCAGTGTCCTGTATGAGAAATACGCTGATATCGTCATCGACGAGAACGGTTCGGATATAGAGGGGACTATTGAGAATATAATTCAATCGCAGGGACGGTTTTCTGTTTGATAAGCCTTCCCCTTGAGGGGAAGGTGGCCGAACGGAGTGAGGTCGGATGAGGTGTAAAAAGGAAGGAGAGGTGTCGAGGTATGCCTTTTAAGATATTAAGAACTGATATTAAAAAAGTAAAAGCAGATACTGTAATAGATATCGGGAAAATTATAGATACCGCGAATTTTGAATGTGCTGATGCTGAAAGTAAAAACGGAAATCCGGAAACTCTTCGCAAATACTACGATGACAGCTTAAAGCAGGCAGCGGAGCATGGATATAAAAGTATAGCATTTCCTCTTGTCTCAAGCGGCGATATCGGATTCACTAAGGAAGTAAATCTTAAAACTGCGGTTTCTACTTTTAGTGATTTTCTGCAAAAAGTAGACATGGAGATCATCCTTGTTGTATCAGACAAGGATTCTTTTGGACTGTCCGGAAAACTTTATCCGGGAATAGATGAGTATATAAGTGAGAACCTGATCGCAGAACCCGGTGATGCGCTGATTTCCCAAAAAGAGACCAATGAATACGATACCAACTACACCTGTGATGAGAGCTTAGAGGCATTCGAGGATGAAGAATGTGAAGAGGCTCCGGTAGAGAGTCCGAAGCGTGAACCCGGATTCTTCGACAGATTTTTCACTGCCGCAAAGGTCACTTCATCAGCCCGTAAGGAGAAAAAAGCAGAAAAAGGGCGCATAGATTTTGAGAATGTATCTTGCGAGAGTATGTCCCTTAACGACAGGGTAAAGCATCTGGCGGATACCTGGCAGGAAAGCCTGCTTAAGCTCATAGACGACAAGGGTTATACCGATATCGAGGTATATAAGCGTGCGAATGTGGACAGAAAACTGTTTTCTAAGATAAGGAGCAATCCTTCATATCAGCCGAAGAAGATCACTGCCGTAGCATTTGCTCTGGCACTTAAGCTGAGCCTTGATGACACGAAAGACTTTATCGGACGCGCAGGCTATGCTTTTTCACCGAGCAGCATTTTCGACCTGATCATTGAGTATTTCATAGAGCAGGAAGTCTATGATACTTACACTATAAATCTGGCGTTGTTTGAACATGAGCAGCCGCTGCTGGGAGAATAAAATTTTTTTTCATAAATGTCGCTTCATATGCGACCATAAGCATTTCTTTTTATCATATACTGAACCCGTAATCAAGAAAACCACACATCAGAATGTGGAATATTAGAAAGCGAGGAAAAGTATATGAAGAAAGGTTTAACAGAGATTGTTTTTATTCTTGACAGGAGCGGTTCCATGGCAGGACTGGAGAAGGATACCATCGGAGGTTACAACTCCATGCTCGAGAGACAGAAAAAGGAAGAGGGAGAGGCTGTCATATCGACAATACTGTTCGACGATAAGACAGAGGTGCTGCACGACAGGGAGGATCTGTATAAGGTCAAGGCTATCACCGACAAGGATTATTACGTGCGTGGCTGCACGGCTTTGCTTGATGCAGTGGGCGGAGCCATACAGCGCATAGGAAATATCCAGAAGAATACTCCCGCAGGTGAAAGACCGGAGAAGACTATGTTTATCATCACCACCGACGGTATGGAGAATGCCAGCCGTGAGTACACCTATTCCAAGGTTAAGAAGATGGTGGAGGAGAAGAAAAAGAAGTATCATTGGGAGTTTATTTTCTTGGGAGCAAATATCGATGCGGTCGAGGTAGCCGGCAGATTCGGCGTGTCAAAGAACAGGGCCGTAAGGTATGAATGCGACAGTGCAGGTACCAAACTTAACTTTGAAGTGATGTCCAGAATGGTTGGATGTGCGAGAAAATGCAAGTCAGCAGTTGAGATGGAAGAAATGATGGACTGCGATGAGATGCTCGCTCCGATCCAGGAGGATTATAAAAAGAGACATAGAGCGTGATACACTGCCCGAGATGTTTTTTTTCTTGAATAAGAAATAAATTTATGGTATAATAATCAATAGGGCAAACCAGGGGTAACTTTGGAACGCAAAGCATAGAAGTCAGTTATGTTTTACTGATAGTTCGGCTGCAGCTTTTTTAGGCTGCAGTCTTTTTGTTTTGTAAGAGGGAACAGGGGACGGTTCTCTGTTCCCTCTTTTTTTTCGGGAACGGAGAACCGTCCCCTGTTCCCTTTTCCCTCTTTTTTTTCGGGAACGGAGAACCGTCCCCTGTTCCCTTCTGATGAATGCGTGAGGATGCCGGGACGATGAAGACGAAGACGATGATGACGACGACTGGGATGATGAGTCGGATGATTATTGAGCGGTGAGATGATTAAGATTTGATATTTTGCTTCTATATGGCTTTAAAAGTGTTATTTTTTGTGTTATACTAGACGAGAAGTACATAAAGGGGGTAAAGGTAATTATGAATTTCGAGACTGATATTTTGAGCATATTTGACAAGAAGTGGGCGCTGCTTACGGCAGGGGATAAGGACAGTTTTAATACCATGACGGTCAGCTGGGGCGGCATGGGAACTATATGGGGAAAGCCGGTGGCTACCGTTTATGTGAGGACTTCCAGGTATACTCACGAATTTATGGATCGTGAGGGATATTTTACTGTCAGCTTTTATCCGGAGGAATACAAAAAGACCCTGGGCGTGCTCGGCTCGAAGTCAGGCAGAGACATGGACAAGATGAATGATTCCGGCCTGACTGCAAAGGAAGCAGCCGGGACCATGACATTTGAAGAAGCAGAAGTTACACTTATGTGCAGGAAGCTGTTCATGCAGAGGCTTGACCCCTCGAATATCATTGATAAGGATGTATGCAAGTTTTACGAGAATGATGCACCTCATGACATGTACATAGGTGAGATCATCGACATTATAAAAAAGCCGGTAAATAAGGCGAATTTCGATGATCCTCACAACGAACTTTTTGTGGAAGAACCTTGAGAGTGTGACAGGGGGACGGTTTATAGTCACAAAAGGAGCAAGATATGAACGATAATGATAAGTCTTTCGAAACGGTGGAGCTTTTCAGTCCGATAGAGCTTACACCGATCGATGGGATAGAAGGACCGAAGCCAATCGAAGGACCTAAGCCGGTGGCAGAATTGAATCCGGTGGCAGATACGAAGCCGGTGGCAGAGCCTGCAGAGCAGAAGCCGTGGACAGAGCCGGAAAAAGCCGGGGTAAGCTCAAAGTGGGATGCAGTCCTAAAAAACAGCAAACCGGAGTTGTACCAGCAGGATTTTGATGGGCAATATGACCAGAGTGGCTTTGATCAGGATAGCTTTGACCAAGGCAGCTTTGACCAAGGAAGTTTTACTCAGGATAACTATGACCAAGGCGGTTTTACTCAGGGCAACTTTAACCAGAACGGTCAGTTTTATAACGGGAACCGCGATCAGGCTTCCCAAAAGGCCGCAGGTATCGATCTCAGTTATTTTTACAACAATACTGATGAGCTGAAGAGAAAACGGGAGCAGGAAGCGAAAAGAATACAGGTATTCGTAGTGGCAGGTATTTTTTTCGTGGCGTTTATAGTGGGCTTTATAGGATTTAAAAGGGGCGCAGGCTCTAAGAAACAAGATAAAAATATTAATGATCCATTACAAAATATTGCCGTAGAGAAGCAGGTTGCCACGAATGATTATGCACGGCAGGATGTTATATACGGAACTATAGATTATGACACGACAGGAGCTCAGGCCAATCAGTTTTTTGATATTTCATCTAAGGTGATAGAATATACCGGCCCTTATGAGAGAACATTGTATTTCGAGTATACACCTAAGGAAGATAATAAGGTGCTGAGGATGGAAGTAGAGATGGTGGACCGCTACGGGAATTCTATGGGAACAGTAGTCGCATTTAAGAAGAATGTTCCGGCGGGCGAGAAAGCCATAATAGATATACCGTTCGGGATCGACCAGTTTACCGAGCTGGTCGGTGTCACCTATAATATTACAGCCGAAGGATATACGCTGGCAAATCCGGAGGAAAATAAGAATATCCCGGCTATGGAACAGACCGACGATATACTTTATGTGACCATAGATGGCGGTTTAAATGTTACTAAGGATGCGTTCGCGGTATTTTATAAAAACGGGCGTGTCTGCAATGTAATGTACGGGTCTCCGAGCTATAACAGCAATGGCAGAGCGACTTTCTATATAGGCGATATTGACTACGATAATTATGAGGTGTTCTACTAGGGGTTATGCTTTTAAAGATATGTGCCGATATATACGACACGGGAGTAAATAGATATGCTGGTACGAAAACTGTCAAATGAGGAAAAGAATAACGCGATCAAAGGGATCACGCTTCTGTCTGATAAGGAATATGAGACAAGCGTGGGTGTTATTCCTATGCTCGGAAAACGGTTCTGGCTCCAGTCACCGGCTAGATTTGATTATCCGAATAAAAAAGCTGCCGCTATGTCAGCTCTGGTCGGAGTAGTCGGCGCGAACAACAAAATTTCCGACAGTTTTAGCAAAGCTGATACAAAGCAGGGTGTCCGTCCGGCGCTTTTGATCGATAACAGCCAGTTAAAACTCAGAGTTAACGAAAAGGTAGTGATAAATGAGCTGTTATACACGGTTATCAGTGATACGAAGATAGTGTGCGACAGCATAATCGGCAATACGGCTTTTAACAGCAGCGCTGCTGAAGAGAAGGATTGTGTATTTGAGAATTCCGATATAAAGCAATGGCTCGGCAAATGGCTTGATAACGAGCAGAAGAAGCATGAGATAAATATTAAGATAAACGAGATCACTTTGCCTTCCAGAGAGGAAATAACAAAATGGTCAGCGTTTATCCCGTCTGAAAATAAGTGGTACTGGCTCCGTACGGCAGGTGGAGAGCAGGGTGTAGCCGATATCGCCGGTAAGGGTAATAAGATAAACGGATATGGCGACGAAGTAGACAATAAGAACGGTGTCCGTCCGCTCATCTGTTTTGATACGGATGGGTTTGAAGTCATGCCCGGAGCAAAGCTGATCAAGAATGACGTGACATATACCGTTATCAGCTCAGGTGTGATGATATCTGACAAGATAGTAGGCAGTACACATTTCTGCGGCTCGAAGGATTCTGAGGAGGCAAATGATTTCGCAAAGTCTGATGTTAAGGTATGGCTTGACGACTGGGCAGGAAAAGAATTCGGAGCAGAAAAGGATAGCGATAACGGATTGGTATCTGCAGTGGTACAGAACGCAGATAAGGTTCTTGTGCAAGAGACAGAAGAAGCTCCCAAGGATTTTGATGAGAATATCAAGGAAGAAGAGAAAGTTGACGTAATCCCGGATACTCCTGTTATTGTTATAAAACCTCAACCGAAGGAAGAATCGGAAGCTGAGGATACTAATAAAAACGGGGAAGAAAAATCAGAAGCAGAGACGAGAAAATTTGACGAGGTCGGTGCTGTCTATGTATCTCATGCAGATGCCGAGCCTGAAATCACAGAAGTTCCCGCGTCTGAACAAGTACATGAAATCGTAGATGTCCCCGCTATTGAAGAAGCACCGGAAAGCATCGCAGATGCTGCAGTTGAAGCGGTATCTGAAAGTGTTGTAGTTCCAGAATCTGTACCGGAAAGTTTAGAAATTCCGACCGTTGAAGAAGTACTAGAGGACATCGAAATTCCGGCTGCTGAAGAAATACCTGAAACTGTAGAAACTCCGGCTACAGAGGAGCAAGATGCCGAGAGTGAAATTAAGGATGAGCTGGCTGCTGAGCTTTCAATTTTTTCAGAAGAAGAGCTTAATAATCAGGTACTGTCATTTTCAGGTGAAGAACATGGAAGCGAGTATGAGAAAGAGCTAACGGCTGCAGAAGTTCGCAAAATAGATATAGCACTGAGTGCTGAAGAAGATTATAACGAACGTATATATGAGATCCGTTTAAAGAAATGGGAGACCAAATGCGATGAGATTAAGGAACAGCGTGATGCACTTTATGACAGCATGCTTGATCATGAGTATGATAAGATCGAGGATGAGATAAAGAGTAAGCATGGTCCCGTGATCGAAAGATGCCAGAGACATATAGATATCATAAAACTGAAGAAAGGTGATTATGAGCTTCAGCTTGAACGTCTCGGTGTCTTGAGATTTAAAGAAAAGAAGAAACTGAGGGCTGCCATAGTCCAGTGTGATATTGAAACTGCTGATTATGAGAAAAAGCTTCAGGTGCTTCAAAAGGCATACAATGAAGAATTAAATGAGATCAGGTCCAGACTCGAAAAAGCCGAGCCGGATATTGTCAGACAGATCGAAGAACAGCTTCCGTTCCCCGATAAACCTGTAAAGGGTCAGGTACTATAAAGAAATTTATTAAGTTTATATATTTTTTTGGTACCCGGCCTTTTTATGTGTTAAGTTATTATATTATTTGCCGATAATATTAATAGAACAAAACAAGAGCAAACAGAATTCTTTCATGATAAATACCTTCTTTCAAAAATGGGCTGTTAACGCGGATGCGTTGACGGCTTGTTTTTTTGTGTGGATTTGTTATAATTGATATAGTTTTGATCCGGAGGGGGTATAGCCATGAAGGGAAAGATAAGTCCGTTCCTTAAAATATCAATTACAAATGAAGCCATGCGTGCTTCTTCTTTTTTGAAGCAATGCGAGGTTGCGGCACAGAAGGATGACGGCATTATAAGCAAGGAAGAACAGGAAGTATTGAAGAAGCTTAAGAAGGCAATACAGGACTATGTAAAGACTTTGGACAAGCTTACCGACTGAAAAATTTAGAAAGACAGGGGACTGATATGGAAGCATTTGAAGCTATATTAACCAGAAGAAGTACCAGAAAATATACTGATGTCGTGCCTGAAAAAGAACTTATAGAGAAAGTGATAGAGGCAGGCAGATATGCTCCGAGCGGACATAATAACCAGACTACTCATTTTATGATTTTTACGGATAAGGCTGTACTGGACGAACTGGCTGGACTTGTTCAGGCTGAATTTGCAAAAATGGATAAAACCGACGACATGTATATATCTTTGCAGCGTTGTATCGTGGCTTCAAAGAGGGGAAGTTTTGTGTTCCATTATGGAGCACCGGTGTTTATAGCTGTGTCAAATAAAAAGGGCTACGGCAATGCTATGGCCGACAGTGCCTGTGCACTCGAAAACATGATGATAGCTGCAAATGCACTTGATCTCGGATCGTGCTGGATCAATCAGCTGCACTGGCTCGATGAGAATGAAGTGATACGTTCTTTTATGCTTAAACATGGCTTAAATGATGACGAAACCATCACCGGAGGACTGATCGTCGGATATCCTGCAGAAGGCCTTCCTAACAGGACTATGACTGAACGCAGGGGCAATCCCGTGACATGGGCGGATTAAGGAGACAGTATTTTTATTTGACATTTTTATGAAAAAAGTGTATCCTACTTTATCGTTTGAGATGTATCATAATTTTTAGGAAGAAAAAGAGGATCTTATCATGAAAAATAAACTTGTAATACGTTTATTATGCATGCTGCTGATAAGCGCACTGTTTTTAAGTGCATGCGGATCGAGTGATGAACCCGAGGAAAAAACCGACCGCAGAAAATCGGAGCAGAACTCGGAAGAGGATATCACATCAGCTCCCGCAACAGGGACTGAAAGCACTACACCTGCAGTAACAGATGAAGTGACTCCTGAACCAGTTGTTACTGATGAGCCCACACCCGAGCCTACCGCTGCACCTCAGAAGAAGTCATATTTTTCTTCAGTCGGTGTTGACAGCGAGAAACTGATAGCAGATGCTTTAGAGCAGTACAACGCACATGACTATACCAATCTGGATGAGCCTGTAAAGTATTATGTTCTGTGGCTCGGTTTCACACATGTTACATATGAAGGTCTTGATTTCCAGATGACAGATTTTGACCGTGAGTATCTGCAGGCAGTTGCTTATAATTTTGAGAAATGTCTGGAGAGCATCACACAGCATAATCTTGATATCACTGTAGAACTTCACTTTTTAGATGAGGAAACTCCTCTTACAAAGTGGTATAACGACAACTGGCTGTTCCTGGAGCAGGGGACTGTCCAGCCTGTGATCGACGAGTACATTAAGGGCCGTGAGTTCGATACCGTACTTACCACCGTGCAGACTGCAGGTGACGAGAACTATTTAAGAAATGCCGATAAAGATAACTATGGAGTAAACTATGTTATGCTCGGCCTTATGACTGCCGGTATGAATTCCGAAATAGGATATTCTACATTTGACCTCGGAAAGCCCGCAGAAGGCACATATCCGCTTGAAGATCCCGAGATACCTTCACTGTATGCCACATCCGTAGCTGTACATGAGTGGATGCATCAGCTTGAGTATATCGGTACACTGCTCGGTATAGAGTATCCCAATACACATGCTTACATGGGACCTGGCGAGTTCCCCGGATATAAGCAGTACATCAACGGTGAAAATGATTACGACTTCTTTGAATTCTACAAGCTGGTACTTACCGGTAAGCTTCCTTACAATGACGGAACCGGTGAAAAGCTTGTAGGTATGTATCCTAAGATGTGGCCGCTTATAAAGCGTGACAGAAATAATCTCGGCTATTTTACCATCAAGGCTAAAGACGGCAGCGGATACCTGACAGCACGTACCTCGGAGCCTGTGCTTGTGATCACGAAGGAGCCTTGCGTATGGCATATCAAGTATGATGCAGACGGAAGATTTATACTTACTCCCGCTGAGATGCCTGAAATGCTTATAGACCTTAACAATGCATGGGATATTGAAGACAACTCAATAGGCCTGCATACATATACCGGTTATGTTAATGCACAGAGCTGGAAAATAATCGACAGTGAAGGCGGAAGCTACTCTATCCAGACTCCGTATGACAGCGGAAGAATACTTACTGTCAGAGGAGCACAGGGTGCACTTCTGTGCAGCGATGGTACCGAAGGCGTACAGGACTGGTATATCGAATTCGCTCACCACTGATTTTACTTTAATTTGGAGCTGTAATGAAGATAATCAATCTGATAGAAAATACGGAAGGTTCAACCGGATGCGCATGTGCACACGGCCTGTCATTCTATATTGAGACTGAAGCACATAAGCTGCTGGTCGATCTGGGCCCTTCAGGAGAGACGTTAAATAATGCCGCTAAATTAGGGGTAAATCTGAATAATATCGATACTGTGGTATTAAGCCACGGACATTACGATCATTCCGGAGGCATCATGCCTTTCTCTGAAATAAATGATAAAGCAAAGATATACATGCAGAAGACGGCTATGCTGGACTATTATGCTGATGACGGTATCGTACCTGATGCGGAGCGGTACAGGTATGTCGGCATCGATAAAAGGATTGCAGAGTTAAAACAGGTGGTATTTTTAAACGGCGACTGTAAGATTGATGACGAGCTTGAGATTTATACCGTAAAGGATAAAAAGCATGAGATACCTTTTACGAACAGGCGCTTGCTGATCAAGAACGGCGATGAGTATACGAGGGACAGCTTCGATCATGAGCAGTACCTGGTGATAAGCTCGCAAGGTAAAAAAATCCTTGTGTCAGGCTGCGCACATAACGGGATATTGAGTATAATGGATGCGTACTATGAAAAGTACGGCACATACCCCGATATGGCGGTAAGCGGATTCCATCTGATGAAGAAAACGCCTTACCACAGGAACCAGCTTGAAGAGATAGAGGATATCGCGCATAAGCTTATGCAGTATCCCACGCAGTTTATCACATGCCATTGTACCGGAGTTGAAGCATACGCTCTTATGAAAAATATCATGGGCGGGAAGCTGGGCTACGTACATTCCGGCGAACAGATATTATGAATAGTTACCCTTTTTACCGTATAAGCGGTAAGAAGGGTATTTTTATTGCAAAAAACCATTAAATATTTGAAATCTGCGGTGTGATAATGTATAATGTATAATAGAAGAATATTGCAAGGAGTGTAAATGTTATGGGTAAAAACAGGCAGGCACATGAGATAGTAGAGGAACTGATGGCAGTGAACGGTATCGATGAGAAGACTTTGGCAGAGAGGGCAGGAGTATCAGAACTTGTGATCCGTAATTATCTGTCAGGGCTTAATAAGGACAGCAGGAATTATGCAAGGCTTAAGGAAAAGGTGAAGGAAGCATTCGGACTGGGGGATGATTTCTTTGATGAGAGCCATGAATATGTACCGGCACCGGCAGCAGTAAAAGAGGAGAAGAAGACTGCAAAAACTGCTAAAGTTAAAGTTGAGAAAAACGACGGGAAAAAGAAATCGACAGCTCTCGAGGGCACCCAGCTTGTATTTGACCTTAAGGGTCAGATATCAGAGGAAGATACTAAGAAGGATAACTCTGCTGATATATCAGCTACAAAATCAAAAGATAAAAAAGCTGCAGATTCCGGATTGAAGAAGCAATCCGCACCCGCTTCCGATCCGCTCATGTCCGCTATCAAGTCCAGCGGCTCCAAGACTAAGCTTGCCGGAAAGAAAAAGGATATCACTCCCGATGCTGCCGAGAAGTGGGCAGCCGAGTACGAGGATGAGATGAAGCAGTCGGTCGGAAGAGCTTTCTCCATACTTAGGGAATCCTTAAAGGAAGTGTTTAAGAAGGAAGAGGCTAAGCCCGCTTATCCGAACAAGAAGATTACCGAGATTGTGGAGCTTGCATCAAAGGCTAAAGAGGATGACCTGAATCTTATCATAGCCATGTTAAAGAAAATAACCAAATAATACCCGGAGGTATGGATAAATGAGTGAAGGACGCTCAAAATCCAATAAAAAATTCATGCTGCTGTCGGCCATAGGTATTTTTATGGTCGTCGATTCCCACACTTTTACCGCATTTAACTTTTTCGGAGACATCTTACCGTATAATTCGTTCTTTATGCCAATGTTCATATTTATATCGGGCTATTTCAACAAGGTGGATTCTTCGACTAATCTGCTTAAGTATCTGTTAAAAAAGGTGAAAACCCTGCTTGTCCCTTATGTGGGCATAGCGCTCGCAGCACTGGGTATTCAGCAGCTTATCAATCTGTACAAACTGGGAGATGAGATGACGCCTCTTCCGGCCGGGTATTTTTCATATATGCTCGAAAGGACGGTTACAGTCGGTTCACCTTTCGCACTGGTTACCCCCATGTGGTTCGTTATCTCGCTGTTCGCAGCTCTCATGGTATATGCTGTATTAAAGAAGTTCCTGTATAAGTTCTGGAACAGTATCGTAATGTTCGTGATATTCTGCGGACTTAATATGCTCACCGTATATCTGGCTAAAAACATAGATCCCGAAGCTATACGTCCTTTTCTTGTACCTTTGAAGGTGATGTTTTTCCTTCCTTTCCTTGAGATGGGTGTTATCTACAGGAACCATATCGAGAAAAAGCATGAAGCACTGCCCGGCGGAGCAAAGCTTGGTCTGATGTTCGGACTTCTCATCTTCAATATGATCCGTACCATCTATCTGCCGAGTCCATATGATGTGGCATGTGACAGCTTAGACGATCTGTCGGGATTTACCAGTCCTTATATCGTAACTCCCATCATTTCTGCAATAGTCGGCATCCTGTTCTGGATGACTTTTGTGGACCTTTTGGGAAAGACGGTGCAGGAGAGCAGGTTTGTCAATTACATGTCCTGTCATACATTTTGGATCATGGGCTTACACATCACGTTTTTCAATGTATTAAACTGTATATTGATGACGATAAACGAGCATTTTGTGGAGCTGTTGTACTTTGATACGGAGTATTTTCAAGGATCAGAATGGTACTATTGGGAGATCAGTCCCAGTTTCAAGATAGTATACGTTCTGGCCGGTGTCCTGGGGCCTCTGGCACTCAAATGGATATTCGATCTTGTGACCGGTCCGGTACGCAGAGCAATATCAGGAAAAACAAAGGCGGAACAAAACTGAAAGTTATGAAATCCTTGCAAAAATGTGCCATTTAGTATATAATATATATTTATAAATTCGCGGAGGTTAAAACAATGGCCAATCCTATTTTACCTTTATGGGAATGTATACCCGACGGGGAACCGAAACAGTTCGGAGACAGGGTATATCTGTATGGTTCACACGATCGTATAGGAACGGATCAGTTCTGTGATTACAAGCTGAAGTGCTGGAGCGCACCGCTCAGCAATCTTAATGACTGGACATGTCACGGACATATATTCCAGACAAGGCCCGACACGGATCATGAGTCAAGCGTACCTTATACCGATAAGGAGCTGTACGCACCCGATGTGGTGGAAAAGGATGGAAAGTATTACCTTTATACATATATTTCGGGTTCTTTGGGCTGTGTAAGCGTAAGCGACAGGCCTGAGGGACCGTTTAAGTTCCTTTCAAAATACGAGTATGCTCCCGAGGATGCCGGTGATTACGGTGTATACAACGATCCGGGCGTGCTCGTGGATGATGACGGAAAGGTATATATCTATTACGGCTTTGAAGGCTCAAATATGAACGAGCTCGATCCGGAGACCATGTACAAGGTCATCCCCGGAAGCCTTAAGAAGAGCGTGATAGATGACAGAAAGGAAGTGCCTGTGGAGCAGAGGTTCTACGAGGCAAGTTCTCCGAGAAAGATCGGGGATACATATTATGTCATTTATTCTCCGAGAAAGGGCAGCCTGCTCGCATATGCGACTTCTGATTCGCCCAAGGGACCTTTTACCTACAGAGGTACCATCATCGGCAACGGTATAGATTATCCGGGCGGAAATAACCACGGCTCACTCGTTAAGCTCGGAGACCGGTGGTACATTTTCTATCACCGCATGACCAATAATTCCATATTCTCGAGACGTGCATGTGTGGAAAAGGTTGAGATCCTGCCTGACGGTACCATCCCTGAGGTTGAGATGACATCTTTAGGATTTGAAGAGTCCCTTTCTCCTTACAGACCTGTAAAGGCAGAGATAGCATGCGTGCTTACAGGCGGATGTTTCGTGACAGAGAAGAATCTGTTTAAGCGTACGATCACACAGATCACAGACGGCTGTGTTATCGGATATAAGTATTTTGATTTCGGTGAGGATTACTCTTCAAAGACCATGGAACTGGCCGTTAAGGTGACAGGCATGGGCTGCAAGGGGCTGCTGCATGTGTTTATAGACGGTTACAGGACGGACGAAGCCGAAGCTGAAAAGGCCGGCCAGGATGCAGGGGATAATGTAAGTACAGAGGAAGTAGTGGAATACTCATCTGTTACAGGCGGAAAGCCCGGTACCGAAATAGGTGTCGTAGAGATAGGCTTGGGTGACGGCATATACCGCGGAAGGGTACAGAACGTTACCGGACGCCACGCAGTATATTTTAAGGCTGACATCAATCTTCCCAATGGAGTATGGACCACCAACTTCTTTGACGGAAGAGTGATATGCGAACTTGAGGAGTTTGTGTTCATGAAGTAACACCTCATCAATATGTAATGTGTGGGAAGGAGGGGGCAGGATGTCGGATTATTTTATATATTATGCATCGTCAAATATTGTCGGAGCCATCATATTCGGTGTCATGCTCGCTCATGACAGGTTCAGCATCGACAGACAGGAGAAGCAGCTGAAATACGACCAGACGCTTATAGCTTTTATGCTGTACTTCGTGTCAGATTCGATATGGTGTGCCGTTGACTCGGGACTGGTCGAAAAGACATTGTTCAGGGTTGCCATTACCACCTTTACCAATTTCGTTCTGTCGACGGCAATCATGTTTACCTGGCTTATGTACGTGTTGACTGTTGAGAAGATAGAGAAGAGGAACCGGCCGGTAGTAAAGTTTGCGATATTGTTCCCTTTTATGATATCGACGATTGTACTGATACTTATATATGTACTTAATCCTTCACTTCTGATAAGTGATGAACTTAAGTCTACGGCGCTGTTTGATGTGTTTATATCAGGTGTGCCTTATATATACATACTTGCTGTGATCATATATGTTGTAAAGGCAGCCAAGAAAGAGGACGATCCGATAGAAAAGAAAAAGCATCTCTATATCGGTTTCTTCCCAATCATGGTAGTGGTGGGCGGACTGTGTCAGATGCTGTTTATGCCGACACTTCCGATATTCTGTTTTGCCGGTACCATACTTATGCTGATATTCCATATCAAGTCCACGGATGACCTGATATCCACCGACCCTTTGACCAAGCTCAACAACAGGGGACAGCTGGCACGTTACGTGGCTCAGGAGAATAATTTAAGGATAGACGGAAGGTCTACCTATGTGATAATGATGGATATCAATGATTTTAAAAAGATCAACGATACCTACGGACATGCAGAGGGTGACAGGGCACTCGTGATAGTGGCCCAGGCTCTCGTACAGTCCATCCGTTCCAGCAATATGCCTATGTTCTTAGGCAGATACGGCGGAGATGAGTTTGTACTCATAGTTCATCCCGCAAAATATGATGAATTAAAGATCCTGGTGGAAGACATCAGGAAAAATGTCCGTGAGAGATGTAAGAGAGAGGAAAGACCGTATATCGTTTCGATCGGTATAGGATATGACGAACTGTTAAAAGAACCCGACACTTACCAGAAATGTGTACAGAGGGCTGACAGCAAGCTGTATCTTGATAAGGAGTACTGTAAGATCAACGGTAAAAGCACTATATGTAAATAATTGCTATGTTAACTGCAGTAGCTGTAGTACCATACAAGCGGGGAGGTGAACACGGTGAAGCTTATAGAACTTAAATGTCCGGCCTGCGGGGCCGAAATGAAGGTTAATCCCGATCTTGACCGTGTCATCTGTATTTATTGCGGTAAAGAGATGCTTGTTGACAACGGCAAAACAGAGCTGGTCATCGCCAACGGATTTGATTACGGCTACGAGCAGGAAATGGGGAGGCTCAAGGCTCAGGAGGATTTCCGTCTGGAGCAGCAGAGATTAGAGGAAGAGGAAAAAGAAGAAGCGGAAAGACAGCTGCGGGAAAAGCAGGAAAGGGAGCTTAACGCGCTTGAGGATGAGAAGGCCCGGAAAAAGCGCAAGTGGGTGCCCTGGTTCTGCGGTACCGTCATATTCGGAGCCATAGGACTGCTGATGATGGCTTTGGGCGGATTTACCAATTCGGCAAGTATAGTAGGTATGGTCGTAGTCATAGCAGCTTTCTGTACGGCATATTTTGTATACGGAAGGATATTCGGGCAGAAGCCTACCGATTATGAGGTGGACGGGGATTATGTACTGTTCCCGAAGGGCATGGAGCCTTTTAACGTGCTTGATTTCGGAGAAGCACTGACTAAGCTCAAGGAAGCCGGATTTAACAATATCACATGCAGAAATCTGCACGATGTAAGGCTCGGGATACTGACCCAGGAGGGGAAGGTCCAGAATATCAGGGTGTCAGGTAAGATCATATATTCCGGAGGAAGCTGGTATCCGAAGTATATACCGATAATGATAACGTACCACGGAAAATAGAAAATAATTGAGATGTATTGATTCTTTGCTTGGGAGGCCGTTTAAACTATGGGGGTTGACAGCAGAATAAACGAAGAAGAAGTAAAAAATCTTATAATAAATGTCTTGAAGGCTAAAAATATATACAGTCCGAGTGTGAATGTTCCCATGTTTGCCAAAACTGCCATATCCATTATCAACCGCATGAGCGTGGGGGTTGCGTTTAATGCGAATGCTACGATATGCGCGAGCAGCAGTGAGATGGCAAACAGGTACGGTGAGGCTGTAGTCCAGGTGGTGGAAAAATGGCTGCCTGACTGCTGCATCGTGACCAAAGAAAGCAACATATATGACAGAAGATACTGGAAGGAACAGTACAGGGCATATAAGATCATACTTGTAAAGGATTGTGAAGTGCCTTATATAGAGAAGCTTGAGAAGGCTCTGTCCGATATAGAGAAGGAGGGATGGATCCCGATAATCATCCTCTGTGTGGACGAGAGCGTGTTCGAAAGGCTCCACAGATACGGGAATAACGATTCAAGACTGTTTTATTCACTGTGCGGTTTTAAGATAGTCATACCGGACATGAACAGCCAGAATGTCACCGATGCCGTGTTTGAGAAGCTGATCGACAAGGGGTTTGTGTTAAAGGACGGCTTTATCACCAGACTCCGTATTTATATAAGTAAGGTTTATCCCAAAACGGTCCTCACCCAGAATGAATTCGTGGATAATCTGGTGGAGACCATATACCGCAGCCATTACAGAAAGATCGATCCGGGCTTGATACTTGATGAGTCCGATGTGCCTTTTACCCTTAACAGGAGAAAAAGCGACAGGGTAGGCGGGAGAGATGAAGGAGACCGCGGTGAAGCCGCAAATGGTGAGGATGTTACGGAACTTCTCAAAAACAGCAGGAATGAGGGAAGGCTTGAGAGCCTGGTGAGTCTCGTCAATGACGGAGATATTACGCTTGCAAAAGCTGCTTCCAAGATGAACCTGTCTGTTGATGATTTCTGCCAGACGGCTGAAAGATATGGTTTTGTACTGTTATAAAACGATTTCGAACATTTGTTCTTGATTTTTGAAAACACATGTAGTATAATCCATCTTAAAGAAAGACAAAAAAGGAGGTGGGTTATATGTGCATGAGATACTACATAGACAGGACCGCTAAGGAATTGGACGAAGTAGTGACCAAAGCTTTGGCGACAAAGACTTATCTGTCATTTTCGCGTATCAGTCATCCGCTGGTGACTGACGGCGAGATAAAACCCACCAATGTTGTCCCTGTGATAGCTCCGTCACCTTCCGGCACACCAAAAGTGTATGCCATGAAGTGGGGCTTTGATATACCGGGCAAGCTTCTCCCAATATTTAATGCACGCTCCGAGACGGCACGTATCAGGCCGACTTTTAAGGAGGGCTGGGAGAGGCACAGATGTATTGTTCCCGCATCCTATTATTTTGAATGGGAGCACTTAACCGATGATAAGGGCAGGAAGAAGACAGGGAACAAATATCTGATCCAGCCCAGGGATTATTCGGTCACATGGCTGTGCGGACTGTACAGGATAGAAGAGGGACTTCCGTATTTTGTGATACTGACCAGGGAGCCGGATGAGACTACCGCAGGCATACATAACCGTATACCAGTCATACTTCCGACCGAGCATATCGCAGAGTGGACTGATCCGAACGAGAATCCCGAGCGGGTTATAAGATATTCACTCACACAGATGGTGGCTGAAAGAGTGTAAAGATTCAGATTAGAGTTAAGAGGTTGAAATGGATAGAATAGTAAAAAAGATGCTTGACAGACTAGCTCCATCCACATTATTTGAAGTTAAGACCGGTATCAGGCAGGTGGCGGTAGAGATAATACTGTGCGCTTTGTCACGTTCCGGTTTTTTTAAGCTGGCGGCACTTAACGGTGATACGGCCAGAAGGATACAGTATGGTCTCGATGGTTTTTCTCATACTCTGGAGTTTTCGCTCCTTAAACCGGATCCGGGATTCCGTATAGAGAAGTTCCTTCCGGTGATAGAGAAAGAGCTTAGAAGCTACGGGCTTAATTTTCAGTCCGAACTAAAGGATAACGGGAAGGATTCTTTTTTCTCTTCCGCGTATCTGTACGGCAATACTGAAGAGCATATGCTCAAATTGTGCGATGATAAGGAGATGGCGGAAAGTGTGTCGGATACCGACAGGATCAAGGTAAAGATAGAAGTAGATACCGATCCGCCTTTGTATGCCGGATACGACACGGTTAAGAGGGAACTGCCTGTTCCGTTTGAGGTATATACATATGACCTTCCCTCACTTTTTGCCGAGAAGATTGATAATACGATATGCCGTATCTGGAACAGCAGGACGAGGGGCTGGGATCTTTATGATTTTGACTTCTATATGAAGAAGGGACAGCCCGTCAATCTGAAGCATCTCTGGTCGAGCCTGCTTTATTCCGGATATGTAGAAGCAAGGGAAGATATGACACTGGATGAGGTAAAAGCCAATCTTTGCTACAGATTTAAAGAAGTAAATTATGAACGCGCAAAAATTGACCTGTTGCCTTTTATAGATGACAAAGAATCTTTAGACGCATGGAGTGCAGAGTATTTCTGCGGTATTTCAGAGGCACTTATTGCTGTAAATTGTTCATAAATTTTGCCTGTACGCAAAAATTGCTAACCGCTTCTCAAAAATGAACATTTGATTAATAATTGTTTTACATAAATGTTAAGAATTATCCACCCTTTCAGTTAACAATTATGTTATATATATAACTGAAAGGAGGTAAATTTGCTATGAAGAAAAGCAAAAAAATCATTGCTGTAGTACTTTCGCTGGTAATGGCTATCTTCGCTTCCTTTACAGGATTCGATTACGCTAAGGCAGCGCAGGTGTTCTACAACAATACCGAAGGCAGTGACGGGGCTTACACTTATGCACTGTGGAAGGATTATGGCGATACCAGCATGACCGTTAAAGGCGGCGGCACATTTGAGTGCTGGTGGCAGAATATCGGTAATGCACTTTTCCGTGAGGGCGTGAAATTTGACTGTACAAGAACATACCAGCAGATCGGAAATATTTCCATATCTTACGGTGTAGATTATCAGCCTAACGGTAATTCGTATCTGTGTGTATACGGTTGGACAAGAAATCCTCTCGTAGAATATTATATCGTAGAGAGCTGGGGTACCTGGCGTCCACCCGGAGCACAGTCAAAGGGAACCATTTATGTAGACGGCGGTTCATATGATGTATATGAGACCACACGTTACAATCAGCCTTCAATCGATGGAAATACGACCTTCCAGCAGTACTGGAGCGTACGTACATCAAAGCGTACCAGCGGTACCATTTCCGTAACCGAGCATTTCAAGGCTTGGGAGCGTATGGGTATGCGTATGGGCAACCTTTATGAGGCATCCCTCAATATCGAAGGTTACCAGAGCAGCGGCTGGGCTGATGTTTATTCCAACACTGTTACCGTAGGCGGCAGCAGCAATAACGGCGGCAATAACGGCGGATACAATGGCGGTAACAACGGTGGTAATAACGGCGGCAGCGGCGTTCAGAATTCAAGCGGCAGCGGCAGCAGTGCTCCCGGAACCAATCAGGGAACAGTTATTGAGTGCGAATCCATGACCAAGAGCGGCCAGTATACAGGCAATATCAGCAATCCTTTTAACGGAGTAGCTCTGTATGCAAATAATGACGCGATCTCAACAAATGTTAACTTCTCATCCGGAACACATGATATCACCCTTCGCGGTGCTTCTGACGGCAACAACTTAGCACAGGTAGACCTTGTTATCGGCAATCAGACTAAGGGTACATTCTACTTCGGCGATGCCAATACAGCAGAATATACAATTAAGAATGTAAATACCGGTACAGGCAACCAGACAGTTAAGCTTGTCGTAACTGCTGATGACGGATCGTGGGACGGCTTCTGTGATGCACTTATCATCGGCGGCAGCGGCGTGTCAGGTAACGGCAGCAGCAGTACCGGAGGCAATAACTCGGGTAATAATTCCGGAAACAACAACTCAGGTAATAATAATTCCGGAAATAACTGGAATAACAACAATAACTGGAATAACAATAACAATAATAACAACAACAATAATAACAACAATAACGGCAACAACAATTCCGGTACAGGTGCTTCGGCTACCGTAAAGCAGGCTGAAGATATGCAGAAGAGCGGTCAGTATACCGGCAATATCAACAATCCGTTCGGCGGTGTAGCATTATATGCGAATAATGATGCTGTATCGTATACCCAGTATTTCTCTGAGGGTACACATGACTTTACCTTAAGGGGAGCATCCAATAATTCCCAGATGGCTAAGGTTGATCTGGTAATAGGAAATCAGACCAAGGGAACATTCTATTTCGGTGATGCCAATGCAGCGGAATATACGATCAAGAATGTATCCCACGGAACAGGCAACCAGACAGTAAAACTGGTGGTTACCGCGGATGACGGAAACTGGGATGCTTATGTGGATTATCTGTCCATAAGCGGAGCAGGTACCGTACAGAGTGAGAATGGTGCGAATGCAGGCAATACCTACAATGCCAATAACAATGCAGGCAACAATACTGCAAACAATCAGGGAAGTAACGCAGGCAATACCAGCAATATCGACCCCAACGGCAAAATGATCGCGCTTACCTTTGATGACGGACCTTCAGCAACTACCACAGGTCAGGTACTTGACGTATTGGACCGTTACGGTGTAAAGGCTACATTCTTCCTGATCGGACAGAACATTAACGACGGAACACGTGCCATCATGCAGCGTCAGAACAGTGCGGGACATGAGCTTGCAAATCATTCGTTTACTCACAGTGATATGACAAGGATGTCATATAGTGCTATCCAGGATGAGATCAATCGTACAAATAATCTTATCAGGCAGTACACAGGACAGACACCTAAGTTTTTCCGTCCGCCTTATATTTCGATCAACAATACAATGTATCAGGCTATAGACCTTGCATTTGTCCAGGGTGCCATGTTAAACGACTGGGAAAACGGTACATCCGTTCAGCAGAGAGTAAACAATGCGCTTAATGCGGCAAGAGACGGTCAGATCATCATGCTTCATGATTTTGAGGGTAATTATCAGACCGTACAGGCTCTTTCACAGATCATAGAAGGGCTGAAAAACCAGGGTTATCAGTTTGTTACATTAAGCGAGCTTTTCCAATATAAGGGAAAGAACGCAAACCAGGAATATAAGATCTGGTCAAACGTTTTTAATTGAAATTAAAAATAATATTTGAAATAAAAACAGGGCTCGTGACGGGAAGATTCCGAAACGAGCCCTGTTTTTATCGATTACTATTTTAGTTTTTTAAGTTCCTGCACGGCAAAAGGTATGCTCATCAAAAGAGTGAGCACATCGGCTACCGACTGGGTTATCTCGACACCTGTAAGATCAAAGAATATCGGAAGTATCAGGATAGCCGGTATAAAGAACAGACCGTTTCTGGCGGATGCCGTTATGGAAGCCTTTATACCTTTACCCATGGACTGCAGCATCATATTGGTCATGACGATAAATGCGTTTATCGGTAGTATTGCGGCCTGACATCTGAGTGCCGTCTGCCCGACATTTATTACCTGCAAACGCAATGCAGGATCGGTGTTTTCGGTATCGTGGATAAAAAGCTCGATAATACCTGGTGCGAATACGAAACATATTATACCGAGTGCGGCAAGGAATATGATACCCCATTTTACACAGAAGAAGAAACCCTCACGGACTCTTTCCTTTTTGCCGGCCCCGTAGTTGAATGAGCACACGGGCTGGTAGCCCTGGCCGAAGCCTATGAGTGCGGATATGAGCAGCATCATTACCCTGGTGGTTATGGACATTCCGGATATGGCAGCGTCCCCGCCTAATTCACCTGCGGTACGGTTGAGCAATGTAGTGGCTATGGCAGCTAAGCCTTGCCTGAATAGTGAAGGTATGCCGCCGTTTATGATCTCTAAAACATAATAACCGTTGATCCGGATATTTTTTACGGAAAGCCTGATATTCTCGCCCTTGCGGCTGCTTATAAGCAGTATAAAGAAGCTTGTGATCTGTCCTGCTACCGTGGCAATGGCAGCTCCCTTTACACCCAACCCTAAGCCGAGTATAAGGACAGGGTCAAGGATTATGTTCATGACGGCTCCGGATACAAGACCGACCATGGCATACATGGCGCTTCCCTGAAACCTCAACTGGTTATTTACCACGAACTGTCCCATCATGAAAGGAGCACCGAACAATATGATGCCGGCGTAGCTTTTGGTCATTTCTATGGTGGATGCGGACACATCATCCGATACAAGCAGGCTTACCAGGTCATCTATAAAAAGATTGCCGAGTATTGCCGCTAAAAGTCCTAAGGATATAGCAAGTAAAAAACCGGTAGAGGCCATTTCGTTTGCCTCTTTCTTTTTACCGGCACCGAGCATCCTCGAAAGAAAGTTGCCCGATCCGTGTCCGAAAAGAAAGCCGAAGGCCTGTATTACAGCCATAACAGGGAACACTATGCCGACTGCTGCCGTCGCCTGTATCGCGATATCGGGGATCCTTCCTACAAAGTAGGTGTCGGCGGTATTATAGATACCTGTAACCAGCATGCTTATAACGGTAGGTATGGCAAGCTGTTTTATAAGCTTCGGGACCGGAGTCTCCGTCATATATGTAAATCTGTCTTTTGGGGCAGCCATTGATATTCTCCTTTAAGTAATATGTACTCCGTCGGGATTAATGTTTTGATTTTACAAAAAAAAGCCTTTCAAGTCAAGAATAATTGCATTTTGGAGAATTCTGTGATATTATCATGGATTAGAGGAAAGAAAGGTCAGCAATAAAAATGAAAACAAAATACAGTGCAAAAATGAGGATTTTCCTGTTTTTGCTTATGATATGCATAACTGCCGGAGCATGTTCCAAAAATATGGAGGATATGATGCCGGAGGATGAAACGGTTAATTCTGATGACATCGGGCAGGATATCACTGCGGCTCCGTCTGATACGGTGCTCCCGACAGTTGAAGAAGATGCAGAGGATATAACTGTTACAGACATCCCGGACGAGGATGTACCGGACGAGAATGAACCGGTTACGGTAATCCCGGACAAGGATGTACCCGTCGCCGAAACACCTGAAGAGGACATAACTGTCACACCGGAGGAAAAGAACTCTTCCAAAGAGGTTTCAAAGGCACAGAAAACAAAGATAGCCGATAAGACCATACGTAAATTTGCCAAGAATCTGGAAAAAACAACCGATATCCCCACCATACTCGTATATACCGAGGAGAATGCGGAGGTAGTATCCAGAGAGGATTATGTAAACTGTACCGTATATACGATAAACTGCGAAGACGAGTACAGGCTTTTCGGTAGTGCAGCCGGTATCAGAGTCAGAGGCAATTCCACCGCATTTGGCGGCAATGTAGGGATGATCAGAAAGAATCAGGTCCCCTACAGGATAAAATTCGATAAGAAAACAAATCTGTTCGGATTAAATGACGCGGCTGAGTGTAAAAGCTGGGTTTTGCTCAGAGCCGAATACGACCTGCTCAAAAACGATATAGCATTCCGGATCGGAAGAACGATCATTCACGAATATAATTACTGCTCGGACGGTATTCCGGTGCATGTATATCTTAACGGTACCTTTAAAGGTGTATATGAGCTGTGTGAGCAAAGCCAGATAAATAAACACAGGATAAATATAGCTGAGACTCCCGAAGGGTATGAAGGGACAGATACGGGATATCTGGTAGAGATAGACAATTACGGTGAAAAACCCAACTTTACCGTGAACTATGCTAAGGCAACGGTTACCGATGACAACGGAGTCACGAAGCAGTTTAAGACTAAGTTTTATTCGGTAAAAAGTGATGTTTATTCTACCAAGCAGACACAATATATAAAGAAATATATCAATAACGTGTTTACAGTTCTTTACGAGGCATGTGAAAACGGAAATTATTATTTCCTTGATAAGAACAACGATCTTGTCGCAGCAAAACAGAAAAAGTTAAAAGTAAAAGATGAGAACGGCAATCTTAAGGATCCTGCCGAGGTGGTGGCTGAAAAAGTCATAGACCTCGACTCGGTGGTCGATCTGTATCTGGTATACGAGATCACGAAGGATAGGGATGTCGGAGAAGGAAGCTTCTATATGTATGCGGACTTTTCTCCGGAAAGCGAGGATCACAGGCTTACCTTTACCTGCCCTTGGGATTTTGAATGGGCATACGAAGGTTCTTCCTCGGGAAAATATGCGGCAGTATTTAATACCGAGAGCTTTGTCGAGACTTTTGAGGAGCGTTCCAATCCCTGGTTTATACTTCTTATCAAACAGGACTGGTTTAAGGAAAGAGTTATTCGCAGATGGACCGAACTTAGGACAGCTGACGAAGAAACAGGGACCGATCCTATCTCAAAATGTTTTGAGGAAGAAAGAGAACTGTTAAACAAATATAACAAAGATCTTGCAAGACAAGAAAACAATGCCTGCAAAAAGGCTGAGAATCTTATATCGTGGACCGAAAAACGTATCAAATGGCTGGATGGGTGGTTAATTGATGATCAACGGGATCAGACTTGATGAACAACGGGTAACTGTATATGATGACATGAGGAGTCAGATTCAGCAGACGGATACCGAGAGTACCGCCGTGAGAGTAAATGAATCTTCCCAGAATGTATTAAAAGCCCCTGAGATGGCAGAGAACCAGGCTGCTGCGGGAGGGGTTAATGCTGCTGTCCAAAAAGCCTTAGAGGAAGCAGGACTTCCGAAGAATGAGCGTAACAGCGGCATAGTCCGTCAGATGCTTGAAAACCAGATGTCCATAGATAAGGATAGCCTTTCGCGTGTGGTACAGCAGGCCAATATGTTCAGGGAGGCTGATATTTCCACGCTTCTCCTCATGAACAAGAACAATATGCCCGTAACCCATTTTACGGCAGCACAGCTTCAGGCCTATATCAATAACGAACAGAACCTGTCGGAGCAGATAGGAAATGTCATAAACAGCCTGATGGAATATTTGGCTGATGATGCCGCATCGGGTACTCCCACAGCAAATATCGGAGTATTGGAGCTTCTTACCGGTACCGGAGAGGTACCTGCGGAAACGACAGCTCAGGCAGCGGAGGTTACGGCGGCACAGGTGGCTGCGGAAAATATAGAATCCTTAGCCGGAGGCGAGGCCAATGTAATGAATGTCCTCATGACAGGACAGGGCGGTTCGGAGGCTGTCATAGCGGCAGCAGGACAGGGCGCGGCCGCAAATGTAGAAGAAGCTGAGGTACTAAATATGCTCCAGACCGAATCGGTGACCAATGTGATCAATGAACTTGGTACCGATGCGGAAGGCAGCGGTGCAAACTGGATGAACGGTTTCGGTACCGATGAGAGCGGACTTACTTCCGATGCCTTTAGCGAGTACAATATGGATAACGGCAGCCTTACCGCAAATGCAGGCTCTGAAAACCAGGCGCCTCAGCAGGGAGTACCGTTATCGACACTGCTTTCGGAAAGCGAGATAAATGAACTGAACAATCTGCAGAGCAGACTGTTCGGTAAGGAGGCAGCTGCCACTTCAGATGCCGATTCCACACAGGTGCTTAAAAACATCTATGAGAATATCAATAATTTAAGTGAAGCGGAACTTAAGGAACTTTTCATGTCAGAGCCGTATAGAAAGCTTGTGGGAAAGGCCTTAGGAGAGAAGTTTACACTTAATGCGGATGATATCGATTCCGCGGATTCGATAAACGACTATTATAAGGAGACATTTAAGGCCCTAAGTAAGCTTCAGGAAATGGTGGGAAAGGATTCCGCCATGGCCGACAAACTTTCAAAACCCATGGACAATATGAAGTTCATGGATACACTTAACAATGTGTTCCCTTATATACAGCTTCCTTTGAAGCTTAACGAAGGGAATACCCACGGGGAACTTTATGTATTTAAAAAGGGTAGGAACAATGCCGATCCGGGCGATTCCAAGAGCGTGCTGCTGCACCTTGATATGGATAGCCTTGGCCCTACCGATGTACACATGGAACTTAAATCCGGATTTTTAAAGCTTCGTTTCTACTGCGAGAACGAGCTTTCAAAGAATATCCTTTCGGATCATTTCGGAGAGCTTGAGACCGCACTTACGGGAAAGAATTTCCAGGTAACCTCTGAGTTTAACGTGCGTACCGTCGAGACCCGGCATATGGTAGAGGCTCTTTCGGGCGGTTCCGGAAGCATGCCCGAGTTTAAGTACAATTTTGATATAAGGGCGTAATTTAGGACGAAAAAATTATGGACAACAATCTTAATACCGATAAAAATGTGGCAAGTGCCATTAGTTATGATAATTCGGATTCTTTTAAACCGAAGGATATCCTGCTCGGAGTGTGCTTTTTCTTTGCACTTCTGGGGCTGGGACTTTTTATAGCAATTAATTTTAAACCGATCTATTACACATGTATAGATAAATATGAGCTTGAGGAGGCAAGCGGTCTTTCAAGGGAAGAGATCATACTTAACTATGATGCCCTGATCGCTTACTGCAGCCCGTTCCATTTCGGAGAGCTTTCATTTCCTACATTAAAAGCATCGGTATCCGGACTGTCGCATTTTGCAGAGGTAAAAAGGCTGATGGTCGCATTTTACATAATAGGAGTGATAGCGGCTGTTATCACGGTCTTCGGCTTTATAAGGAGGATCAGAAACCGGGAGATAAGGTTCTACAGGGTATGCGCGGTGACAAGTATTGCGGTCCCCCTGATACTTGCCCTTATAAGCATTATCGATTTTGACAGGCTGTTTGTAGTATTCCATAAGATAGCTTTCGATAATGATGACTGGCTGTTCAATCCCGAGACAGACCCTGTGATAAGAATACTTCCCGAAGAGTTTTTCATGCGGTGTCTTATCACCATACTTCTTACGATCATAATCGGGGCTGTTACCCTGTTCGTGATATACATGTGCAAAAAGAGGAAGAAGAGAAAAGAAGGCGCACCGATACCGAAGCCGATGAACTTTTATTATTAATATTATGTTCATAGTATATTTACAGAATTTTCCGAAAGTTTTTCCTCAAAGTCTTGCGTATCGTTATTACAAATGGTATAATACGTAACCGACATGCTTTATTGACTTTTAGTAAAACGGAAGGAAAGTTTCATGAAAGACAAAGACTATATCATCGTATCGGATGCAACCGTAGATCTTGATAAATCAATACTTGAGCAGCTTAACGTAAGGATCATCCCCATGATCTATATACTTGACGGAAAAGAGAATTTCTGTAATCCTTTGGAGCAGGATATAGACCATGAAGGTTTTTACGAAAAGGTAAATAAAGGAATACCGGTCTCCACATCACAAAATCCGCCTACGGTCTTCACGGACTTTTATGAAGAACTTGCAAAGGAATATAAAAATATCCTGTATATATGCTTTTCATCGGGCTTAAGCGGTAATTACGGATCGGCGGTGATGGGAGCCAACGAATTCATGGAGGAACATCCGGATGTAAGGATAGAAGTAGTGGATTCACTGTGCGCTTCATTAGGAGAGGGATATCTTTTACAGGAAGTATGCAGAAAGCGTGATGAGGGTGCTTCGTTTGAGGAAGCGGTCCGTTTCACGGAAGAGATAAAAAGACAGATATGCCACTGGTTTGTGGTGGGCAATCTCGATCAGCTGGCACGCGGAGGAAGGATAAATCCCGCTGTGGCCAAGCTTGGTTCAATATTAAACATACATCCCATACTTACAACGGATGCTGAAGGAAAGCTTAAAGTATCCGAAAAGGTGCGCGGAATGAAAAAGGCCCTGGTTAAGCTTTGCGAGCGTTTTACCGGTTTAGCGTTTCCGGGTGGCGGGCACCGTGTAATGGTTGCACATGCAGCATGTCCGGAGCTTGCTGAAGATTTACAGAAGCTTTTGCTTGCAACAGGCAGGATACGCGAATGCATCATCCAGAAAATAGGTCCGGTCATCGGATCGCATACCGGTTCTCCTATGTGCGCGGTCGTATTTATGGGGAAGCAGGAAGAATAGAATAAGGCAGGTTTTAGGCAATGGTCAGCAATGCAGTAATCATTTCGTGGTATACGATACTGATATCCATCGTAACATTTCCGCTTATGATAGCGATCCTTATGAGGGTAAAGTATAAGACAAAGTTCTCACCCTTCCTTTTGGGACTTTTGGTGTATTTCTCATTCGGAGTATTTGCAACATCAGTGGTAAATACACTGTTCATCAGTGAGAACCGACCTACATACAGCTTCCTTACAGGCAACGTTGTGACCTATTCATTGTATTTTGCCGTTGTGACAGGTATAATGGAAATGCTCGGATTGTTTGTGGCATATAAAAAGATCCTGGCAAATTATGATGAGAAAGAGACATCCGTTACACTGGCTTTGGGACATGCGGAAATGGAAGGTCTCATGGTATGCTTCCTGGCACTTGCAGCATATATTTCCTGGGCAACCGTACTTAATGAACGGGGACCGGCAGGCTTTGCCGAGTATTTCGCAGATGTTGAAGGACTTAATATAGAAGAAGCCATAGATTCCATAACAAGTGTTACCGTATCGGAAGTAGTATTGCTGGCTCTTCAGAGAGTCATATATCTCGGTATGAATATTTTCCTCTCTGTAATGATCTTTTATGCGGCAAAGAAGGATATCAGGTCATATTTCTGGGTAGCTGTAGTTTTCAGAGGACTCTGTACTGTACCCGGTTCGGTGGAAAGATACAATGAGTTAAAAGATGTACGTGGCAATTCGGCTTTGCTGACTGCATTTTTGGCTGTGGTAGTTGCAATGCTGGGATATATGTCGATAAAACTGTACAAGGCATATGATGCGGGAAAGATTCTTTATCCTGCCGACCTGTTTAAAAAACATCCCGATCCTCATTTTTGACCGGCGGTTTATGCAGCTTTTTGTATTTTTTTAATGTATATTTCTATAAATATTCATAAAAATGTATAAAAATACATAAAAACCCTCTTGACAAACGGATTTTATGAGTGTATATTCATTTTCAGGTTGAAATGATGTATAATTATTAAACACTATTATAAAGGAGAACATAAAATGAAAGAGAAAGTTATTTTGGCTTATTCAGGCGGACTTGATACCACAGCTATCATTCCGTGGCTTAAGGAGAACTTTGACTATGAAGTAGTCTGCTGCTGTATCGATGTAGGACAGGAGAGCGAGCTTGACGGCTTAGAGGAGAGAGCAAAGCTTTCAGGAGCTGAGAAGCTTTACATCGAGCATCTTACAGAAGAATTCGTAGATGATTATATCATGCCCTGTGTAAAGGCAGGTGCAGTTTATGAGCATAAGTATCTGCTCGGTACATCGATGGCTAGACCCTTGATCGCCAAGAAGCTTGTTGAGATAGCACGTAAGGAAGGCGCTACAGCCATCTGCCACGGTGCTACAGGTAAGGGCAACGACCAGGTACGTTTCGAGTTAGGTATCAAGGCACTTGCTCCCGATATCAAGATCATCGCTCCCTGGAGAATGACCGAGAAGTGGGGCATGAGCTCACGTGAAGAAGAGATCGAGTACTGCAAGAAGCACGGTATCGACCTTCCCTTCTCTACAGACAACAGCTACAGCCGTGACAGAAACCTCTGGCATATCAGCCATGAAGGCTTAGAGCTTGAGGATCCCGCAAATGCACCTAACTATGATCACCTTTTGGTACTCGGTGTTTCACCTGAGAAGGCACCCGATGAGGGCGAGACCATCAGCATGACATTTGAGAAAGGTATCCCTACCTCACTTAACGGTGAGAAGATGAGCGCTACCGAGATCATCAAGAAGCTGAACAAGCTCGGCGGAAAGCACGGTATCGGTATTGTTGATATCGTTGAGAACCGTGTAGTAGGCATGAAGTCACGTGGCGTATATGAGACACCCGGCGGAACAATCCTTATGGCAGCACATGAGCAGCTTGAGGAGCTTATCCTTGACAGAGCTACCATGACAGTTAAGAAGGAGATCGGCAACAAGTTTGCTGACGTAGTATACGAGGGCAAGTGGTTCACACCTTTACGAGAGGCTCTTCAGGCATTCGTTGAGAGCACACAGCAGTATGTAACAGGTGAAGTTAAGATGAAGCTCTACAAGGGCAACATCATCAAGCAGGGTACCACATCTCCTTACTCACTTTACAGCGAGTCTCTTGCTTCCTTCACAACAGGTGAGCTTTACGATCATCATGATGCAGAAGGCTTCATCAATCTGTTCGGTCTGTCCTTAAAGGTAAGGGCTATGAAGATGGCAGAAGTTGAAAAAAATAATAAATAATTAAATAGTTTTAATTGATTGTTTTCTTTACAAAATTCAAAGCCTGGGATATAATAGTCCTTAGGCTTTGTTTTTTTGGGAAAACGGGCTTTTTACAGGAGGAATCTGAAGTGAAAAGAAATAGTAAGGATTTATTAAAAAAGATTTTAAAGATCGCAGGCATAGCTATCGGTGCGGTCTTGATACTCATCATATTGTTTTTCTTTTTTGCGGCGGTTACGGAGTATAAGCCCGCTGACAGAGAGGAAGTAGCATTTACAAGCTCTCTTGACGTAATGGAGAAAGAAAGCTTTGATATTATGACGCTCAATATCGGTTATGCCGGTCTCGGAGAAGAGATGGACTTCTTTATGGACGGCGGTGAAGGCGTAAATCCCGAATCGGAAGAGAGAGTAAGGACTAACCTTGAAGGAATAGAAAAGACACTTAATCTTGCAAGTCCCGATTTCTACTTTTTACAGGAGATCGATAAGGACTCATCAAGATCGTATCATATTGACGAGACTGAATATTTAAAGAAAGAATATGCGTCGCGTGCCTATGCTCAAAATTACGTATGCAAATGGGTACCTTATCCCGTAGCACACATGATAGGAAGCGTGGACAGCGGTATCATGACACTTTCGACCCATAAGATGGATTCGGCGGAGCGTATAAGCCTTCCGAACAACCAGAGCTGGCCTAAGTCGATGTTCATGCTCAAGCGCTGTATGCTGGTAAACAGGATCCCTTTAAAGGATTCTGACAAGCAGCTTGTGCTCGTAAACTTCCATCTTGAGGCTTATGATGACGATGAGACCAAGACCGAGCAGACAAAGGTGGTAGTGGATTTCCTTAAGTCAGAATACGCAAAGGGCAATTACGTGGTAGCCGGCGGAGATTTTAACCAGAGCTTCCCGGGAGCGGAAGAGCAATTCCCTACGATAGCAGGCGATATGTGGCGTCCGGGTAAGATCGACCCCGCTATGTTCCCTCAAGGATGGGAAGTATGCTACAATCTTGACGCACCTTCCTGCAGATCGATCAACCAGCCGTTTACCGGACTTGACGGTCATCAGACCTTCTGTCTGGACGGTTTTATACTTTCACCGAATCTATCATGTGATTTTATAGTAACCATCAACTGTAATTTTAAGAATACCGACCATAATCCCGTATACATGAGGGTATCGTTTGCTGACTGATCCGAAAGGAATACCGATACATGGGCAAATCTTTATTTATTGCTGAAAAACCGAGTGTGGCACAGCAGTTTGCGGATGCCATATCGCATAATTCAAAGCAGAGCTTCAAAAAGAGCGACGGATTTATCGAGTCCGACGACTGCGTGGTAACCTGGTGCGTAGGACATCTGGTCACCATGAGCTACCCTGAAGCTTATGATGAGGCTCTTAAAAAATGGAGCCTTGAAACTATACCTTTTATTCCGGATACGTTTAAATATGAGGTTATAGACAATGTTAAAAAACAGTTTAATATAGTCAAAGGTCTGCTCAACCGTGCCGATGTATCAAAAATATATGTATGTACCGACTCCGGACGTGAAGGAGAGTACATATACAGGCTTGTGGACAGCATGGCAAAGGTGCCTGCCGAAAAAGAAAGACGCCGTGTCTGGATAGACTCCCAGACAGAAGAAGAGGTCATGCGCGGTATACGTGAGGCTAAGCCTTTATCTGAGTATGACAATCTCTCCGATGCCGCATATCTGCGTGCAAAAGAGGATTATCTGATGGGTATCAATTTCTCCAGAGTCCTTACTTTAAAGTACGGCAATGATGTGAGACGTTTCCTGCACGAGGAAAAAGGCGGAGCGATATCCGTCGGACGGGTTATGACCTGCGTACTCGGTATGGTGGTAAGACGTGAAAGAGAGATCCGTGCCTTTAAAAAGACTGCATTTTACAGGGTAATAGCGGGATTGAAGCTGAAAGAAGAAGGACTTCCCACACTTCCCTGCGAGTTTCGTGCGGTTGAAGGCTCGAAATATTATAATACTCCCGCAATGTACAAGGAAAACGGCTTTAAGGAGCTCGATAAGGCAAAAGAGCTGATAGGGCTCATGAAGAACGAAAAGGCCGAGGATGTGGTATATAATTATATCTACGGTAAAGGTAACCAGAGCGTGGTGATAGCGGCTTCGGATGCAAAGGCCGCAGAGGAGCAGGCTGCTCAGAACATACCTCTGACAGGTTATGTGACGGAATGCGGCGACGGTATTACCGCGACCGTCGCTTCGGTAGAGAAAAAGAAGGAAGCAAAGAATCCGCCCCTTTTGTTTAACCTTGCCGAACTTCAGAATGAATGCTCCAAGCTGTTTAAGATAAGCCCTGACGAGACTTTGGCGATCACACAGGAGCTTTATGAAAAGAAGCTTGTGACGTATCCCAGAACCGATGCCAGAGTGCTTTCTACAGCTGTAGCAAAAGAGATAAGCAAGAATATATCGGGACTTAAGAATTTCCCTCCGGTGAGCGCATTCGCCGCTGAGATACTTGAGGAAAAGAAATACGCGGGACTTGAAAAAACAAAATATGTAAATGACAAGCAGATAACGGACCACTATGCCATCATCCCTACAGGACAGGGATTTTCGGCTCTTTCTTCCGTAAAACCGCTGGCGGCCAAGGTATATGAGCTTATATGCAGGAGATTCCTAAGCATTTTTTATCCTGCGGCCGTATACAGAAAGATAAGCCTTACCGTGGAGAGGGAAGGGGAAAAGTTCGTAGCCAACTTTAAGGCTTTAGAGTCCGAAGGCTGGTATAAGGTGGCAAAACCCGTGAAGGGGAAGAGTACCGAAAAGGCTGCCGACCAGGACAAGCAGACAGGTGATGACGCATCAGGAGATAAGCAGGAAGGAGAGGCCGATACCGAGGAGTTCGGCACCGATATCTTGGAAGCGGTAGGAAAGCTCAGGAAAGGAACGCAGCTTAACATATCCGACTTCAGTATTAAGACCGGTGAGACCGCACCTCCTAAAAGGTATAATTCCGGATCCATGATACTGGCCATGGAAAACGCCGGCCAGCTTATAGAGGACGAGGACCTGCGTGCTCAGATAAAAGGAAGCGGTATAGGTACCAGTGCGACACGTGCCGAGATATTGAACAAGCTCGTACGCATATCGTATCTTTCACTGAACAAAAAGACCCAGATAATCACACCCAATCTTAAGGGTGAGGTTGTGTATGAGGTGGTAAACGCTACGATAAAAAGCTTACTCAATCCCGAACTTACGGCAAGCTGGGAAAAGGGACTGACAGGTGTAGCCGAGGGCTCGATAAAGGAAGAGGAATATATGCAGAAGCTTTCGTCTTACATTACGAGGATGACGGACGGAGTTAAGAAATCCGCTATCGGAAGAGCACTTGAAAATAATTTCAGATACGCGGCGAATTTTTACAAATAAGTCCCAAAAACGGGACAGCTGATAGTGTATCTTTTAGTTAAAGATGAAAGGACATTTTTAACGGAGGTACATTATGAAAAAAGCATTGAATCTCAAGAAGATACTGAAGGCCATGAAAAACATCGCTCTGTCGGCATTTTTCATCGCATGGAGCGCAGGGATGTTCATGGGAGGTTTTTACGGTATTGCCGCCGTTGCGGTAGGTATCCCCGCAGTGGTATGTTTTAATGCATTTGACATATGAAAATATAGACATTTGAAGAAAAATGTGTTATTCTATAAGGTGTATTATTGTTTATTGTGTTTTTTGCGTATATAAAGGAGGTTTATGGAACCAACTTTTGACAACAGGACAATAGAACGTATACCTATAAGCCGTGCGGTTCCGGGCATGGAACTCGCAAGGGATATTTATTCGCGCAATGACCAGATGGTCTTAGGGCGCGGGTCTGTTTTGGATGCCCAGAAAATATCCAAGATCATGTTCTACTCGGTAGAGACCATCACCGTATACAAGATGGATGAGGAGAGTGAAAAGACTCTTACCGAGAAGCTTAAGGCGAGCGTGGAATTCAGGGAGTTTTCGCAGAGATATGATAAGACCGTCAACTATTTCAAGGATTCCGTAAACGGGGTGATCACGGAGAACAGGGATATAGACGGTGAAGAACTGTTAGGGGAAATCGAAGATATCATCGATCAGGCGGGGAATAATTCCCGCATATTTAACATGCTTCACTGTATCAGGGATTATGATGAGATGACCTATGTACACAGCGTCAACGTCTCCCTGATATGCAACTGTTTTGCCAAGTGGCTCGAGATGAGCGAGGAGGAAAAACAGATAATCACCCTCGGAGGACTCCTGCATGATATCGGAAAGATATGCATACCGAGAGATATCCTCTTAAAGCCCGATACATTGACCGCTGAAGAGTATGAGATAGTAAAGACGCATACGACAAGAGGCCATGAGATCCTTAAGGATAAGAGGGTGGATGACAGGATCAAGATGATCGCTCTGCAGCATCACGAGCGTGCGGACAGGACCGGTTATCCTTACGGCAAGTCGGGCGATGAGATCGAACCGTTTGCCATGATAGTGGCGATCGCCGACGTATATGACGCCATGACGTCGGACAGAGTCTACAGACCGAGGATATGCCCGTTTGATGTCGTGCAGATCTTGGAGGACGGAAACGACAAGTATAATGCCAGTTTCCTTATCCCTCTTTTGGAGCAGATCACGGAGGTTTACATCAACCATACCGTAAAACTGTCCAACGACGCGGTGGGCAAGATAGTCATGATAAACAGGAATGAGCTTGCAAAGCCTGTCATTCAGGTCAAGAATGATTTTGTAGATCTGGCCAAGCTCAGAAAGTTAAAGATAAAAGAAATACTCTGACGATACGGAGAAGTCAGTGCAGAGGAGGAAGATAATGGAAGGGGACAAGCTCATAAGAGAAAGAAGGACAAACGGCCAGGGGAAAAAGTTCGCCAGTATAGGCGTGATAGCTTTTCTTGTTATTGCTGCCGCTGTTCTTTTGGTATTTATCTGCCTTCGTTTTGATGAGTTTTCCAACTTCCTTTCAACGATATTCGGAGCCATGTCTCCCGTTATCGTAGGTATAGTGCTTGCATATCTGCTTAATCCGTTCATGAGCTTTTTTGAGAACGGGCTCAGCCGTGTGCTGTGCAAGCATGCGAGAAAGATAACGAGAGCCAAAAAGGTATGCAGGGTCATAAGTCTGATCCTTACGATGGTGATATTTGTACTGTGCTTTTCAATAGTACTGTATCTTCTTATCCCCGAACTTACAGATACCGTCATGGGTACCGATAATGAGGAAGGTCTTGTGGATATATTGCCTAAGCAGAGCGAGAATCTTAAGGAATGGTTCAGCGGCGTATTAAACGGCGATTCGAAGTTCTCCTTATGGCTCAAGGATGCCTTTGAAAAGGGTACCACATATATCGAGGACTTTATAAACGACAAGGTATTCAATTATACCTCGGATATAGTAGGATATGTCGCAAGCGGTGTATGGAGCGTATTCGGTATTGTTTATGACATTCTGATCGGTATCGTATTTTCCGTATATATCCTTCTTGCAAAGGATACCTTCGGAGCTCATGCAAAGAAGATCGTCTACTCTGTTTTTAAGAGAAGAAGAGCCAATGTTATCATAAGAGTGGCAAGACAGTGCCATTATAAGTTTACCGGCGCCATTACAGGCAAGATCGTTGACTCTGTCATCATAGGAGTTCTCTGTTTTATAGGAATGTTTATCATGGACCTTCCTTACAGGGTACTTATAAGCGTTATAGTAGCGGTAACAAATGTTATACCGTTCTTCGGACCGTATATCGGCGGTATTCCGAGTGCATTCCTGATACTGTGCTTTGATCCTTTGAAGGCATTGTATTTTGTTATATTCATCATCATACTTCAGCAGTTTGACTGTAATCTGCTCACACCTCATATCGTGGGCGATTCCATCGGTCTTTCACCTTTCTGGGTACTTTTTGCCTGCGTAGTATTCGGTGCATTGTTCGGACTTCCGGGCATGCTTCTCGGCGTACCCGGTATGGCATGTATCTACATGATCATCAAGGAGATCGTGGAATACAGGCTGAAACGTAAAGGCCTGCATCCGGAGACGGGGTATTATTACAACCTTGACAGTGTGGACGAGCATGAGATGGTCGTAGTAGATCCTAACGAAGATCCTGTGAAGATATTAAAGGATGAATATGAGGAGAGGATGCGTAAGGAAAACGAACTCCCCGGACAAGATGATGAAGATGAGGACGATGAAGATGCCGGGGATGATGAAAATACAGACAAGGAAAATGAGAAATGAGTAAGTTTTTTAGTGTAGACAACAAGTTTTTTACAACCATTAACAAAATCGTGGATATGATGTGGCTCAGCATACTTTGGTCGGCATGCTGCCTGCCCCTGCTTTTCCTTTTATTTACTTTTGTACTTCAGTATTTTGATAATAACGGGACGCAGGGTCTGCTGATACTCCTTATTGGTCTTCCGATAGCAAGCTTTACCGTCGGTCCTGCTTCGGCTGCATTGTATTATGCGGTAGTAAAGTCCGTAAGACGTGAGAGAAGCTATGCGACCAAATGTTTCTTCCATGCATTCAAGGTGAACTTTAAAGTCGGATTCATCAGTTCCATGATCTTAGGTCTGGTTACGGCAATCTTATTACTTGATATTATATGGGCTCCCTATACCATGCCTTTTGACGAGAGCCTTCAGCCTTATATCAGAGGTGTTTTCCTCGGTATGGGAGTGGTTGTGGTATTCATCCTTGTATGGATGTATCCGCTTCTTTCAAGATTTGAGCTTAAGGTTAAGGAACTTATAAAAAACAGTATGATCCTTGCCGTTAAGAACATATTCAGAACGATCGTCATGTCGGCGATGTGGATCGGACTGGGATACTGTTTCGTACACTTTTTCGAATATATTTATCAGTATGTGATCTTTATACCTATAGTTATCCCCTCTGTTTCGGCACTTATCCGTTCTTTCATTATAGAACCGGTATTTAAGCGCATCACGGGAGATCCCAATGAGGATTCCGAGACCGAGGTTGATGCATGGTATGCAGAGTGAAAAAGCTTTCAGAGGAGGCATGTATGGAAAAGGAATTGTATGATGTTTTAAATTGGGGAATGATGGAGGCACTGGAGTATTCGGAATGTGACGATCCTCACAGCTGGCTCGGTCCGCATAAGACCAAGAACGGTATACTTTACAATGCTTTTTTCCCGACGGCAAAATCCGTAGCCGTAAAGTTTAAATCACAAACGCTTAAGATGGAACCGACCGATGAAAGCGGCAATTTCTCACTGCTTGTAAAAGATAAGTCCGTAAAGGATTATAAACTTATAGTAACATATGATAATGATGTTGTATCCGAGATATACGATCCGTATGCATTCGGACCTCAGTTCAATTCGGATGATGAGGACAGATTTATCAGAGGCATACATTACAATGTATATGAAAAGCTTGGCGCCCATGTAATGGAGATCAACGGTATAAAGGGCGTTTATTTTGCTGTCTGGGCACCCGATGCCGAGAGAGTGAGCGTAGTAGGCGATTTCAACATGTGGGACGGCAGAAGACATCCCATGAGAAAGCTCCGTGCTTCCGGCGTGTATGAGCTTTTCATACCCGGCCTTAAGGAAGGCATGGTATATAAATTTGAGATCAAAGCAAAGAACGGTCTGGCATTCTTGAAGAGCGACCCTTACGGCAACGCTTTCGAGTTGAGGCCCGATACAGCTGCGATCGTTACCAGGCTTGATTTTGACTGGACCGATTCCGAGTGGATAGAGAAGAGAAAGAACCAGAACCTTGATAAGCTCCCGATGTCCATATATGAGGTACATCTCGGATCATGGCTTAAGAAGGGCGACGGGGACAGTGATTTCTACAATTACAGGGAGATCGCTGTAAAGCTTGCAAAATATGTTAAGAAAATGGGATATACCCATATCGAGCTGCTGCCCGTTATGGAGCATCCTTTTGACGGATCATGGGGCTATCAGGTGACCGGATATTATGCAGCAACATCGAGATACGGCACACCTCAGGACTTCATGTTCTTCATGAACCATATGCATAAGGAGAATATAGGTGTTATCCTTGACTGGGTACCCGCTCATTTCCCTAAAGATGCATTCGGACTTGCAAAGTTTGACGGTACGTGCCTGTATGAGCATAAGGACCCGAGGCTCGGCGAGCATCCCGACTGGGGCACACTCATATTCGACTTCGGCAGACCCGAGGTATCCAATTTCCTTATTGCCAACGCTCTGTTCTGGGTAAAGAAGTACCATGCCGACGGCATACGTATGGATGCTGTGGCATCAATGCTTTATCTTGATTACGGACGCAAGAACGGCGAATGGGTAGCCAATAAGTACGGCAGCAATGAGAACCTTGAGGCTATAGAGCTTTTAAAGCATCTTAATTCCATATTCCATAAACGTAATGACGGCGCTGTCATCATAGCCGAGGAGTCCACCGCATGGCCGAGGATCACCGGCAAGGTGGAAGATGAGGGCCTGGGCTTCGACCTTAAGTGGAATATGGGCTGGATGAACGATTTCACCGGCTACATGAAGCAGGATCCCCTTTTCAGAAAGGGCTGCCACGGCATGCTCACCTTCAGTATGATGTATGCCTACAGCGAGAAATTTGTACTTGTGCTTTCACATGATGAGGTAGTGCACGGAAAGTGTTCAATGTTCAACAAGATGCCCGGATACAGGACGGATAAGTTTGCAAACCTCCGTGCGGCATACGGCTTTATGATGGGACATCCCGGCAAGAAGCTGTTGTTCATGGGTCAGGAGTTTGCCCAGGAGCGTGAGTGGAGCGAGGCAAGGAGCCTTGACTGGGAGCTCCTTGATGATGACGATCATCAGAAGATGCAGAAGTTCTATGCAGACCTTAATAAGCTTTACACCACAAGATCCGCATTTACGGAGCTTGACAACGATCCTAACGGATTCAAGTGGATGAGCTGTCTTGATGCCGATCACAGCATTGTAAGCTTTATAAGATATGACGGCAAAAAGGAGAATACGCTTCTGTTCGTATTTAACTTCACGCCTGTAGTATACAGTTATTTTATCCAGGCTGTTCCTTATGCGGGCAACTGGAAGGAGATACTTAACAGTGATGCCGAGAAGTACGGCGGATCGGGCAGGGTTAACTCAAGAGTGAGAAAATCACGTCCCATGCCCAAGGACGGTCAGAACAACTCTATAGAGATGGTTCTTCCTCCTCTTTCTGTATGTATCTTCGAATACAAGCCCGTACCCGTAAAGGCAGAGGCTGCCGAGAAGAAAACAGGAACACCGGTAAAGAAGAAAAAGGTTAAGGTAACACCTATCAAACCTACATCCAAATAAAAAGAAATGTAACTTTAGGAGGATTTTTACATGGATCTGACACAATATTTCGGATCAAACACTTTTAATGATGCCGTAATGAAGGAAAGACTTCCCCTGGGAGTATACAAGGCATTAAAAAAGACAATTGAAAACGGTGAGGAACTGAGCAGTGACATAGCCGATACCGTGGCAAATGCGATGAAGCAGTGGGCCATGGAGAGAGGAGCTACGCATTTTACACACTGGTTCCAGCCTATGACGGGTGTCACCGCCGAAAAGCATGATTCCTTCCTTTCTAAGGGAGAAAACGGCAGAGTCATGATGGAATTCTCCGGAAAAGAGCTTATAAAGGGCGAACCCGACGCTTCATCTTTCCCTTCGGGAGGACTAAGGGCTACATTTGAGGCAAGGGGATATACAGCCTGGGACTGTACTTCACCTGCATTCCTGCGTGAGGATGCTTCAGGTGTTACATTATGCATACCTACGGCATTCTGTTCATATACAGGCGAGGCACTTGATAAGAAAACACCGCTTTTACGTTCCATGGAAGCCATAAACAAGCAGGCAGTCCGTGTGCTTCATCTGTTCGGTAAGAAGGATGTAAAGCGTGTGGATGTATGCGTAGGAGCAGAGCAGGAATATTTCTTAATAGACAGGGAAAAGTATCTTAAGCGTGACGATCTGATATATACCGGAAGAACCCTTTTCGGAGCAAAGCCTCCCAAGGGTCAGGAGATGGACGATCATTACTTCGGTACCATAAAGGAGAGAGTATCTTCATTTATGCATGAGCTCAATGAAGAGCTCTGGAGACTGGGCATCTATGCCAAGACCCAGCACAATGAGGCGGCTCCCGCACAGCATGAGCTTGCTCCCATTTTCTCTACCGTTAACATTGAGACAGACCACAACCAGCTTGTGATGGAATGCATGAAGAAGATCGCAGCCCGTCACGGACTTGCATGTCTGCTCCATGAAAAGCCTTTTGCGGGAGTGAACGGCTCGGGCAAGCACAACAACTGGTCACTGGTCACCGACACAGGCGAAAACCTTATGAAACCCGGCAAAAAGCCTCATGAGAACATGCAGTTCCTTTTGTTCCTTGCGGCTGTCATAAAGGCTACCGATGAGCATGCAGAGCTTATAAGGCTTGCATCTTCATGCCCCGGAAACGACTACAGATTAGGCGGAGCAGAGGCACCGCCCTCGATCGTATCGATATTCATCGGCGAGCAGCTTGAGGATATCTTAGCACAGCTTATTACCAACGGTAAGGCTACAAGCTCCAAAGAGCGTGAGCTCTTAAGGATCGGTGTCAGCACCATGCCTTACATCAAGAAGGATGTAAACGACAGGAACCGTACTTCGACCTTTGCATTTACAGGCAATAAGTTCGAGCTCCGTATGGTAGGCTCGTCCATGTCCATAGCGGATGCCAATACCGTGCTTAACACGACCGTGGCCGAGAGCTTATGCCGTATGGCTGATGAGCTCGAGAAAGCGGACGATTTTGATGATGCGGTACTTAAGCTTATCTGTAAGACCATCATGGAGCATCAGCGCGTCATATTCGACGGAAACGGATACTCAAAGGAATGGGTTGAGGAGGCTGAAAAGAGAGGCCTTCCCAATAAGCCTTCATTTGTGGATGCCATAGAGTCGCTGACTTATGCGGATACCGTACGTGTATTTGAAAAGCACGGAGTTCTGTCAAAGGCTGAGCTTCAGGCAAGAGCCGAGATAGATTACGAGATCTATTCAAAGACCACCAATATCGAAGCCAATACCATGATAGAGATGGCTTCAAGGAAGTTCATACCCGCAGCAATCAAGTATGCAGGTATCCTGGCCGATGCCATCAATTCCATCTCATCTGCACTTGATGAGAGCGAGGCTGACAATGAGAGGGAGATGCTCGGAGAGTGTCTTGAACTGATAGGAGATGCAAGACGTACATTAAAGCGTCTGTCAGATAATGTAAACACTGCGGCAAGAATCTCCAATGAAGAGGAAAAAGCCCATTATTTCAGGGATTACGTAGTAAAGGCCATGCAGGCATTAAGAGAGTCTGTGGATGCGCTTGAGCTTCAGGTTGACGCTGAGCTCTGGCCCGTACCTACCTACGGAGAGCTGATTTTTGAGGTATAAATTATAACAAAAGGGACGGTTCCTTTTGTGTTATCACTGAAGGGACCGTCTACGTATGTTTTTTAAGCGAGGAAAAATAAATGATTCAGGCATGTAACGTAACATTAAGACTTGGGAAAAGAGCACTGTTTGAGGACGTAAACATCAAGTTTACCGAAGGAAACTGCTACGGACTTATAGGTGCAAACGGAGCCGGAAAATCCACCTTCTTAAAGGTGCTTACCGGCGAGATCGAGCCCACCAAGGGTGAGGTTGTGATGACACCCGGACAGCGTCTTTCGTTCTTAAAACAGGACCATTTCCAGTATGACGCATATACCGTACTTGATACGGTCATCATGGGCAACCAGAGACTTTATGACATCATGAAGGAAAAGGAAGCCATCTACGCAAAAGAGGATTTTACCGATGAGGACGGTATAAAGGCGAGCGAGCTCGAGGGCGAATTCGCTTCCATGAACGGCTGGGAGGCCGAGTCCGATGCGGCACAGCTCTTAAACGGCTTGGGAGTAGATACGGAATATCATTACAAGCAGATGAGCGAACTTAACGGACCTTTAAAGGTTAAGGTCCTTCTTGCACAGGCTCTGTTCGGCAACCCCGACATCCTTCTGCTCGACGAGCCTACCAACCACCTTGACTTAGAGGCTATCAGATGGCTGGATGAGTTCCTTATCAACTTTAACAATACGGTTATCGTAGTATCCCATGACCGTTATTTCTTAAATAAGGTATGTACACAGATCGCGGATATCGATTATCAGAAGATACAGCTCTATGCCGGAAACTATGATTTCTGGTATGAGTCAAGCCAGCTGATGATCAGACAGATGAAGGAAGCCAATAAGAAGAAGGAAGAAAAGATCAAGGAACTCCAGGAGTTCATCCAGAGATTCTCGGCCAATGCTTCAAAGTCAAAGCAGGCAACCTCCAGAAAGAGGGCATTGGAGAAGATCGAACTTGATGATATCAAGCCTTCAAGCAGAAAATATCCTTATATCGATTTCAGACCCAACCGTGAGATCGGAAACGAGGTCCTTACCGTTACCAATCTTTCAAAGACCATCGACGGCGTAAAGGTACTCGACAATATCTCATTCGTTATGGGACATGATGACAAGATTGCATTTGTAGGCTCAAATACTTTGGCAGCCACCACACTGTTCAAGATCCTTATGGAGGAGATGGATCCCGACGAGGGCAGCTTCAAGTGGGGTGTTACCACACAGAGGTCATACTTCCCCAAGGATAATACCGAAGAGTTTAAGGGCAGCGAGACCATAGTTGATCACCTTATGCCTTTCTCACCTGTGGATGACCAGCAGTATGTGCGCGGTTTCTTAGGCAGAATGCTTTTTGCAGGCGAGGACGGAGTAAAGAAGGTTAACGTGCTTTCCGGTGGTGAGAGAGTAAGAGTCATGCTTTCCAAGATGATGATCTTAGGTTCTAACGTACTTATCATGGATGAGCCTACGAACCACCTTGACATGGAATCCATCACCGCACTTAACAACGGTCTTATCAAGTTCCCGGGCGTATGTCTGTTTACCGCACTTGACCATCAGTTTATACAGACCATAGCCAACCGTATCATGGAGATCACTCCCGACGGCAAGCTTATAGATAAGATCTCAACATATGACGATTATCTTGAGAACGATGAGATGGCAAGACGCCGTCAGGTACTTTCAGTCAATAACGAGGACGAAGACTAACATATAGGATGATGATCTGATGCAGAATAAAATCACTTTGGGTGTCACTTACAAAAATGAAAAGCTTATCGCTGCAGTATACGGCCGCGGTTGCAGCTTCTGCAATATCCTTACCCGTGAAAAAGGCGGGGAATGGGTAACGCATAAGCTTTCTCCGCATGCCCTTTATCCGCAGATCTTTACGGGTGAGATAGCTGCAGACGGAAAAAAGAAGTATGAGTATATTTTTGAGTGCGAAAAAGGATTTTTCTTAGACGATCATGCATTAAAGGTTATCCCGGGACACGGATACGGCGAGATCCCTCCCGCTGTTGAGACAAAAAATCTGAAATTAAGGAATATACATTCGGATACTTTGGGGAAAGTCTGTGCAGTTGAAAAAAACGGATTTGACTGGAAAAAGGACAGACACATAAGCATCACCGCATCCGATATGGTGGCTTATGAGCTGCACGTAAGGGGCTTTACCATTCACGAGTCATCAAAGGTAAACCACCCCGGTACATATAAGGGAGTATGCGAAAAGCTTAAATATCTGAAAAATCTCGGTATTACATCGCTTATCTTACAGCCCTGCTATGAATTTAATGAGCTGATGGATTACAATATCAATATCGGTGCATCACCGCTGCTCGATATACAGCGTTCAAGGCTTTTCGGCAAGCCTGAAGAGGCAAATGCCGCATCACGGCTTAACTTCTGGGGGTACGGTGCACAGAGCATGTATTTTGCCCCTAAGGCTGCTTATGCATCAAATCCCGAATCGGTATGTGCGGAGTTTAAAGACATGGTAAGACATATCCATCTTTCCGGTATGGAAGTCATAATGGAGATGGATTATATACCCGGCGTATCTGACAGCTTTATCCTGGAAAACTTAAGATTCTGGGTAAGCGAGTATCATGTGGACGGCTTCAGGGTCAATGTATCACAGGTACCCGTTAAACTGCTTTCGGACGATCCTTATTTATGCAATGTCAAGTTTATAGGCTCATCATTTGATGAGAATATACTTACGGAAAATGATTACCGCAACCGTTTCTTTGTATCGAACAACGGCTTCCAGGATACCATGAGAAGGTTCTTAAAGGGTGACGAGGGACAGCTGGTATCCGCATGCGATCTCATAAAGGACAACGGCAGACGCTTCGGCAAGATAAATTACATGGCCGATCATAACGGGTTTACGCTCAACGATGTATACAGCTATGATGTACGTCATAACGAGAAGAACGGCGAGCATAACCATGACGGTCGTGAGGTCAATTACAGCTGGAACTGCGGCACAGAAGGTCCCACAAAGAAGCGTAAGATACTGGACTTAAGAAACCGCATGATAAAGAATGCCCTCATGGTACTATTCCTAAGCCAGGGTGTGCCCATGCTTTTTGCAGGCGATGAATTCGGAAATACGCATGACGGAAACAATAACCCTTACTGCTGCGACAATGAACAGGGCTGGGTTATCTGGAACAGAACGGGCCGTGCGAACGAGATAAAAAAATATACCATGGATCTTATAAAGCTCCGTAAGGAGCATCCGGTATTCAGGAACAGCTCATATCTTTCGGGCAATGATTTCTCATACACCGGTATCCCGGATATATCATTCCACGGGGTAAAGGCATGGTATCCCGATTTCGGATATTACTCAAGGACTTTAGGCATCTGCCTTAACGGAGAGTATGCTAAGACTACGGACACAAAGGATCAGAGCTTCCTGATACTTCTTAATACTCATTGGGAAGAGCATGAATTCCAGCTGCCCGTGATAAAAAAGAGTGAGTGGGAAAAGGTACTTACTACCGGTCAGGAGCCGAGATTTGAAGAATCGCCTACACATGAGCAGAGAGTAGTGATACCGGCAAGGACCATATGCCTGTTTATCGGCAGGGAAAGGAAGAGAGCAAGACTTGAGGTGAAAGATGACAGCAAATAAACTGAAACTCTTAGCCTGCCTCTCGATGCTCATAGACCACATCACCTACGTTTTCATACCGAGATATCTCGATATAACGGAAGAAACCGAAAATGTATGGTGGTATATCGGAAGAGGACTGGGACGTTCGGCATTCATCATATTTGCCTTTTTACTGGTGGAAGGCTTCTTCCTTACGGGTAATCTGAAAAAATATGTATTAAGGATGCTGCTGTTTGCTTTTATCGCAGAAGCACCGTTTGACTTATTAAGTAACGGAAGGCTTGACAGCGATACATTCCTGGCCCACCAGAATGTATTGTTCCTGTTTGTGCTGGGTCTTATACTTATGTATGTCATCCTGTATATAGAGAAGCTTTTTGCTGAGAAGTCACAGCCGAAATACTATATCCTTGCGGCCTGTGCATGTGCACTTGCGGGGCTGGCGGCATACTTTTTAAGGGTGGACCACGGATATCCGGGACTGGCTCTTATACTTGTATTTTTCTTTTTCAGAAAAGGCGGAAAGAGACTTATCCTTGCAGTTACGGTATGGTCTTTCGCATGTATCGCGGCAGGACAGATGCTGGAATGGGCAGGACTTTTAGCACTGATACCCATCATGTATTATAACGGTGAAAAGGGCAGGGGCTCAAAGTGGTTCTTCTATATATTCTATCCCGCACATATGCTGGTGCTTGGACTCCTGTACGTATATGTAATTAAATAAGATAATAAATTTTGTTAGCACTCAATAAAAATGAGTGCTAATTTTTTCTTGACTTTTTGAATTAACTGTACTATTATAGAATGCAGTCGGGTAGAAGCATGATTCTGCCTAAATTCATAAAAAGGCAAGGTGTTTAATATGAGCACAGAGAAAGGTAATTTATCAATCAATTCGGAGAATATTTTCCCGATAATCAAGAAGTGGCTGTATTCAGACCATGATATTTTCTACAGAGAGCTTATCTCTAACGGATGTGATGCCATCACAAAGTTAAAGAAGCTTTCCATGATAGGTGAGTTCGAGGAGCCGGAAGATAACGAGTATAAGATCGAAGTAAGGGTCAATCAGGAAGAGAAGACCATTAAGATCATTGATAACGGTATCGGTATGACGGCCGACGAGGTTAAGGAGTACATTAACCAGATAGCATTTTCAGGCGCCGCAGACTTCCTTGAGAAGTACAAGGATAAGGCCAATGAGGACCAGATAATCGGTCATTTCGGACTCGGTTTTTATTCAGCATTCATGGTAGCACACAAGGTTACCATCGATACACTTTCCTATAAGAAAGATGCAAAGGCTGTTCACTGGGTATCCGAAGAAGGCATGCAGTTTGAGATGTCAGATTCGGACAGATCTGAGCGCGGTACCGAGATAACACTGTACCTTAATGAGGACAGCTATGAGTTCTCAAACGAGTACAAGGCTAAGGAAGTACTTGACAAGTACTGTTCGTTCATGCCCGTTCCGATCTACTTTGTAAATGAGAACGCAAAGCCCGAGGAAAAGAAAGAGGAGAAAAAGGAAGACGGTAAAGAAGGTGAGGAGAAGAAGGGACCTAAGCCCATAAATGAGGTTGCTCCTCTCTGGACCAAGCATCCCAATGACTGCACCGAGGATGAGTACAAGGCATTTTACCGTTCAACCTTCCATGATTACAAGGAGCCCCTTTTCTGGATACATCTGAATATGGATTATCCGTTTAACTTAAAGGGTATACTTTACTTCCCGAAGCTTAATCTTGACTATGACAAGCTCGAGGGCGTGATCAAGCTTTACAGCAACCAGGTATTTATAGCCGATAACATCAAGGAAGTAATACCCGAGTTCCTTATGCTGCTTAAGGGCGTCATCGACTGTCCCGACCTGCCTCTTAACGTATCGAGAAGTGCACTTCAGAACGACGGCTTCGTAAAGAAGATCTCAGACTATATCACCAAGAAGGTAGCTGACAAGCTTACCGGAATGTTTAACGTAGACCGTGAGAATTACGAGAAGTACTGGGATGACATTTCACCTTTCATCAAGTACGGCTGCCTCAAAGATACCAAGTTCAAGGACAAGGTAAAGGACACCATGCTGTTTAAGGACTTAAACGGCAAGTATGTAACCTTACAGGAGTACTTAGATGCAGAGTACGGCAAGAAGGACGCCGATGCGGATGAAGGCTTCTACGATGAGAAGAAGGAAGATGAAAAGAAGGATGCTCCCGAAAAGGTAGAAGGTGAAGTGGTAGGTGCTGACGGCGAACCCGAAGGTACGGAAGAAGACGAAAAGAAGGAACCCGAGAAGCAGAAGGTATACTACGTAACCGATGAGAAGCAGCAGAGCCAGTACATTAAGATGTTTAAGGATGAAGGCATGAATGCCGTACTCCTTACACATAATATCGATAATCCTTTCATATCACAGCTTGAGGCTGATAACGATAAGATAGCATTCTTAAGAGTTGATGCGGATGTTACCGATTCCTTAAAGGCAGATGTGGACAAAAAGGAACAGAAGAGCATCGATAAGGAGCAGAAGGCTCTGGAAAAACTCTTTAGGGATGTACTTAAGAATGACAAGCTTGAGGTTAAGGTTGAGAAGCTCAAGAACGAGAAGGTATCTTCAGTCATCACCCTTTCCGAGGAAAGCCGCCGTATGAACGATATGATGAAGATGTACGGCATGGGCGGCATGGATATGGACGGTTTCGGCAACCAGGTAACACTTACCCTTAACAGCGAAAACGCACTTGTTAAGTACGTATATGACAATAAGAAGGGTAAGAATACCGAGCTTATCGTAAAGCAGCTTTACGATCTGGCTATGCTTAGCCATAAGCCTTTGGCTCCCGAGGCTATGACCGCATTCATCGAGAGAAGCAACGAGATAATGCAGATCCTCACTCAGGCAGAAGTTAATGAATAATTAATACACAGGACAAAGATTTATATTTACAGCCGCCTTAAAAAGGTTTATAATTTTAAGGCGGCTTTAATTTGGATAAAAACATAAAATCGGGGTTTATATGAACAGCAGAGAAGATTTGCTCATGCAGATATGGCGTGACTACTATGATGAGATACTTGACGTAAGCCTTGACCGCGGGACATTTGAAAGTCTGATGGATCCCGAGGGAAGGAATGTCAGAAAAGGCTTTATAGAGCTGGAAGTGATGCTTACGGCACAAAGACAGGTGCATCCGGACGACAGGACTGCTTTTATCCAGTTCTTTGATAAAAAGGTGATAGAAGAAGGCTTAAGGAACGGAGTATTTGTCAGGAAGCTTAACTTCAGGATGGATAACGGCGACGGCAGGTATTTCTGGGTTAAGGTAAAGGGCATCATGCCTTCGGAAGGCAATGACGAAGAGAAAAGATATTTCGTCTGCTTCAGGATCTTAGACAATGCGTCAGACGAGGACATGAGCTATCGTAAGCTGCTCTCGGTATCACTTATGCATGAAAAAGAGATATCCAGCCAGCTTAAAGGCCTCTTTGAAAAGTTTGCATCTCTTATGAAGGACCCGTTAAATGATATCATAGGACTATCCGATATAGCAAAAAGCAGTGTATCCGATACCGATAAAACGGTAGAACGTCTTGAACTGATAACGGAAAAGACCAATGAGATAGATACCCTCATGGAGCAGATGCTTAAGGAAAGCCGCGAAATGAACGAAGAGATAGCTTTAAGGGATGATGAGAGTTACCGTGAACTCGTGGCAAAGACCGGAAAGAACATGATATCTGAGCAGCATAAAGATACTCACCAGAAAAAAGATGAGGAAAGGATCCGGGTAAAGAGTAACGAGGAAAAGGCAATCTTAAAGATCGGTACTCCCGCTGTAAGGACCACGGCTGATCCGGGTGATTTCGACTTTACCGGGAAAAATGTGCTGCTTGTTCCCGACAGTGAGCTTGCGGGCGAGATAATGGCAGAAATGATGTCAAAAAGAGGAGCAAAAGTACTTACCGTACTTGACGGCAAGGCTGCCGTAAAAGAGTTCATCAAGAATCCTGCGGGCACATATGATATGGTCCTGGTAGATACAGGAGCTAGTGAACTTGACGGATATTCCATAGCTCACTGCATAAGGCTTTCCTGTAAGGATGATGCGGAAAAGATCCCTGTATTTGCGGTATCCAATAAGGGCGTAGCCGAATCCATAGTAAAAACAAAGGAAAACGGCGTAAACATGATCTTCTCAAAACCTCTGGATTATGGCCTCCTGTTTTTGAAGATGCATGAAGCCATGGGAACCGAAAAAAGGGCATAAAAATAAAGCTGAGAAAGGGACTTGAACCCTCGACCTACTGATTACGAATCAGTCGCTCTACCGACTGAGCTATCCCAGCTTGTTTTCACACCCTATTAATATACAGAGTATATAATAAAATGTCAATGTTTTTTTAAAAAAGGTGCAATATGAAAATATCGTTAGGTGCAAAAGTAAACTATTATTCAAAATGTCCGTTCTGCGGTACCGCAAGAGCGGAAGGAAGCGAAAAATGCATTAACTGCGGAAAGAGCCTGTTGCAGATAACAGAACAGGAAAATACCATCCCGGATGAAGATAAGGACATGGCTCTTTATCAGGCAAGGGATGAAAAATCCGCATCGGAAACCTTTAAGTCCCTGAGCGGAAAAGGAAAGCTCAGATATTTTAAGGACTATTACCTGGGCAAGGTGGTACTCGGTGTTATCATAGCGGCACTGGCCATAGGACTGTTATACTCGTTCTTAAAGCCCAGACAGACACCCGCATTATACACGGTTATAGTAGTCAATCCGTTTACACCCACCGGATACGATCAGTTTATGGCTGACCTCGAGGAAATGCTTATCACGGATCCCAAACATCAGAATATAGTCCTTGATAACAGCTACAGCTCCCTGGTTGCCGATTACAATTCAAGTATGGCCTATACCATGCATATGGCAGCAGGCGAGATCGATATGATCATATTCAACAAGGACGAGCTGAAATACCAGGTTAACAGCGAGGCACTTATCCCTGTAGACCAGGCTATATCAAAAGAAGTATATGACAAGCTTCCCGATGATATAAAGATAAAAGTCGTACCTACTTACCCTCAAGAGAATGGTGATTTCAAGGAGGGAGAGGAAGCTGTATACGGATTAAACATCGAGAAGTTCCTCGAGAGGATCAACGGCTTTGAAACATCAAGCAAATACTGTGTTGCATTTACCAGGATCACTGAAAAACACGATACTTTGGATAAAGTAGTTAAGTACATGTTCGATATTAACTAAGTTTTGACACCCTGATATGATGAAAATGCCCTGTTTTACTTGTGAAAAGTATACAAAACAGGGCATTTGTTACATAAAAATAATGTACATATTAAACAAAAATTAAAATATTATAAAAAAAGTTGTTGATTTATTATCAAAAACAGTTATAATAGGATACTGTTAAGGGCGTCGGACGAACACATTTGGGTGTCGGCTGATGTCTTTATTTATTTTATGGGGTAACGCCTAAGGCGTTTTTAAGGTGGCATTGACAGTGCAGACAAACGGAGAGGAGCACCTATGGAGATAGAGCATAAGTATCTTATAAAAGAGATGCCGAAAAATCTTTCAAAGTATAAAAAGAAAGAAATAGAGCAGGGATATCTGAACCGTTCGCCGGTCCTAAGGATCAGGAAGAGCAATGACGATTACATCCTTACTTATAAGCTTAAAAAAGAAAAGGTATCGGAAAACGATCCCATCTGCAATGAGGAGATAGAAGCACCGCTGACTTTAGATGCATATGAGCATCTTAAAACAAAGATCGATTTTAACCTGATAATAAAAACACGGTATATAATACCTTATAAGACAGGAGACAAAACATACAGAATAGAGCTTGATGTTTTCCACGGAAAACTTGAGGGGCTCGTATTTGCGGAAGTCGAATTCGAAAGTGTGGAAGATGCTAAAGGTTTTAAGAAACCCCGCTGGTTCGGCAAAAAGGTGTCGGGGGATAAGAGGTACAAAAACGGATTCCTTACCACCCAGGAAAATTTAGATTGTTTTAAAGAATAAAAATTTTTTAAAAGTTTAAAAAAAACTTGAAATTTTCGCATAAAAGTGGCATACTTTTTATTGTTTATTTTTTATCGGTTTATCTAAGGACTATCATATCGTTCGTAATATGAGCGGAGAAAGGAAGCCGCAAGGCAAAAGGGAAGAGTATATGTCGCAGCTTAACATTCCGAAAAATTATTCTTCAGCTTTAAGCATCAAAGAGACTCAGCATGCTATCAAGTACATCAAGGACCATTTTGAGCGTCAGTTAGCCAAGCAGCTGAATCTTACCAGAGTATCAGCACCTCTTTTTGTAAGACCCGAGTCAGGACTTAATGATAACCTTAACGGTGTAGAGCGTCCCGTTAAATTTGACATAAAGGATTTAGGCGGAGCAGGCGTGGAGGTCGTTCATTCCCTTGCAAAGTGGAAGAGAATGGCTCTTAAGGATTACGGATTCGGATACGGCGAAGGTCTTTATACCGACATGACCGCCATCAGACGTGATGAGGAGCTTGATAATCTTCATTCGATATATGTTGACCAGTGGGACTGGGAGAAAGTGATCCTTAAGGATGAGAGAAACATCGATACACTTAAGGGTGTTGTAAGGAGCATTTTCCAGGCATTAAAAGATACAGAGCATTATATAGCCGACAAGTATTCTTATATAGAGGAGATCCTTCCCGAGGAGATCTCATTTGTGACCACACAGGAGCTTGAGAATATGTGGCCCGATGCTACTCCCAAGGAGAGAGAGAACAATATCTGCCGTCTTAAGAAAGCAGTATTCCTTATGCAGATAGGCGATAAGCTTGCTTCAGGAGAGAAGCATGACGGACGTGCTCCGGACTATGATGACTGGCAGCTTAACGGTGATATCCTGGTATACTATCCGGTGCTTGATTCTGCATTTGAGATTTCTTCCATGGGTATCAGAGTAGATGAGAATTCTCTTGCAAGCCAGCTTAAAAAGGCAGGCTGTGAGGAGCGTGCGGAGCTTCCTTTCCAGAAAGCTATCCTCAATAAGGAACTCCCCTACACCATAGGCGGCGGTATCGGCCAGTCCAGAATGTGCATGTATTTCTTAAGAAAAGCACATATCGGAGAGGTACATTCTTCCGTATGGCCCGATGATATGAAGAAGCAGGCACTTGATGCAGGCATCCAGATACTTTAATATGTATTTTTTCCCGGCTTTAAGATAAGCCGGGATTTTTTTATAAAAATATGGAAAAAAGACTTAAAAAGGATACATCTTTCTGCTATTATAATATCATGAAAACGACATTTACCTGTTACGGTTTTTACAGTAACGGTTTGGAGGGATAGATGTTTAAAAAGCTTAAAGAGTTCAGAAATAAAAGACCGGTGCTTTCAATGATAGCCGGGTATACCTTTTTCTGGCTTTTACTGTGTGTTGTGTTTACCATGGCACTGGGTAATAGAGAACTTAATATCGGCACCTATAGAATAAAAGCAAGTCTGGAGAAACGGTTCAGAGATACAACCGAAATACTTAAGGAAAGGGTAACGGCCCGGGATTTTAGCTACGAAAATGATAAAGGCCTGCTTCAGTATACCATGCAGGCCCTGCTTTCGGATGTCTCTTTAGAGATGGAAGGGGATGTCGAAGGACTGGGGTACTGCTGGATATATGATTGGGAGAAGGCTAAGCCGATGGTATGGTTTTCTGAGGTAATAGAAAATGAACTTTCTACGGAGCAAAATGACCTGGTTTTTCTTATAAGGCATCCGGATGATGTCTATTACAGGAAAGAAGTATTATCATGTCCTAAAAGCTATTTTAATGATGTCATTAATGAGACTTTCAAGGTAAAGAAAAACGAAAGAACACAATGGAGCGGAGGGAGCAGCTTAAATTGTTGGAGGATACAATTACTCGAAGGCTATAGAAAAGGCAATGAGTTCAGACCGGGGAAGGTGGTTGTAACTTACCTCATACAGGATAAGGAAGATGAAAGACGTTATGAAGCTGCAACCTATAAGATAATTGACTGCGCCCATGGGGTGGTACCTGAAGGGTTTGAGGAAATGGAGTTCCGTGTTTATGAAAGCGGTAAAACCGTCCCTGAAACAATTCTTTTTCCTCAGGATACGGATAACTGGAAGGAATTATCATTAGAAGATATAAAAGCTGTACCCAATGATGATTTATATGCTGAAGGAATAGGGAAATTCTTTTCTCAAAGTGAAACCGAAGCCAAAACTGTTTCTACCGGTTACAGTGTCTTTGCTCAGCGTTCGACAAAAACATTTTCTGTTTTCAACACGGATATGTGTATAACTTATATCGACGATATTCCGGCAGCTAACGGTAAACATATAAGATTATTCATGTTCTACAGTCTTAAAGATTGCCTTCAGGTGTACAGGAGGGACTTCTTTAAATCAATGCTGTGGTATTACCTGGGCTTTGCTTTGTTTTTTGCATTACTTGCATGGTATAACTACAGACGTTTTTACTCGCTTCAGGGCAAGAACCGCTTCCACAAGTCGCTTATCAATTCCATGGCCCATGACCTTAAATCCCCTCTTATGGTCATGCAGGGATTCAGTGAAAATCTTAAGGAAAATGTTCACTCTGAAAAGAAAGAGTACTATTCAGAGGAAATATTTAACAATGTGCAGTATCTGAACGGCCTCATAGATAAGAACTTAAGCTTTTCAAAGAAAAACGACTTTGAATCCGCGGATGAAGATAATGTATATCTGTCGGATCTGGTGGACAGGACAGTAGCCAGGTATAAAGAGAAGATGGAGGAGAAAAATCTTAAGGTCAGGATGAAGGGTGATTCGTTCCTAAAGGGTGATCCCGATATCCTGGGGCTGATACTTGATAATCTGATAAGTAACGCAATAAAGTATACCCTGGACGGTGAAGTAATAGATGTAGTCGGAAAGAACAGATCATTCTCTGTCGGCAACAAAGCGATACTTCATTATAAGAAGAATCTTCAGCATCTGCTGGATCCTTTGGAGATGGGCGAAGAGAGCCGAACCGCAGGTGCGGGTACCGGTCTCGGGCTTTCCATAGCCAACGGCATAGTACAGGAACGCGGATGGCATATGAAGCTGTCCTACAATAAAAAAACAAAATATTTTGTCTGCAAGGTTATACTTAGCAGGTGGTTTTAAAGGAAACGGCCCACTACGGGCCGCTTTTTTAGTCCGGGACATCCGTACAATTTGATACATTAAAAAAATGTTGCTAAAAAAGTATAAATCGGGTAAAATAGATGTGTATTGTTTGTAATTATTTTTATCGCGGGGGAGGCGACAGAAATGATTCTAAAACCGGTATTAATACCAAAAGAAAAACGAGGGGACTTTTATCAGAGTAAATACGATCATTTTAAAAACCTGACGCTATGGGTTGTGACTATATCATGTATAGTTGAAATGACTTTCTTTGTTTCGGACTGCAGCGCTGTTTTAGGTTTTTCGAAACAGACCTTTTTACCGAGATTTGCAATACTCATCCCCCTTGTATTGTATCTGATAGCATTCAGATATGTATCATCATATAAGATCATGACTGCTTTTTCGTATATAATGGTACATGCGTGCATGCTATCCGTAATATGGGTAGGACATAACATAAGAAATGTCACGAACTTAAGGGAAAGTTTCCTTCTGATGACATTGATGTTTCTGGTTGTGGGTATCAGTGCCCCCAGAAGATATCATCTTTTCTTCCACCTGCTCATGCTCGGCGAATTTGTACTCGCATATATGTATTCGGGACTGACAGGGGTAGATACGTTTATCTCATTGGACGGAGCTGCTCTTGTATCGGTATGCGCTTTCGAGTATATATTTGAAATTGCATATGCCGAACAGTACAATGCACAGAAGAAGCTCGAGGACATTTCACTTCACGATCAGCTTACAGGTGCCTTCAACAGGACAAAGCTTAAAATGCTCTGTATGGAGGATACGGATGAGCTGGTATTTAAAAATGCGGGATTTATTTTACTTGATATAAATGATTTCAAGAAGATAAACGAGAATTTCGGACATGATACAGGCGATCGGATCATAAAAGAACTGTATAAAGGTATCACCATATGTACCAGACTCGATGACGTGTGCATACGTATGGGCGGCGAACAGTTCCTGATCCTTGTACCCAACCAGGGACTTGCCCGTACCAAGGAAATAGGAGAGCGTATCAGGACATATGTTTCCAAAGCCACCGATTTCCCCTGCACATTCAAGGTATCGGTCGGCGTAGCCATATATAAGGGCGGAGACTACCACGTAACCATCAACTTAGCAGATAAAGCATTACGCTTTGCGAAAGAGAACGATGTAGACATGGTAGTTGCTTATGAAGACATGTAAAATAATTCTATTCAAGGTTAATCAGCGCAAATGCAAATCGCAAGCTCGCTTGCAGATTTGTAATTGCGCTGATTGAACCATGGAGGTTGGGTAAAACACACGAGTAAACAAAAGCCGCTTTAGCGGCGACTCACGGCGGAGCCGGGAGGTTTATGAGTGGGTTTTAACCTGCCTTGAATAGAATTATTTCACCCCATGTAGGCTGAACAAAACACACGAGGTTTTTCTATGGCTTCAAACCATAAACTTAAACTTTTATATCTCAAGACCATCCTGCTTGAAAAAACCGATAAAGATCACGGCCTTACCATGCAGGAAATACTTGAGGAACTGGAAAAGAATGACATACAGGCCGAAAGAAAAGCGATATACCGCGATCTTAAGACGCTTGAGGACTCGGGCCTTGCCGTAAAAAAGAAAAAAAGCGGTAAGGAATATACCTATCGTGTGGAGGAAAGGGAATTTGAGCTGGCAGAGCTCAAGCTCCTTGTGGATGCCATCCAGTCCTGCAGATTCATTACAGAGAAAAAGTCCCGTGAGCTTATCGGAAAGCTTGAGGGCTTATGCAGCAAAAACGAAGCCGGAAAGCTTCAGAGACAGGTATATGTATACGGACGTATAAAGTCCATGAATGAAAGCATATACGCAAGTGTTGACACCATATACAATGCCATAGGCGACAACCGGATTATAAAGTTTCAGTATGGAAGCTGGAACTTAAAGAAAGAACTGGAACTTAAAAAGGGCGGTGCATTCTATCATATAAGTCCCTGGGCCCTGGCCTGGACCAATGAAAACTATTATATGATAGGATACGACAGCGAAGCCGGTATCATAAAACATTACAGGGTCGACAAGATGTCGAGGATATCGGTGACCGATGAAAAAAGGAACGGGGCTGAGTTCTTTAAGAGCTTTAACCTTGCCGATTACACCAGAAAAAACATAAGCATGTATGAGGGCGAGGAACGTACCGTTACCATAGAGATTGAAAATGAGATACTTGGTGTATTTATCGACAGGTTCGGTAAAAACGAGATAACCGTCATCCCGGGAAATAACGGGAAATCCACCATCAGATTCACAGCCAATATCAATCCGCAGCTTATCGGATGGATATTCTCACTTGGGGAAAAAGCAAGGATCATAGGACCCGCATCAGTGGTCAAAAGCGTAAAAGACACGATCCTTGATCTAAATAAAATGTATACGGATAAATGAAAGGCTTAGTAAAATGATACACGCTGTTACAGCCGTGATAATCATGATAGTCCTGCTGCTTTTGTACGGAACCATGATGCTTTTCACGGATTATATCAAGATATCTTCATATCTGAAAGGAGTTTTCTTAAACTGTATCTGGTTTTTGGTAGCTGAAGGATACAGTGAATACGAGATATATTATCCTGAGATATTCGAAAACAGATGGCTCAACTTCTTTATCATGAATGTGGCCATATTGCTTCTGGTATTTGAGGTATCAAAGTATATCAAGCTCAGAAATGCATTCCTGGTATCGTTCGGTACTGCGGAGCATATGATAATCGCTTTTATGATCATGAATTTCTGCGGCGGATTCCCGGGATGGGCAGCTTCGATATTCTATACCGTATCGGCACTTATAGTACTGGGCATCCATCTTGCAGCCATATACGGTGGGAAAAACACCTCGACGGAAAGCTTTATGTCAAGGTTCCTGGCCGGACTGCTTCTGATGCCGTCTCCGTTTATGATCACGACCGGCTGTCTGATGCTTATCGGTACAAATAAGGGTAAGATATTAGAGGCTGAACCGCTGATGGATTTTATCTACCGCGTATTTGATTTCATAAAGGACCCCGAGTATAACTATTCGGGAGAACTTATGATATCCGGACTTGAGTTTACCAGAGAGATGTTCCTTACATCGCTTATCGTAGCCATAGTAGTCTTTGTGGTATACCTGATAGCTGATTCCACCGTGGATTACAGGATGGGCTTAAAGGAGAGACACAGAAGTAAGACGGAAGCAGAAAAGGAAAGAGTAAGAGCGGAGATATCCTCACGTATCCACGCACAGCTTGAAAAGATCGACTCCTGTATGGCATATATCAGTACCAACTACAAGGTGCTTAAAGTAGCCGATGAGGATATGAAGACATTAAGAGGCCTGTATGATGAGGCCACCAGGATAAAATACAGCTATAACGGTGCTGCCAGCGGACCTATCTTAAAGAGGGTTACCGATATCAAGACCGAAATATATATGATAAGGGATAAGATATTAGCCGGCGAAAGCGGCAGCAAGACAGCAGAGGAGGCAGCAAAAGAAACGAATACCGCACAGAAGGAAACAAGGGAACGTGATCCCAAGGTCGGATACTTTAACGGCTGTACCACAGAGGATGAGATAAAAAAGCGTTACAGGGATCTGTGCAAGGTATTTCATCCCGATTCGGATAACGGCGATCAGGAGACCTTCCTTAAGATAAAAGAGGACTATGAGGCGCTTTTGGGCACTATGACGGCCGATACGGCTGAAAAGGAGCCTGCAGCGGGTGAAGCCGCTACTTAAAACTGAAGACAAAAAGAAAACCGGACATCTGATGTCCGGTTTTTTAGTAGCGAGAGGGGGATTCGAACCCTCGACACCGCGGGTATGAACCGCGTGCTCTGGCCAACTGAGCTATCTCGCCACAGTAGATAGGTGTTACTGATGGGACCTACAGGGCTCGAACCTGTGACCCTCTGCTTGTAAGGCAGATGCTCTCCCAGCTGAGCTAAGATCCCGTATGCGTCAACAAAAGCCATTATATAGTCTCGGGTTATATTTGTCAAGCATTTTTTCTTAAGATTTTAAAATAATTCAATTGACAATAGATATGTGTTTATGATAACATAGTTCGGAAGGAGGTTGGACATGAAAACTTTACTTTCAAACGCCAAAGTATTTACCCACGGTAGCTTCTTAGAGACGAACGTTCTTATAGAAGATGGTGTGGTTTTTTCTTTATCCGACTCTATCGACGTATTAGCGGCAGACCCTTCTGTCAGCGTTATTGATTATTCCGGAAAATACATTTTCCCCGGTTTCGTTGATGTGCATGTGCATTTTCGCGAGCCGGGTTTTTTATATAAAGAAGACATAGCTACCGGATCGAGGGCGGCTGCAAGGGGAGGGTACACGCACGTATTTACCATGCCGAATCTTAACCCTGTGCCCGACAGCATAGAAAACATGAATGAAGAGCTTAAGGCCATCCATGAGAAAGCCTGTGTCAAGGTATACCCTTATGCTTCGATAACCAAAGGGGAAAAGGGCGAAGAGCTTGTGGACTTTGAGGAGATAGCAGAGTACTTTGAGCTTTTAGACGACGGAAGGACGGAGGACTTTGAAAAGAAAACATCCGCATCGGCCATAAAGCTTGCGGGATTCTCCGATGACGGTACGGGAGTGGAAGACGGCGCCTACATGGAAGAAGCCATGACGAGGGTGGCAGCCTTAGGCGGCATCATCTCTGCACATTGTGAGATAAAGAGCATCTTAGGCGGGAAGAACGTACATGACGGAGTGCTTGCCAAAGAACTTGGATATAAAGGCATATCTTCCGAAAGCGAATGGAAGATGGTCGAAAGAGATATAGCCTTAAGCAAAGAAACAGGCTGCAGATACCATGTATGTCATGTTTCCACAAAAGAAAGCGTGGAGCTTATACGTAAGGCCAAAAAGGAAGGAGTGGACATCACCTGCGAGACAGGTCCCCACTACCTGCTTTTAAACGACGAGGATGTGCTGGCCGAGGTATTAAAGGCAAAACAGGCCGGTACCGAAGGGGTAATTACCGGAACGGATGGCTATAAGATAAAATACGGTCTCGGAAGATTTAAGATGAATCCTCCCATAAGGAGCGAGGAAGACCGAAAAGCACTGATAGAAGGCATAAAGGACGGCACGGTCGACATGATCGCCACAGACCATGCACCGCATTCTTTAGAAGAAAAGTCAAAGGGCTTTGACGGACCCATGGGAGTCGTAGGACTTGAGTGTACATTCCCGGTACTTTACACGGGACTTGTAAAAACAGGGGTCATAACTTTAGAGAAGCTCATAGACTTAATGAGCATAAAGCCTTCCGAAAGATTTGATGTGGAGCACGGTATAGAGGTAGGGGCTCCTGCTGATCTTACGGTATATGACCTTGATGAAGAATATGTTATCGATCCCGATACTTTTGCGACAAAGGGCAGATTTACACCGTTTGAAGGCAGAAAAGTGTTCGGCAGATGCATAGCGACCTACGTAGACGGTAAACCGGTGTTTTAATAAAGATAAGAGGTAAATTGGTTTGGAAGACATAATAAAAAAACAGATCGATCAGGAACTTACGATAGTTTCTAACGAACAGATAGCCGACAAGGTATTTAAGATGAGGCTTAAAGGTGATACATCACTGTTAACGGCCCCTGGACAGTTTATAAATATAAAACTTACAGGCTTTTACTTAAGGCGTCCCATATCGGTATCGGACTATGACGGCGAAGGGCTTACCATCATATATAAAGTGGTGGGAAACGGTACTGACTTGCTTAGTACCATGAAATCAGGTGAAAAGCTCATGTGCCTCATGGGACTCGGAAACGGGTTTGATACTAAAGCTTGCGGAAACCACGTACTTTTAGTAGGCGGTGGAGTAGGTACACCTCCCATGTACGGACTTGCAAAGGAGCTTTTAAAGCAGGGAAAAAGAGTGAGCGTGGTACTCGGGTTTAATTCGGTGACCGACGTGTTCTACGATCATGAGTTTGCAGCGTTAAAGCAGGAGATCCCCGGAAGTGATATCGAAGTGAGAGTATCCACGGTGGACGGAAGCTTTGGTACAAAAGGATTTGTAACCGACTGCCTTACAGGACTTGAAGATATCACGGATTATTGTGCATGCGGTCCCATGCCGATGTTAAAAGCACTTTACAAATACTATGACGGGAAGAAGACAGGCCAGCTGAGCTTCGAAGAAAGAATGGGCTGCGGCTTCGGCGCATGTGTGGGCTGCTCGATAAGCACAAACAGCGGTTTCAAGAAGGTATGTAAAGACGGTCCCGTTTTCTCTAGTGAAGACGTATTATTATGATCAGGAGATAAAAATGGCAGATATAAGCACAGAACTTAGCGGGATAAAGCTTGACAATCCCATAATACCGGCCAGCGGAACATTCGGGTTCGGAGCAGAATTCAAGAATTTGTATGATATAAACATACTCGGATCGTTCTCATTCAAGGGTACGACAAAAGAACCCAGATTCGGAAACCCCACTCCAAGAATAGCTGAATGCCGTGAAGGCATGATCAATTCGGTAGGTCTGGCCAATCCGGGTATAGACAAGGTCATATCGGAAGAACTCCCCGCATTAAGGGAGATATTCCGCAAACCCATAATAGCAAACATCAGCGGTTTTTCGGTAGATGAATACAAATACTGCTGTGAGAGGATAAACAAAGAGGAGCAGGTGGAGATCATCGAGGTCAACATCAGCTGTCCCAACGTGCATGCGGGCGGTATGGCGTTCGGCACCAGCCCCGATGCGGCTGCAGAGGTGACCGCTGCGGTAAAATCAGTAACGGACAAGCCTGTATACATGAAGCTGAGCCCCAACGTGACCAGTATCACAGATATAGCAAAGGCCTGTGAAGCTGCGGGAGCTGACGGCATAAGCCTTATCAATACGCTTCTCGGTATGAGGATAGACATAAGACGCGGACGCCCTGTCATAGCCAACAAGATGGGCGGTTTTTCCGGACCTGCCATATTCCCTGTAGCGGTACGTATGGTATATCAGGTGTACGACGCCGTAAATATCCCGATCATAGGTATGGGCGGAGTATCCACGGCTGAAGATGTGATAGAGATGATGATGGCCGGAGCTTCAGCGGTAGAGATAGGAGCACAGAACCTTGTGGATCCTTATGTCTGCCCCAAGATCATAGAGAGGCTTCCTGTACTCTGCGAAGAGCTGGGCATAAAGAAGTTATCCAACATCATCGGCAAGGCTCACGGCTGATATTAACAACGGTAATAATAAATAATTATATAAAAAAGAAAAACGGGAGGACATCAACATGGAACAGAAAAGAGATGTTATCATTGCCTGCGATTTCGCAAGTGCAGAAGAAACCTTAGCGTTTCTTGACAGATTTACAGACGTAAAGCCGTTTGTAAAGATCGGAATGGAGCTTTATTATGCAGCCGGCCCCGATATGGTAAGACAGATAAAGGCCAGAGGACACAAGATATTCCTGGATCTTAAGCTTCATGATATCCCCAATACCGTAAAAAAGACCATGGCAGTCCTTTCGAAGCTTGATGTCGATATGACAAACCTTCATGCGGCAGGTACAAAGGCCATGATGGAAGCAGCATTAGAAGGTCTTACAAGACCCGACGGCACCAGACCCCTGCTCATAGCTGTAACACAGCTTACTTCCACAGACGAGCAGAGAATGAGAGACGAGCTCCTTATCAATGCCACACTGCCCGAGACAGTAATGCACTACGCAGAAAACGCTAAAGACGCAGGACTTGACGGTGTAGTATGCTCACCCTTGGAGGCAGCCATAGTAAAGGAAAGATGCGGAAAGAACTTCATAACCGTAACACCCGGTGTAAGATTCGCAGACAGCGCCAAGGATGACCAGAGACGTATCATGACACCCGCTCAGGCAAAAGAGATCGGCTCCGATTACATAGTAGTGGGAAGACCCATCACCCAGGCAGAAGACCCCGTAGCTGCTTACAAGCGATGCGTGAGGGAGTTTGTATAATACCAAACAACGAGGTGTTTTCAGGATTGCGGAAGTTTCAAAGAAACGAAGCAATCCGTGGTATTATTATATAGTATGGAGTATAAAGTATAGGAGACAATATGAAAAATCTACTCAGTATAACCGATCTGACCACAGCAGAGATTGATGACCTGATCGAGAAGGCTCAGGATATCATCAAGCATCCGGCAGATTACCGTGAGAAATGTAAATACAAAAAGCTTGCAACACTGTTCTTTGAACCGTCCACACGTACAAGGCTTTCATTCGAAGCAGCCATGATCGACTTGGGCGGCAGGGTTATGGGCTTTTCGGAAGCACAGGCAAGCTCCGCAGCTAAAGGCGAGAGCGTAGCGGATACCTGCAGGACGGTAGGCTGCTATGCGGATATCATCGCCATGCGTCATCCTAAGGAGGGTGCACCGCTTGTAGCATCCATGCATGCGGGAGTACCTATCATCAATGCGGGTGACGGCGGACACAACCATCCCACACAGACACTGACCGACCTTCTTACCATCAAATGCGAAAAAGGCAGGCTGACCAATATGACCATCGGTCTCTGCGGTGACCTTAAGTTCGGCAGGACCGTACATTCACTTATAGAAGCTATGTCCAGATACGAAGGCATAAAGTTTGTACTGATATCTCCCGAAGAGCTTAAACTTCCCAATTATGTAAAGCAGGAGACCTTAGAGAAAAACAACATAGAATATAAGGAGACCACCGATCTTATAAGCGCCATGCCCGAGCTCGACATCCTTTATATGACCAGAGTACAGCGTGAGCGTTTCTTCAACGAAGAAGATTATATAAGACTGAAGGACAGTTACATACTTACTCCCGAGAAGCTTGCAACAGCCAAGGAAGACCTTTCAATCATGCATCCGCTTCCCAGGGTAAACGAGATCTCGGTAGCAGTGGATGACGATCCCAGAGCCGCATATTTTAAGCAGGTAAAGAACGGAAAATTCATAAGGATGGCCCTGATACTTAAGCTGTTAGATATTGCATGATACGTTGGTTTAAAGATACGGATGACCGGAATGTTTACCATAAATAATAAAGACCGAAGTTTTATAAACAGTATATAGGAGACAGTTTATGAATATAGATGGAATTACCAATGGTCTCGTAATAGACCATATCGAAGCCGGAAAAGGCATGGAGCTGTACAATGCCCTTCACTTAGGAGAGCTTGAAAGCTCTGTAGCACTTATCAAAAACGTAACAAGCCACAAAATGGGCAAAAAGGACATCATAAAGGTAGATGAAGTACTTGATGTTGACCTTGATATCCTCGGGTTCATCGACCCCAATATCACTGTAAATATCATCATGAACAATGAAAGAGTAGCTAAAAAGCACATCGAACTGCCCAAGATGGTAAAGAACATTATAAAGTGTAAAAATCCCAGATGTATTACCTCCACAGAGCAGGAACTTCCTCACATCTTTAAGCTTACAGATCCCGTAAAGAGGACTTACAGATGCTTATATTGCGAAACAGAAGCAGAAAAAAGATAAAAATTTAAGCAAATCTTAATTGTACAATATTTTCAGATGTTGTATAATCTACTTTATTAATTTGAAGATTTTTTTCGAGGAGGTGTGTTTTATGGTTAAAGTTTTATCGGACAGTACATGCGATCTGTCTGTAGAGCTCCGTGAAAGATACAATGTAGATATCATACCTTTGCATGTAAGACTTGGTGACGAGGAGCATTTGGACGGTATAGATATCACACCTGAAGAGATATTTGCATGGTCAGACCAAAACAATACAACTCCCAAAACCTCGGCTCCTTCATCTTCCGATGTCATTGAGATATATAAGAAGAATCTGGAAAAGTACGACCAGCTGGTGGTATTTACCATTTCTGCCTCGATGTCGGCCTCAAATAATATATGCAGGCTGGCAGCAGAGGAGCTGGGTGCTTCTGACAGGATCACCGTGATAGATTCGGCCAACCTCTCCACGGGAGTCGCACTCCTTGTCATTGAGGCGGCCATTATGGCTTCAGAAGGAAAAAACATGCAGGAGATCGAGAAGAACATACTTGAACTGCGGGGAAAAGTAAGGTCAAGTTTTACCGTGGACACTCTCACCTTCCTTCACAGGGGAGGAAGATGTTCAAGTGTCGCTGCCTTTTTCGGTTCCGCATTAAAGCTGCATCCGAGGATCATCGTTGAAAACGGTGCCATGCGTTCGGATAAGAAATACCGCGGCTCCATAGAACATGTTATCATGAAATATGTGGAAGAACTTAGGGAAGTCCTTAAAAAGGCAAGGACCGACAGGGTGTTTATCACTCATTCCGCAAAAAGGGAAATAGTCGAAAAGGTAAAGGATTTCCTTAAAGGCCTGAATATTTTCAAGGAAATACTCGTTACAAAGGCCGGAGGAGTGATATCATCACATTGCGGTCCCGGCACACTGGGCGTATTATTTATAGAAAAGTAGTGGAGGAATTATGTTAGAACTTCAGAATATCAGCTATATTGTAGACGACGAAGGAAAAGATAAGGATATCTTAAAAGACGTCTCATTAAAGCTTGATGATGATAAGTTTTTTGTAATAACGGGTCCTAATGGCGGCGGAAAATCATCCTTGGCAAAGATCATTGCCGGGATATACAAGCCGACATCGGGAAAGATCATATATGACGGTACCGATATCACCGATATGTCCATCACCGACAGGGCTAAAATGGGTATAGGCTTTGCTTTCCAGCAGCCGGTACGTTTTAAAGGCCTTACGGTAAAGGACCTCTTGGAGCTTGCCGCAGGTAAGGAAATGAAGGCTTCGGCATGCGATTACCTTTCGGAAGTGGGCTTATGCGCACATGATTATATCAACAGAGAGATCAATGCATCTCTTTCCGGCGGCGAATTAAAGCGTATAGAGATAGCGATCACCATAGCCAGAGGCACAAAACTTACTATCTTTGACGAGCCCGAGGCAGGTATCGATCTTTGGAGCTTCTCGAACCTTATAAAGGTATTTGAGGACCTTAAGAAAAAGACCATGGGCTCCATCATCATCATTTCACATCAGGAGAGGATTATCAACATAGCTGATGAACTGATACTCATAGCTAACGGAGAAGTGGTAAAGCAGGGCACTAAGGAAGAGATAATGCCTTTATTTACCGGCACATCCTTCAAATGCAAATTCAAATAAATATCTCTTTAAAGTTTAGGAGTAGAAATGGATAAGATACAGGAAAATTTACTGGCTGAGATCGCTGGACTGCATGAGATCCCCACAGGCGCTTACAACATAAGGGCCAACGGTGAAGGCGCGGGAAGGCGTTCCACAGAGCATATAGAGATCACCACCAAGCAGGATAAGCCCGGCATAGATATACATATAGCGGACAACACCGTAAGGGAAAGTGTGCATATACCGGTCATCATAAGCGAAACAGGACTTACCGAGTCGGTATACAATGATTTCTTTATCGGTAAAAACTGTGATGTTACCATCATAGCGGGCTGCGGTATCCATAACTGCGGTACACAGAAGTCGGAGCATGACGGAATACATACATTTTTTGTAGGCGAGAATTCTAAGGTAAGATACGTTGAAAAGCATTACGGCGAGGGAGACGGCAACGGTGAGATCGTACTCAATCCCCAGACCATCGTGCATTTAGCTGCAGGCAGCTACTTAGAGATGGATACTGTCCAGATAAAGGGCGTTGATTCCACCATCCGTACCACAGTGGCAGATGTAGCCGATAATGCCACTCTTATCATTTCCGAAAAGATCATGACCCACGGAAAGCAGCATGCTGAGACAGATTTTACCGTTGATCTTAACGGTGAAGGCTCCAGTACCAATGTAATATCACGTTCGGTAGCAAGAGATGACTCCACACAGCTGTTTAAGTCCAATATCCGCGGCAACAACAAGTGTGCAGGCCACTCCGAGTGTGATGCCATCATCATGGACAACGGTCAGGTAGGAGCTGTGCCTAAGGTAGAAGCCAACTGCGTGGATGCATCGCTTATCCATGAGGCAGCCATAGGCAAGATCGCCGGCGAACAGATCATAAAGCTCATGTCTTTAGGCCTTACCGAAGAGGAAGCTGAAGAGATGATAGTAAACGGGTTCTTAAAATAGAAAGCATTGACAATTCAGACAATTAATGATAATATGTTTAATGTTCGTTGATGCCGCAATGGCGGAATGGCAGACGCAATGGACTCAAAATCCATCGCCCTCAAAAGCGTGCGGGTTCAAGTCCCGCTTGCGGCATTAAAAAAGGAGTCGTTTTTGACTCTTTTTTTATTTGTGCTGTAAGCTGATGCTTTCCGATGGTAAAAAAAGACATTTTTTTGTAATATAGTTGCATATCGTGAGTATATATGATAATATAACTATATATGGTATCTCGTAAAATCAAAACATTTTAGGAAATGGGGAATATTATGACAAAGTGGATTGCTGTAGCAGATGATGACATTACCACGCTTAAAGTAGCAGGACGTATCCTTAATAACAACAACCTGCGCATGAGCGCCATGAATTCAGGTATGGCTCTTTTGAGCTTTTTAAAAGAGAACAAGCCTGACCTTATCCTTATCGAAGCCGATATGGTCGGTATGAACGGTGCGGAAACTTTAAGGCTTGTGAGAGAGCTGGAGAAAAAGAAGCAGGTTAAACCTGCACCTGTTATCTTCCTTAAGTCACAGGATGACACGGAGTCGGAAGAGATCACTTCAGAGTTAGGCGTTGCAGCTTATCTCCAGAAGCCCATCACACCCGACACATTACTTGAAGCAATAGGCAAGGTCATTAAGATTTCCGGCTGTTCGGCTGATAACAAGTGCGATGACCAGAAGGCAGACCAGCCTATCGATCATACAGGTGTTGAGGTTGATGACGCGGATGATCTTGAGCATTTCAACAGAAAGCTGAGAGAAAAGGAAGATCCCAATACAGCTCTCTGGGTTGACAGCAAGGCATTTTCATATATCTACCGCTTCTTTACAAGATATATCGCAAGCTACAAGGCACATGCATGCAAGGTATTGTTTACATTCTCCGAGTTAAAGGAGATTACCGGACTTGAGAAGGATTTCTCGGGCATGATGGATGACTTCGGCGATATCCTGAAGAATATATTGAGAAAGAGCGACGTTGTGGTAAAGAGCAAGTCCAACCAGTTCCTTATCCTTCTTCCCGAAGTTGATGAGGAGCACCTTGACAACGTCCTTGACAGAATAGAGCAGGGCTGGAACGAATACAAGTATTCCGACTATGTTGCCATCATTTACGAGAGAGAGATGGTATCGGGAGAAGAGAGCGGTCTGGACGAAAGAAAAGCAAATTAAAAAACTGCTTGCATTATTTTTTCCTATGTGTTATAATGCCATTTCGTGAGGCTGCATGAGACAGCCGTTAATGAAGAATGTATCAGATAGTTTAATTTGTGATTTTTTTTGGAGGAAACGGATTTGAAGACAGCATTAACAATTTTATATCTTATCATATGCATAGCAATCGTTGTTATCGTTATGTTACAGGATTCTAAGGGACAGGGACTTGCAGCTGCTCTTTCGGGCAACGGCGGAGGAACATACTGGAGCAAGAACAAGGGCCGTTCAAAGGAAGGCATGCTCAACAAGCTTACAATAGTTCTTGCAGTTCTCTTTATTATCCTTTCGGTTGTGCTCAGTCTTGACGCACTTCAATAATGAAACATAAGGCATGTGGTAAGTACCGCATGCTTTTTTATTGCTTGAAATCAAGGGCGATAAATAGTATAATCAATATATGGTAAGGTTTACAAAAAAAGGTTTATTTAGTTAATACGGGGTGTGGTTTATATGGATATACAGGAATTAGAGGAGAAGAAAGAAAAAATATATTCTTTTATAACAAGCGAAGAATATGTACCGATGAAGCTGAAGGAGCTCGCAAGCTTACTTCAGGTACCGAGACCCGAGAAGGAAGAGTTTAAGGAAGTGATCGATAAGCTCATATCTGAGGGAAAGGTACTGTATGACGGCAAGAGCCGCATAAGGGCGGCAGGTGCCGACATGGCTTCAGGATACTTTATGGGTACTGCCAAGGGCTTCGGATTCGTACGCATAGACGGTGAGGATGAGGATATATTCATACCTCCGGATAAAACCGGCAGCGCACATGATAAGGATAAGGTGCTCATCTCCATCGTAAATGAGCCTTCAAGGGGAAGAAGCCGCGAGGGCGAGGTAGTAAGCATCTTAGAGAGAGCCAACGACAGGATCACAGGTACCTTCCAGCGTACCAAAACCTATGGTTTCGTGATACCTGACAACAGGAAGTTCGGTTCCGATATATTTATCCCGCACGGTTTTACCAAGGGTGCCGTTACGGGTCACAAGGTAGTAGTCGAGATGACGGATTTCGGCGGTCCGGATAAGAATCCCGAAGGACATATCACCGAGATCATAGGCCATATAGACGATCCCGGTACCGATATCATATCGGTCATCAGGGCATTCGGTATCCCGCTGGAGTTCCCGGAGGGTGTGGTGAACGAGCTTAAGACCATACCTTCTGAAGTGGCGGAAGAGGATAAGGTCGGAAGGCTTGACCTGCGTGATGAACAGACCATCACCATAGACAGTGAATCGGCAAAAGATCTTGATGATGCGATCACTATCTCCAAAAAAGACGGAATGTATACGCTCGGAGTGCATATAGCGGACGTATCCGAATATGTACGCGAGAATTCGCCTCTTGATAAAGAGGCTTTAAAGCGCGGCACAAGTAATTATCTGATAGACAGTGTTATCCCCATGCTCCCTCATGAGCTTTCAAACGGAATATGTTCACTTAATCAGGGGACTGACCGCTTAGCCATGAGCTGTATAATGGATATCACTCCCAAGGGAGAGATAAAGGGACACAGGATAGCGGAAACCCTTATCAATGTTGACAGACGTATGACATATACCAATGTCCAGAGGGTAAATGATGCCATAGCGGCTTATGACGGCACAAAAGATGAGCTTTTTAAGAAGCTTACCGTGGAAAAGGCCGATGTTAAGAGCCTTAAGTTTAAAGATGAGCTTTCGGAAGAAATCCTGCAGACTCTTGACGAATACAGGGATTTTGCCGAGATGTTCGACCTGTGCCTGGAGCTGAGCGATATCTTAAGAGAAAGAAGGCATAAGAGAGGTTCCATCGACTTTGATATACCCGAGTGCGAGATCATCGTGGATGAGAAGGGTAAGCCTGTAGAGATCAAGCCCTACGACAGAAACAGGGCTACAAAGATCATAGAGGATTTCATGCTTGCAGCCAATGAGACCGTGGCAGAGGATTACTTCTGGCAGGAGCTTCCGTTTGTATACCGTACGCATGATACTCCCGATCCTGAAAAGATCACAAAGCTCGGCATATTTATCAATAACTTCGGCTATACGATCAAGATGGGTACCGAAGATATCCATCCGAAGGAGCTACAGAAGCTTCTTGAGAAGATAGAAGGAACCGATGAGGAAGCGCTTATCAGCAGACTGACCTTAAGATCCATGAAGCAGGCAAAGTATACCACCACCTGTGACGGGCACTTCGGTCTGGCATCAAAGTATTACTGCCATTTCACTTCGCCCATCAGACGTTATCCCGACCTGCAGATCCACAGGATCATAAAGGAAAACCTGCGCGGAAAGCTTAATGACAAGCGTATCAGCCATTACTCGAAGATACTTAACGACGTGGCATTTATGTCCAGCAAGTGTGAAAGACGCGCGGATGAAGCCGAGCGTGAGGTTCAGAAGCTTAAAAAGATAGAGTTCATGGAGCCTCATATAGGAGAGACATTTGACGGTGTTATCTCCGGCATATCATCTATGGGCATATATATCGAACTTCCCAGCACCGTAGAAGGTATGGTGAAGATCGATGAGTTTAAGGATGATTATTATTTCTTTGATGAAGAGCATTACCAGCTTATCGGCAAAAATCAGAAGAAGTGTTATAAACTCGGGCAAAGGGTTAAGGTAAGACTTGAAGAAGCCGATAAATTAATGCGGAGCATCATATTTACGATCATTGATGAGGATGAGGAAGAAGGTTCTTCGGATCGTCCGGAATGATATAAAATGAAAGGAGGGGAAAGAGTTGGCCAAGGAAAAGCCGAGAAAGCTTATAGCAAACAACAAAAAGGCATACTTTGATTACTTTATAGAAGAAAAATACGAAGCCGGCATTTCCCTTCACGGTACCGAAGTAAAGTCCATGCGTATGGGCAAGTGCAGTATCAAGGAGTCCTACATCAAGATAGAGAACGGTGAGGTATACATATACGGCATGCATGTAAGCCCTTATGAAAAAGGAAACATCTTCAATAAGGATCCGTTGCGTACCAGGAAGCTGCTTCTGCACCGTGCCGAGATACGTAAGCTTGATGCGGGAGTAAAGATAAAGGGATACACCATAGTCCCTTTGGAGGTCTACTTAGATCACGGTCTTGTAAAAGTCCTGATAGGCCTTGCGCGCGGCAAGAAGCTGTATGACAAGAGAGAGACGATAGCCGAAAAGGACAGAAAACGGGAAGAGGAAAAAGATTTTAAGGCTAAAAATGCGTACTGACGCGTTTTTATAGATGCACCCGGGCCAGTACTGGTTTCGACGGGGGTTTTGAAGCTTTGGAAGCCATCGGTGAGAGTCTGGACTCACCTAAATAAACGGATAACTAAATATAAACGCTGATAATAACGAATTAGCATTTGCTGCCTAACGTGCAGCACGTCGGACCTGCGTAGCCCACTGCGCAGGAGGAGAAGCCGCGAGGTCCCACAGGGGTTTACCCCTGTAACCGGCGTCATCAAGGTGGGGAACTCTTTCGGCAAAGCTTTGAGCCGGAAGTAGAAATATGAAGCTACCGAAACGCTAAGCCTGTCTGTGGGCGTGGCGCAGAGGGAATAACAAACCACAGACTGTGATGGAAGAAACCGGGGTGAATAGGCTTTCGGACAGGGGTTCGACTCCCCTCTGGTCCATAATAAAAGATATATGACAGTGAAAACTGCCGTATATCTTTTTTATTTATGAATTTTGTGTGTATTGTGCATATAAACGTTGACATATGAAGGGATTTTAAATACAATTATATATGGAATACTATATGTAAAATTCTGGTGAATAAAATGTTTAAAGTAAAAAGACAATTTATCCGGGTAATATGTCTGCTGTTGATCTTAAGTATGGCAGCTGCATTTTCCGGGTGTTCGGATGATAAGGGCGATACTCCGCTGCAGTTTACCGGCGGAAAGCAGTGCCGCCTTGCAAGGATCAATTTTAAGGATTACGGTTCGGTCTCATTCAGACTGTATAAGGATGAGGAACCCGAGCTTGTGGAAAAGTTTATATCAGCATGCAAAAACGGTGTTTTTGACGGGATGACGCTCCAAAACGTAATAGAGGATTATGTGCTTTTAGCGGGCTGTGATCCGGTAAATACCGATTATGATGCAAAGTATGAGCATAAGGGAAAGCTGTATCCGTTTAAAGGAGCCCTGTGTGCGTCGGGATCCGGTAACGACAAGCGTAATGCATCTGCATTTCAGATAATAGGGCTTCCGAGAGACGAACTGAAAAACATGGAAGAGCTTATAGAGCATGAAGGCTATACTTTCCTCGATTACATAAAGTTCGGATACGAAACGGAGCTTACCCGTGAGGAGCTCGATATGTTCATGGAATACGGAGGAGCTCCGTGGCTTACGGGACATGCGGCCGTATTCGGGCAGGCATATGAAGGCCTTGACATATTGGAAAAGGTAATGGCTGCATACAATGAAGATGAAGCAGCTGAAATAATAATCGAAAGCATTGAAACTGATTAACAGTGTTTAAGGGGTGATAAGGAATGTGGGAAGGATTGAAAATAGGCGGTTTCCAATTCGATGACTCAATGGAATATGCACTGGCAAAAAAAGAATCGGATATCATAGGCTATATCACGGAGAGAATGAATATAAACGATCCGCAGGTAGCCTTACTTGTGTATTACAAGCTGCTCGAAAGACAGGATATGAAGACTGTGGTCGGACTATCATTCTTAAAACAGCTCAGGGATTACTGTGTTGAGAGTGGGGTGGTCGAGGATTCACAGATAAAGATGATACCGATCAGAGTGGAAAACGGAGCTAAGGGTAAGCTTTCATCCTTCGGTGACGAGGAAGCTTTAGAGACAGATGCCGCCATCGAGACCGGAGAAGAGGCACTGGATAGCGGATTTGAAAAGCTTGACAACAAGATATCGGAAGAGTTCTCAGCGGAAGAAAAGCAGCTCAAGCGTGATATACAGAATCACGTGGACCGTGAGAAAAAGCTGAAATCCGTAGCCGATCATTACAAGAACAAAGTGAAGAAATGCTATTATGTCATTTCGGCTCTTGCGATCGTTATCGTGATATTGTTTGTTATGGCAGTAGCAAGCGGCAATACACCGTTCAGCGATACGGAAAAGGAACTGCAGGACAGATATGCAGGCTGGGCTGAGGAGCTTTCAGCCAGGGAAGAAGCGATAAAACAAAAAGAAACACAGATAAACGGAGGCGAAAACAGTGGATACGATCAAAGTTCTGATAGCTGATGATGAAAGCAGGATGAGAAAGCTGGTCAAGGACTTCTTAAACAAAAACGGCATACAGGTCGTAGAAGCCGAAAACGGAGAACAGGCCTGCGATATTTTCTATTCACAGAAGGACATATCACTTATCATCCTTGATGTTATGATGCCCAAGATGGACGGCTGGCAGGTATGCAGGGAGATCAGAAGCAATTCCAATGTACCCATCATCATGCTGACAGCACGCGGGGACGAGAAGGATGAGCTTTTGGGATTTGAACTGGGCGTAGACGAATATATATCTAAACCCTTCAGCCCGAAGATACTGGTGGCAAGGATCGATGCAATTCTCAGAAGAACAGGCGGTATGGGCGATGAGACGATAGAGATCGGCGGCATTAAGATGGATAAGCAGGCACATGAGGTATATGTGGACGGAAAGCTTATCGACTTAAGCTTAAAAGAGTTTGAACTTCTGGAATTCTTTATCGCCAACAAGGGAGTAGCACTCTCAAGAGACAAGATCCTTAACAACGTATGGAATTATGATTATTTCGGCGATGCCAGAACCATCGACACCCATGTTAAAAAACTCCGCAGCAAGATGGGAGAAAAGGGAGATCTTATAAAAACCGTCTGGGGTATGGGATATAAATTTGAGGCCTGATCATGGGAAAATCATTAAAGCTCAAAATATCATTACTTTTTACTTTTTTACTGTTTCTGATGGTCTTTTTATGCTGGATGGCAAATAATTTCTTCCTTCCGGCATATTATGAGAAAACCAAGGTTAATTCTTTGGAAGATGTATACGATAAGATAGATGAGATCATCTTAAAATACGGACGTGAAAGCGATGATGCTGTCCCGGCAATCGAAAAGGTGGAAAGCGTTTCAAATGTAAACATCTATATCCTTTCCGATGTAAACGGTGACGGTCTTGATTTTATCTATCCGCTGGCTTTCAGTATCGGCTCCGGGGCGGATTTTTTCAGAAATGACAGATTACGCCGTATTATAGACGCATTACAGCGCTATCTGGTCGGACCCGGACCGGGCGAAACATCTCCGGAACTCATAAAGACCAGTGATAAATTTTATGTATATAAGTGTTATGAATCGCGTTATGATTCTAAATACATAGATCTGATCGGGTACCTGAACCTTAATGATCTGGTATTTATAAGGACCAGTTATTCGAATATAAGTGAGAGTGCAGTTATTTCCAACAGATTCCTTCTGATCTCGGGCGGGATACTTCTGGTACTGTGCTCTATCCTCACGTACTTGTTCAGCTGCGGTATCACAAAGCCGATACTTAATCTGTCCGATATCTCCAAGGAGATGAGCCAGCTTAAGTTTGAAAACAGGTATACCGGTAAGAGAAAGGACGAGATCGGAGAACTCGGCAGAAGCATCAATACACTGTCCGACAAGCTTGAGACTACCATCAGCGAGCTTAAATCCGCTAACATAGAGCTTGAAAAGGATATAAAGCAGAAGACCGAAGCAGAGCAGATGCGAAGGGAATTCCTTGCGAATGTCTCACATGAGCTTAAAACTCCCATAGCACTGATCCAGGGATATGCGGAAGGACTTGCGGATAACGTAAACGATGACGAGGAAAGCAGACAGTTTTACTGCGAAGTCATAATCGATGAAGCCAAGAAGATGAACAATATGGTAAAGAAGCTCCTGACACTTAATGAGCTTGAATTCGGCAACTCCAACATGGAGCTGTCCAGGTTTGACATAGTGTCTCTGGTAAAATCGGCAGCCGATTCCGTTGAGCTGCTTGCAAAACAGAAGAATATCACCATAGTGTTCAACGGCACTGATCCCGCATATGTATGGGCCGATGAATACATGATAGAGGAAGTCATCACCAATTACCTGTCCAATGCGGTAAACCATTGCAAAGATCCCAATGTCATCGATATCAGCTTTAACAGGCATGATAAAAAGATAAAGATTTCGATATTTAATACCGGTGATATCATAAATGAAGCCGATATAAACAGTATATGGGACAAGTTCTACAAGGTTGATAAGGCGCGTACCCGTGAATACGGCGGAAGCGGTATCGGATTATCCATAGTAAAGGCGATCATGGAGTCCCATAATGAAGAGTACGGCGTCACCAACCATTCGACCGGAGTGGAATTCTGGTTCGAGCTTACAATGGACTAATTTTCTTGCAAATTTACTTGAGAAGTGATAAAATTATAGAATAGGTTATTGAAAGGAGAGGAAGGCATGAAAGGTAAAAAAAGCTTGATCGCAATTGTTTTAACTTTTGCAATGCTGCTTTGCGGCTGTGCTTCCGAACCGCAGTATAATCTTACGGATAAAGAAAGTGACGCTATCGCGCAGTATTGTGCTTATCTGCTTCTAAAATACGATAAGAACAAGACAGCCGAAAGAAAGCTTTTAGATAAAAAAGAGCTTGAGAAAATATATGAGGCTGAAAATGAGATAACGGAAGCGGTAACCCCTACGCCTCCGACTACGGAGCCTGATACTCCCACAGCTACACCTACCGAGGCACCGGAAGTGACCGATACACCGGCACCCACGCCCGAGACCACTCCCGAACCGCAAAACCTTGCAGAGAGTCTCACCGAATTATACGGGAAAGATGATTTTACCGTAGAATACGGATATTACAAGCTTTCCGACCAGTATGTGGAAAACGAGTTCTCGGTCATAACACCCAAGCAGGAAGGCGAGAGAGTCTTAGCACTTTATTTCCTTATCAAAAACGTATCTAAGAACTCAAAGAAGTTTGTTTCAAAAGACAGTAACGTAAGCTACTTCCTCTACTGTGACAACGGAGATGTCTTAGGACCTCAGATATGTGCACTTCCCAATGACATCCAGTTCTTAAATGATGAGATCGCGGCAGGCGGTTCATATGATGCGGTATTATTGTTCTTTGTAAATAACGATGAAAAGACATATAAGCTGAAAGCTAAAGATACTGAAACAGGATATGAGTACGAAATAAAAATAAATTAAGGGGGATGCCAAATGGATACTAAAATTCTTCTTGAGAGCGGTACCAATGAGCTTGAAATACTGGAATTTATCGTAGGATCCCAGCATTACGGGATAAATGTGGCTAAAGTCAGAGAGATACTTCCTTACAAGAGACCGACACCCATCCCCAACTCACATCCCTGCATTGAAGGCATATATATGCCGAGAGATGTGATCATCACCGTCATAGACCTTAATAAGAGTCTTGCGGTACCTTATGAGACAAAAGAAGACAGCGACATGTTTATCGTAACCAATTTCAATAAGCTGAATGTCGCTTTCCATGTACAGTCCGTTGTGGGCATCCACAGAGTATCCTGGGCGGACATATCTAAGCCCGACGAGTCGATCAACAACTCGGGACGTAGTGTTGCGACCGGCTTCTTAAAGATAAACGGACTGCTCATAGTAATACTTGACTTCGAAAAGATCGTGACCGATATCAGTCCCGAGACGGGACTCAGAATGTCCGATATAGATGCACTCGGTATCAGACAGAGGAACAATTCTCCGATACTTGTAGTTGAGGATTCACCGTTGCTCAACAAGCTGATACATGATTCGCTTTCCAAGGCAGGATATACGGCTATAACGCTTACAAACAACGGTCAGGAAGCATACAACCTTCTGTGCAGGTATAAAGCCGAACACAGCGTATATGAGAAGGTAAAATGTGTTATCACCGATATAGAGATGCCTCTGATGGACGGGCACCATCTGACCAAGCTGATAAAAGAAGATCCGGAATTAAAAGATCTTCCCGTTATCATATTCTCTTCACTGGTAAATGAAGAGATGCGCAGAAAGGGCGAGCTCTTAGGAGCGGATGCCCAGCTCTCAAAACCGGAAATAGGTTCCATGGTACAGGTACTTGATCATTATATTTCACAAAACTAACTGACAGAAGTGGTGACTGATGGGAACATGTCTTAAGTGTCACAAAAAGATCCGTGACGGACAAAAATACTGTGACAGTTGTAAACAGAAGAGAAAGAATAAAGCAGATGAGTCTTATTTGGACAGTCTGCTTAGTTCTGTTGGAATAAACAGCTCCAAGATAAGCACACAGACTGCTCCTGAGGCACCTGTAAGACAAAGGCCCAAGGCACCGGTTAAAGAACAGCAGCCTGCAGAAGTGGATGAAATGCTGTCCGATCTTTTGGCAGACATGGATTCCGCAGGACCTATGGAGCCTGAAGGCGATGTGATCCCCGAAGAGGACCTGGAAAATATCTTTGAGGAAGCAGAAGCTTATGCCGCATTGCTCGGCAAGCAGCAGGAAAACACCCCTGCAGCAGCTCAGCCTGATGACAGCCTGTTTAATATTGCGGATCAGGGAGAAGCGGTTCCCGAACCTCAGCCTGAACCCGTTATAGAACAGCCCGCACCCGCTATCCCCGATGAAAACATGGACGAACTGATAGATGTCGAGTGGAAGAACGGCGGAGAAGGCACAGAGTCCCAGGCAGACGTTGATGCTTTATTCGTTGATATCGATTCAGGCATCGGCGGGGAAGCAAAAGAAGGCTTACCCGAGCAGGATGAATCCGAGCTCAACATGATAAATGAAAGCCTGCAGGGCGAGAATGCCGGTATGGTATCACCCCATGCAGCATTTTCCGATTTCAATCCCATAGATGAAGAAATATCCGTACAGCCTAAAAAGAAGAAAAAGAAGCCCGGATTTTTCAAGCGTCTCTTCGGAAACATAAATGAAGACGTAACTCCCGAGATGATCGAGGCCGACCGCCTTGCCAAGCAGGAAGAGGAAGAAAAGGCGCAGCTTGCTAAGGAAGAAAAGAAGCGCTTGGCCGAAGAAAAGAAAGCCGAAGCCGAAGCTGAAAAAGCAAGGAAAAAGGCAGAAGCCGATGCAGAACGCAACAGGAAAATGGCTCTTGCCATGGAGAAGAAGGCTGCAGCCAAGGAAAAGGAAAAGCAGAAGCGTGAAGCAGCCCTTGCCATAGCAGAATATGAAGTAGAACACGGCAAGATCAATAAAGCCGGTGCGACCATCCTGTTTGTCATATTCGCGGTACTGACCATAGTCATCATCATCGGCAGCAATATATATTCATATAACCTGAGTATCAAAAATGCCCAGGAAGATTTCAACGTACAGAAGTATAACGAAGCATATTATGAGGTATACGGCCTTAAGATAAAGGATGAAGATATAGAGCTTTACGACAGGATCATGACCGTCATGTTCGTAAACCACCAGCTCAATTCATACGAGTATTACATGACATCCAACAACAGGGAAAAAGCACTTGATTCCCTGCTTAAAGGACTCCAGCGATATGAAAAATATCTCCAGCTGGCTCAGATATTAAATATCACGGACGATCTCAATTACGTAAAGAGCGAGATACTCCATGAGCTTGACAAAGAGTTCAATATGACCGAGGAAGAAGCATACGGCCTCGTAAAGGTCGATGATTCGGTAGATTACAGCGAATATATCTACAGCCTGCTCGGAGAATATGAAGAGCTCGATCTGTTGGAAGAGAGCTGATATCCTCAAGTTTATGAAAACGGATAGGAAAATGAAATGTCAAAAATAGCAGTAATAGATTACGATGCCGGTAACACCATGAGTGTTATGAATGCCCTTAAATTCTTAGGGTATGAAGTAGAGCTTTCAAACGATCCGGCAGTATTATACAAAGCAGACCACGTAGTATTCCCCGGAGTCGGAGCATATGCCGACTGCATGAATAAGGTAAGGGAATATAAGCTGATCGATCCCATAAAGGAGATCATCACTAAAGGCACACCCTTTATCGGTATATGTCTCGGAATGCAGATGCTTTTCGATTACAGCACCGAAAACGTCGGCGAGACCGATAAGGACCATATCGAAGGACTCGGTATCCTTCCCGGCAGCATCACCGGATTTAAGGAAAATCCCTTATTCCCCGTAGGTCAGGCAGACACTTCGGTATTAAAGGTACCTCATATGGGCTGGAATTCCCTGAATAAAGTAAATCCCGGGTCCAGACTGTTTAAGGGCATAAATGACGGAAGCTTCGTATATTTCGTTCATTCTTACTTCCTGAACGCAGTAAACCGTGCAGATGTCGCAACCACCACCGATTACGGCATCACCTTTGACAGTGCGATAGAACACGGTAATATCTTCGGATGCCAGTTCCATCCCGAGAAAAGCGGCGACGTCGGCATGGAAATACTCAAGAATTTCTGTAATATATGATATGAGGATTTACAATGTTTACTAAGAGAATTATCCCCTGCCTGGATGTAAAAGACGGAAGGGTAGTAAAGGGAACTAATTTTATAAACTTAAGAGACGCCGGCGACCCTGTGGAAGTCGGTGCCAACTACAGTAAAAACGGAGCCGATGAACTGGTATTCCTGGATATCACGGCATCATCAGATAAAAGAAACACCGTGGTAGATATGGTCAGAAAGGTAGCAGAGAACGTATTCATCCCCTTCACCGTAGGCGGCGGCATACGTACGGTAGACGACTTCAGGACCATCTTAAGAGCCGGAGCCGATAAGGTAGCGGTAAACTCCGCAGCCATAGATAATCCGCAGGTCATAAGCGATGCGGCAGGCAAGTTCGGAAGCCAGTGCGTAGTATGTGCTATAGACGCCAAGCGCAGGGCAGACGGTAACGGCTGGACCATCTATAAGCACGGCGGAAGAATTGATATGGGAATAGATGCAGTACAGTGGGCAAGAAAGGCATACGAGCTCGGAGCCGGAGAAATACTTCTCACCAGTATGGACTGCGACGGAACCAAGGCCGGCTATGACTGTGAACTTACCCGTGCGGTATCCGACGTAGTCGATATCCCCGTTATCGCATCAGGCGGAGCCGGCACCTTCGAGCACTTCCTCGACGCCTTCGAGATCGGACATGCCGATGCAGTACTCGCAGCATCATTATTCCATTATAAAGAGATGGAAATCTCGGATCTGAAAGATTATTTAAATAAACATAATATACCGGTAAGACTTTGAATGACAGATGTCATTCTGAGCAAAGTGAAGAATCCTTTTTGAAAGATTCTTCGCTACGCTCAGGATGACATTTTTAATTAGTACAGTAAAAATGAATAATAGACGGTAATTCATGTTAACGCGGGGTAAAGCGTCGTTAATGTAAATAATTTCAGTAACAGGGCGGCAGGGATGGCTGCTCCCGGATAAAATCATAAAGCGCGCAGAGGATGTGCCACGGTTGTGGACATGTTGAGGCATAATAAAAAAACGGTTATCCAAACCGTTTTTTTAGCGTAGCACAAGGGGGTCCGGTATCAAGCGGACCCCCGATTGCAAGCGTATTATGTCGAAATATGTTCAGAACCGGGCACATCCCTGCGGATAGCGTAGACGGATTTTATCCCTGAGCAGCCATCCCTACCGCCCGTTACTACCTCACAGCCATTCCGCCGCCCGTGCCATATGATCACTCATCCAGCTTCCTCAGAGCCGCCGACAGCATCAGCTTGATACGGTTCAGCTGATTAACCTCGCTGGCACCGGGATCGTAGTCGACAGCCACGATATTGGACTCAGGATACTGACGTCTCAGTTCCTTGATCACGCCCTTGCCCACGATATGGTTCGGCAGACATGCGAAGGGCTGAGCACATACGATGTTGGGAACGCCGGACTTGATAAGCTCGACCATCTCGCCGGTAAGGAACCAGCCTTCACCGGTCTGGTTGCCCAGAGAACAGATGGGAGAAGCAAGCTCAGCTAAATGCTCTATCCTCATAGGAGGCTCGAAACGTTTGCTCTTTTCGAAAGCAAGACGTGACTCCTTGCGGCAGAACTCTATGATCTTGATGATCATCTTGTTAAACTTAACATCCTTCTTGCTCTTACCTAAGCACTCGTACTTGAACTTCGCATCAAACGAACAGTACAGGATGAAATTGATAAGCTCGGGACATACAGCCTCGGCACCTTCACGCTCAAGCAGGTCAACTAAGTTGTTGTTAGCCATGGGAGCGTACTTTACAAGAATCTCGCCGACTATACCGACACGGGGCTTTACAAGGCCCTCTTTTAAAGGAAGCTCATCAAACTCCTTAATGATATTGCGGACGTTTTTCTTGTATTCCTTCCAGAAGAAGGTGTAGCTGAAATCATTCCTCTGGAGGGACTTGGTAACGATATCAAGCCATTTCTTGTGCAGGGCGTTTGCGGACCCGGGTACAAGCTCGTAAGGACGTGTACGGTACAGAACCTTCTGGAAAATATCACCGTAGCAGAGACCGTGCATAACTTTGACGATCAGAGCCGGAGTAAACTTAAATCCGGGGTTCTTCTCAAGTCCCTGCGTACTTATGGAAAGAACGGGAACCTGAGGCATGCCGGCCTTGGCAAGAGCACGTCTTATAAGACCGATATAGTTGGTCGCACGGCAGCCGCCGCCGGTCTGGGTGTAGATGACACCTACACGGTTAACATCATATTTACCGGACTGAAGAGCCTGGATAACCTGTCCGACTACGATAAGAGAAGGATAGCAGGCATCATTGTTAACGTATTTAAGTCCGACATCTATAGCACTTCTGTCATCATTCTGAAGGATCTCCAAGTTGTAGCCGGCCGACTTGATGGCAGCCTCTAAGACTTCAAAATGGATGGGTGACATCTTGGGAGCGAGCAGTGTGTAGTTCTTCTTCATGGCCTTGGTAAATACCACACGCTCGACAGCTGCGGAGTGCACATGAGGAACGTAATTGTTCTTTTCCCTGTCCTTTACGGCTGAGAGAAGAGAACGGATCCTTATCCTTGCAGCACCTAAGTTGTTAACCTCATCGATCTTTAATACGGTGTAGATCCTGCCCGAAGCATTAAGGATATCCGATACACCGTCCGTGGTGACAGCATCAAGACCGCATCCGAAAGAGTTGAGCTGTACGAGCTCTAAGTTCTTCTGGGTACGCACATATGAAGCCGCTGCGTAAAGTCTTGAGTGGTACATCCACTGGTCTACTACGATAAGAGGACGGTCAACCTTTCCCAAGTGGGAGATACTGTCTTCTGTAAGGACAGCCACACCATAGGAGTTGATCATCTCGGGGATACCGTGATTGATCTCCGGATCGATATGGTAAGGACGTCCGGCAAGAACTATACCCTTTCTTCCGGTACGCTTAAGATAATCAAGAGTTTCCTCGCCCTTTCTCTCCACATCACGTCTGGCCGAATTAAGCTCGAGCCATGCGGCCTTTGCTGCAGCCATAACCTCGTCATGAGTGAAATTCTGATAATAAGGAGCTTTCTCGTCACAGAACAGCTTCACAAGTCTGTCGGTAACGATCTCCTCGCTCTCTAATGAAAGGAAGGGATCCATGTAGATGATATCATCCGCACGAAGTTCTTCCACATTGTTCTTGATATTTTCGCCGTAGGAGGTAACGATGGGGCAGTTATAATGGTTGCCTGCACCTTCGGCCTCAATTCTCTCGTAAGGTATGCAGGGATAGAAGATAAACTTGCAGCCCTGCTTTAAGAGCCACATGATATGGCCGTGTGCAAGCTTTGCGGGATAGCATTCGGACTCCGAAGGGATGGATTCGATACCCATCTCGTATATCTTTCTGCTGGAAAGAGGAGAAAGCACTACCCTGTATTTAAGCTTTGTAAAGAATGTATGCCAGAAGGGATAATTCTCATAGATATTGAGTACTCTCGGGATACCTACAATGCCTCGGGAAGCTTCTGCTTCCGGAAGAGAAGTGTATCCGAATACCCTGTCCAGCTTATAATCGTAAAGATTGGGGATGTTGTCCTTGTTCTTTTCACCGCCGATACCACGCTCGCAGCGGTTGCCGGATATAAAGCGGCGGCCGTCACTGAACTTGTTGATCGTGAGCATACAGGTATTGGTACAGCCCTTACATCTGCTCATGGATGTCTCAAAGGTAAGAGCGGATATCTGCTCGATCGTAAGCATGGTGGTGGGAGTGCTCTTGTCATAATCACGTCTTGCGATAAGCGCAGCACCGAAAGCACCCATGATACCTGCGATATCGGGACGGATGGCGTTGCAGCCCAGGATTGACTCTAAAGCACGTAAAACAGCGTTATTATAGAAGGTACCGCCCTGAACGACGATGTGATCGCCGAGGTCCTTGGGATCGGTAACCTTTATTACCTTATATAAAGCGTTCTTGATAACGGAATAAGCAAGACCTGCGGAAATATCGGCTACGGTAGCGCCTTCCTTCTGAGCCTGCTTAACCTTCGAGTTCATGAATACGGTACAGCGGCTTCCTAAGTCTATGGGATTCTCCGCAAAAAGAGCGATCTCGGAGAAATCAGATATCTCGTAATCAAGTGATTTTGCAAATGTCTCGATAAAGGAACCGCAGCCTGAAGAACATGCCTCGTTCAGCTGTACGGAGTTAACCGCACCGTCCTTGATACGGATGCATTTCATGTCCTGACCGCCGATATCGAGGATACAGTCTACTTCCGGGTCGAAGAATGCAGCAGCCTGATAATGTGCTACGGTTTCTACCTCGCCCTGGTCAAGCATAAGCGCAGCCTTGATAAGAGCCTCGCCGTATCCGGTAGAGCAGGAGCGCACGATCTTTACGCCCTCGGGAAGCTTGCCGTATATTTCCTTTATAGATCTGATGGCCGTCTTTAAGGGACTGCCGTTGTTGTTTGAATAGAATGAGTATAAAAGCTCGCCGTTTTCACCGACTAAAGCAACCTTTGTGGTGGTGGAGCCGGCGTCGATTCCCAAGTAAGCATTACCCTTGTAGTCATTAAGAGAAGCTTTTTTAACCGAATGGGAAGCATGCCTTTTCTTAAAGGCTTCAAAGTCTTCCTTGGTAGAGAAAAGAGGTGCCATACGGCTTACTTCAAACTTGATGTTTACATGGTTCCTTAAGGTTGTATATAAATCTTTAAGGCTAAAATACTGAATGTCTTTCTCTGCCTTCGGATGACCTCCGGGAAGGAGACACGATGAGAGAGCAGCACCCGTAGCCGCAAAAAGATGAGAATCTTTAGGAGAGATGGCTGTCTCGTCATTAAGGTTAAGTGTACGGATAAATGCAGCCTTTAATTCCGAAAGGAATGTAAGGGGACCGCCTAAGAATACGACCTTACCTCTTATTGGCTTACCGCAGGCAAGACCGCTTATGGTCTGGTTTACAACCGCCTGGAAGATGGAAGCCGCAAGATCCGGCTTTGTCGCACCTTCGTTGATCAGGGGCTGGATATCGCTCTTGGCAAATACACCGCAGCGGGCTGCGATAGGGTATATGGCTTTATAAGTCTTTGCATATTCGTTAAGGCCTGAAGCATCGGTCTTGAGTAAAGATGCCATCTGATCGATGAATGAACCTGTACCGCCGGCACAGATACCGTTCATACGCTGCTCGATAGTGGAGCCGAAATATATGATCTTTGCATCCTCACCGCCGAGCTCTATGGCTACGTCGGGCTTAACGGGAAGCGACTCGATGGCAGTGGATACGGCTATAACCTCCTGGGTAAAAGGGATACCGAGGAATTCGGCTATGGCAAGTCCGCCCGAACCGGTGATGGAACAGGCTGCTTCAATATCGGGATACTGCTTTAAGGCTTCGTCCGTTAAGTCGGCCAAAGTCTCCTGGATATTGGCAAAATGCCTTCTGTAATCGCTGAAAAGCTTATTGTTGTTTTCGTCAAGGAGCACTACTTTGACGGTAGTGGATCCTATATCAATACCATACTTATACATTTTATACTTCCTATGTAGTATTACATTCAATGGAATGTAGTTTTTAAAACAAGATGTAAAATCTTACAACTTAAGTAGTATAGCAAATAATGAAATTAATTACAAGTCGGGAATTGATTTTTATAAATAATTAATATTTAGGTTTCCTTTACTTTTTGGCTTGAAAATGCTAAAATGTAAATTGGTTATCTGTGCGGATAATCCAAATAATCGTTCGGGAGGATAATGATATGGCATATCTGCTTTCTGACGGGGTCAACACGTCGGGGATCTACCTTGATACAGAAGAATATAACGGAGTAAAGACAGCTGCCGGCTGGCTGGCAGGAGATATAGGATATATCACGGGGAAGGAAGCCGATGTAAAAAATATCGCTCCCGGAACTTTTGATATAAAAAACATAAAAGGGATCATAGCAGGTACCGTAGGAGTGTCCACTCTTATAGATCTGGCTGTGGCAGCTTACGGTATCGATGTAAGAGACATAAAAGGAAAACGTGAAGTATACGGTATATATGTCTTAAGGGACAAAGTGATAGTAGCCGGAAGCGAGAAGAGAGGCACCATATACGGCTTACTCCACCTCTCCGAGGCTATAGGCGTAACACCTCTATGCTATTTCGGAGATACCGTACCCGTAAAATACAATAAGATATATTTTAAGGAAGATAATGAGACCGGAACCGGTGCCGATACGGCAAAAGATACCCTTGTCGTAAGCGTGTCCGGCGTATCAAAAGAACCTTCGGTAAAATACAGAGGATTCTTTATAAATGACGAATGGCCCGCATTCGGCAACTGGTGCAACAAGAACTTTAACGGATTTACCGTTAAGTGCTATGAAAAAGTATTCGAATACCTTTTAAGACTTAAGGGCAATTATATGTGGCCCGCAATGTGGAGCTCGACCTTCAGTGAGGACGGTCCCGGTACCGCATCCGCTGAGCTGGCAAACGAGCTGGGCGTAGTCATGGGTACTTCGCATCATGAGCCCTGCTGCAGGGCAGGCTCCGAGTTCGTAAACCTCAACAAAGAGCATACCGAATACGGCAAAGCCTGGAACTTCCTTACCAACAGGGAAGGCATCATAAAGTTCTGGGAGGACGGACTTAAGCGTAACGGCAGATTTGAAAACGTCATCACCGTCGGCATGCGCGGAGAGCAGGATTCCAAGCTGTTTGCTGATTTCGGACTTGCTGACAATATAAATGTCCTTAAAAGCGTCATAGAATGCCAGAAGGAACTTATAGCAAAATACACGGACGGGAAAAGCCCGCTCATGCTTGCGGTATATAAGGAAGTGGAGGATTATTACAAGGGAAGCGATGAAGTGCCGGGACTTAAGGACTGGGACGGACTCGACGATGTTACCCTTATGCTCTGCGACGACAACTTCGGAAACTTACGTCTCATGATGGATGACGACAAACGAGGACATGCGGCAGGATACGGAATGTATTATCATTTCGATTATCACGGCGGCCCCGTATCCTACGAGTGGGTAAACAGCTCATATCTTCCGAAGATATGGGAACAGATGACTACCGCATATGATTTCGGCATCCGTGATATCTGGATCGTTAATGTAGGCGACCTCAAGAACCAGGAGATCCCGTTAAGCTATTTCATGGATCTGGCATATGACTTTGATAAATACGGAACAAGCGCTCCCGGCAACTATAAGGGATACCTTGAAAATCTTATCGCAGCCCAGTTTAAGCAGGTTGACAAGGAGACCTTAAAGGATATCATCGAGACCGCAGACGGATATATGAGGCTCAACAACATAGTAAAGCCCGAGGTATGCTCGGCCGAGACCTTCAACATCAACCGTTACGGTGAAGCCGGTAAGGTCCTTGATATATGCAACGATCTTGAGAGAAAAACGGAAAATATCATGGCTAAGCTTGATGCCGATGAAAAGGATGCGTTTTTCAGCCTCATAGGCTTCCAGGCACTTGCCTCATATAACCTTATAAAGATGCAGATATATTCCGCATACAATAAAAAATGCGCATATGAAGGCAGGGTCATCGCCAACAGATATGCGGATATGATAAAGGAATGCATAAAGAAGGACAAAGAGCTTACGGAACAGTTTCATACCATGAAATTCGGAAAATGGTACGGCATGGGCATGTCGAAGCATATAGGATTTAAGAACTGGAATGAAGAAGGCTGCAGGATGCCCGTAATGGTATATGTGGAGCCGGAAGCAGGTAACGAAGTAGTGGTATCGGATAACGATTCCGATGCATATAGCGGCGGCGGAGCATGGACTTCGAGACCTTTAAGACTTACAGGCTTTGATTACAGGGGATGCGGCGGATTTACCGTATCATCCGCAGGCAGAAATCCCGTCACATATACGATAGAGTGCGAGGATAAGGACATAGAATTCTTTGGAAAAGACAACAAGTTTGTATTATCCGGACATGCCGATGCTGAAAACGACGCAGTGATCAATGTCAGTGCAAAAGAAGGAGCAGCGGAAGGGCAGCATTCATTTGTAATAAAGACCAGTGCGGGCAACGTAAAAGTATTCTTCGAGCTTAAAGCAGAAGAAAAAGTTACAGCTGCAGGTAATGACGTACACACATTTACCGGATGCGTCTCGGAGATAGCAGCGGATAAGTACGCTAAGCTTACTAAAGGCAGCGACGGTGAGTTTAAAGTAATAGAAAGCTTCGGAAGGCTTCTTCCGAAAGAGATGGGCGGTGCCTTAAAGGCATATCCCCAGGATATATCATTTAAGGATGCACCGGAAGCAGAGTATAAGCTGTACGCACCCGTTAAGGGTAGCTATACGATGTATCTGTTTACGGCTCCTTCCAATCCTTCGGCGCCATGTAACAGGATATCCTGCTTACTCAAGGTAAACGGCGGCGAAGTAAAAAAGGTCGATACCATACCCGAAGGTTACGTCGGTGGAGAAAACTCCTGCAGGGAATGGTGCGTTGCAGTCATAGAAAATGTCAGAAGGACTAAGGTCACAATCGACTTGGAACAGGGCGAAAATACCATAACGGTAAGCCCTCTTTCCCCGGGATTCGTACTGGAAAAGATGACGGTGATCCTTCCGGGATATGAACTGCCTGCCTCAAGACTTGGAGCGGGAAACTGATACATATGCATATAATGCGGGAAAACGGTATATGAAAAGAGAATGTTTAAAATACCAGTCCATGGTAGAGAGTTTCCTGGAGGGAAAGCTTTCCGGATATGACCGGCAGAACTTCATCGAGCATGTAAAGGAATGTAAGACCTGCCATGAAGAGCTCGAGATATATCACGTAATATTCTCCGTCATAGAAGAGCTTGATAACGATTCGGGCAAGGAAACCTCCAATTATATGGAGACGCTTGAAAGAAAGCTCGGTGCCGGCGGAAAGAACGATACCAGGGACAAAAGAGCGGATGCGGCATACGGCTTCCTGATCGCGGGAGTATCGGCGATAATAGCCGGCATGGCGCTCCTGCTGTTCGGATAAAAATAACAGATCCGCTAAGATTAAAAGCGGACGGAGAAGAAAATGGATAACGATTACTTACTTTTGGTGGACGGTTCGAGCCTGCTTACAACACAGTATTACGGCAACCTTCCGCGTGAGATATTATTTGCAAAAACAGACGAGGAAAAAAAGAAGCATTATCATAAGATCATGCAGACCGCAGGCGGCGTATATACCAATGCCGTATACGGTTTTATGCGTACGCTCCTTAAAATCCTTAAAAGCCAGAAACCCAAGTACTTAGCGGTAGCCTGGGATAAGAGCAGGAACACCTTCAGACGCGAGATATATGCTGACTATAAGGGTAACAGAGGTGAGACTCCCGCACCCTTAAAGGAGCAGTTTATCCTGTGTGAAGAGCTCTTAAGCTCCATGAATATAAAGCAGTTCATGGATGACAGGTTTGAAGCGGACGACTTCTGCGGTTCGCTTTCCCGTAAGTTTGAAGCCAGTGTCCCCGTTAAGATACTTACCAAGGACAATGATTATCTCCAGCTGGTTACAGAGAAGACAAACCTGTGGCTTATGCATGCTAGCTCCGATAAGACGGATGCACTCTATAAAAAATACGGTATAAAGCATGATGACAGTGTGCCTGACAGGGCATTCAACCTGACTCCGGAGCTGGTAAAGAGCGAGTTCGGAGTGGAGCCTAAGTCGATCAGCTCCCTTAAAGGATTACAGGGCGACTCATCAGATAATATAAAGGGTGTACCCGGTGTAGGACCTGCCACCGCAGTATCGCTTATAGCAGCATACGGTTCGGTAGAGGCACTGTATGATGATATAAGGGATCTCGATGAGAAGGGACAGAAGGCAAAAGCCCTCGAATGGAAAGAAAAACTCGGTATATCAAGGTCTCCCATGGGTCAGCTCTTAAAGAAGAGCGAGACAGATCTTGTCGGAGAAGAAGCTGCGATGATCAGCAGGAAGCTTGCCGACATCAAATGTGACATACCCTTAGATGACGTAACACTTGATAGTTTAGAGCTTCATCTTGATACCGCAAAGGCAAGACAGGAGTTCATGAAGCTGGAGTTTTCCTCCTTACGTATAGAAGACGCTGAAGAAGCAAAGCCCGTAAAGAAGAACGAAGAGATCATCATTTCCGATTATTCGGAATTTGCATCCCTTATAAGCAATCTGTCCGGCAGTAAAGATGTCATAGGTGTATCCCTGGCTGTAGATGATACAGAGAGATTTCACGGCTTTAAGCCCGAAAAGATATTAGGTGCCGCATTATGTGCGCTAGATAAGGATTACGCCGTATATACCGAGGGCTTTATCACAGGTGCGGTCATAGCGGAATACCTGGGACGTCTCGTAAAAAGCGGAGCGGTCCTTGCGTCAGCAGACTTAAAGAAGTTCATGAAATATACAGGGTTGAGCGAATACGGCAGCTGCTTTGACGTATCTATTGCCGCATACCTTATTAATCCCCTTACCGGCAGCTACGACTATACGGTAGCAGCCTCCGTGGCAGAGCTTGATATACCTGCATCGCGTCAGGATATACTCGGTAAAAAGACACTTGCCGATTGTTTTGCAAACGACCGTGAGACACTTACGAGATACCTTTTTACGGAAGCGGAAACACTCGCAAAATGCACTCCTATATTAAAGACAATGCTCTCAGATACAGGAATGTCTTCCTTATATAATGATATCGAGCTTCCCCTCACGGTAGTATTAAAAGAGATGGAAGAGAACGGCATCGCGATCTTAAAGGATGAGCTTAAAAGCTTCGGCCGGAAGCTCGATGCCGATATAAAGGTACTTGAAGAAGAAATATATGCCGGCTGCGGTGAAGTATTTAACATCAATTCACCGAAACAGCTCGGTGTCATCCTGTTTGAAAAGCTGAAGCTTCCGGGCGGGAAAAAGACCAAGACCGGATACTCCACTTCGGCGGATATACTTGAGCAGTTAAAGATAGAGGATCCTGTAGTAGAAAAGATATTAAACTACAGGCAGCTTACCAAGCTTAAGTCCACATATGCCGACGGCCTTAACGAATACATTGATGAGGACGGAAGGATAAGGACCAGCCTCAACCAGACGGTTACGGCTACGGGCAGGCTTTCAAGTACCGAGCCCAACCTCCAGAATATCCCCATAAGAGAGAAGCTTGGAAGGGAACTGAGAAAAGTATTCGTATCGGAGCCGGGAAAAGTCCTCGTAGATGCGGATTATTCACAGATAGAGCTGAGGATACTTGCCTCTCTTTCAGGAGACGAAAAGCTCATATCAGCCTATAAGAATTCGGCGGATATACACTTAAGCACTGCGGCAGCTGTATTCAAGGTACCTGAAGAAAAGGTGACTAAGGAGCTCAGATCCCGTGCCAAGGCGGTCAACTTCGGTATAGTATACGGTATCAGCTCGTTCGGACTCGGCACCGGCCTCAACATCCCGAGAAAAGAAGCGGAAGAGTACATCAAAAGCTACTTTGAGACCTATCCGGGAGTAAAAAAATACCTTGATGAATGTAAGTCCGAAGCAGCCAAAAACGGATACAGCACCACGGCATTCGGCCGCAGAAGACCGATACCGGAGCTTTCATCATCCAATTTCATGCAGAGATCCTTCGGAGAGAGGATAGCCATGAATTCGCCCGTACAGGGCAGCGCGGCAGACATCATAAAGATCGCCATGCTTAAGGTATATAAGAGATTAAAGAAGGAGATCCCTTCCGCAAAACTGCTGCTCCAGATACACGATGAGCTTTTAGTGGAAGCAGAGGAAAAGGACCTTGACCAGGTTAAAAAGATAATGACGGAAGAAATGCAGGCAGCAGCTGATTTCCCCGTAGTGCTCGAGGTAGGAGCATCATCGGGAAAGAGCTGGTATGACGCACACTAAGATAAAAGAAAGGACGGGTGCGGTATGAAGATAATCGGACTTACCGGAGGTATAGGAAGCGGAAAATCCTTTGTGGCTGGTGTAGCCGAAAAGAATTTCCCCATACTTCATATCAGTACGGATGAGATAGCCAGAAGGCAGATGCAGAAGGGCGGCGTAAGCTTTAAAGGTGTGGTAGAAGAATTCTCCGGATACACCGACAACCTTTTATGCGAAGACGGTGAGATCAACCGTCCCGAACTATCGAGGATAGTGATGAATGATCCGGAGCTTTTAAAGAAGCTTAATGCGATCACCCATCCTGCGGTGATAAATGAGCTTTATGCGATCATTGCCATCGAAAAGGACAGGGGAAAATACTCCGCAGTCCTTATAGAGACGGCGCTTCTGTATGAGGCAGGGATCGACAAGATGTGCGATGAAGTATGGTATGTATATGCCCCGATAGTTACCAGGAGCTTCCGATTGATAGAGATAAGGGGATACAGTCCGGAAAAGGCTGAAATGTTCCTTAAAAACCAGCAGTCCGATGAAGAGTTTTTAAGACGTGCCGACAGGACCATACCGAACGGTGAGGATGTCACCGAAGAAGATATGATCCACATCATATCGGCTTATCTGAACAGCTAAAACCGTGTAAGTTTAAGGAGAAAAAACAAATGGACGAGGTTAAAGCCTTTGATAATATGGTATTCGGTCTTGATATAGGTACCAGGAGCGTAGTGGGTACGGTCGGATACAGAAAGCCTTCCGGAGAATTTATCATCTTAGCGCAGAAGTCTGCCTGCCATGAGACGAGAGCCATGCTCGACGGTCAGATACACGATATCGGCAAGGTGGCGGATACCGTATGCCATATCAAGTACGAGCTTGAGAAGGAGCTCGATACACAGCTCGACAAAGTGTGCATAGCCGCAGCGGGCAGAGTCCTTAAGACTATTAATATAAGGATGGATTATGACTTAGGTGACGACATGGTAGTTACCGAGGATATGGTATATACCATGGAGCTCATGGGGATGGAGCAGGCCCATGCAAAACTCCGGTCCTTGGAAAAAGACGGCACGGAATACTACTGTGTCGGATACTCCATCGTAAAGTATTACTTAGGAAATGTCCAGCTCACCAACCTCATAGGCCACCGCGGCAATAAGATATCGGCCGATGTACTTGCCACCTTCCTTCCGAGGGATGTAATAGACGGATTGTATTCTGTATGTGATAAAGCGGGATTAAAGGTCCTTAACCTTACCTTAGAGCCCATAGCGGCCATCAATGTGGCTATACCCGAGAAGTTCAGGTTACTTAACCTTGCGCTTGTAGATATAGGTGCGGGTACTTCCGATATCTGTATCACACGTGAGGGCAGCATCACGGGCTACGGTATGCTTCCCTGTGCGGGAGATTATCTTACCGAGAGCATAATGTATGCGCTGCTTACCGATTTTGCGACAGCGGAGCAGGTAAAGCTTGACTTCTCCGCCAATGTGGAGAATATCCCTTACACCGATGTTATGGGAACGAAGCAGACCGTTACTTCGTCTTATATAAAAGAGGTACTTGCTGAGCCTTTTAAGAAGCTGGCTCATCTTATATCGGATAAGATCACCGAATTAAACGGCGGTGAAAGAGTAGGCGCCGTATTTATCGTCGGAGGCGGCGGAAAGAACCCCGAATTTGCAGGACTCCTCTCAGAAGCGATAGGACTTCCGGAATCCCGTGTGGCACTCCGCGGAGAAGAAGTATTTACCAATATCGTGACTCCGGACAATACTCCGGTAAACGACCCCATGATGGTAACTCCCATCGGTATATGCCTTAACTACTATGAGCAGAACAACAACTTCATAGTGGTAAAGATCAACGGAGTGGACATCAAGCTGTATGACAACGGCAAACTGAACGTCATGGATGCTGTACTTAGCATCGGCATGGGAAATGCGGACATATTCCCCAAGAAGGGCAAGGACCTCACCTTTACCGTAAACGGCAATACAAAAACCGTAAAGGGACATAACGGAGAATCTGCATTTATCATGGTAAACGGCGAAGAAGCCGGAGTCATCACACCCGTAAAATGCAATGATATTATCAATGTCAAGGAATCGACTGTGGGCGAAGACGGACATATGAAAGCCGGCGGACTTGACGAATATAAAAAAGGTATCTTCTTTATTATAAACGGCAAACAGGTAAGGTTTGAAAGAAAGATAAAGGTAAACGGAAAGGAAGAAGGCAGGGACTACGATATACTCACCGGAGACAGCGTAGAGATATCGGATTATATTAACGCGGGAGAGCTGTTTAAGAAGCTCGATGTACCCGAAGGACATAAGCTGATACTCAACAACCGTGTGATAGACCTTGACAACTTTGACCCTTACGAGAAGATCTATGAAAACTACATAATAGATATCGTGAAGAACGGCGATAACAGCATCTCTCAGATAGTAAACAACAAGCCGGAAACAAAGGATAAGGATGAAGAAACATCAGCCTTAAAGGACCGGTATGAACAGCTTGTTGAAAAGACAAAGGTACTTTCGGAAGAGCTTGACAAGATCAAATCCATGGGTGTAAATGTTGAAGGTATGAAAGTTACCGAGCTGTTATCAAAAGACGTACAGGTAACGGTCAACAACGTGCCGGTACTTCTCCAGGGTAAACATACATACACGTTTGTGGATGTTCTGGATTTTTATCCTTTTAATACTTCAACCCTGCAGGGAACAAGGATCGTATGCAAGAGAAACGGAGCAGAGACGGACTTCTTCTCACCTGTGGCGGAGGGAGATATATTGGAATTATACTGGGCATAAAAGCCCATAATCCCGGCACCCGGCCGGGAACTATAGAAACTCGGAGGCTATCAAAGTGGAATTCTGCAGTATTGCGAGCGGCAGCAGCGGCAATTGTATATTTGTCGGGACGGATGAGGCAAATATTCTGATAGATGCCGGCATAAGCGCAAAAAAGATATGTGAAGGTTTAAAAGGGATAGATATAGACCCTTCGGATATAGACGGTATATTTGTCACACATGAACATATAGATCATATACAGGGTATATCTACTTTTGTAAAAAAATATCCCATGGAGATTTTCGGAACGAAAAAAACATTAAAGGCTCTTTCGGCCAAGTTTGACGGGGATTTCGGGGACAGCGTGTTTACGGAAATCGTTCCCGATGTTGACTTTTTTTATAAAGATGCTATAATACATCCGTTTGCAGTTTCACATGACGCGGCGGATCCGGTAGGGTACCGTATAGAGTCCGAAGGCAAAAGATTCGCGGTAGCGACCGATATGGGCTTCTTTGACGACAGGATAGTCAACTGCTTAAAAGATCTTGATGCCATATGCATCGAGGCCAACCATGATATAAATATGCTCATGGTCGGAAAGTACCCGTATAATCTTAAGCAGCGTGTAGCGGGACCTAAGGGGCATCTCTCAAATGATGCGGCAGCTGACTTACTCTGCAGGATATTCAGCGAGAGACTGAAATATATCATGCTGATCCATTTGAGCAAGGATAACAATTATGCGGAACTCGCATATGAGACTGTAAGGGCGGAACTGCTCACCAGATGCTGCAACAGCCCGGTGATACTGGATGTAGCGGGAAGAAGTTCGGTTTCGGACATATATAATATAATATAACAAAACGATGTGTAGCATCGTTTTGTTACCGAGGAAACGCCGGAGGCGTTTTCGAGGTAATCTTAGCCTTGCATCTTTATATTACCGGGGAAACGCCGGAGGCGTTTTCGATGTGACAGTGATTGATCACATAAAAGTTTTACTTAGATGTAACATTTATGTCATATATATGTAACATTTTGCAATTAAAATAAACTTACAAGGAAAATGAAAGTATTTAAAGCTTATAAGGAGGACGTAAGTATGCAGAAAGTGGTTATCACCGTTGTAGGTAAGGATAAGGTCGGTATCATGGCCAGGGTATGTACCTATCTTGCTGATAACGGTATAAACATTCTTGATATCTCACAGACCATCGTATCGGGATACTTCAATATGATGATGATCGCGGATATGGGTGAAAAGATCAAGGATTTTGAGAAGGTAAAATCGGAGCTCGATGAAATGGGCACATCAATAGGAGTGCAGATACGTCTTCAGCGTGAAGAAATATTCGATATGATGCACCGCATCTAAAACTAGGAGTATGATCTCATGATAAATATATCGGAAGTAACTGAAACCAATGAAATGATCCAGCATGAAAACCTGGATGTGCGTACCATCACGATGGGCATAAGCCTTTTTGACTGTATCGACAGTTCACTTGATGCATGCACGAAAAAGATATATGACAAGATATGTAGGAAGGCCGGAAAGCTTGTAGAGACAGGTGAACATATCTCACAGAGCTTCGGTATCCCGGTAGTAAACAAGCGTATATCGGTAACTCCGATCGCGACAGTAGGATCTTCCGCATGCAACACGGAAGAAGACTATATAAAGATAGCAGAGACTCTTGACAAGGCGGCAGCAAACGTAGGCGTAAACCTTATAGGCGGTTATTCGGCTATGCTTGCAAAAGGCAATACAGATAAGGAAATGATATTCCTTAATTCCATACCCGAGGCACTTAAGGTTACAAGCCGTGTCTGCAGCTCGGTAAATGTGGGTTCATCACGTACCGGTATCAATATGGATGCCGTAAGACGCATGGGAGATATCGTACTTGAGACAGCGAGAGCATCATACGGTACCGACAGCTTAGGCGCAGCAAAGCTGGTAGTATTCTGCAACGCTCCCGATGACAATCCTTTCATGGCAGGCGCATTCCACGGTATCACCGAGGGTGAGTCGGTCATCAATGTCGGCGTAAGCGGCCCCGGCGTAGTAAAGAAGGCACTGGAAGAAGCCAGAGGCGCAGACTTTGAAGTACTCTGCGAGACCATAAAGAAGACGGCATTTAAGATAACACGTGTAGGACAGCTTGTAGCCCGTGAGGCAGCTTCACAGTTAGGAGTACCCTTCGGTATAGTAGACCTGTCACTTGCTCCCACACCTGCTGTCGGTGACAGTGTGGCTGAGATATTGCAGGAGATAGGACTTGAGTATCCCGGTGCACCCGGTACCACAGCGGCACTTGCACTTCTTAACGACCAGGTAAAGAAGGGCGGAGTTATGGCCAGCTCATACGTAGGCGGCTTAAGCGGTGCATTTATCCCCGTAAGTGAAGACCAGGGTATGATAGATGCCGTAGAAGCAGGTGCTCTTACCTTAGAGAAGCTTGAAGCCATGACATGCGTATGCTCTGTGGGACTTGATATGATCGCCATACCCGGCGACACACCCGCAGAATCCGTAGCAGGTGTCATAGCTGACGAGATGGCCATCGGTATGATAAACAATAAAACAACGGCAGTAAGACTGATACCTGCCATCGGAATGAAGGTCGGCGATACGCTCAACTTCGGCGGATTGTTCGGCTACGCTCCGATTATGCCCGTAAATACCTTCTCCTGCGATAAATTCGTAAACAGAGGCGGCAGAATACCGGCACCTATTCACAGCTTTAAGAATTAAAACTAGCAAAACTAACGAGTAAACAAAAGCCGCTTTAGCGGCGGCTTACGGCGGAGCCGGAAGGTTTATGAGTGGTTTTGAGCAGCGGCGAATAGTTTATAACAAATATATGAGGAACTTTCAAATGAGTGATTTTGACGACGATGATCTTGAGTTTGATGATGATCTCCCGGAACTTGACTTAAACGACCTCGACAACATCGAGGAAGTAAGAAACGCACGGGCATCAGGAAGCTTGGCGATCACTAAATACGAGCAGCTTGACGATATAGCTGAAGAAGGCGATATCGACGCTCTTATAGAATATGAGGCGATGCGCGCCCTTGATATAAATGAATACGGCGATGACCCCGAAGAAACGCTTTTGGACGACGAGGACGATGCCGAGTATTATGATTATACCGAAGAGGATTTTGAGGACGAAGTGAAAAAGAAAAAAGGCGGAAAGAAAGCCTTAAAGATCTTTATCGGAATACTTATATTCCTGCTCGCCTTTGCGGCATTTTTAAGATTTACAAAACCCGGAAGACAGATAGCATATAAGATTGCCGCAATGTGGATACACAGCAATGTCAATCAGGAACCCGTAGACGATCCGGATGACAATACCGTGTTCGTACCCGGCGATACCGAAGACAACGACCCGGTAAATACAGACGATCCCGTTGTAACACCTGAGATCACACCCGAACTCATAGATAACCCCGATGTCGTGGAAGTGGTAAAGGAGCCGAGGTCCGAGGATTATGTAAGGACATACCTTTTGTTCGGTGTGGAAAGCATATATGTGGATAATGACGGCGTGATCAGATTTGACAGCTCAAGCTCCGGAAATACCGACGCCATCATACTTCTCTCTGTCAATACCCGTGATAATTCGATAAAGCTTACTTCGCTTTTAAGAGACACGTATGTTGAGATACCCGGATACAAGGAAAGTGTGGACGGTGTACCTTACGGAGACAAGATCAATTCCGTATATTCCAAGGGCTTCAGGACCGGTGAAACTGCTGAAGAAAAGAAGAGAAACGGCGCAGAGCTTCTTATGAAGGTCATTGAGAACACCTATGACATAGATATCACAGGCTATGCATTCGTTAACTTCTCAAGCTTTGAAAAGATAATCGACAGGTTAGGCGGTATCGATCTCCAGCTCGGAGAAAAGGAAGCCGCATACCTGTGCAAGACCAATTATATATCAAAGGAACAGTACAGGACCGTACAGCCCGGCTGGAACCACATGAACGGCAACCAGGTACTCGGATACTGCCGTGTAAGAAAAGAAGTTACATTAGGCGGAGCCAGCAACGATTACGGAAGGACTCAGAGACAGAGACGTGTGATCAATGCCGTAGTACAGCAGTATAAGAGCTTAAGCTTTACCAGCATGTACTCCGTACTTAAGGACTGTCTCGGATATATCAATACCAATCTTACAGAGGACCAGTTTGCGGAGCTTCTGGAAAATGTCGTAGAGAACAAAACATATACCATCAACCAGATGAGACTTCCCGCCGACGAGCTTTTTGTCGACAGCGGAAGAAAAGGAAAATGGAACGGATATGCAAATATAACTTACGCTATTGTACTTGACGGTTACTTAGAGCAGAACATCAAGAGACTTCATCAGTTTGTATTCCTTGATGAAGAGGAGGAGTCTGCGCCACAGTAAGGAGTATTTAAATGGAAGAAAACAAGGATGAGCTGATCCATGTACCGGAAACGGATACAGAGGAAACAGCCGCTGAGAAAGTGACGGAAGTTACGGAAACAGTTACGGAAGCGGTCACGGAAACAGCCACGGATTTAGTTCCGGAACCGGAAGAGGATGACTTTGCTGACGAGCTCCTCGAAATGGAACACGAGGAAGCCGATAATGAGATCATAGAAGGTCTCGGCGAGTCCATCAATAAGCAGGTAGCTTTAGAGATCGATCCTTTGGTACCCGAGGAACCCGCAGGGGGTCCGGACGGCTCCGGCAGCAATGGAAACGGAGAAGATAAGGAAGAGAAAAAAGGCATATTGGGATTCCTTAAAAAGATACCCAAATGGGCCTATATTACGGGTGGCATAGTACTTTTCATCGTACTGCTCGTAGTGATACTCAATTTAAGCGGACTGGGCGTAAAGATCGTCAGCTGGTTTATTGACAGAAACGTAAGGCATGAGGAGATAGATGCCAATGTATCACCGGTACCTACACTTCCCGAGGATGATATAGATAAGTTTAAGGACCTCCTTACACCTATCCCTACCTCGGCTACCACACCTACACCCGAGCCGACAGCCGTACCGCTCAAATTTGAAAAGACGATCATGAACATACTGCTTATCGGTGTGGAAAACGTCGATCCCGTAACAGGCGAGAGCCTGACAGGTAAGACCACCAGCCGGGGCAGGACTGACTCCATCGTACTTTTGACCATCAATTCCGAGGATAAGACAGTTAAGCTTACCTCATTTATGAGAGACTGTTACGTAAGTATCCCCGGAAAGGAGAGCAACAGGATAAATGCCGCATATGCGAAGGGCGGAGTAGCACTTTTATATGATACATTAAAGGAAAACTTCGGCATAGTGCCCGACAATTACGTATTGGTTAATTTTGAGGACTTCAGGACGATAGTTGATTCTTTAGGCGGAATAGATATTAAGCTTTCGAAGAAAGAAGCCGATTATCTTAATAAGACCAACTATATCTCCGATCCCAAGAACCGTAACGTGCAGGAAGGCTTAAACCACATGAACGGCGACCAGGCATTGGGGTACAGCAGGGTAAGACATGTGGCTACAAAAGAGAACGAGAAGAGCGATTTCGGACGTACCGACAGACACCGCGAGGTTATAAGAGCTATAATCGACCAGCTTAAAAAACTGGGCTATGTGGATCTGTTTAAGTTCGGTCTCGAATGTCTGCCGCTTGTCACCACGGACGCTGACGCTGAGACCATAGAGAAATATCTGAATATGGTGATCGATATCGGAGTAAATAATGTTGAGCTTGAAGATTTCCGTATACCGCAGGACCACACATACAATTATCTGACAGTCGACAAGATGAGCGTATTACAGATTGATATCGCAAAGAACAGGGATCTTCTGTGGAAATTTATATATGGGGAATCAGAAGAGGAAGTAAAAAAGAAACAGCAACAATAAAATAAACATGATCGGAGAAGGTTATGGAAATACAAATGTGGAGGGAAATCCTTGAACCGTACGCTTTAGCGGTGGACGAACTCAAGGTGAAGTTTGAGCATGTACAGAATGCTTACAGGAATGCGGGACTTTATTCACCCATAGAGCAGATATACGGCAGGGTAAAATCCATATCGTCACTTTTGGAAAAGGTTCAGAAGAAGCATATTTCCCTTGATGATATCGAGGATCATATCGATGATATAGCCGGAATCCGTATCATATGTCAGTTCGTGGAGGACATATATAAGGTAGCCGAGCTTATAGGCAAGCGAAGCGACATGATCGTCATCGAGGAGCAGGACTACGTAAAGGACAGGAAGGCCTCGGGATACAGAAGCTACCATATGGTAGTAAAATATGTCGTAGAGACTATAAACGGACCCAAAGAACTGCATGTGGAGATCCAGATAAGGACCTTAGCCATGAACTTCTGGGCTACCATAGAGCATTCCCTGCAGTACAAGTACAAGCAGAACATGCCTGCATCCCTGCGCGCAAGACTGCTTAAGGCAGCAGATGCCATCGGAGTCCTTGACAGTGAGATGGCAGAGGTACGAGAGGAGATCATGGACGCACAGAACATGTTCACGCTGCGTTCCAACCTTGTGGCAGATATCCTCAACAATATCCAGAACCTGTACAAGGCTGCCAATAAACGCGAGATCATAAAGATACAGGATGAATTCTTTAAGATATATGCATCCGAGGATCTGGAGCATCTCGAGAGATTTGCAAAAGAACTCGACACCATATCCGAAGGTTACAGAGCACAGAGCCTGAGGTAACATAACAAGCCTTATAAAGGCTTCCCCTTGAGGGGAAGCTGTCAGCCGAAGGCTGACTGATGAGGTGTAATCCTAAAATAGGGACAGAACATAATCATGGACAATACCAGATCATGGCTTCCTTTAGAATTCCTGCAGGAAATGCAGACACTTTTAGGGAGCGAATATGAAGCATTCCTAGCTTCATACGACAATGACCACATGAGGGGGATAAGGTGCAACACCTTAAAAGTCACTCCCGATGTGTTCGAGAAAAAAGTTCCGTTTGTATCGGGAAAGGTATCCTGGACCGAAAACGGATATTATACGAATGAAGAAGAGCAGCCTGCAAAGCATCCTTATTACTTTGCAGGTCTGTACTATATTCAGGAGCCTTCAGCCATGCTTCCCGCAGCACTTCTTGACGTGCGTCCGGGAGACAGGGTCCTTGACTTATGTGCAGCTCCCGGTGGAAAGACCACCGAGCTCGGAGCAAAGCTTAAGGGAAAAGGGATGCTCGTCAGCAACGATATCAGTGCGTCGAGAGCCAAGGCATTGGTTAAGAACGTAGAGCTGTTCGGTATAAAGAACGCAGTGGTGGTAAGTGAGGCACCGGAAAAGCTTGCGGAAAGATTTGAAGGATATTTTGATAAGATACTGGTGGATGCACCGTGCTCCGGCGAAGGCATGTTCAGAAAGGTACATTCCATAGCGAAAAACTGGGAGCAGTACGGATCGCAGTATTATGCGGATATCCAACGTACGGTACTTCCGGCAGCGGTAAAAATGCTTAAGCCCGGCGGACTCATGCTGTATTCCACATGTACATTCTCTAAATTAGAGGATGAGGATAGCGTAAGATTTATCCTTGACAGCTTCCCCGATATGGAAGTGGCCGACGTGATAGATTTTGACGATCCGAGATATGTGGGATTTGCAAGAGGGCTTGAGGCAGAGACTGACGGAAAGACCGGTGAGACGGCAGGTGACGGGAGTGAGAAGACTGAGACGGCAGGTGACGGATACGGTCTTAAGAAAACGATCCGGCTCTTCCCTCACAGGATAAAGGGTGAAGGACACTATGCGGCACTCCTGCGAAAGAAGGGTGATGGGATAAGATCCTTCGGAGCTGAAGCTCCTCAGGATGACAAAAAAATTTTCATTCTGAGCGGAGCGAAGAATCTTTACGACACCCGCACAAGAGCAAGATACAAAAAGATCAGTGACGAAGCCTTTGATTTCTTTGAAAAGATCGGATTTGAGATAGACGCTTCACGACTGTGGATAAATGACAACAAGATATTCCTTCTGCCGGAGGATATGCCTGACTTTTCAAAGCTCAGAGTCTTAAGGACGGGACTTTTCTTAGGAGAGATGAAGACCGGAAGGTTTGAACCCTCACAGTCGTTAGCCCTTGCATTAACGGCGGATGAATACGATAATGTGCTGAACCTCGCTGTAGATGACGACCGTACGGTGAGATACTTAAAGTGCGAGAGCATAGATACAGAAGACGGTGAGACAAAAGACGGATACTGCTTAGTTGCGGTAGACGGATACCCGTTAGGATGGGCAAAAACAGATAAGGGCAGATTGAAAAACAAGTATCTGCCGTCATGGAGATTACAATAACAGTTAAAGCCGACCGGATAAATGCACGGTCGGCTTTTTTCATTGACATAAAAAAACGATAGATATATAATGTAATATAGGTTCATATATGCTAAAAGGGGAAGGAGCTAATACTTATTATGAAAAGCAATGGTATCCATTTAAGAAAACTCAATATAGTAATGCTTATTGCTGCCGTAGCGTTTTCCATAGGCTTGATAATAGCGATGAACATGACCGGAAAGCTCAACAATGATGCGAACAAATTTACACAGCAGATAATCGACCGCAAAAACAGTTCATCAGACCTGATGCGTGCGTCCGATTATCTTACCGAGCAAATGCAGGTATTCACCGTTACCGGTAACAGACAATATCTGGATAACTATTTCACCGAGGCCAAAGTGACCAGAAGACGTGAAAATGCACTCCAGGTCTTAAGCCAGGGCAATACCAGATCTGATGCATATCTTGACTTAAGTGCCGCTATGGATGAGTCTGTAAGCCTGATGAATACCGAGTATTATGCTGCAAGGCTTACTGTTATCGCATACGGTTTAAATATCACCGATTTCCCTGAAGAGATACAGATCGTTCAGCTTGATGCGGAAGACCTTGCTTTATCACAGAATGATCCTGAGGCTCTGAAGGAAAAGGCCGCGTTTATGATGCACGGGGAGGAATACCAGAAGAGTAAGGATAAGATCTCTTCCAACATCGATAAATGTTTACAGAACCTTGACAAGGAAATGGATGAAAAGCAGAAGGATTATGCTGACAGATTATCCCGCCAGCTTGTGATCGAAAACATCCTGACCATTCTCATCGTCATCACCATGCTTGCCATGGTATTTATCACATACAGGCTGGTAATACGCCCGCTTAAGTATTCCGTAGACCTGATACGTGACGAGCAGGACCTCCCCGTAAGCGGAGCATACGAGATACGTTTCCTTGCCAAAACCTATAACCTCATGCATCATACCAATATGCAGAGCAAGGAAAAACTTACATACGAAGCTACACATGACAAACTGACAGGACTTTACAACAGACGCGGATATGATTTCCTGATGGAAAATGTCGACTTGGAGACATCTGCACTGTTACTCTTTGATATAGATAACTTTAAGAGTATAAACGATACTTACGGACATGACGCCGGCGACAGGATACTTACCAGAGTATCGGATACCATATTCGGCAACTTCAGGGCGCAGGATTATATCTGCAGGATTGGCGGAGATGAGATGGCCGTTATCATGGTACATACCGATATGTCACTGGCTTCCCTTATAGAGAGTAAAGTTAAGAAGATCAATAAGACATTAAGCGAAAAAGACGGTCAGGATCCTTCGGTACAGGTAAGCTGCGGCGTAGCGTTCGGTGAGAGCGGCATAAACTCTGAGACTATATTCAAGAGAGCGGATACATGCCTGTACGAGGTAAAGGATGGGGAAAAAGAGATGATCTCCATCTGCAAGCCTGAAAAGAAAAAGAAAAAACAGTAAAGAAGGCTTAAAGGAGCTGCAATGGGTATTTTAGACAACATTGATGCAGTGATATTTGACATGGACGGGACTCTGATCGACTCCATGTGGATGTGGGAACAGATAGATATAGATTATCTTGCAAGATTCGGATATACGCTTCCCGCAGACCTTCAGGAAAGCATAGAAGGGATGAGTTTTAAGGAGACAGCCGATTATATCCAGAAAAGATTTAATATCCCCGAAGATACCGATACCATGATGAAAACATGGATTGACATGGCCTATGAGTTTTACAGGACAAAGGTGGATTTTAAGCCCGGAGCCAGAGAGTTCCTTACAGAGCTTAAACGGCGCGGGATAAAGATCGGAATGGCTACCAGCAACGCCATGGAGCTTGTGGATGTGGTCCTGGATCATCTTGATGCGCATTCGTATTTTGATGAGATACATGTTTCATCAGAAGTAAAGCACGGTAAGCCGTTTCCTGACATATATCTCTTAGTAGCTGAAAAGCTGGGAGTTAGCCATGACAGATGTCTTGTGTTTGAAGACATACTTCCCGGCATCCGGGCAGGCAGGGCAGCCAGGATGAAGGTATGCTCCGTATATGACAGATACGCCCATCAGGAGATAAACATCGCCATGAGATATTCTGATTATTACATCAGGGGATTTGATGTGCTGATGGATACACCGTCACTTTTTTAATAGAGGTACCCCATGGAACGACTCGATAAAATCCTCTCCAATTACGGCGGACTCACCAGGTCTGATGCCAAGCAGGCATTAAAAGCCGGCCGTGTAAAAGTAAACGGAGCCGTGATAAAGGATCCGGCTGTAAAAGCGGCTGAAACCGATGAGGTAACCTTAGACGGAAAGCAGCTTGTATTATCAAAATACAGATATTTTATGTTAAATAAGCCCGCGGGATACATATCATCCACAGAACCCGAGCCCGGAGACCTGAGCCCCAATGTTATAAGCTTATTTAAGAATGAAGGTGTAAAAGGTCTTTTCCCTGTGGGAAGGCTGGATAAGGATACTACGGGGCTGCTCATCGTGACCAATGACGGAGAGATCGGACACAGGCTCACAGCACCCGGAAAGCACGTGGATAAGACATATGTGGCGAAGGTAAAGGGAGAGCTTAACGACAGTGCGGTAGAAGCATTTGCTGCAGGGTTTGAATTTAAAGAGTTCACTTCGGCACCGGCCGTGTTGGAGATTATAGAGACAGGCTTAGATTCTGATGGCGGTGAGTGCGCAGTGGCAAAGGTCACCATACATGAAGGCAAGTTCCACCAGGTAAAAAGGATGTTCCAAAAGGTCGGGTGTGAGGTAGCGGAGCTAAAACGTATATCCATGGGTGCACTTAACCTGGATGAAACACTTAAGCCGGGTGAATACAGGGAATTAAAGCCTGAAGAATTGAAAAATATAATGCCGTGACAGGTATGATCGTTACCCTTAAGCCGTGATAATATCGGCTTGAGGGTATTTATCTTGACGAAACCTGTAATAAGTTATAAGATAAAATGAAACCTGTAATAAGTTATAAGATGATTTATATTCAAAAATGATTTGGAGGAAGAATCCGGTGACATTTAAAAGAAAAGGTGAGCAGGGATACTTGAGCTTTATGAAAAAGTTCAACCTGCTTGTAACAATTGTGTGTTTTCTGCTTGCAGCAGGCCTGTTCCTGATAGGCATATCGATATATGAGACTAAGGCTAATGTCCTGACCATAGTAGGAGCATTGTTCGTAATACCCGCAGCCAGATTTATGACTGTGTGGATACTGTTTTTACCGCATAAGTCGGTGACAGAGGAAGAGTATAACAAAGTATTCAAAGCCATGAAGGCAGGAAATCTGCTCTATGCAGATGTTCTCTTTACTTCTACGGAAAAAGCTTACGCAGCATCATTTGTGGTAGTCACGGGAGACAAGATATTAGCCTATGCGGAAAAAAATGTGAATAAGCTTGAGGAATATCTTAAGGATATACTAAAGAGAAGAGCTTTTGCGATAAAGGCTACATGTACCGATGATAAGGGCAAGTTCATGAACTTCTTAAAGAGCGCCGATGCATACGGCGAGAAGGTATATGAGAGTGCAGAAGAAAAAGAAGCTGATGAGCTCGAAAGAAAGAGACTCTGTGAAGTACTTGAAAGTTTCATGGCATGAGGGTGTAAATGCAGATCATTACAGTCGGAAAAAATGAAGAGGGCCAGCGCCTGGACAGGATCCTGATACGGCTACTGCCGAATGCCGGAAAGGGACTTCTTTTTAAGATGCTCAGAAAAAAGAATATAGTCCTTAACGGGAAAAAAGCCGAAGGCAGTGAACGCTTGGAACCCGGCGATGAGATAAAGATGTTTTTTTCCGAAGAATCATATGCTAAGCTTTCGGGCAGGGAAACGGCCGGATTAGCAGAAACAGATGGAAATAGGCCGGCGTCCGCCAACAGCGAAACAACGGATAATAAATACAGAAATAAAGACTTGGCTGATAAACTCCGGTCAATGATAGTCTACGAGGACGACGATGTGGTAATCCTTGATAAACCCAAAGGAGTATTATCCCAGAAGGCAGAGAATACCGATATCTCGCTCAACGAAATGCTTATCGCATATATGACGGATAAAGGCGAGCTGAGCAAAGAACAGATGGCCACATTTAAGCCGTCCATGTGCAACCGCCTGGACAGGAATACTTCCGGGCTTATATGCGGAGGAAAGACCTTAAAAGGCTTAAGAGGACTATCTGAACTGTTTAGATCAAGAGACCTCGACAAATACTACCTGTGTATAGTAAAGGGTAAGATTGAAAAGCCTCAAAGGATAGAAGGATATCTTATAAAAGACGAGGCCTCAAACAAAGTATTCGTAAAGCCGGTTTCAGGGTCTGATGCGGATAATGCAAAAGATAAAGCTACAAAAGAAACAGATACAAAAGAATCAAAGATAGTAACGGAATACAAGCCCTTGTCATACGGTGAAGGCTGCACACTTTTAGAGGTAAAGCTTATAACCGGAAAAAGCCATCAGATAAGGGCACATCTGGCCTCCATAGGACACCCGTTGGCAGGTGATATGAAGTACGGGGACGAGATGTTTAACCGCGAAGTACGGGATAAACACAAGATAAAAAGCCAGGTGCTCAGGGCGTACCGCATGGTATTCCCGAAGGATTGCGGGGAGCTTGCGCAGCTTGGCGGCAAAGAGATATCATTAAACAAGACAGATGAGTTCTTCATCTAAGGAACAGGAGAATAACGGATGCCATCATGGAATTCACGCGGACTTCGAGGCTCGGCCTTAGAGGAAAGCGTAAATATGACAAACGAAAAATACAGGGAGCAGGGGCTGGCACTGATCCAGAAGATACCTACCCCGATCACACCTGTTGAGATGGATAAGGCACACGGACATATCACGCTCGCGTATTTTGACAAGAAAAGTACGGTCGACTATATAGGTGTCATCCAGGGTGTTCCGGTATGCTTTGATGCCAAGGAGTGTGCGGCAGATACATTTGCCCTCCAGAACATCCACGAGCATCAGGTCCTGTTCATGAGGGATTTTGAAAAGCAGGAAGGTATAGCATTCATCCTGATATATTTCACCAAGCGTGACATATACTACTATATGCGAGATGAGGAGCTTGAACGCTTCTGGAAAAGAGCGGAAGACGGCGGAAGAAAAAGCTTTCGGTTCGATGAACTCGACGAAGATTTCTTCTTTAAATCCTCAAACGGATACCACATCCCGTACCTTGATATGATAAATAAGGATTTGGGTCTGAGAGATGAGTGAAAATCAATAAAAGAGATGTTTCTACAACCTAAAAACCTAGGAAAAACGTACAAAATAATAAAAAACAGTTGACAAGTCCTGTTTCATTCGTTATAATACGAACAATTCATTTTGCTACTATGATAATATGGTAGCACTTCACAGTGGTAAAGCAAACGCTTAATAAAGGTGGTAAGATACATGAACAAAAGATTATACACCACTCCCGAGGGAGTAAGGGATATATACGACGGAGAGGCTAAGTTCAAGCTGGACTTAGAGGCAGAGCTCAGGAACAAGCTCCATCTGTACGGATTTGAGGACATCGAGACTCCGACATTTGAATACTTCGAAGTATTCAGTGAGGAGAGAGGCTCCGTGAGAGTCCGTGACCTTTACAAGTTCTTTGACAGAGACGGCAATACTCTTGTGCTCCGTCCCGATATGACGCCTGC
>JAEEGH010000433.1_pt1 | contig 181706 bp, 144 predicted proteins | sample 9134181 | NCBI WGS metagenome assembly JAEEGH01 (sample SAMN16246544, study PRJNA631951) | gut metagenome | biome: gut microbiome; feature: rumen; material: DP-attached | host: Bos | place: Iran: Karaj | collected 2018-10 | reverse complement strand
CTCCCAAGGTATATGCAATGATTGACAAGCTCGCCAAGATCGGTGTCATCCACAAGAACAAAGCAGCCAACCTCAAAAGCGGTCTGGCCGTTTATATCAACAAGCTCGCCTAAGGGCGGCCACATCCTCGAGATGTAGCGCAGTTGGCTAGCGCACCACGTTCGGGACGTGGGGGTCGTCCGTTCGAGTCGGATCATCTCGACGCAAAAAAAGAGGCTCATGCCTCTTTTTTTTGTGCCGAGATGATAGACTACCTTCCGTTACCCCCTCCCTAATCCCTCCCCTCGGGGGAGGGACTGGCGGCAGAAGCCGCCATTCGCTTCGCTCAGAATATCAGAACACCTTTATAGCATCAAATTAATTGACTCTGAGCCGTTTACCAACCCGTAAGATGGTGGTGGACTTGATGCCGTTGAGCTGGCAGAGGCGGTTCACCGTGGTGTGGTACTTCCTGGCCAGGGCGCCCAGGGTGTCTCCGGAGCGGATGGTGTGGTACTTGACGGCGGCGGCTTCCGCTGCTGCACGGGCGGCGGCTTCCTTCTTGGCCTGTTCCTCGGCCAGGAGACGGTCTTCCTCGTCGGTGCGGAAAATCTCATCCTCGTCATCTACGTTCTGCACGTAGCGCTGGTTGGCGTTGAAGTACCAGCTGCGGATGGTGAGCAGGCGGTGACGGAGGGTTCCCGTCTCAAAGTCTATGAGCCAGGCCGGATCGAAGGCCGCGCCGCGGTAACGCGTTTCAAAATGCAGATGAGGCCCGGTAGACCGGCCCGTAGAGCCGCCCAAGCCGATGATATCCCCGGCACTCACCCAGTCTCCGGACTCCACGTTCCGCTTGGACAGATGGCCGTAGAAGGTTTCCAGGCCATTGGCATGGCGGATGACCACCAGGTTGCCGTAGCCGCTCACATAGTCCGAGATACGCACCTTTCCGTCAAACGCGGCGGATACGGGCGTGCCGGTGGAAAGCGGCAGGTCTATTCCCTGATGCCTGCGGCCGTGCCGATACCCGAACTGGGAACGGGGCTTCACCTGGTTGGGGCAGCTGTAGGCCCCCAGGCTGTCCACGATCCAAATGGAGAACTTTTCCGGCAGGGGATCCGGATCGCTCCGGTAAGGGTTCACGTTCCGGGTGTCCCAGAACTCTGTGAATACGCTGTCGGAAGCCATCTGGGACAGGTCCCGGACATAACGGTAGGTCCCGTTGTCGTACAGGACCACTTTCACGCCGGGATTACCGGTGTCCAGCGTATCGGCATACTTGGTACTGATGGTATTGGTAGGAGCCATCTGCTGACGCCCGAAGGCGTGGCGCAGGGAGTCTGCCTGCCGGACGGCAAGGGAGTCTGCCTCCTGCGCATGCAGGGAGAGGCAGGCCGATGCGGCCAGCAGGAGAAGTACAGGGAAATAAAAGCTTTTCATCAAATGTTTTAACGCTTGCCGCCAAACTGGCCTACCAGGATGGCATCGGCCTGGGCAATCTTTTCTTTAAGGAGTTCCTGGGAAGTGGCCTCGCAGATAAAGCGCAGGTAGGGTTCCGTGTTGGAAGGACGGATGTTGAACCACCACTGCGGGAATTCCAGACGGTAGCCGTCGAAGTCCATTACCTTGGTGGGGGTTTCCTTGCTTTCGAAATAGGCCTTGATGGCGTCCATGGCGCCCTTCTTGTCTTCCAACTTGTAATTGATCTCGCCGGAGTTCTCATAGCCGGTGAGGCGGTCCATTTCCTCGCTCAGCTTGATGCCCTGCTTCTTGAGGGCGCTCACAATGCGGAGGACGATGATAGAGGAGAGCATGCCGCTGTCACTGTAGAAGAAATCCTTGAAATAATAGTGGCCGGCCAGTTCTCCGCCCCACAGACCGTCAATCTCGCGGAGCTTGGGAGCGGCGAAAGCGCGGCCCACACGCCAGGTGTGCACCTCGGCGTTGTAATTCTTGGAGAGGTATTCCGCCACGGCCAGGCTGGAGCGGATTTCCTGCAGCACGCGGGGGTTCTTCTCCCCTCTCTCGTCGCAGAAATAGCGGGCCATGAGGGCCACTACCAGGTCCGGCGCCACAAAGCGGGCCTTGTCGTCCACGAACATGACGCGGTCTGCATCTCCGTCGTAGATAACGCCCACATCGGCCTTGATTTCTTCCACCAGCTTCTTGAGCGGTTCCACGTTCTTGGCCACCAGCGGGTTGGGTTCGTGGTTGGGGAAGCTGCCGTCCATCTCGTCGAAGAGGAAAGTGGCGTCTTCGCCCTTGTAGACCTCCTTGGCGAAGAGGGTAGCCATGCCGTTGGAAAGGTCGAAGGCAATCTTGAGGTTGGAATAATCCCCCTTGAACTTCATGAGGAACTTGAGGTAGTCCGGCTTGATATCTATTTCTTTCACCGAGCCTTTCCGGGCGGCAGGCGGCGTGGGACGGCCTTCGTCTATCCACTGCTTGATCTGGCCCAGACCGGTGTCCAAACCCACGGGAAGCGCATTCTCCCGGCTCACCTTCATACCGTTGTACTCACGGGGATTGTGGCTGGCGGTAATCTGTACGGATGCCTTGTAGCCATAATTGGCGGTGCCGAAGTACACCAGCGGGGTGCTGCTGTAGCCGATATCGTCCACATCGGCGCCGGCGTCCGTAATTCCCTTGATCAAGTAGTCGTGAATCTCCTGGCCGGAAAGACGGCAGTCGCGGCCCACAAGGACCTTATCGGCCTTAAGAAGTTCGGGAAGGAAGTAACCCACCTTATAGGCCACCTCTTTGTCAAAATCTACATTGTAGATGCCCCTGATGTCGTATGCGTGAAATGCTCCCATGGTTATTGAGTGTATTAATGTAAGTTTACAAAGATAATAAAAAATCTCGGATTATTAAGGCGCTTTACTCAACTCGTTGATGGCCAGCCGCTTAAACAATTTGCCCTGTGAACAACATCACAGGGCAAATAAAATAACAAGCTATTAATCAATTCCTTGACAAAGGCGCCTCTGTTAGAAATTGAACTTGGTCATGCAGATGAAGCGGTGGTTCAGGATCCATTCGGGAGTACCGGTGTACATGCCGCGTGCATTGCGGTCCCCGCTGCCGAACTGGGCGGCGGTGAGGTTGTACTCCAGGGAAACGGTGAACTTGCCGATGTTCCAGGCCACGGTGGGGGTGGCACGGAAAGCCTGCTGGATGTGGACATCGGCCGATGTATTCATCCAGATGGTGCTGTTGAGAAGGTCCTTGGTGGTACCCAGCTGCTTCATGTAACCCAGCATGCCCATCACCTGGAATTTCTTGCCGTACTGGAAGCTCACGAAGGAAGCCCAGTCCCGCATGGGAGTATAGGTGTAAGTGCTGGTTGCGGCATCGAAGGTAGCCACTCCATAGCCGGACAGGAGATTCATGTGCTCACCGGCCTGGGCCAGGATGCTCTTTGCACGGAGCTGGAACTTGCCGCTGGTGAACTGCATGAATACGAACGGGGAGAAGGTGGTGAGGAGGCCGTTGGCGTTCACCTTGCCTTCATTGGCCACAGTGCGGTACGGACGCATGTTCACGATATCCACACCGGCCTTTCCGGTGAAGCTGGCGGTCTTGAAGGTAATGCCCACATAGGCCTCCGGAAGACCGTACTTGTAATAATCCTTGCTCTTTCCGGCAGGACCGGTGGGCAGGTAATGGTTCAGGTACAGGATGCTGGCGGTGAGGGTGAGAGAGCTACCCAGTTTCACATCGGCCGTGAGCTGCGGGCTGCGGTTAAAGGGATTGAACGGAGCGCCGCTTTCCAGGTTGTTCATGTGGGGCAGGTCCGCGGCCATGGGATGCCAGGTCTGGCCGATGGTGATGCTCACCGGAACGCCGTCCCGGTCCAGCTTCATATAGGCCTGACGCAGGCGCAGGATGGGAACCGAGCCGCTGAGGTTGTAGAAATCGGCCTCCACTTTACCGGAAATGCCCAAACCGCCGATCTTATAACCAGACACGTCCAGGCCCAGGCGGGTGGTGAGGGAAACGAAACGCCAGTTGAAACCGTTGTTCATGTCCACACCGTTCTGCATGTCATGACCCTTGGGCATATAGAAATACAGATCCTCTGTACCGGCGTTGACGGCACGGGTATCGGCGGTGATGTAGTTGCGGATAAATCCGTATAACTTGAATTTGGAAGGGGTCTCTTCCTGTGCGAAGGCGGTGCTGCCGGCGACGAGCAGGGCCAGGGCGATGAATATCGATTTTTTCATATCAGGGAATAATTATGCAAACGGGAAAAGTTTGGTGAGCCAGATATAACCCAGCACGAAGCCCACGGCACCCATTACCAGACCCACCTTGGTCATATCCTTGGTCTCCACCATACCGGTAGAGGATGCGATGGCGTTCGGAGGGGTGGAGATGGGGAACAGCATGGCGATGGAGGCGCACACGGCAATGTAGGAAATCATGGCGCGGGTGCCGGTGGAACCCAGTTCCATACCTTCGGCCACCACGATGAGGATAGGGATAAGGAGGGCGGCGGTGGCACTGTTGGAGATGAAGTTGGACAGCAGGTAGCACACCAGGCCGGCCACGATCATAACCAACACGATGGACATGGTATTGAACGGGATGGCGTTGATGATTACCTTGGCAAGCCCGGTTCCCTGCAGGCAGGTACCCAGGGCGAAGCCGCCGGCAACGAGCCAAAGGACGCTCCAGTTGATTTCCTTGATGTCTTCCTTATTGAAAATACCGGTTGCGGTGAGCACGCCCAGCGGAATGAGGGCAACTACGTTGGAGTTGATGCCGGTCCACTGCTCCGTAGCCCACAGGAGGATGGTGCCGATGAAGGTGCACCACACCACAGTGGTCCTCCAGTCCTTCTTGCGGTTATTCTCTGGGATCTCCAGCACAATCTTCTCCGACTTGAAGGGGAAGAAGAGCTGCAGCACCAGCCAGGCGATGAAAATCATGATAATCACATAAGGGATCATGCGGATGGACCATTCGCCGAAACTGACATCAAAACCGGCTTCCGAGAGAAACTTCACGGCGGTAGCATTGGGCGGCGTGCCGATAGGGGTGCCGATACCGCCCAGGTTGGCGGCTACGGGGATGGACAGCGCCAGGCCTATCTTTCCTTTATCATCGGAGGGGAGCTTGGAAAGCACCGGAACCAGGAAGGCCAGCATCATGGCGGCGGTGGCCGTGTTGGACATAAACATGGAGAAGATGGCTATCACCAGCAGGAAACCCAGCAGCACCATCTTGGGCTTGGTGCCGAACAGGGACAGCAGGGCCTTGGCCATGGTAACGTCCAGTCCGTATTTTTCGGCCACGATGGCAAGGACGAAACCGCCCAGGAAGAGCATTACTACAGGGTCTGCAAAGGCCGACATGAGGCTCTTGTAACCTACCAGCGTTCCGTACTGCGGGTCGCAGAAAAAGCCGATACCCTTATCCGAAACGGTAAGAAGGGATATCACTATCACCAGGAGGGAGGTGGTCCAGTTGGGGATAATCTCAAAAATCCACATGAGAGCGGCAAAAGCGAAGAGGGCGATCACGCGCTGCTGCACGACAGTAAGCTCTTCAATGCCGAAAAAAGAAACGGGCACAGCCCAGAGGAAGATTGTGATCGCCAGCACAATTGGCAGGAAGATACAATACTTCGGATTCAGTTTTTTAGTAGACATTATACTATTTTTAATACCTTACTTTTTTGCGACGCAAATTTAGTCATATTTGGCCGGATAAGCAAACAAAAAGGGCTGGTTCCTTGTTGGAAACCAGCCCCTTTTTCTATCGGCGGTAAAATTAGATGGTGCCCTGCTCCAGCATGGCGGTGGCAACCTTCATGAAGCCGGCGATGTTGGCGCCCTTCACATAGTCCACGGAGCCGTCCGGCTGGGTGCCGTACTTGACGCACTGCTCGTGGATGGACTGCATGATGAAGTGAAGCTTCTCGTCCACTTCCTTGCCGCTCCAGGAGATATGCTCTGCATTCTGGGTCATTTCCAGACCGGAGGTGGCCACACCACCGGCGTTCACAGCCTTACCGGGGGCGAAGAGCACGCCGTTGTGCTGGAAGAAATGGATGGCACCAGGCTGGCAGCCCATGTTGGAGACCTCGCAGCAGCACCAGCAGCCGTTGGCCTTCAGTTCCTTGGCGTCTTCCTCGGACAGTTCGTTCTGGAAAGCGCAAGGGAGAGCGATGTCGCAAGGGATGCTCCAGGCCTTCTTGCCGGCAGTGAACTTGGCCTTGCCGGGGAACTTGGTGGCCATGTCTTCCACCATGTTGCGGTTGGAAGCACGCATCACAAGCATATAGTCGATCATTTCGGCGGTAATGCCGTCCGGGATCTCGCAGACACCGTCCGGGCCGGAGATGGCAACTACCTTGGCGCCCAGCTCAGTGGCCTTCTGGGCAGCACCCCAGGCCACGTTACCGAAGCCGGAGAGGGCCACTTTCTTGCCCTTGATGTCCTTGCCGGCCTTCTGCAGCAGGTGCTGGGTGAAGTACAGGGCACCGAAACCGGTGGCCTCCGGACGGAGGATGGAGCCGCCCCAGGTACCGCCCTTGCCGGTGAGAACACCGGTGTTGTACTGGCGGGCCAGTTTCTTGTACATACCATAGAGGTAGCCGATTTCACGGCCGCCCACGCCCACGTCACCGGCAGGGATATCCTGGTCCGGGCCGATGCAGTTCCACAGCTCCAGCATGAAAGCCTGGCAGAAACGCATGATTTCGTCGTTGGACTTGCCCACGGGGTCGAAGTCGCTGCCGCCCTTGGCGCCGCCCATCGGCAGGGTGGTGAGGGCATTCTTGAAGGTCTGTTCAAAGCCCAGGAACTTGAGCATGGAAGGGGTCACAGCCCTGTGGAAACGCAGTCCGCCCTTGTACGGGCCGATGGCGCTGTTGAACTGGATACGGTAACCGGTGTTGGTCTGGACCTCACCCTTGTCGTCGATCCAGGTAACACGGAACGTAAAGATACGGTCCGGTTCCACGATACGTTCAACGATCTTGGCTTTTTCGAATTCCGGATGCTGGTTGTACACATCCTCAATGGATTCGAGCACTTCCTGAACAGCCTGCAGGTACTCTTTCTCCAGCGGATACTTGGCCTGGAGGCGGGCCATGATGTCTGTAGTTTTCATTTTTAATTGGTTTGTTTCGTGTTATATTAATAAAATTAGGAATTCCCTTTAATTCCGTTACAAATGTAAAGAATAAAAAGGGAATTCCCAATTAATTTTTAAGAAAAATTAGGCGATTACTGCTGGGTGGCGGCAGCCTGGGCCTGCAACTCTGCCTGGAGTGACTCCAGCGTGCGGTCGGCCGGGATGCCAAGGGCACTGCGGGCTTCGGCAGTAAGGTCCACTATGGCAGTCTCGCTGAAATACAGGAACTGGGAAACATCGAACACGGCGGCATAGCCTTTGGCCTTGGCCAGATCGGCCACAGCCTTCTGGGCTTTCTCCTGGATGGGGGCCATCAGCTGGTTCTGCTGCTGCTGAAGCTCCTGGGAAATGGTCTGCTGGAATTCCTGGAGGCGGTTCTGGATGTCCATGAGCTCGCGCTCCTTGCTTTCACGGATGGCGGCGGTCCAGGTGGCCTGCTTCTGCTGATACTGATTGGCCTTGGTCTGGTATTCCTCCACCATGGCGCCATAAGTTTCCTCGGCTTCCTTCTGGGAAGCGTTGATAACCTCGCGGGCCTGGTCCATTTCCGGCATGAGCATCACCAGCTCATTGAAGTTTACACGGGCGAACTGCTGGGCAGATGCGGACAGGGTGAGCAGAGCCGCAAGGGCAATCACGAAAATCTTTTTCATACTATTGTTTGTTAAATTTGTTTCTGTGTTTGTATCCAATTACAAATTAAATGCCTAGAATTGCTGACCAAGTACAAAATGGAAGTGGCTTCCGCCATCTACGGAGTCGTCGAAGCCCCAGCCCCAGTCTACACCCAGCAGGCCGATCATCGGCAGGAAGATGCGTACGCCCACACCTGCGCTGCGTTTGATCTGGAACGGATTGAACTCCCGGATGTCGCTCCAGCAGTTACCGCCTTCCAGGAAGGCCAGCACAAAGATGGTGGACTGCGGCTGCAGGATCACCGGGTAGCGGAGTTCCACCGTGAATTTATCGTACACGTTACCGGCATAACTTAAACCGGCCTGGCTGTACGGGGTGAGTTTCTTGGGTGTGAGGGAATAATCCTCGTAACCGCGCAGGGATATGATTTCCGCACCATAGGTCATATAGCCCGACATACCGTCGCCGCCCACCTGGAAGTTCTCGAACGGGGAATAACCCCAGTTGCGGTTGTAATATCCCAGATAGCCGAACTGGGCCCGGGTCATGAGCACCAGGTCTCCGATGAGCTTGGAATACACCGTGCCGTTGAACTTCCACTTGTGGTATTCGATCCACTTATAACGCTGGGCCGATGTCCAGTTGTCATAATTCACATCCCGCCAGCTGTTCACTTTGATCTTGTTGCCTTCCTCGTCATACGAATACTTCCGGAGCAGGGAATAAGGCGGGGTGAACTGCAGCGAGGCGGAGAATTCCGCACCGGAACGCGGATAGATCTGCTGGTCCGATGAGTTGCGGGACAGCTGGATGGTATAGCTGAGGTTATGCGAGATACCGTCGTTGAAAGCGAAATAGCTGTTGGTCCAGTTGGTGAGCTTGTAGGTTTGCCAGCTGAGGTTGTTGTACAGGACAAAGTAGTTGTCCGGCCACTTGAGGCGCGTACCCAGGCCGGCGTTGAAGCCGAAGACCTCGAACACCTTGTCCGTGGACAGGATACCGATGGCCAGATACGAGTCCGTCATCCTGGAATAGTATCCGGATACGCTGAAGGAGGTTGGCTTCTTGCCGAAGAGCCAGGGCTCCGTAAAGCTGGCGCTTAGGTTGGTATAATACTGACCGTTGGTCTGGAAGCGGAAGGCGAGGTTCTGCGCGTCTCCCAGCGGAACCGGCCGCCAGGCGTTCTTGTCGAACATGCGGTAGGTGGAGAAGTTGTTGAAACTCACACCGGCCGTGAGCACGAAGGTGTTGCCGCCCCAACCGCCGGAGAGCTCCAGCTGGGAAGACGGTTTTTCGGTAACATTATAATAGATGTCTACCGTATTGTTCAACTGGTTGGGGATGATGTTCCAGCCGGTGCCCTGCTGCATGATGGCCTCCGCGTCGAACTGGCCCATGGAGGCGATTTCACGGATGGAACGCTCAAAGTCCGTCTGGCGGTACAGATAGCCCGGACGGGTCATCACCTGCCGGCGGATCACCCGTTCGTTGGTAAGGTCGTTTCCGTTGATCACCACCTCGTTGAGACGGGCGGGCTTGCCTTCCGAAATACGGATTTCCACATCCACCGAGTCGTTCTGGATATTCACCTCCACCGGCGTTACGTTGATGAACAGGTAACCGTTGTCCCGGTACAGTTTGGTGATGTCATAATCACTCTCCTTGCCGCCGCCCAGCAGGCGCTTGTTGAGGGTGACCATATCGTAGATGTCCCCCTTCTTGATCTTGAGCACCTCGTTCAGGGCTTCCGACGGGTACACGGCGTTACCGGTCCAGGTGATATCGCGGAAATAATAGCGCTTGCCCTGGTCGAACTCCATGTCGATATTAAGGTGTTTCTCGTCTACATAATAGACGGAATCCCTAATGAGACGGGCGTCACGGTAACCGGCTTCGTTAAAAGCGTCCAGCACCGTCTTGCGGTCCGTCTTGTATTCCTTTTCCTTGAATTTCTTGGACTTGAAGAAGTTATACCACCGGTTGGAGTGGGTTTCCTTCATGTTTTTGGCCAGTTTGTAGTCCTTTACATCCTCGTTGTTTCCAACGAAGTTGATGTCCTTGATCCGGACCTTGCTGCCCTTGTTTATGGCGAAGTTTACCTGGATGGCGCTTTTGATCATGGTATCCCGCTGCACATCCACGTCCACATTCACCTTGATATAGCCTTTTTCCTTGAAATAACGCTTGATAATATCTACGGAAGCGTTCTTCACATATTCCGAATATTCGCGTCCGGCACGCAGGTTAAGGCGCTCCTGCAAGTCTTTCCGTTCATTGGTCTTCACGCCGGAGAAGGTCCAGCGGGAGACACGGGGACGTTCCCGCACCACAATCTTGAACCAGGCTGTATCCCGGCTGGGGCAGAGGGAGTCCACCACCACGGCCACATCCTCGAAATAACGCTGGGCCACCAGGCGGGAGACCACGCTGGTCATGTCCTCGCCGGGAACCGTCACCTCCATCCCCGCCTGCAAACCGGTTTGGGAAAGGATCTGGCGGGCATTGAAATACTGGTTCCCCTCTACGCCCACGCCGCCCACAATGTATTTCTGCGGGTTGTTATAGTCTATCTCGATGGAACTGCGGTTCTGCTGCGCCCGAAGGGTTACCCCCGCCAGGAGCAGCATTGCCATGCAGATGAGCCGATTAAAAGTCATTCCAAAAACTGTTATCCTGCAAAGATAAGCATTTTATTTCACTTTCCCATATCTGCGGTCCCGGCGGGCATACTCCTCCAGGGCCTCGAAGAACTGGGGCTTGCGGAAATCCGGCCACAGGATATCCGTAAAATAAAACTCCGTATACGCGGTTTGCCAGAGCAGGTAATTGGAGATGCGAAGTTCCCCGGAGGTACGGATAAGAAGATCCGGATCCGGGATGCCGGCGGTGACAAGGAAACGGTCGAAATCCGGCAGGTCCATGGCCTGGAACGCTTCCGGAGACAACTGCGCCTGCGCCTTTTTCATGGCCTGGAGGATATCCCACTTCCCGCTGTAGCTGAGAAAGAGGATTAACGTGGAGCGGTAGTCCCGGGAGGTGGCCTCCATCATTTCATCTATGGTACGGTTAAGTCCCTCACTGAGGCGGGCGCGGTTGCCCAGCACCATGAAACGCACATGGTTGTCCAGGAAGGTGCCGAATTCATTCTTCATGGACTGCATCATGAGCTCCATGAGGGCAAGCACCTCTTCCTGGGGGCGGTTCCAGTTTTCCTCCGAGAAAGCATATACCGAAAGATACTCGATGCCTTTTTCCACGGCCGCCTCGATGCAGGCGCGCACGCTTTCCACCCCTTCTATGTGGCCTTTCACTCTATCCAGCCCACGGGCTTTCGCCCACCGGCCGTTGCCATCCATGATGATGGAGACGTGTCTGGGTAATCTCTTTGTGTTATCCATTGTTTCTCATGTCTTCCCCCCAGAACAGGCGCGAGGTGAGGGCCTTCACGAAACCTGACTCTGCGAGCCGGATACGTTTGAGCGAAAATTGTGCCATCTCCACGTGGATGGTCCAGTCCGGCTGGATTTCCACGGTGCGGTTGTCGGTGGACATGATGGCCTTCCCGTCGCGGGACTCGAAGGAAATATCCACTTTGGAGGTTTCCGGTATCACGATAGGGCGCACGTTGAGGTTGTGCGGAGAGATGGGCGCCACCACCAGCACTTTGGTGTCCGGCATGCAGATGGGGCCTCCCACGCTGAGGGAATACGCCGTAGAACCGGAAGAAGTGGCCACGATAAGGCCATCGGCCCAATAGGTGGGGAGCGGGTCCCCGTCTATGCTCACATGGATGCCCAGCACGGCGGAACCGCTGCGGTGCAGGGCCACCTCGTTCACCGAATACGGCAGCATGCCGATGCTCCGGCGCGCCTCCGGGCCCTTGAGGGTGGCATTGAGCACCGTGCGGTACTCGATGCGGAACTCCCCTTCCATGAGCGCCTTCTTCACGGCCTCCGGCCGGTTCTCGCACAGGAAGCCGATGCGGCCGAAGTTAACGCCCAGGATGGGAAGGCCGATATCGGCCACCACATGGGCAGTGGAAAGGAAGGTGCCGTCTCCGCCCATGGAAAGGACCAGGTCCGTCTCCGGACGGACATCGGCCTTGGTACGGATTTCGTAGAGTTCGAACGTGGCCGATTCCAAATCCTTGATAAGATCTGCCATCTGCGGGTTTTCCCGCAGGGAGTCATTCAGGATGAAATAACCTATTTTCATTACTATGATTCAAATTAATTGCCAAAATTAACACATTTCTATAAATTTCACTAATTTTGTGGCAATTCAATTAAAGAAAATTATGACAAGACTCAGTGTCAACATCAATAAAGTGGCCACTTTGCGCAACGCCCGCGGCGGAAATGTCCCGGACGTCACAAAGGCCGCCCTGAACTGCGAACGCTTCGGCGCGGAAGGGATCACCGTCCATCCCCGCCCGGACGAAAGGCACATCCGCTATGCCGATGTGCGGGAGATCCGTCCCCTGCTCAAAACCGAATTCAACATAGAAGGCAATCCCACCGTGCCCAGTTTCGTGGACCTGGTGCTGGAAGTGGTGCCGGACCAGGTGACCCTGGTGCCGGACGGGCACAACGCCATCACCTCCAACGCCGGCTGGGACACCATCCGGAACAGGGAGCTGCTCACCAATCTTTGTAAACGCTTCAAGGATAAGGGAATAAGGACTTCCATCTTCATAGATCCGGATCCGGATATGGCCGAAGCCGCAGCCCGCTGCGGAGCGGACCGCGTGGAGCTTTACACGGCCGATTATGCCGCTGAATATTCCCGGGATCCGGAGAGGGCCATCGCCCGTTACCTGGAGACCGCCAAAGCCGCCCGGGCCGCCGGCCTGGGCCTTAACGCCGGGCACGACCTGTCCCTGGAAAACCTGGCCTATTTCATCCGCACCATTCCCTGGACGGACGAGGTTTCCATCGGCCACGCCATCATTTCGGATGCCCTGTACATGGGTCTGGAGCAAACTATTAAGGCCTATCTTGGGGAAATCCGAAAAAAATAGTTAACTTTGCAGACTTTACAGAAAGATAACAAACAAAAATAGAATGAAAAAGAACATCCTCGTATGCGGCATCGCCGCACTGATGGCCCTGGTTGCCTGCAACCAGAACAGCAATGTGGCCCCGGCCGCCCAGAATGCCGGTTCCGACACCACCGCCGTTGCCGGCAGCATCGTCTTCTTCGACATGGACAAAGTGATGCAGGGTTACGACATGGCCAACGACCTCAATTCCGTGGTTGAGACCAAGGTCTCCGGCATCCAGGCCGAGATTGACCGCCGCGGCAAGAAGCTGGAAAAAGACGCTGCAGATTTCCAGAACAAGATGGACAAGGGGCTGCTCACCCAGTCCGTGGCCCAGGTCCAGTACCAGAAGCTGGGCGAACAGCAGCAGGCATATCAGCAGTATGTTGTTACCAAGCAGCAGGAAATGGCCGAAGAGCAGCAGGTGATGCTGAACCAGATCATGGACGCCATCTCCTCCTTTGTGAGGGAGTTCAACGAAGAGCATAAATACGCCCTCATCCTCACCACTTCCTCGTCCAACAACATTTCGGCCCCCGTGGTCACCGGTGACCCCCGCCTGGATATTACGGACGAAATCCTTGCCGGCCTCAACGCCGCCTACATCAAGAGCAAGGAGAACAAGTAGCCTTCCATGAAGGTAGCGGTCCTGTCCAGTTTTTACCCCCTCCGGGGAGGCATTTCCCAGTTCAACGCCAGCTTGCTGGAAGGACTGGGAAAATGCGCTTTTGATACCCGGGCCTATAGCTTTTCCCGGCAGTATCCGGACTTCCTTTTCCCCGGCAAGACGCAGTATGTGACGCCGGAGGACGAAGCGACGCCCGTGCAGGCCGAAGCCATCCTGGACACCGTGAATCCCTTCTCCTACATCCGCACCGCCCGCGCCATCCGGGAATGGGGGGCTGACCTTTTGGTGATGAAATACTGGATGAGCTGGTTCGCCCCGTCGCTGGGTTACGTGGCCCGGCACGCCGGATGCAAGAGCGTCGTTATCCTGGACAACGTGATCCCCCACGAACCCCACTGGTTCGACAAGCCCCTCACCCGCTATTTCCTGAAAGGGTGCACCGGCTTTGTCTCCATGTCGGAAAGCGTGGAGAAAGACCTCCTGCAGCTGCGTCCGGATGCGCCGCATATCCTGCTCCCCCACCCGCTCTACTCCCATTTCGGGGAGAAACTGCCCCGGGAGGAGGCACAGCGGAAACTGGGGCTCCGGCCCGGTCTCAAGACCCTCCTTTTCTTCGGCCTCATCCGGGAATACAAAGGGCTGGACATCCTGCTACAGGCTTTCCGTACCCTTCCGGAAGACTATCAGCTCATAATTGCCGGAGAACCGTACGGTTCCTTCGACAAGTACCAGGCCCTCATAGATACCATGCCCGGGAAGGAGCGCGTGCACGTTTTCCCGGACTATATCCGGGATTCGGAGGTGAAGCGCTTTTTCAGCGCGGCCGATGTAGTGGTCCTCCCGTACCGGAGCGCCACCCAGAGCGGCATCAGCGCCATTGCATATCACTTCGACATCCCCATGGTGGTCACCGACGTAGGCGGCCTCAAGGGGACCATCGGAGACCGTGGCACGGGAATTGTCGCATCGGCCCCGGACCCGCTGGTAATCCGGGAGGAAATCCTCCGCTTTTTTGCAGACCCTGCCCTCAGGGAAAGCTGTATCGCGGCTATCGGCCGGGAAAAACAGCGCCTGGGCTGGGACGCTTTTTGCCGCAGCCTTGCCGGCTTTGCCGACACTTTATAATAAGAACGCCATGAAAAGAATCGCCATCCTCGTTCTCTCCGCCTTTCTCGCCTCCATGGGCGGGACAGCCTTCGCTCAGGACCCGAGCGGCGGATACACCCCCACCCCTGTCACCGTTTCCAAGGAAAAGGTGAAACTGAACGGGAAAATCTACCTGTCCCACGTGGTGCTGGAGCGCCAGACGCTCTTCGGCATCGCCAAGGCGTACGGAGTGAGCGTAGAAGAGATCTACGAGGCCAATCCCCCGCTCCGGGAGACGGGCCTGCAGAAGAACGCCATCATCCTGATTCCCTTCAAGGAAGGCGCCGCGGAAGCTGCTGCACAGCCGCAGGAGCCCAATGGGGCTGCCACCACCTTTATAGAGCATACGGTGCGCTGGTATGAGGATCTGGACGATATTGCCAAGAAATACGGCGTTACGGCCAAGGAAATCATGGAGCTCAACGGCCTCAAGAACAAGAAAATCCAAGCCCGGCAGGTCCTTAAGATCCCCGTAAGGGGCGGCGAAGGCATCCCCGCGGAAAAGGCGCAGGAAGAAGGCAAGGAAGTGACGGAAGAGGCCCAGGAAGGCCCTTCCACCGCCATGGAAGCCGTTCCGGAAGATACGGAGGCCGACCCCGAACTCCTGGACCAGGCCCAGCAGCCTAATCAGATAGACAGCTCCATCCTGGCCTGGACCTCCCGGGACCAGGTGAACTTCTCCCTCATCCTGCCCCTCAACGCCGGCGGCAAGGTGAGCGAGGTGAACATGGACTTCTACTCCGGCGTACTCATGGCCGTGAAAGACATGGAGGCCGATGGACTCAAGGTGAACATGAACGTCTATGACCTGTCGGCCGGCATCCCGCCCATCGACGCCCTGGTGAAGGACGACTTTGTGCTGGGTCCGGTGGCCAGCCGGGACATCGAGGCCATCCTGCAGCGGGTGGACGGACGCGTTCCCGTCATCTCCCCGCTGGACCAGAAGGCCGGAACCCTGGCCGCCAACTACCGGAACTTCATCCAGGCTCCCACCCCCGTGGAGAACCAGTACGACGACTTGGGCCGATGGGTGAAGGAAGATTACAGGGAGGGTGAACAGATCCTGTTCATCAGCGAAAAAGGCGCCGGAAACGTAACCGCTTCCGTAGCCATCCGCACCTCCATGGCCCAGCAGGAGCTCCCCTACGAGATTCTCAGCTACGCCATAGTGGAAGGCCGCGGCATTCCCAACATCCTTACCGAAAAGATGGTGAAGGGTACCGTGAACCGTGTGGTAGTGGCCTCTGAGAGCGAAGCCTTCATCGGCGACGTAATCCGCAACCTGGGCATCATGATGGGCAAGGGCTACGACATTGTAATGTACGCCCCGTCCAAGGTGCGCACCTTCGACACCATCGACGGCAGCGCATACCACCAGGCCTCCCTGCACATAAGCACCTCTTACTTCGTAGATTACGAAAGCCCCGCCGTGGACCGCTTTGTAAAGACGTACCGCGCCCTGTTCCAGACGGAACCTTCCCAGTTCGCCTTCCAGGGATACGACACGGCCCGCTACTTCGCCAGCACCTGCGCCCGCTACGGGTATGCCTGGACCCACATGCTGGGCCAGAACCAGGTTTCCCTGCTGCATACGGACTTCCAGTTCTCCGCCGACGGGAACGACAACCACCAGAACACGGCGGTGCGCCGCATCGTGTACCAGAAGGATTTCATGACCACTTTACAGCGATAAGTTATGGAAAAGATCAAATGCCTGATCCTGGGCGGCGGCCCGGCCGGTTTTACGGCAGCCATCTACGCCTCCCGCGCCAACCTCTCCCCTGTCCTTTACGAGGGCATCCAGCCCGGCGGGCAGCTCACCACCACAACCATCGTGGAGAACTTTCCCGGTTTTCCCGGCGGCGTGGATGCCAACAACCTCATGGACTCCATGCGGGAGCAGGCCCGCAGTTTCGGGGCCGATATCCGGCAGGGTACGGCCACGCAGGCGGATCTAGGAAACAGGCCTTTCAAGGTGGTCATCGACGGAGAGACGGAGCTGGAAGCGGAGACCCTGATCATAGCCACAGGCGCCCAGGCGCGCTATCTGGGCCTTCCCTCCGAAGAGAAATACAAAGGCTCGGGCGTGAGCGCCTGCGCCACCTGCGACGGCTTCTTCTTTCGCAAGAAGACCGTTGCCGTGGTAGGCGGCGGAGACACTGCCTGTGAAGAAGCCCTCTACCTGGCCGGACTGGCCAAAAAGGTGTACATGATCGTGCGCCGGGATGTTTTCCGCGCTTCCCGCATCATGCAGGAGAAAGTGCTGGCCAAAGACAATATCGAGGTACTCTGGAACTGCAACACCCAGGAAGTGCTGGGCGACGGATGGAGCGTTACGGGCGCCAGGCTGCTCCGGAAAGACGGGACGGTCTTCGACATTGAGATCGACGGATTCTTCCTGGCCATCGGCCACGCTCCGGCATCGGCCCTGTTCGCTCCCTGGCTTATGCTGGACGAGGCCGGCTACATCATCACCGAAGGCAAGACCTCCTGCACCAGCGTACCCGGCGTATTTGCCGCAGGCGACGTGCAGGATCCCCGGTACCGCCAGGCCGTTACGGCCGCCGCATCGGGATGCATGGCCGCCCGGGATGCAGAAAAATTCCTCATTGAACAAAACAGTTAAACGATGAAGACCCTTAAGATAGCGGCCATAGCGATACTGGTAACCCTGGGAGCCTGCGCCTCCAAGTTCGAGACCCTGCTCACTTCCAACGACGTGGAAGCCAAGTATAAGGCCGCCATGGATTATTACCAGAACAAGAAGTTCGCCCGGGCAGCCCAGCTCTTCGAATCCATGGCCGTCCTTACCAGCGGCACGGCACGGGACGACACGGTCCAGTTCTACTGGGGCATGTCCAACTACCGCAACAAAGATTTCTACACGGCGGAAGGCAACTTTGCCAGTTTCATCCAGAACTTCCCGCGCAGCCCCTTCACGTCCGATGCGGAATTCTATCGGCTGGACTGCATGTACCGCGCCACCTACCGTTACGAACTGGACCAGATGCCCACCCGTTCCTGCCTGGCCGCCATCAATGAATATGAGCGCGAGCATCCCGACGATGCCGCCCACCTGGCCGCCTGCGCCGAAATGAAACACGACCTGCAGGACCGCCTGGACCGGAAGGAGCTGGAAGCCGGAAAGCTGTATTACCGCATGGAAGACTATCTGGCCGCGCAGGTCAAGCTCCGCAACGTGCTCAAGACCAATGCCGATAACTTCTATCGGGAAGACGTACTGTATTATACCGCCATGGCTTCCTATAATTATGCCCGCCTGAGTGTGGTCGCAAGGCGCCGGGAACGTTATCTGGTGTTCTCCGACGACTATTTGAACTTCGTGGGCGAATACCCGGAATCCCACTACCGCAAGGAGCTGGACGGGCTGTACCGCAAGGTGCAGGACGTCCTGGGGACGGAAGCTCCGGACGCCACGGACCAGGCCGCCGAATAAAAGATTTTTGAAACTTCTGTGAAACCGGCGGTGTAAACTAATAAGAACAATGAATATTATTATGGATAGCAAGAAGAAAGTACCCGTGAACACGGTCACCCGCGACATCAAGAACCTGGCCGCCCCTACCGGCAATATCTACGAATCGGTGGTCATCCTCTACAAGAGGGCCAACCAGATTGCCATGGCCGAAAAGAAAGAACTCACCAAGAAGCTGGAAGAGTTCCGCAACGACCGCGACACCATGGAGGAAGTGTTTGAGAACAAGGAGCAGATTGAGATCTCCAAGTACTACGAGCGCCAGCCCAAACCGGACCTGGTAGCCATTGCCGAATTCGAGAACGGAGATCTGTTCTACCGCAAGGCCCAAAGCGAGAACCCCATCGACATCAAAGGCGAATAAGGCATGCTCTCCGGCCTTCACGTCTCCAATTACATCCTGATAGACTCTCTGGACATCACTTTTCCGGAGGGTCTCATCATTATTACCGGAGAGACGGGAGCCGGAAAGTCCATCCTGCTGGGGGCGCTGTCCCTGGTCCTGGGTGCCAGGGCCGATGCCTCCATCGTGGGCCCGCACGCGGATAACTGCGTGGTGGAAGCCAGCTTTGCCATCGGCAAGGACGAGGCCCTGCAACGGATCCTGCGGGAAAACGACATCCCGGACGATGAAGGGATGCTGGTCCTGCGGAGGGTGGTGGCCCAAAGCGGCCGCTCCCGCTGCTTCGCCGGCGACGAACCCGTTTCCGTAGCCGTTCTGCAGGAGTTGAGCGCCCGCCTGGTGGACATCCATTCCCAGCACCAGACCCTGCAGCTTTCCGACGAACGTTTCCGCCTGGAAGCGCTGGACCTGAAAGCCGGCTGCCGGGAGCTTCGCGCCCGCTGCGCCCAGTCCTGGAGCCAGCTGCAAAACGCCCGGAAAGCGCTGGAAACGCTTCGAAATGAGAGGGATACCCTCCTTCGTGAGCGAGACTACAACGCCGCCCAGCATGAGCAGCTCAGCCGTGCCGGCCTCCGGGACGGGGAGTTAGAAGAACTGGAGGCGGAGCAGCACCAGCTGGCCCACGCGGAAGAGATCAAAGAAACCCTGTGCGCCGCGGAAGCCCTTTTCGGCGGGGAAGACCAGGACGGCCCTTCCCTGTCCCAACGCCTCCGGGAAGCGGAAAAGCTCCTGGACAAGGCCGGACGCTTTGTTCCGTCCCTCTCCCCGCTGGTGGAACGCATGGAGAGCGCCCGCCTGGAACTGGACGACATAGAGGCCGAGATTGACGCCGCCAACAGCAAGACGGAAGTTTCTCCGGAACGCCTCAACTGGGTGGAAGACCGCCTGGGAGTGCTTTACGGCCTCATGAAAAAGCACGGCGCCGCCAACCTGCAGGAACTCATCGCCCAACGGGACCGCCTGGAGGGCCTGTTGCAGGAAGCCGATAACCTGGACGGGCGGGAACAGGAATTGGAGAAGGCCGTTGCCGATAGCCAGAAGGCCTACGACAGCCTTGCCGACGAATTGCACCAAAAACGCCAGGAGGCGGCCGGCCCCTTTGCCGATGAACTCCAGCGGCAGCTGCGGGAACTGGAGCTGGACCATGCCGTCTTCCAGGTTTCCCTGGAAAGCGCTGCGGCGGATCCCTCCGGGAAAGACCGCGTGGATTTCCTTTTCTCGGCATCCGGACAGCGGCTCTCCGATATGGCCAGATCGGCCTCCGGCGGTGAGCTGTCCCGCATTATGCTCAGCCTCAAGGCCCTGATGGCCCGGCATACGCAGATGCCCACCCTGGTCTTCGACGAGATTGACACGGGTGTATCCGGCAGTGCAGCCGATAAAATGGGCTCCCTGGTGTGCCGGATGGGTTCCCACATGCAAGTGTTTGCCATCACCCACCTGCCGCAGGTGGCAGCCAAAGGCCAGGCCCATTACCTGGTTTCCAAGAAAGAAGACGTCACTTCCATCCGGCAGCTGGACCGGGAAGGCCGTGTCCGGGAGATTGCCCGGATGCTTTCCGGCGCCACCGTTACGGAAGCGGCAATCGCCAACGCAAAATCCCTTTTAGCATAGCATGGCCCTCCCCCTTAATACCACACCCACGCTGGACGAATTCCGGACCCAGCTCCGCCGGCATAACCTCAAAGCCACCCGGCAGCGCCTGGCGGTGCACGAAGCCATGATGGGCCTTGGGCACGCATCGGCCGATATGGTGCGGGAAGAACTGGTGAGGCAAGGTTCCCGTGTTACGGTGGCCTCCGTCTACAACATCCTCTCCCAGCTGGCCGACCTCCGCATCTACGGACGCCGCCTGTCGGCCACCAACAAGATGTTCTTCGACGTGAACACCTACAAGCATATCCACCTCTATGACCGGGAGAACCATACCTTCCGGGATTTGGTGGACGACGAGCTCTCCACTTTGGTAAACGCGCACCTGAAACGACGCAAATTCAAGGGATACTCCATAGAAGACATTGATATCCAGCTCATTGCACATCCAACAAGAAAAACTAAGTCATTATGAAAAAGTATATCCTCCCCCTCATCGTCTGCGCCCTCGCCGCCGTATCCTGCGAGTTCAGTGACGAATACTATGTAAGCAATGTCAACGACTTGGTTACGGCCAGGGACAATTCATCCTTCATGAGCGACTATGGTGTGCTGTACACTGTCAAAAATGACCTTACGGACAGGAAATGGACCGTCGGGGAGCGTTATATGATCAATTTCGACATTGAGAATGCCAACTACGAAATCTCGCTCAAGCAATACACCAGGTGCATTATCTCCACCCCCTCGGCGGTGGATGACACCCCCTCCCCCGGCGATGATCCGGTAATTGTAACCGGCAGTAATTTAAGCGGTGGTTATGTGAACCTGAACCTGAGCTACTACGTGAAGAAAGAAAGCACCTATCCGCACAGAATCTTCATGGAGTACCAGGACAATCCCAATTCCGGGAATCTGGAACTCATACTCATCCACGACGGAAACGGGGAGAATCCTTCCCAGATGGGCAAGGATGACCTGGATACGGTCAACGGCATCTACAGTTTCGTGCTCACGGGCCTGATCCCCAAGGGAGAAAGCCGCCTGCTCCAACTCACCGTGAACGAAATGAATGGCACCAGCATTACGAAAAAGACCTATCAGCTTTATAACGAATACATCACGTTCTAAAGGCTGGATGGTAGCAGATTTATTTTGTTAATTCAAAATTAATCCCTACATTTGCAGTCCCATACATGGTGGATGTAGTTCAGCTGGTAGAGCATCGGATTGTGGTTCCGAGTGTCGTGGGTTCGAGCCCCATCATCCACCCTCTAAAAAGGTTCTCCGTGTGAGGATCTTTTTTCTTTGCCATCCGTCCACGTTTTGGGGGTGTTTTCATGGATGGAAGGCCGGAATTAACGGTTCCGTCCACGTTTTTGGCGTTTTTTGTGGATTGGATGGAGGCAGGAGTCGCCTGTCCGCTTCGCTCACGTTACCCTCTCCCTAATAGGCGTGGCAGGTAGTAGGCTTAAACGTTGCAGGTCTGCTTTTAGGGTAGGGACCGGTAGCGGAAATCGGCCATATATGCATTTTAGCGTCGCAGGTACCCCATCTCTTTTCAGACCTGCTACGGTCATAAGGAGTACCTGCAACGAGAACGTATGGTTCGTGCTATATCAGCGTCAGCGGAAACGGCACGGTGGGGAGGAAACGCTCCAGCAGGTCGCGGGTGGCGAGGCGCATGTAGCAGGTGGTGGTGCCGTCCGTGCAGCCGTACCATTCGCTTTCGGCCACTTCGCGGTCCATCACCAGGTGGAAGGAGCCGGCAGGGGCCACCAGGGTGGAGAAGATGGTGGTGGCGCCCAGGACGGTGCCCAGCATCGGCAATAACTTCTCCTGCGGGGCGAAGCTAACGCGGGAAATGCCCAGGGCCCTGCCGAAATCCTTGGTAACGAATGGTTTATCTCCAGGAGTCACGTACAGGTAATACTCCGTCTGCTGCCGGTTGCAAAGCAGCAGGGTCTTCACCGTCTTCACGTCCAGGGCCGCATCAATGGCGATGCAGTCTTCCATGGTGAGGGCAGGGTCGTTGTCTATGCGGGAAAAGGGAATCTCCAGCCGCTCCAGCGTCTGATAGACTTTTTCCTCAAGTGGTGTCCGGAACGTAGCCGGGGCCGATGTAAACACTTCACTGGTGTGGATCATGGCCGATTACCATTTATGGTTAAGGAATTGGGGGGTTACCATGAGCATGAGCCATGCCCAGCGGAGACGGTCCTCGTCGCCGCGCTTGAGAAGCTGCATGGTCTCCGTCCCGTTCATGAAGGAATAGCCTGCCATCAGGGTGATATCCTTGGAGATCTTCCACGAAGCCTCCAGCTCCACCTCATGGCCCAGGACCAGGGTGCTGGCGTTCTCGATGGGGACCGCCGTGGCCAGGAGGTGATAGGAAACACCCAGGCTCAGCGCCTGGAGGGGGCGCAGCCGGATCCCGGCATGATAGTCCTGCAGACCGGGCGTATTCCCTCCGTAATAGGTATTGACATAGAAGAAATCCATGGCCCCGTAGAACTGGTGGTGGGAGCCGAAGATGGGGTTGAAGCCCCGCACTTCCGTCTTCCTGGCCATGCCCAGCGCCCCCTGGGCGGGAATGAAGAAGTTCTCGTCACCGCTCATGAAGAAGAAGCCCGTATTGAGGCTCAGCCAGTCGAAGGCGCGCCAATCGGCCTCCGCACTTGTCATCCAGGCATGGATGGGGAGGCCATTCTCGTCATGTCCGGTTTGCCGGTAATAGGACGCCTGCAGGCCGAAGTTCCCGGGCTTCCAGCTGGCATAGATGCCAAAAAGCTGCTGATACTCGGTCTTGTTCTCCTCTTCCGTGAGCATGATGTTCTGCATGCCGGTATTCATGAAGATAAGCGAAGCGCCCAGCTGGGGAAGAGGATCGAAGTGATACCACATGGCCTGCATATTCTTATAGGCCTGTCCGCCGTTTATGTAATAGGTTCCGCCGTTGGTGTTCTCGTTGTTCTGGTTGAAGGCCGCCAGGATGTGCAGTTTGTGCTTCCCCAGTTCAAAGCCGGCCTTGACTATATCGTGCGTGCTGGTAGCCATGGCCCAGTCGTTGCTGCCGATGATACGCTCATCGTCATAACTGAGTTTCTGGCGTCCCAGGCGAAGGAACCAGCCGCCGCCTTTCAGGCCGAACCAGGCTTCCTCGATGGCCATGCCGCCGCTGCCCTTGGCCCCCCAGATGCCAAAGAACTTGGGAGAGAACCTTGCCTCCAGGTTTTTCCCGCTGTAGTTCATGCCGATCACGTTGTTGCTCATGAGGAAAGCGGCGTGATCCACCCCGTTTTCGGCCGGAAGCGCTCCGTCCCGGAATTCACCACGGGACCAAAGGGAGGCATTGATGCTGAAGGTCTTGAGCGTATCGGCCTGCTGTGCATAGGTGAGGACGCCACACAGCATCAGAAGGAAAAGAGTGACGGTCTTTTTCATAGAGGGGAGCTTTACTTTTCGCAAAAATAGTAAAAAATTCTTATCTTTGTAGATAGACCAAAACGGACACAAACTATATGGCAAAACGGGAAATCAAGTTCTCCCTGGTGTACAGGGATATGTGGCAGAGCTCCGGCCGGTATCAGCCGCGCGTGGACCAGTTGGTGCGGGTTGCTCCCGCCATCGTGGACATGGGATGCTTCGACCGGGTGGAAACCAACGGTGGCGCCTTCGAGCAGGTGAATCTGCTTTACGGAGAGAATCCCAACGTCTCCGTGCGCAAGTGGACAGCCCCTTTCCACAAGGCCGGCATCCAAACCCATATGCTGGAACGCGGCCTCAACGCCATCCGCATGTATCCCGTACCCGCGGACGTGCGCGAACTCATGTTCAAGGTTAAAAAGAAGCAGGGCACGGATATCGCCCGTTCCTTCTGCGGCCTCAACGACCACCGCAACCTCAAGCTTTCCATCGAGTTCGCCAAGAAAGGCGGCATGATCTCACAGGCGGCCCTGTCCATCACGCACTCCCCCGTGCACACGGTGGACTACTACCTCAAGCTGGTGGACCAGCTGGTGGAATACGGCACCGACGAAATCTGCCTCAAGGATATGGCCGGCATCGGCCGTCCCACGCAGCTGGGACAGATTGTAGCCGGCATCAAGAAGGCGCATCCGGAAATCAAGGTGCAGTACCATGGCCACACCGGCCCCGGCTTCTCTCCGGCCTCCATGCTGGAAGTGGCCCGCGCCGGCGCCGACTATCTGGACGTAGCCGTGGAGCCCCTCTCCTGGGGCAAAGTGCATCCCGACGTAATTACCATCCAGCAGATGATGAAGGCCGACGGATTCCAGGTTAAGGACATCAACATGGATGCCTATATGGAAGTGCGCCGCCTCACGCAGGAATTCATAGACGATTTCCTGGGCTACTGGATCAATCCCACCAATTCCCAGATGACTTCCCTGCTGGTGGGCTGCGGCCTGCCCGGTGGCATGATGGGTTCCATGATGGCCGATTTGAAGGGCTTCCAGGGCGCCATCAACGCCGCCCAGCGCGCCCACGGCCGTCCGGAAATGAGCCTGGACACCCTGATGGTGAAGCTCTTCGACGAGGTGGAATACGTATGGCCCCGCCTGGGTTATCCGCCGCTTGTGACCCCGTTCAGCCAGTACGTGAAGAACACGGCCCTGATGAACCTGTTCAACATGCTCAACGACAAACCGCGCTGGACCACCATAGACAAGGATACCTGGGGCATGATCCTGGGCAACATGGGCAAGCTGCCGGGAGAACTGGATCCGGAAATCATTGCGCTGGCCAAGGAAAAGGGCATGGAATTCTACACCGGCAACCCGCAGGACATGTATCCTAATGAGCTGCCCAAGTTCCGCCAGATGATGAAGGATGAAGGCTGGGACTGCGGCGAGGACGACGAGGAACTCCTGAACATGGCCATGTTCGAGCGCCAGTACCGCGACTACCGCAGCGGCATCGCCAAGGAGCGCTTCAACAAGGACCTGGCCGATATGAAGGCCAAGGCCGGCGCCCCCATCGTGGTGGAACGCCCGGTGGTGGAAATGCCCAAGTTCAAGGTGGAAGACTATGTGGAGCGCTATCCCAAGGCCACGCCCGTACAATGCCCCGTGAAGGGTCAGCTGCTGTGGGAAGTGGATGTGGACAACGATTCCAAGGCTCCCGTGGTGGGCAGGAAGGTGAAAGCCGGACAGGTGCTGGGACACGTCCAAACCTATTACGGCCTGGAAGAGATTGTTGCTGCCGTGGACGGCCTTCTGGTAGCCGTGTTGGGCAAACAGGGAGACCAGGTGGCCAAGGGAGAAATCATTGCCTTCGTCCAGTAGGCCGCATTAAAAAACGTTAAAAATCGTAAAAAACAGTTCAAGCGTTCAACCGATTGGACTGTTTTTCGTTTTCATCCCCTATCTTTGGCGCAAAAGGAACTGTGAGCAATGCGTATCAAAGAATGGGTTAAAGAAGAAAGGCCCCGGGAAAAAATGCTCAGCATGGGAGAGAGGGCCCTGTCCAATGCGGAACTGCTGGCCATCCTTATTGGCAGCGGAACCGGCGGGAAGAACGTGATGGAAGTGGCGCAGGAACTACTTGCCCGCGCCGAAGGCCGGCTGGTGCTCCTTTCGGGCATGCCCATGGAGCGCCTGCTGGGGCAGAAGGGGCTGGGGCGTGTACGGGCCGTCACCATAAAGGCCGCCCTGGAACTGGGCCGGCGCTCCTTCGAGGAACTGGCCTGCCTGGACAAGCGCGCCATCACCTCCCCGGAGCTGGTTTTCAGGCTCATGCTCCCCACCCTCAAGAATCTGGACCACGAGGAATGCTGGGTGCTGTTCCTTAACCGGGCCAATTATCTTATCGGCAAGGAGCTCATCTCTTCCGGCAGCCTGGAAAGCACCCCGCTGGATCCGCAGAAGATCCTCCGGCGCGGCATAGAGACGCAGTGCAAGCATATAATCCTGGTGCACAACCACCCTTCCGGACAGCCCCGCCCCGGAGAGGCCGATATCCGCCAGACCGAACGTCTGCGGAAAGCCCTCTCCCTCATGGGGATAACCCTCATGGACCACGTTGTGGTGGCCGAAGACTCCTTCTATTCCTTCGCCGAAGAAAGGGTGGGCAGAAGCCGTTGAGTTTTGCTTTTCCGGGATTTTTGTTATATTTGTACTTCGAACTCCAATTCGAAGCCACATGAAAGTCATCAACATCGGCGAAAGCCATTCCGTTCTCAACAGCTACCTGGCAGAAATGCGTGACGTCCATATCCAGAAGGACCGGCTCCGTTTCCGGACCAACCTGAAGCGGGTGGGCGGGATCTTCGGCTATGAGATTTCAAAGACACTGACATTCAGCACCAAGGACGTAACCACCCCGCTGGGCATCGCCCAGGTGGACACCTACGACACCCCGCTGGTCATCTCCACCATCCTCAGGGCCGGCCTTCCCCTGCACGAGGGCCTGCTGGAAGTCTTTGACACGGCAGAGACGGCTTTCCTGGCCGCTTTCCGCAAATACGGGAAGGGAGATTATTTCAAGATCCGGGCCGACTATTGCACCACCCCCTCCCTGGAAGGGAAAACCCTCATCCTGGCCGATACCATGCTGGCCACGGGCTCTTCCATCGAGATTGCCATCCAGAAACTGGTGGAGGAAGGTGGCTATCCCGCCCACATCCACCTGGTGTGCCCCATCGCCAGCCACTTCGCGGTAGACCACCTGATGCAGAAACTGGACGACAACGTTACCCTGTGGGTGGCGGCCATAGACGAGGAACTCACCAGCCACAGCTACATCGTACCGGGACTGGGAGATGCCGGAGATCTGGCCTACGGAGGAAAACTATAAATCGCGGGCCTGTTCCCAGGCCTCCATGGTAAGAATCAGCCTTACAACTTCACTGTACTCCTTTGCACCGGAGCTTACTTTGTTGTGCTTGAGACTGGCGTCCATGAGCCAGGACTGGACGCGGTCCACGACGGGGATCCGGAGCGCTTCCCAATAGGCCCGTTCGGCGGCATAACGCTCCCGGATTTCCGGATGGATGCTCCTCATCCAATAGGCATAATAGTCCTCCGTCATGAAGGTTTGCACGTTGGTGGCCACGTGGGGGAAGATGGAGTAATAACCGCAGAATCGGAGGGCATCGGCCCCGGAATGCCGGCAATACACATAGGCCCAGTAATTGGCTTCCGCCTCGCTGGTCACCCCCGCCAGATGCGCCATCTCATGGGCCAGCGTAAAGGGGTAGTCCCCTTCCGGCACATCCTTGTTCACATGGGTTTCACAGAAGAAAGGCCCCACGAAACCCAGCACTCCCACGGCCGAATACAGACGGCCCAGCAGGGGCTTCTTGGGATGTTGCCACTTCTTGAGGCGGGTATAGCCGAAATCCGGAAGCGTCTCATTATAAAAGGTTTTCACATCGGCCTCCAACGCTTCCCTATCCGGCAGGGCGGCAGCGGAGCGAAGGTCGTTGAGTGAATCCGTATAGCTGTACAGGAAGTTGTTGAAGGCATCTTCCGTGAACAGCTGGTTCCGGATGCCCAGACGCTCCTGCAGCGGGGTGCGGAAATAATTGTTGCCCCAGCCCATATAGAACCAGACCGCCACCCACATTACAACAAGGGCGCTCTTTCCCAAAAACCACCAAAAGCGCTTTTTCCGTACCAGCGTCTTTATGAGCACGAAAAGGAAGGCCGCCACAAAGCCCAGGACAACTATCTCTTCCAAGGAAAAGGGCACCACGCCGGCAAGCAGGGAAAGAGCCGTAGAAATGGCCGGGTAACAGACGCCGGCATAAAAGTCCGCCACCGCCGGAAACCAGCGGCAGCAAAGGCAAAACACCAAAAGGACTATCCCTATGTAATGGACTTTCTTCATGAACCGTTGGCAAAAATAGGCATTCCCGCTCAAAAAGACAAATGCCGATATCCCGGAAAATGCGTATCTTTGCAGGTTATGAAGAAAGTATACATAGAGACATATGGCTGCCAGATGAACGTGAACGACACGGAAGTGATTTTCGCCATCCTGGCAAAGGCCGGCTACGAGAGGACCGAACAGATGGAGGAGGCCCATCTGGTGATGGCCAACACCTGCTCCGTGCGGGACAACGCCGAGCAGCGCATCTGGGGCCGCATAGAGGTGTTCAACCAGGCCCGGAAAAAGAAGCCGGAGATGCTGGTGGGAATTGTGGGCTGCATGGCCGAACGTCTGAAGGATAAGCTCCTGGAAACCAAGAAGGTGGATCTGGTAGTGGGACCGGACGCATACCGTTCCCTGCCCCGCCTGCTGGAAGCCATCCGCCCGGACAGCCCCCAGATAGACGTACTCCTTTCCCGGGAAGAGACCTATGCCGATATCACCCCCGTCCGAACGGACAGGAATGGCATATCGGCCTTTATTTCCATCATGCGCGGGTGCAACAACGTGTGCTCATACTGCGTGGTTCCCTATACCCGCGGAGCCGAGCGCTCGCGGGACCCGCATTCCATTGTACGGGAGGCCTGCGACGTGTTCCAGAGGGGCTACAAGGAAGTGACCCTGCTGGGGCAGAACGTGGACAGCTACCTCTGGAAGAGCCCCACGGAGACCGTGACATTCGCCAATCTGCTGGCACGGGTGGCCGATATAAGCTCGGACCTGCGGGTGCGCTTCGCCACCTCCCACCCCAAAGATATCAGCGACGAGGTCATTGATACCATGGCCGCCTACGACAACATCTGCAAGCACATCCACCTGCCGGTGCAGAGCGGCAGTTCCCGGATGCTGGAGCTGATGCGCCGCAAGTACAACCGGGAATGGTACCTGGAGCGCGTGGCCAGGATCCGCAGCGTAATGCCGGAGTGCGGCCTCACCACGGACGTGATTGCGGGATTTTGCACGGAAACGGAGGAAGACCACAGGGAAACCCTCAGCCTGATGGAGGAAGTGGGCTTCGACTGGGCCTTCATGTTCGCCTATTCGGACCGCCCGGGAACCCTGGCCAACCGCACCATGCAGGACGACGTACCGGCCGATGTGAAGAACCGCCGGCTTAATGAGATCATCGCCCTGCAGAACCGCAAGTCCCTGGAGCGCTACCAAGGATGGATAGGAAAAACCGTCACGGTGCTGGTGGAAGGGCCTTCCAAACGGAACCCGGAAGAACTCTGCGGCCGCGCTTCCAACAACATGATGTGCGTATTCCCCGCCAATGGTTACAAGCCAGGAGACTATGCCCGCGTGGAGGTTACGGGATGCACATCGGCCACCCTTATTGGAAAGGCAGTCTGACTCCCTTGGTACGAAAACTGCAATACTCCGGAAAAAAACTGTATCTTTGTAGATGAAATGAAAACGCTCCGCAACATATTGCTGGTTTTTGCTGTGGCATTCCTTGCCAGCAGCTGCGCCATTACCCGCATCAAGGATATCGCCCTGGTGTCCACCGGCGTAAAGTATGTCGTCCCCACTTCCACCCGTTCCATGGATGCCATGCTGCTGCTGGAAGTGGACAATCCTTCCCTCAGCTTCAATGTGTCGGACGTTACGGGTACCCTCCGTCACGGAGACCGGCAGCTGGCCCACTTCGTTTCCGGCCAGACGGGCATCCAGGGAAAGTCCCACCAGGTTTATGAACTGCCCTGCACCATTACCCTGGCCGACGGAGTCTCGCTGCTGGACGTGCTGGTATACGCGTCCCGGCGCAATGCCCTGCAAGGGCTCAAAATGGATATAAACCTCAGGGCCACCCTCAAGAACGGCCTGCACAAGGTGCTGGAATACCCGGATATAGACCTTTCCCAATTCTCCAGATAACATGAAAAGAATTCTCCTTATACTCAGTTTCCTGATGCTGGCCGCGGCCTCCCTGCGTGCGCAGGACACCACCGCCGTGCAGCTGGTGGACTCCACCTATGTGGGCCGGGACATCATGTCCGTCATCGGCCCGGGTGCCAAAGTGAACCAATCCAATCCCGTAAGGCAGGCCCTCCAGAAGTATGTGGCCTCCAATGCGGAAAAGACCATCACGGGATACCGCATCCGTGTGTTTTACAACAACGAGCCTTCGGCCCGTTCCCGTTCGGAAAGTATTGAAGCAACGCTCAAGAACCAGTATCCCGGCATCGGCGTATACCGCAGTTTCGAAAGCCCCAATTACAAGGTGACCGTGGGAGACTTCCGTTCCAAGGACGAGGCCCTGGGCATCTACAATGCCCTCAAGGGTACCTATCCCACCGCCTACATCATAAAGGAGACCATCAACTATCCCAGATAAACCATGGCCACCATCAAACAGGGACTTGAACAGAAGCTGCAGCAGAAGCTTTCACCGCTCCAGATCCAGACCATCAAGCTGATCGAGATGCCGGTGCAGGCCCTGGAACAGCATGTGCGGGAGGTACTCAACGACAACCCTGTCATTGATGACACGCCCCAGGGCGGCGGAGACGACGACCAGCCCCGCGACGTTTCCATCTCGGAGGTGGAAGAGCACGAGCAGAGCGGCGGTTCCCTGGAAGAGAACTATGGTTCCCACGACGATGACATTCCCTCCTACAACCTCCACGTGAACAACTGGGGGAAGGACGAGCGTCCGGAATACAACACCTTCTCCGTGAAGCAGAGCTTTACCCAGAGCCTGCTGGAACAACTTGGTTACCGGAACCTTACGGAACATCAGCGGACGGTGGCCACCTTCATCATCGGCTCGCTGGACGACGACGGCTATCTGCGGCGGGATATCGAATCGCTGGTGGACGACCTGGCCTTCCGCGCGGGCGTGGAATCATCGGCCGATGAGGTGGAACGGCTCCTGAAGATTATCCAGGAATTCGAACCCTCCGGCGTGGGCGCCCGGGACCTGCAGGAATGCCTGCTGCTCCAGCTGGAAGACAAAAAGCGCACGCCCTCCGTGGAAAACGCCATCCGGGTGGTGCAGGAGCAGTTCGATTCGTTCAAGAACCGGCATTTCCAGAAGATTATGACCAAGCTGCACCTCTCGGAAGAGGAGATGAAGGGTGTGCTGGACGAAATCCGCCGGCTCAATCCCTCCCCCGGCGGCCAGATAGACGATTCCTACAACGACCAGGCCCAGCAGGTGGTGCCGGACTTCCGCCTGGACTATGAGAACGGACAGCTCATCCTGTCCATGCCGCGCTTCAGCATCCCGGAGCTCCGCATCAACCGGAAGTACTCGGAAATCATGGAGACCGGACGCGTCTCCCAGTCCAAGGCCGACAGGGAAGCCGCCAGCTTCGTAAAGCAGAAGATAGATTCGGCCAAGTGGTTCATCGAGGCCCTCCGTCAGCGGCAGAATACGCTTTCCAGCACCATGCAGGCCATTATCGACTACCAGCACGACTATTTTGTGGACGGGGACGAAAGCTCGCTTAGGCCCATGGTCCTGAAGGACATCGCGGAAAGGACGGGCTTCGATATTAGCACCATTTCCCGGGTGGTCAACAGCAAGTGGATAGAAACCCATTTCGGCATTTTCCCGCTCAAATATTTCTTCTCCGAAGGCCTGGAAAACAAGGAAGGAGAGGAAGTGAGTACCCGCGAGATCAAGAAGGCCCTCCGCGAGATGGTGGACGGCGAAGACAAGCACAATCCCCTCACGGACGACGAGCTGGTGGACGGCCTGGCAGCCAAGGGCTACAAGGTGGCCCGCCGCACCATTGCCAAGTACAGGGCCCTGCTGGACATCCCCAAAGCCCGGCTACGCCGAGAGTTATAACGCAGCCCCCAAGCCATGCAGGTGCACCTTCCGGTGCGCCTTTTTTTGTGTGTTAAAAACTTTGTGGAAAATTTTGGAAAAAAATGTAATAAAATGGAAAACTTTCCCTATCTTTGCAAACAAGCGTGCAAGTAGTATTCAAGTAACACAAAGACAATGGTCAGATTCTTCGGCAAAGCCACCGGTAAGGTAGATGACAAGGGACGCGTAGTGCTCCCGGCCATCTTCCGTGACGCCATGGTGCGCGGCGGCAGCGAGGAGATGACCTTGATCATCAAAAAGAATGTCCAGCAGCGTTGCCTGGACGTGTTTGCCTACGAGGAGTGGGTGAACCGCAGCGACAAAGTGCTGGAAGGGATTGACCCCGAACTGAATACGGAAGACGCCGATTTTTGGACCAAGTACAACGACGGCGTTTTCACCCTGGTCCCGGACGGAAAGCTGGGCCGCTTGAACATCCCGTCAGAGCTGCTTGAAAGTGCAGGTATTACCAAAGAGGTAGTATTTGGCGGTGTGGGTTACAAGCTCCAGATCTGGGACCCGGAGGCCATGAAGGAAGAACTTCTCTCCGACAAACAGTTCAAAGAAACCGCCTCGAGACTATCCGCCAAAAAATAGGGAGGGTCTCGAAATGTCTGAATATCATATCCCTGTGATGTTAGCGGAAAGTATTTCCGCCCTTGTCACGAATCCCGACGGAACATACGCCGATGCCACTTTCGGAGGCGGTGGTCACACCGCCGAACTACTTTCACGCTTAAATGACGGCGGGAAGGTCATCGCCTTCGATCGTGACTTCGAAGCCATAGCCAATGCCCCGGAAGATCCCAGGCTCACCCTGGTGCACAACAACTTCCGCTTCATTGAAAACTACGCGGAGCAGTTGAAACGAGAGACAGGGTCTGTATCCCTGCCCTCCGCAAATAAAAAGGCCGATGCGCCGTCAGATGTCACAGGCCCTGCCGTATTCGACGGTATCCTGGCCGATCTGGGCGTCTCCAGCCACCAGTTCGACACCGCGGAGCGGGGCTTCAGCTTCCGCTTTGAAGATGCGCCGCTGGACATGCGGATGAACCAGGAAGCGAAGCTGACGGCCGAACAAGTGGTGAATACCTACAGCGAACAGGAGCTGGAGCACATCCTCCGGCTGTATGGAGAGGTGGACGGAGCCCGGAACGCCGCCCGGCTCATCATCCAGGCCAGGCCCCTGGCCACTACCGGCGACCTGGACCGGGCCCTGGAGCGCATCCTTCCCAAGGGAGCGGAGCACAAGGTGCTGGCCAAGGTGTACCAGGCGCTGCGGATAGAAGTGAACCAGGAGATGCGTTCCCTGGAGAAGTTCCTGGACGGGGCCGCACGTTCGCTGAAGGAAGGCGGCCGGCTGGTGGTGATCACCTACCACAGCCTGGAAGACCGCATGGTGAAGAACTTTATCAAGACGGGGAACGTGGACGGCATCCAGGAAAAGGACCTGTATGGCCGATGCAACTCGCCGCTGGAAGCGGTGAACCGCAAGCCCATCGTCCCGTCGGAAGAAGAGATTTCCGGTAACACCCGCGCCCGCAGCGCGAAGCTCCGGATAGCGGAAAGGAGGGCCGCCCTATGACCGCCCACACCATCTGGACCGCCATCAAGAACTCACTGAAGGCCATCCGCAACGGGGAATTCCTGCTGCGGGTCCGGGCCGACAAACTATATATGCACATCCTGTATCTGTTCCTGCTGATGTGGCTTACCATCATGCTGAGCCTGCAGGTGGACAAGACCCTCACCAAGGCCGGCGCCAACAAGGCCGCCATCGAGGAACTCAAGATACACCACGCCGAACGGGAGGCCGCCCTGGTGAAGCTGCGGAGTGCATCCGGCATGGAAGAGAGACTGGAAAGAATGGGTTCGAAGGTTAGCTCCCCGGAGCAGCCGGCCACCCTTATCAAGAAACGATGAAGAAGGAGAACGAAATACAGGACACCATAGAAAACCGCGACAGGATCCACGTGGTCATGTTCTTCGTATCCATCGTGGTACTGGTGCTGTCGGTCTTCATCCTGGCCCGGATTATCCATATCCAGGCCAGCTACAACGTGGATCCCAAGGTGGTGAACCTGTTCCGTCCCCTGTCCCAGCGCCATGTGGATGAGCCCGTGCGCGGCCGTATCCTCTCCACCGACGGACGTCCCTTCGCCATATCGGCCCCCCTGTACGATATCTATATGGACTGCACCATCCGCAAGCGGGAGTTCGAGGAGAAAGGAGATGCCGAAGCGGAGCAGACCTGGCGGGAAAAGGCGCGGGAGCTTTGCAGCGCCCTCAGCCGCGAGTTCGGCGACAAATCGGCCGATCAGTATTACAGCGCCATTATCCAGGGCCGCGAGAAAGGGTCCAAGTACCTGTCCATCAAGAAGAATATCGACCTTAACACCCTCCGCCGGGTGCAGGGATTCCCCCTGTTCCAGGAGGGCGGCTACAGGGGCGGCATCATCGTGGAATCCCACGAAGAGCGCATCTATCCCTACGACTCGCTGGCGCGACGGGTTATCGGCTACGTGAAAGATACCCTCCGTAAGGGCCTTGAGGCCAATTTCGACTATGAACTGCATGGCAAGGCCGGCTACGAGTGGCGCAGGGTGACGGACGACAATTCCTGGATCCGGGACCTGGATTCCACCGTGGTGCTCGCCCAGGACGGCAACGACATCCGCACCACCCTCAACGTAGACTTCCAGGATATTGCCGACAGGGCCCTCCGCAAGCAGATTAACGAGAACGACGGCATCCGCGCCGGCATCGTGATCATCATGGAAGCCCAGACGGGTGCCGTGCGGGCCATGGTGAACCTCTCCCGCGGTGCCACGCCGCAGACCACCCTCTGGGAGCGGGAGAACCTCTGCCTCACGGAAGTGGGCGAACAAGGCTCCGTAATGAAGACCGTCACCCTGCTCTCAGTGGTGGAAGACGGATATGTAAAGAATCTGGAACAGACCCTGCCCACCAACAACGGCTTCGTGCCCGGCGGCTACAAGCAGGACGTGCACATCCTGGACTACCAGCGGGAGACGGGCCGGAGGGATATCACCGTCATGCACGGCTTCGAGATTTCCTCCAATTACGTATTCACCTGGCTGGCAGAGAATTACTACGGCAGCCGGCCGCAGGAACTCTTCGACCACATCTATTCCTACCGTCTGGGCGAGGCTTTCGACTTTGACATCAGCGGCCTGGGCACCCCGGTGGTGAATCGGCCCGGAACGGCCGGCTGGAGCAAGACCACCCTGGGCACCACGGCCTATGGCTACGGTATCAGTGTTACTCCGCTGCATGTGGCCACTTTCTACAACGGCATAGCCAACAAGGGCCGCATGATGAAGCCCTACCTGGTGGAAAGCGTGGAGAAGGACGGACGCGTAATCAAGCGTTACGAACCTTCCGTGCTCAACAACATCTGCTCCCGCAATACGGCCGATACCGTAACACGTGCGCTGCGCTCCGTGGTTATGGACGGTACCGCCACCCGCCTGAAGGGCGCCAAGCTCTCAGTGGCCGGCAAGACCGGTACGGCGCAGGTGGTCCTCACTCCGCAGGAGCGCGCCGGCAGCACGGACCCGTATCACGACCCTTGGGGCCGCAAGAAGAACCAGGGCACCTTCGTGGGCTTCTTCCCGGCCGATAACCCCAAATACACCATCCTGTGCACCGTGTATTCCTACCTCTCCGGACAAAGCTTCTACGGCGGCACCCTGCCGGCCCTGGCGGTCCGCGAGATTGTGGACAAGATCTACGCCCTGGACCCGGAATGGGAGAAGGAACTGCATCGCACGGGAAGCGTGCCAGTAATGAAAAAAGAGGAGAAAGAGCCATGAACTATAAAGACTTCACCCTCATCACCGCCGACTCCAGGAAAGTGACTCCCGGAGCACTGTTCGTAGCCGTAAGGGGCTACGCCAGCGACGGCCACAACTACATAGCCGACGCCATCGCCAAAGGTGCCACGGGAATTATCTGTGAAGAAATACCCGAAGGGGTACAGGTGTTTTCGTCCACTAAAAAGAAGGCCGATGTTCCCGAAGGGGCACAGGTGTTTTCGTACACTAAAACGAAGGCCGATGTTCCCGAAGGGGCACAGGTGTTTTCGTACACTGAAAAGAAGGCCGATGTTCCCGAAAACACCTGTGCCCTTTCGGGAGAGTCTGCCAGGAATGTGCAGTTTGAGGTTGTGGAGAACAGCCGGAAGGCGCTGGCGCTGGCGGCGGACGAGTTCTACGGGCATCCTTCCCGCAAGCTTACGCTGGTGGGGATTACCGGAACCAACGGGAAAACTACCACCGTTACGCTGCTGTACAATTTGTTCCGGAGCATGGGGTATGCCTGCGGACTGCTTTCCACCATTGCCAATTACGTGAACGGCAGGCGGCTGGAGACGGAGAACACCACGGCCGATCCTGTTACCATCAACAGCCTCCTGGCCCAGATGGTGGACGCCGGCTGCGAGTATTGCTTCATGGAGGTGAGTTCCATCGGCGTGGAGCAGGACCGCGTTACGGGCCTGAACTTCCGCATGGGCATCTTCTCCAACCTTACGCACGACCATCTGGACTACCACAAGACCTTTGCAGAATACCTCCGCTGCAAGAAACTCTTCTTTGATAACCTGCCCAAGGAGGCCATCGCCCTCATCAATGCCGACGACCGCAACGGAGCCGTGATGGTGCAGAATACCAGGGCGCAGGTGGTCACCTATTCCGTGAAGGGACTGGCCGACCATACCGCCCGTATCCTGGAGCAGAGTTTCGAGGGGATGCAGCTTAAGATAGACGGCATAGAGACCTGGGTGCGGCTCATCGGCGAGCACAACGCTTATAATCTCCTGGCCATCTACTCCACGGCCGTGTGCCTGGGAATGGATGCCAACGAGACGCTGGTGGCCCTGTCCCGGCTGGAATCGGCCCCGGGACGGCTGGAGAACCTGCAGGGCCCCAAGAATCTAAGCGTAGTTATCGACTACGCCCACACGCCGGATGCGCTGGAGAACGTGCTGGGCACGCTTCGGGCCATTGCGCCGGAACGGCAGCTCATCTGCCTGTTCGGCTGCGGCGGAGACCGGGACAAGACCAAGCGCCCGGAAATGGCCCAGGTGGCCGAACGCCTGGCCGACCGGCTGGTAATCACCTCCGACAATCCCCGTACCGAGGAGCCGGAAGCCATCATAGACGATATCCGGAAGGGTCTGAGCCCCTCCGCCGCCGGGAAGACGCTGGTGATCACGGACCGCCGGGAAGCCATCCGCACGGCCATCCTCACGGCTGCGGAAGGCGCAACCATCCTGGTGGCCGGGAAGGGACACGAGACTTACCAGATCGTGGGCCACCAGAAGCATCCCTTCGACGAAAAACAAATTGTGAACGAAACCTTCAACCTGCTTAAGAAATGATCTACCATCTGTTCCAATATCTGGAGAGCCTCGGGATTGATTTCCCCGGTATCGGCCTGATGCATTATCTGAGCTTCCGGGCCATCCTGGCAGCCGTGACCGCGGTCCTTACCGCCCTCATGGCGGGCAAGCGTATCATCCGCTGGCTGCAGGGCAGGCAGATTGGAGAAACCGTGCGGGACCTGGGCCTGGCCGACCAGATCCAGAAGAAAGGAACCCCCACCATGGGCGGCATCATCATCATCCTGTCCATCATGACGGGCGTGCTGCTGTTCTGCGACCTCACCAATATCTATGTGCTCCTCCTGATCGTGAGCACGCTCTGGTGCGGCGCCCTGGGCTTCACGGACGACTATATCAAGGTCTTCAAGCATCGCAAGGAAGGCATGAGCGAGAAGGCCAAGCTGGTGGGGCAGGTGGCGCTGGGCTTTGTCATCGGCCTCACCGTATGGATGAGCCCGGACATTGTGGTGCGGGAAAAAGTAGAGGTTAAAGAGAGTATCGAGCGCACGCTGGAGACCGAGACCACCGTTACCAGCGGCCGATATGTGCAGGAAGACGTGGTGAAGAGTACCAAGACCACCATCCCCTTCGTGAAGAACCATGAGTTCGACTACCGCTGGCTGTCGCCGGTGAAGGGCGCTTGGGGCTGGTATGCCAAGTGGGCCATTTACGTGCTCATGATCGTGCTGGTGATTACCGCCTGCTCCAACGGCACCAACCTTACCGACGGCCTGGACGGCCTGGCGGCGGGGACATCGGCCATAGTGGGCGTCGTATTGGGTGTCCTGGCCTGGCTGGGAGGCAACCTCATCGATTCCAATTACCTGAATATCATGTATATACCGGGCTCCGGCGAGATTGCCATCTTCATGAGTGCCTTTGTGGGGGCCCTCATCGGCTTCCTTTGGTATAACTCCTTCCCGGCCCAGGTGTTCATGGGGGATACGGGCAGCCTCACCATCGGCGGAGTCATCGGCGTAAGTGCCGTGCTCATGCGCAAGGAGTTGCTGCTGCCCCTGCTGTGCGGCATCTTCTTCGTGGAGAGCCTGTCGGTGCTGCTGCAGCGCTTCTATTTCAAGAGAACCCGCAAGAAGACCGGCGTGGGACACCGCATCTGGAGCATGACCCCGCTCCACCACCACTATCAGGACAAGAAGGCTCCGGAAGGTCCGGTGATCTTCCCCAAGCCCGTCCCCGCCCAGCATGAAGCAAAGATCACGGTCCGCTTCTGGATCGTGGGAATTATATTGGCTGTCAGTACGTTAGCATTGTTAAAGATTAGATAATAAAGAGGTTAGTATAAATATATGGCAAGAGTAGTAGTATTAGGAGGAGCCGAGAGCGGTGTAGGAGCCGCGGTCCTGGCAAAAGTGAAAGGGTTCGATGTGTTCCTCAGTGACAAGGGACAGATCAAGGAGAGCTATGCCCAGACGCTCCGGAAGTGGGAAATCCCCTTCGAGGAGGGTCAGCACACGGAAGAGTTGATCCTGAATGCCGATGAGGTGGTGAAGAGTCCCGGTATCCCGGGCACCGTTCCCATGGTGCGCAAAATCCGCGAGAAAGGCATCCGCGTGGTGAGCGAGATAGAATTCGCCAGCCGATACGATTCGGCCAAGAAGATCTGCATCACCGGATCCAACGGAAAGACCACCACCACCAGCCTCATCTATTACCTGCTGCAGAACGCCGGGCTCAACGTGGGCCTGGGCGGGAACATCGGCCAAAGCTACGCCTATCAGGTGGCCACCGAGCATTTTGACTATTATGTCTTGGAAATCAGCAGTTTCCAACTGGACGACATCTACGACTTCCGTCCGGACATCGCCATCATCACCAACATTACCCCGGACCACCTGGACCGTTACGACCACAAGATGGAGAACTACGTGGCCGCCAAGTTCAACATTACCCGGAACCTGCGCCCGGACGACTGCTTTATCTTTGACTCCGACGACGACATCACCGTGGGGCACCTTTCCAACATTGTGCTCCGCTGCAAGATGCTCCCCTTCTCCCAGGAGAAGGAAGTGGAGCAGGGCGCCTTTGTCCGCGACAATAAGATTGTGCTCCGGTACGAGAAGGAGGAGACGGACCTCTTCCTGGAAGAGCTGGCCCTGGGCGGCAAGCACAACATCTACAACTCCATGGCAGCGGCCCTGGCGGCCAAGGTAACGGGCATTGACAATGCTGTAATCCGCAATTCCCTGGCCACCTTCCAGCCCATCGAACACCGCCTGGAGCCTGTCCTCAGCATCAAGGACGTGCTTTATATCAATGACTCCAAGGCCACCAACGTGGACAGCGCCTGGTATGCCCTGGAGTGCCAGAAACGCCCGGTGGTGTGGATAGTGGGCGGTACGGACAAGGGCAACGACTACAGCGTCCTCAACGACTTGGTACGGGAAAAGGTGAAAGCCATCGTGTGCCTGGGTGTGGACAACAGCAAGATCCACGCGGCCTTCGGTTCCATGGTGGAGAAGATGGAGGATGCCCTGAGTGCCGAAGAGGCCGTCCAGAAGGCCTCCAGACTGGCTGCCGAAGGAGACGTGGTGCTCCTGAGCCCCTGCTGCGCCAGCTTTGACCTGTTCAAGAATTATGAAGACCGCGGCGAGCAGTTCAAGGCCGCCGTCCGGAACCTGTAAACGCCTATGGAAGAAGAGAAGGCCAAAACCAGCACCCTGGGTTCCCTCTGGAACCTGTTGGACCGCTTCAGCGGGGACAAGGTGATCTTCCTGATCGCCCTGTTCCTCATGCTCATCTCCGTGATCTCCGTGTTCAGTTCCACGCCGCTCCTGGCGCGGGAACTGGGCAGCGACCGCATGAGCATCATGGTAGACCAGCTGAAGGCGGTGGCGGTGGGCTTCGGTATCATCTTCCTCTTCTACTATTTGGGCAAGCCGGAATGGTACCGCAAAATGTCCATGCTGGGCTTTGCCGTCAGCTTTGCCATCCTGGTCATCCTGGTTTTCAACCTGAACCTGGGCCTGGTGAGGGCCGCTTCCATCAACGGGGCGCGGCGCATCCTCTCCGTCGCCGGCAAGCAGATCCACGTTTACGAGTTCGTGAAGCTGTTCATGATCATGTACCTGGGCTGGGCGCTGGATGCCTACAAGAACCACAACTTCCGCTGGGCCAACCTGCTCTCCGAAAAAATCCCGCGCCTGGCCTTCCTGGGCCGCGATTTCTGGCAGAAGTTCCTGTATATCTACTGTCCCCTGCTGCTGGTGACGCTCATGGTGAGCACGGGGTCCAACTCATCGGCCCTGTTCATCGGCGGTATCATGATCCTGATGGTGCTGGTGGGCGGCCTGGACTTCAAGGATGTGGCCATAGTGTTTGCCGTACTGGCCGTTGCCTTCGGCTGCATGTTCGGGGCCTACAAGCTGGGCATCCTCAAAGATACGCGTCTGGGCACCCTGGTGTCCCGTATCACCAACGACGACGACGCCACCATGGAGGTGCTCCTCACCTCTCCGCGCGGTTCCAGACAGTGGAACGACGCCAGGGACGAACTCAAGCAGCCCGTGGGAGCCCTCCTGGCTATCAAGGAAGGGGGTCCGCTGGGCAAGGGTATCGGCAACAGCACGCAGAAATATGCCGTTCCCGTGATATTCGGGGACTATATGTTCAGCTTCATAATAGAGGAAACCGGCATCTGGGGGGCCGCCCTCATCATCCTCCTCTATTTCAGTCTCCTGGCCCGGGGAACCCTGGTGGCCAAGGAGTGCGACAAATACTACGACAAGATGATAGTGACGGGACTCATCCTCCTGGTGACGGGACAGGCCTTCATGCACATGGCGGTGAACGTACACCTGCCGCTGGTGCCCCAGACCGGCCAGACCCTGCCGCTGGTGAGCCACGGAACCAATGCGCTGCTGGTATTCAGCATCGTGTTTGGCATCCTGCTTTCCATCTCCAAGGACGCCCGGGAGAACATGGCCCGGCGGGAGGCCGAGGCGGCTCCCATCATCGAACACGAAGATAATTGGACCCAAGATACTACTGCGTAATGGATTATAAACCTATCAGAGCCATCATCAGCGGAGGCGGAACGGGAGGCCACATCTTCCCGGCCGTATCCATCGGCCACAAACTCATGGAGCTGAATCCGGAGACGGAGATCCTGTTCGTGGGGGCCGAAGGTAAAATGGAAATGGAGAAAGTTCCCTCCGAAGGCTTCCGCATCGTGGGCCTTCCCATCGTGGGCATGCAGCGCAAGCTCACGTTCAAGAACATCGTGAACGACATCCAGGTTCCCTTCAAGGTGCTGGGAAGCGTCCGGCGGGCCAGGAAAATCATCAAGGAGTTCAAGCCCGATGTGGTGGTGGGCGTAGGCGGTTATGCCAGCGCTCCCCTGCTGTGGGCCGCTACGGGCATGAAGATTCCCGCCGTAATCCAGGAGCAGAACGGTTTTGCCGGCCTCACCAACAAGCTCCTTGCCAAGCGGGTGCAGAGCATCTGCGTGGCCTACGAGGGCATGGAACGCTTCTTTCCCAAGGAGAAGATAGTGATGAGCGGCAATCCCATCCGGAAGGCCGTCTCCACCCCGCCTACGGCACAGATGAAAGCCGAAGCCATGGAGTTCTACGGCCTGGACGCTGCCAAGAAGCACCTCTTTGTGGTGGGCGGCAGCCTGGGCAGCGGTACATTGAACCGCGCCATGCAGCACTGGATCCAGGACGGATGCCCCCGCGGGGAGAACCTGGAAGTGATCTGGCAGTGCGGAAAATACTATAAGAAAGAGATAGATGCGTTTATGGAGGCCCATCCGGATGTGAAGGGCATCCGCCATTACGACTTCATCGGCCGGATGGACCTGGCATACGCCGCGGCCGATGTGGTCATCTCCCGGAGCGGCGCCAGCACCGTGAGTGAGCTGTGCGCCATGGGGAAGGCTACCGTGTTCGTTCCCTCGCCCAACGTGGCCGAAGACCACCAGACCCACAATGCCATGGCCCTGGTGCGCAAAGAAGCCGCCATGCTGGTGAAAGACGCCGATGCGGTGGACGACTTGCTGCCCACCGCCATAGACTTGGCCAACACCCCCCAGCGCATCGCCACCCTGGAAAAGAATGCCGAAGCCATGGCTTTAAGGGATGCGGCACAAGTAATTGCAGACGAAGTCTATAAACTGGTATGAAAAACGTATATTTCATAGGCATTGGCGGGATTGGCATGAGTGCCCTTGCCAGATATTATAAGTTCAAGGGCTATGAGGTGGCCGGCTATGACCGGACACCCAGCGACCTTACCGCCCAGCTGGAGCAGGAGGGTATCTCCGTGCACTACGAGGATCGGCCGGACCTCATTCCCGAGGACAAGGACGAGACGCTGGTGGTCTATACCCCGGCCATCCCCCACGACCTGGGCGAACTCCGGAAAGTGATGGATGGCGGCTATGCCGTACTCAAGCGCTCCCGGACGCTGGGTGAGATTACCAAGGGACAGCGCTGCCTGGCAGTGGCCGGCACCCACGGGAAAACCACCACCTCCACCCTCACCGCCCACATTTTCACCCAGTGCGGTGAAGGCTGCAGCGCCTTCCTGGGCGGCATTTCCCGCAACTACGGCACCAATTTCCTGGTGAGCCGCAACGAAACCGTTGTGGTGGAGGCCGATGAATTCGACCGCTCCTTCCTCCAACTGTTCCCGGAAATTGCCGTCATTACCGCCGTGGATCCGGACCACCTGGACATCTACGGCGACTACGCCCACGTGGTGGAAGCCTTCAAGGCCTTCGCCAGCCAGGTGAGCGGTACTGTGATTGCCAAGAAAGGCACGCCCATCGGCCCCAGTGATACAAAGGCCCAAGTTCTAACCTACCATTATACCAACCCGGAGGCCGATTTTTACGCCGAGAATCCCCGTCCGGACGCTATGGGCTGCTTTCACTATAATCTCCACTTCCCCGGCGGCGTGCTGGAAGACGTCCGCGTGGGCGCTCCCGGCTGGGTGAATGCGGAGAACAGCGTGGCTGCGGCGGCCATCGCCCTCACCTATGGGCTGGACCCGGCTGCCGTGAAGGCGGCTATAGGCACCTTCGAGGGCGTGAAACGCCGCCTGGAAGTGCATGTGAATGCGCCTGGGCTGGCCTATGTGGACGACTACGCCCACCACCCGGCCGAGCTCTCCAGCGCCATTTCCTCGCTGCGGGACATCTTCCCCGGAAGGAAACTCACCGCCATCTTCCAGCCGCACCTGTACACCCGTACGCGGGACTTTGCGCCGGAGTTCGCCCAGGCCCTTTCGGCCGTGGACAAGCTCATCCTCCTGGACATCTATCCCGCCCGCGAGGAACCTATCCCCGGCGTCACTTCCGAGATGATCTTCAAGGACGTGACCGCCCCGGAAAAAGTGCTCCTGAAGAAGGAAGAGCTCATGGATTACCTTGCCGACGAACCCCTGGACGTGCTGGTTACCTTCGGGGCCGGCAACATTGACCGATTTATTGAACCCATCACTGAATTGTTGAAAAGCCGCTAACATTTAATGTTGATGTAATGAAACCTATAGTCCGCCGGGGCCTGGAAGTCCTCACCGTTCTCGCCTGCGCCGCCATCTGGGTATTCACCACCCGGATGGGACAGCGGGAAAGGCGTACCCGCACCTGCCAGAGCGGCATTCAGGTAACGGTGCTGGACAGCGCTGTGAGGCACTTTGTGGCCAAGGAGGACCTGGAAAAGTGGCTGGACCTGGATTATCACGCCTACGTGGGCCTGCCGCTGGACAGCGTGAACCTGGACCGGATAGAGCAACTGGTCATGAGCCGGAGCTCCGTGCGGAGCTGCGAGGCCTGGCTCACGGACGACGGCACCCTGCACCTGGATATCTCCCAGCGGGAACCGGTAGTGCGCTTTGACGACGGCCACAACGGCTATTATGCCGATGCCACCGGCTTCATCTTCCCGCTCCAGGCCCGCGGCTCCGCAGAGGTTCCCGTGGTGGACGGCAAGCTGCCGCTCAAGGTGGAGCGGGGCTTCAAAGGGATGCCGGAGGACCCGGCCCAGCTGGAGTGGCTCCGGCAGGTAATCGGCCTGGTGGATTTTATAAAAGACTCCGTGTGGGAGAACAACATAAAGCAGATTACCGTAGATGCCAAAGGAGATTTGGTCCTTACGCCCTGGGAAGGCCGGGAACGATTCATCTTCGGGGAACCTGTCCGCATAAAGGAAAAGCTTCTCCTTATGCGCAGCTATTATGAAGCCGTTGCGCCTTCGCAGGATCCCGGATACTACTCAACGGTAGACCTCCGTTTCCGGAACCAATTGGTTTGCAGAAAATAAAACTAACTATATATGGAAGACAAATACATAGCGTCAATCGACCTGGGAACCTCCAAATTCGGGCTCTGCGTGGCCCGGGTGAACGGAGAGGATGTCCAGATTGTTTACTACCGGGAAACGCCCTCGGAGGGCATTCGCGCCAGCCTTATCTCCAACCCCATGAAGGCAGCGCAAAGGCTCAAGGAAGCCATCAAACAGGCAGAGGATGAACTCATGATCCGCATCCTGCAGGTGGTGGTGGGCATGCCGCGCAGCGAGGTGGAGCAGGTAACGGCCAGCGCCCGCATCGAGCGCACCAACTCCGACGATTACATCACCGACGAGGAAGTCCAGAGCCTTAAATCCATCGCCCTGGAAACCTATCCCCTGCCCAATCCGGAAAAGCAGATCATGTACGGAGCCGTGGCCCAGTCCTTCTCCATCGACGACGAGATCCAGCTGGTGGAAAGCGAAGTGGTGGGCACCCTGAGCAACGCCCTGGAAGGCAATTTCAAGGTGTTCATCGGCAGCCGTCGCGCCACCACCGCCCTGGACAAGATCTTCAACAGCCTGGACATCGCCGTGGCCAAGAAATACTTCCTGCCGGATGTGGTGGCAAGGACCGTGCTCACCGGTGAGGAAATGAACAGCGGCGTGGCCCTGGTGGACTTCGGCGCGGGTGTCACTTCCCTCTCCGTCTATCACGGCGGCATCATGCGCTATTACGCGGCCATTCCCTTCGGCGGCAAAGCCATCACGGGCGATATCCGCACGGAATGCTCCATCTCCGAGGACCTGGCCGAAAAGATCAAGAAGCGCTTTGGCGCCTGCCTGCCCGGCAAACTGGCCACCCTGAGCGAGAAAGTGCTGCAGATCCGCCTTACCGAACCCTTCAAGGAGGTGCCGGTTCGCTATATTTCGGAAATTATCGACTGCCGATGCCGGGAGATTGTGGAAGCCATCCTGTACTACCTGCAGGAAAGCGGTCTCCAGAACGCCATCCGGGGCGGCGTGGTGGTCACCGGCGGCAGCGCCGAACTCACCAACTTCATCACCCTGTTCAAGGAGATGTCGGGTTACGATGTACGCAAGGGCTATCCCCGCTACATGTTCTCCGCCTCCGTGGGCAGCGGAGTCTACAGCACCAGCGCCACATCGGCCATCGGCATGGTGCTGGCCGCCAAGGACGACCATCTGCCGGACTGCGTGAACGTGCCGGAGAAGGTGGAAACACCCGAGGAAGAGATGATGGAAGTGGAAGTGACGGACGAGACGCCCGTGGCGGAAGCCCTTTTCACCCCCGAAGAGATGGGCGAAATCCCCATGGAAGAGCAAAAGAAGAAAGAGAAGGAAAAGAAGACCAAGAAGGTGAAGGTGCCCAAGCCCAAGAAGGAAAGCACCGGATTCCTGAACATCGTGTGGAAGACCGTCAAGGGCGCAGCTCTGGATATGTACGACAAAGCAAACGAGGAATAAGCCATGAAATTCGACCTGAACAACAACATTACGCCTTCCGACTGGACGGAAGAGAAATCCATCATCAAAGTGATCGGCGTGGGCGGCGGCGGCTGTAACGCCGTGAACTACATGTACAAGCAGAATATCCAGGGCTGCAGCTTCATCGTTTGCAATACGGACGCCCAGGCCCTGCAGACCAGCGAGGTGCCCACCAAGATCCAGATGGGCCAGAACGGACTGGGCGCGGGGACAGACCCTACCGCCGGCCGCAACGCCGCCCTGGAAAGCCAGGACGAGATTGCCCGGAAGGTCCTGGACAGCGGCACGCAGATGCTCTTTATCACCGCCGGAATGGGCGGAGGTACCGGCACCGGCGCATCTCCCGTGATTGCCAAGATGGCTAAGGACCGCGGCATCCTTACCGTGGCCGTCGTGACCATCCCCTTTAAGAATGAGGGCAACGAGAGCCAGTCCAAGGCCGTAGACGGCATCCACGAGCTGGAAAAGAACGTGGACTCGCTCCTGATCATCAACAACGAGAAACTGTACCAGTTCTTTGGCGATACCCTCATCCAGGAAGCCTTCCCCAAGGCCGATGAGGTGCTGGCAACCGCCGTCCGGGGCATTATCGAGGTAATCAGCTGCCCCGGCTACATCAACGTGGACTTCCAGGATGTGTGCAAGATGATGCGCAACTCCGGCATGGCCCTCATGGGCAGCGGCGAAGGTACCGGCAACGACCGCCTGCAGGAAGCCGTCAAGGGCGCTTTCGAGAGTCCGCTCCTGAACGACTTCGACCTCAAGACCGCCAAGAATGTGCTCATCAACATTACTACGGGCAACAACGAGCGCGGTGCCAAGATGAGCGACTTGGAGAAGATAGACGACATGATTTCCGAATACACCGGCAGCGCCAACCACTTCAAGAAAGGCATCATCTGGGACGACGATCCGGAATTCGGCGACAAAGTGCGCATCACCGCCATCGTAACGGGCTTTGAGATGGATCTGGGCGGCCTGGGCCTGAACAAGGACCTGGGCAACCTGGTAATCATTGACGAAGGCTTCCAGTGGGATCTTTCCGACCACGGTTCGGAAGTGTCCCTCCCCACCATGGCCGAACCCATCAAGATTGGCTACAACAATTCCGACAACGCCCGTCACTACAACTTCGCCCAGGACCGCAAACCGGTTCTGTGCATAGATCCCGGCCAGAACCTGGGAGACCTGGAGAACATTCCCGCCCTTAGAAGAGCCCACACAGAAAAAAAATAACTGCTTATGAAAATAGGTATTTGCAACGACCACGCTGGCGTGGAGTATAAGTTCAAGCTCATTGGAATGCTGCAGAAACGCGGCATCGAAGTGGTGAATTACGGCACCGACACCCCCGTAAGCGTAGATTATCCGGATTATGCCCATCGGCTGGCCAACGCCGTGGAAAGCGGCGAAGTGGACCTGGGTATTGCCCTCTGCGGCACGGGTAACGGTATGGCCATTACCCTGAACAAGCACCAGGGCATCCGCGCCGGCCTGGCCTGGTGCTCCGAGGTGGGCCGTCTGGTGGCCGCCCACAACAACGCCAACGTGCTGGTGCTCCCGGCCCGTTTCGTGAGCTACCGCGTAGCCTCCTCCATCGTGCGCATGTGGCTGGACACGGACTTTGAAGGCGGCCGTCACCAGCGCCGCATCGACAAGATGCCCTGCCGATGATAGGGGAACTCTCCCACGATATCGCCGATTACCCGGAAGGCATCGTCCTTCCGGTAAATAAACCTTACCGCTGGACTTCGGCCGATGTAATACGGAAGCTGAAGTTCGCGGCTTTCCGGCACTTCCGGAAAAAGAACCTGAAGGTGGGTCACGCCGGCACCCTGGATCCCCTGGCGACGGGCGTGCTCCTGGTATGCCTGGGTCCCGCCTGCAAACGCGCGCAAACCCTCCAGGACCACGACAAGGAATATATAGCCGGCATCCGCTTCGGCGCCACAACGCCTTCCTACGACCTGGAAAAGGACGTGGACAGGCGTTTCCCTTTTGAACACATCACGGCCGATGCCGTCCGGGAAGCCCTGAAAGGCTTCCTGGGGGAACAGGAGCAGATTGCTCCGCTGTTCAGCGCCAAGTCCATAGACGGCGTACGCGCCTACGAAATGGCCCGCAAACTCTACCGAAGCGGCCGGTCGGCCGAACTGGACGCCACCGCCCTGGAAACCCTCCATCGCAGCCGGATCACAATCTCCGAATTGGAACTGATAGAGTATATTCCTGCAGGAGATGTGTTTTCCTACGCTAAAAAAAAGGCCGATGCTACGGAAAACACATCTCCCGCAGGGAACGATGCATTTATTAGGGAGGAACAGGGGATTTCTGTAGCATCGGCCTCCTTATCAGCGGAAGAAATCCCCTGTTCCTCCATAAAAAACACTGCTTCCAATCGTATAAATGTAGCGGACACATCGGCCCTGGGGCTGCCGGAGGCCATTATCCGGATTGCTTGCTCCAAAGGCACCTATATCCGCGCCTTTGCCCGGGATCTGGGCGAAGCACTGGGCTCCGGGGCGCACCTGGGCAGCCTGGTCCGTTCCCGCAGCGGAGATTATTCCCTGGAAGACTGCCTCTCCATGGAACAGGCCCTGGACTTGCTCAAAGAGGGATAATTGATTATCTTTGCACTTCCAAATAACAGCATTTACATGGAAAGAAGAACCCGCGTCAGATTCGCACCCTCCCCCACCGGACCGCTCCACATGGGCGGCGTCCGTACCGCTTTGTATAACTACCTGTATGCCAAGCAGAAAGGCGGCGACTTCATTCTCCGCATAGAAGATACGGACTCCCACCGTTTTGTCCCCGGAGCGGAACAGTACATCATCGAGGCCCTGGCCTGGTGCGGTATTATTCCCGACGAGGGTGTTCAAGACGGGAAAGTGGTGGAAGAAGCCAGTGAGCGGCATCCGCACGCACCCTATCGGCAAAGCCAGCGCCGGCCCATCTATCGGCATTATGCCGAACAACTTGTCGCCGCCGGCTGGGCATACTATGCCTTTGACAGCGCCGAGGAGCTGAATGAGCGCCGTGCATCGGCAGAAGCACAGGGGGAAACCTTCATGTACAACGCTGCAACGCGGGGCAGCCTGCGCAATTCCCTTACCCTTTCCGCCGAAGAAGTGAAGCGCCTGCTGGAAAGCACTACGGACTGGACTGTCCGCTTCAAGATGCCGGAAAACCGCGTGGTGAAGATGGACGATTTAATCCGCGGTCACGTGGAAGTGAACACCAACACCCTGGACGACAAAGTGCTGTGGAAACGGGCCGATGAGCTCCCCACCTATCACCTGGCCAACATTGTGGACGACCACCTGATGGAGATTACGGAGGTCATCAGGGGCGAGGAATGGCTTCCTTCCCTTCCCCTGCATTATCTGCTGTACGAAGCCTTTGGCTGGACGGACAGCATGCCCCGCTTTGCCCATCTGTCCCTGCTTCTGAAGCCGGTGGGCAATGGCAAGCTTTCCAAGCGGGACGGCGATAAGTTGGGCTTCCCGGTGTTCCCGCTGCGCTGGCAGAACCCGGAAAGCGGCGAAATCTCCCGCGGATACCGGGAAGACGGCTATTTCCCGGAGGCTTTTGTGAACATGCTCGCCATGCTGGGCTGGAACCCCGGAGACGAGCGGGAACTCTTCACCCTGGAAGAGCTTGTCCAGGCCTTCTCGCTGGACAAAGTACAGAAAGCCGGCGCCAAGTTCAATCCGGAAAAGGCCAAGTGGTTCAACAAGGAATACCTCAGGAAGAAGACCCTGGGAGAACTCAGCAATCTGTTCATACCCATCCTGGAGAGCCACGGCATGCAGGTTGTGGACTGCCCGGTATGCGCCCTCACGGCCGGCGCCTGTTTCGAAGGCCTTGGAGCCGATTTTCAGAACCATATCTTTACACGGGAATATGTAGAAAAAGCCGTAGACCTGGTGCGCGAGCGTGCCACCTTCACGGCCGATCTGTGGGACAGTTCCGCCTGCCTGTTTACGGCACCGGAGGAATATGCCCAGAAAGATGTGGACAAGTTCTGGAAAGCGGAACACTACGAGAATTGCTTCGAGGTTTGCCAGTATATCACGGGCGTGAACTTCGGCTTCGACGATCTGGAGACTTATCGCGGTCCCATGACGCAGGAGGCCCTGGAACCGGCTGTAGTGGATTATATCAAAATGCGGGAGTATCCCATGGGCAAAGTGATGAACAGCCTGCGTCTGGCCCTCACAGGTGCCGCCAGCGGCCTTGGCATCGCCGCCATCCTTTCCTTTATTGGCCGCCGAGAATTCGCCCGCCGCATGACCGCCGTAGCAGAAAAATTGGGACGGATCTAGCCGTCCCAATCATCATTTCTTCTTAGATTCCTTTACTTTACCCTTCAGTACTATTGCTGCGGGGTTGGGTATACCGTTACTATATACGTAGAAAACAAGGCTGAGGTTATCTACGGGGCCATTGGCCTGATATGTTACCGTCACCTCTCCGGTGGCGCCGGGCTCCAGCTCGTCCTTGGTCCAGGAAACAGTAGTGCAGGTGCAGGGTGTTGAAACAAACTGCAACTGGAGCGGCAGCAAGCCGGTGTTCTTGAAGGGAAAAACAACTGTATAGACCTTCTCCGAAACCACGATGGAGCCCAAATCATGGGTATTCTTCTCAAAGACAATGGTCTGCTTGGGCTGGGCTAGAAGTGTAGCAGCCGAAACCAGCACAAGTACCAGAGAAAGGAGGAAACGTTTCATCATACTCATTTTTGTGTGGCAAAGATACAACAAATTCAAGGCCAAACAAAAAAAAAGAGGGTATGCCACTAGGACATACCCTCCTTTCGTATTTAGGTATCAAGATTAGATCGTGGTGTCAACGTCGATGGTAACCTTGGTGGTGAGTTTACCCCACTTGTAGAAGACTACCATAGGAACGGTGATCTTGAAGGCACCAACAGCAGTACCGTTGTTGTTGTAGGTGAGCCAGCCGTAGTTGGACTGCTTGTTGGCAGCGATGTCAGCGGCGGTCAGTACATACTGCAGAGCGGTATTGGTGGTACGGTTGTAGGAGTAAACAGTGGTGTTCACACCAGCAAGATCGGTGTACCAGTCAGTATTGTTGGCCGGGTTGAGAGCAATAGGAGCAGTCCAGCTAGCGAGAGCATAGGTAGGATTGTTATTGATCTCATTAGCCTGGAGAACGATGGTGGCAGGGATCGGGCTGCCGGAACCACCGAGGGTGCAGGTTGCACCAGCCAGGTCGGCGTGGATAATGAAGTTGGACGGAGCCGGAGTAGCACCCAGGATACCGTAGAAGTTCCAGTAGTTCACGTGGCTCGGGTTGAAGTGGCTGTCATAGCCATTCCAAGTGAGACGCCAGTCGTAAGGACGAACGATATCTTCGTAACGGATGTAGGAACCATTGGCACCGAAGTCAACAGCGTCGATGAAGTGAGCAGGAGTGGTGGTCTCGATGCTGACCGGACGCAGGAAGTCTGCCTTGAAGTAAGGCTGGCCGTGGAAGGTGATGTTGGCCTGATGTACGGTAGCAGGAGCAACGCAGATCTCACCGGTAGCGCCGATGTAGGCATAGAAGCCGTCGGTGTTCAGGAGTTCCTTGGCCAGATCGTTCTGCTGATAGGTGCAGATGTTGTACGGAGCAGCAGCATTGTTGGCGATGATGGCAACCGGCTGATAGAAGCCAGGAGTTGCAGCATTGGCAGCAGCCGGAGTAAGGGCAGCCTGAGCGGCGGACATAACACCCTTGTGAGCGTAGAGGATGAGGCCAGCGTTGGCACCTTCATCGGCAGCAGCAACACGGATGTAGATATGATCTACCTTGTTCAGTTCGTCACCGGGCTTTACGAAGGTGTGATCATCAACCTTGTTCTTGGTGGCGTGGAAGAAGTACTTGATATTGCTCAGGGCAACGCCGTCGCGGACCACCTTGAGGGTACCGGCAGGATAACCAGCCACAGTGCCGTCGTTGGTGATGAAGGAAGCGTTGATGTCGTTCACGAAGGTGCACTTGGACTCATCGGTGGAACCGAGTTCAGGAGTAGCTACGTGGTAAGCGGTAGCATCCCACTGGGCCATAGCGGCATCGTGGTTGTGAGCAATCCAGTACTGGGCGATGTAGTCGCTCTGAGCAGGATTGTCGTTCCAGTCGAGGTTGAAGGTGCTGCTGAACGGAGCAATCTTGACCTTGAGCTCGATGGTGATCACACTGCCTGCATAGGTGTAGGTGCAGTGACGCTTAACCTCACGAGGTTCAGTGATTCTGCTGGCAACGCCCCAGACCTCATCCGGAGTGAGAACCCAGTTGATTACGTGGGTAGCACCGGTAGCAGGGTTCGGGATGATGATCTCGGTAACGGTACCAAGTTCACCGGTGTTGGCGGCATAGTTGTAAGCAACATAACCAGGATTACCAGGGTTCATCGGGTTGAACACATAGTTGGTGTGGAAGGTAATCTTGTCGCCATAGGTGTGGTAGATGGTCTCGTTGGTCCACTGTACGGTGGTGGTACCATTGAAGCCGTTGGCGCAGTTGAAGCCGATCGGGTTAGGATAAGCGGTCGGAGGAACAGCCTGGGTGAATACACCACCTACGAGAACACCCTCACTGCCAAGCACGTGGAAGTCGTAAGGGATACCGGAGGTAACAGGAGCGACATTCTCGGGAACGATGAGAACCTTCACATAAGCAGCCTCAACAACGTTCGGGTTGCCGGCAGCATCCTTGTGGTTCGGGTCGATGAGGGAAACACGGATAACCGGGTGACGGCCGATGGAGGCCACGGAAGGAGTGTCATCACCCACAGTGAAGGCATGGGTGAGGAACTTCACGGAACCGCCGACGGCAGGATCCACGGTAGCTACATGCTTACCGGACTCATTGAGCCATACGAAGTTCTCCTGATAGGTAAGAGGATCACCAGCGGCATAGTTCATGACCGTCTCGAGTTTCCACTGGAGACCGAGGTCGGCAAGAGCCTCATTGGTGAGCTCTTCCAGGGTGCAGGCGCCGGTACCGGCGGCAGCGGGAAGAACATACGGGAAGTTGGCACCAGCCCAGTTGTGAGCGGCAATGATGCTCATCAGGTCGAAGTCACGGTTGCTGTAAACAACAACGGTATCAGAGCTGAAGTGAACCCTTTCGCGGTCGGCGTCACGGTAGTTAGGCTTACGCATGTCGTCACGCTGTGCAGCAGTGGGAACGGGAACGATCAGGTTACCGGGATCGGTATTCTTCACAATCCAGGCATCAGGATCCTGAAGGGCGGCACCCGGGAAGAAGTTCATACCATAGATGGTACGACGATAGTGCTCATCGTTGAGGAGAGTACCGGCGACGCTGAGCGGATCCGGACGGAAGACGTGCTGACCAGTGGCAGCGCCCTGACGGAACTTAGCCTTGGTAACAGCCTTGGGATCCACGATGCGGAGATCGTTCAGCTCCTGCTTGTAGATGGCGGCGAAGTCGGAAGTGACCTTGTTGCCTTCGGTGGTAACCTCGAGGGCCAGCACGGAAATGTTGCTGACAGCCGGAGCACCGGGAGCGGAAACGGCATCTACGAGAGCGGCATCACCCTGTACACGATACCAGACATCCAGGGTACGACGGCCATTGAGCTGGCCAACGTCGAAGTGGTCGATCTGGACGTCGAAACCGGCGGAAGCGGCGGTACGGGTCTGATAGTAAGGAGTATTGGCGTTAAGAACGCGGCTGAGGGTGATGTTGCTGATATCGGCATTCTCCGGGTTCACATAGTACTGAACCTTCATCAGAGGATAGATGTCAACGATCACGGGACCGGCAGGAGTTACGCGGCCAACCTGATACTCATCAGATACGTTGGCGGTGTGGTGGTCCTTACCGAAACCAGCGGCCCAGTCGAGGGGCTGATAACGCATGTGACGGTAGATAACGGCCTCGGCGCCTTCGTAGTAGGCCTGAGGAACGGTTACCAGGGACTTGAGTTCACCAAGGAGATTCATGGTGTAGGACACAGGGTTACCATCGGCATCCTTGAAGTTAAGAATGAGCTGGGTAGCGGTCTTAACGGCGGATACACCGGCATCGGCAAGGTAGGAAATAGTGGTGGTCTCTACCTTGGAGCCATTCTTGTACAGATCAAAGAAACCGTTTCCGTTAGGAACATAGTAAACGGAGTCACCGGAAGTACCGGTACCATCCTTACCGTCCTTACCATCCTTACCGATGGCCTTGTAGTCGGTCTTGGTACCGTTCTTGTACCAGTAACCGTCATCACCGATGGTCCATGCATCACCGGGAGCACCGGCGGCACCGGCGGCACCGGCGGCGCCGTCCTTACCATTGGTAATCTTGTAAGTAGCCTTGCCAGTGACGACCTCGATACCGTCGGCGACCGAACGGACGTCCTTTACGAGCTCACCTGCATTGATAGCGCTCTCAAGGGCGGAAACCTTACCTTCCAGGTTGGTAACCTTGGAGGACAGATTTTCAAGCTCTCCCTTGAGGTCCTGGCAGGACACAGCACCTGCAAGGCCGGCTACGATAGCGGCACCTGCGAGGATCAATTTGAAATGCTTGTTCATAATGATTTAATTAGTTGATAAAATTAGATTGTTGTTAATTTCTTTTTTATGATAGAGTTAAGAGGTTAGAGAGTTCTATTTGTTGAGCAAGCTGATCACGCAACGGTTCAAGTCGTTCTGGGCAAACGGCTGAACATTGTCTCCCTTGAAGTCCACGGCGATGCGCTCTGCGGCAATTCCCTTGCCCACCAGGTAATTCTTAACCTTGTTGGCGCGACGCTTGGACAGGTCCATATTGATATTCTCGTTACCGGTCTGTACGTCGGCATAACCGGTGACGGTGATGTTCACATCCTTGTGGTTACCGAGCCACTTGGCATAGTCGTCAAGCTTGGCGGCTTCTTCCGGAAGGATGACATCCTGGTTGAGTTCGAAGAAGGTAACGATCTTACTCATGTCCGGTTCCGGTGCAGGGGCCGGTGCGGGTGCAGGGGCGGGTGCCGGTGCAGGAGCGGGCTTGGGTGCGGGAGCCGGGGCCGGTGCAGGGGCGGGAGCCGGTGCAGGGGCGGGAGCAGCCTTTTCCTTACGGTTGTAAGGCTTGCCGAAGGTGAGTTTGAGACCGGCCAGGGCATTGAACTGATAGTCCGGATTGCCGGCCTTCTTGGAATTGAAACGGTCACTGGTGATATTGTCGTTCACCTCCACGGTAAGGGCCAGGTTATCCGACAGGCGGATGTCTGCGCCCAGGCCGACACGGCCGACGGGGGCGATCATGCCCCGGTGCCAGAGGTTGCCGAAATAGTTGGAAGGATTGACGGACTTCACATTGAGTGCGCCATTGTTGAAAGCTCCGATGGCGCCGCCACCCAGGAAGAAGAACGGTTTGAAAACCCTGTCGTGCTTATAACCGCCAAAAAGGTCTGCCAGGCTGATGGTGAGATCCAAGCCACCCTCCAGGTAATTGAAGGTGTAACGCTCGATTCCATTTTCAATGGCATGACCTACGCCCTGGAAACCGCTGGCCACCAGACGTGCACCGAATACCGGGCTGAACTGGTAGCCCAGGGAGAGGGCTGCGGCCGGGGAGAAGAGTGTCAGGTAGTCGACTTCACCGATGGTGTAGCCGGCACCGGCCTGGATTTGTCCGTACAGATGGGGACGGAACGTTACATCCGGATCCGATTTACTTTCCTGAGCCATGAGAACTTGCGGAAGCACTGCCACCGCAAGAGCCAGAATCACATGTTTAAGTTTCATATCCAATCTTTTTGATACCTCTTATATATATAATAGACCGCCATCAAAAATCCCAAATCCGGGGGTCCCGACTTGAGCCTACGATATATGATAGCGCAAATTTAAGTAGAAAAATCCACCTTTCCAAAAATTTTTGGAAATTTTCTTACTATATTTTTAACAATAATATGGCTTGTTTTGCGCTGCAAGAGGGGTGGGATGAAAGGAAAACAGAAATATTTGGATTTTCGAGAGATAATTACTACATTTGCAGACTTTTTGTGGGATGGTCCCACAAGATAACTTTTAAAAACTCATTGCATCATGGCAGAATACTTACAGCCAGAGAAGAAGCAAGAGATTTTCGCGAAGTACGGGAAGTCCAATAAGGACACCGGCTCCCCTGAGAGTCAGGTTGCTTTATTTTCCTACCGTATCGCTCACCTTACGGAGCATGTGAAGAAGAACAAGAAGGACGTTGTAACGCGTCGCAGCCTTCTTCGCCTGGTCAGCAAGCGCCGTCAGCTTCTGAATTACCTTCAGAACGTGGACATCGAGAGATACAGGGCTATCGTGAAGGAGCTGGGTCTCCGCCGATAAGCACAAGGATAGGAAAAAACGGGGGCAGAGAAATGTGCAGGGCACATTCTCTCCCCTTTTTTAATGAAAAAGAGCCGGATGGTCCGGCACGAGACGATAAAGACGTAATAGAAGAAAAATGAACATTATCCAGAAGAGAATCGAACTGCCCGACGGTCGGGTGATCGAGATTGAGACCGGAAAACTGGCCAAACAGGCTGCCGGTTCTGCCGTTGTGAAAATGGGTGGCACCATGCTGCTTGCCACCGTTACCTGCGCCACTGAAGTGAAAGAGGGTACGGACTTCATGCCCCTCACCGTGGATTATCGCGAAAAGTATTATGCCGCCGGCCGTTTCCCCGGCGGATTCCTGAAGAGGGAAAGCCGTCCCAGTGACTACGAGGTGCTCATCGCCCGCCTGGTAGACCGCCCCATCCGCCCCCTGTGGCCGTCCGATTTCCATCTGGAAGTATTTGTGAACGTGATGCTTATATCGGCCGAAAAGGACATTCAGCCGGATGCCCTGGCAGGCCTTGCCGCATCGGCCGCCCTGGCCACCAGCGACCTCCCCTTCGGCGGTCCTGTGAGCGAGGTCCGCGTATCCCGCATTGACGGCAAATTCGTGATCAACCCCGGTTTCGAGGACAACAAGCGGGCCGACCTGGACCTGATGGTGGCCGCCACCGAGGAGAACATCATGATGGTGGAAGGCGAAATGAACGAGGTTTCCGAGCACGATATGCTGGAAGCCATCAAGTTCGCCCACGAAGAGATCAAGAAGCACTGCCGCGTGCAGAAGGAACTCATGCACGAGCTGGGCACCGACCTCCAAAAGCGCGACTACCCGCACGACGAAGAGGACGAGGCCCTCAAGACCGCCGTCCACGAGGCCTGCTACAACAAGTGCTACGAACTGGCCAAGAGCGCAAAGCCCAAGCACGAGCGTGAAGACGGCTTCAACGCCATCTGCGATGAATTCAAGGCCCAGTTCTCCGAAGAGGACCTGGAGCTGAAGGGCGCCATGATCGACCGCTACTACCACGACGTGGAGAAAGAGGCCATGCGCAACCTGGTCCTGGACGAGGGCAAGCGCCTGGACGGCCGCGCCACTTCCGAGGTGCGTCCCATCTGGTGCGAGGTGGATTACCTCCCCTGCGCCCACGGCAGCGCCATCTTCACCCGCGGAGAAACCCAGTCCCTGGCTTCCGTAACCCTGGGCACCAAGATGGACATGAAGGAGATGGACGAGGTCCTGATCCAGGACGACCAGCAGTTTGTCCTGCACTACAACTTCCCTCCTTTCGCCACCGGCGAGGCCAAGCCGCAGCGCAGCACCGGCCGTCGTGAGATCGGCCATGGCAACCTGGCCATGCGCGCCCTCAAGCCCGTGATCCCCACGGCTCCCGAATTCCCCTACGCCGTCCGCGTAGTTTCCGATATCCTGGAATCCAACGGTTCCTCCTCCATGGCTTCCGTCTGCGGCGGCTGCCTGGCCCTGATGGACGCCGGCGTGAAGATCAAGAAGCCGGTGGCCGGTGTGGCCATGGGCCTGATCACCGATGCCGAGCGCCCCAACGACCGCTACGCCATCCTCACCGACATCCTGGGTGACGAGGATCACCTGGGCGACATGGACTTCAAGGTAACCGGTACCAAGGACGGTATCACCGCCACCCAGATGGACATCAAGGTGGACGGCCTGTCCTACGAAGTGCTGGAGAAGGCCCTGGAGCAGGCCCGTCAGGGACGCCTCCACATCATGGGCGAGATGCTCAAGACCATCCCCGAGCCGCGCGAAGACTACAAGCCGTTCGTGCCCCGCATGGTCCAGATCGAGATTCCGGCCGAGTTCATCGGCGCCGTTATCGGCAAGGGCGGAGAGACCATCCAGGGTATGCAGAAGGAGTTCGGCACCACCATTACCATTGACGAAGTGGACAACGGCGACGGCACCACCAAGGGTGTTGTGGATATCTTTGGCACCGACAAGGCTGCCATGGACGCCACGCTGGAGAAGATCAAGGGTATCTGCGCCGTGCCCGAGGCCGGCCAGGTATACCACGGCAAGGTGGTGAGCATCCTGGAGTTCGGCGCCTTCATCGAGATCCTGCCCGGTAAGGAAGGCCTCCTGCATGTGAGCGAGATTGCCTGGACCAAGACCGACAAGGTGGAAGACGTACTGAAGGTGGGCGACGAGGTAGATGTGAAGCTGCTGGAGATTGACGCCAAGACCGGCAAGATGCGCCTTTCCATGCGTGCCCTTACGGAAAAGCCGGAAGGCTACGTGGAACCTGCCAAGCGTGAACGCGGACCTCGTCGCGAAGGCGGCGACCGCGGACCCCGCCGGGACGGTGAGCGCAAGGAAGGCCGCGGACCTCGCCGCGAAGGTGGCGACCGTGGACCCCGCCGGGAGGAGCGCCATGGCGACAAGCCCCGCAAACCGCGCTTCGAGAACGAAGAACCCAAAGCCAACGAGCCCGACGTGTTCTAGTTTTTTCGATTAATTAGTATATTTGCCGCATGGAACGATTTGCATCTTTTCTTGCGGCATTTTTTTTATGCCTTTCCGCCGCGGCGCAGCAGTACGGCGTGGTGAACATTTCGGTGTGTAACCTCCGCCGTACGGCCGATTTCGATGCCGAAATGGTATCCCAAGCCCTGCTGGGCACGCCTGTGCATATTTTGGAAGTGGCCGAAAAGAACAACTGGCCCCAGGTACAGACTCCGGACACCTATACCGGCTGGGTGCACTACGAGGGCATCACGCTGATGGACCGGGAGAGTTACAGCGCCTGGAACGCCGCCCCCAAGGTGGTGGTCACCTCCCTTTTCGGCGTGGTTTACGACCGTCCCTCCAGGAAAGGCGCCACCATATCCGACGTAGTGGGCGGAGACCGCCTGCGCCTGCTGGGCCGGAAGGGCAGCTTCTGGAAAGTAGGTTTCCCGGATGGCCGCACCGGCTATCTTCCCAAGAAGGATGGAGAGGAGCTAACTGCCTGGCGCAGAGGTCTTGACAACAGCCCCGAAGCCATCCTCAACACCGCTAAAAGTATGCTGGGTTTCCCTTACATCTGGGCCGGCATGTCCCCTAAGGGAACGGACTGCAGCGGCTTTGTGCGCACGGTCCTCTTCATGCACGACATCATAGCCCCGCGCGATTCGGGTCCGCAGTCCCGGGTGGGTGTCCGCCTGGACAGGAAAGAATTGCTGGTGCCCGGAGACCTGGTCTTTTTCGGCCGATGGGACGGGGACAACCCCAGGGTTTCCCACGTAGGGTTCTACCTGGGCGAGGGCCGGTTCATCCACTCCCTGGGGCGGGTGAAAATCGGCAGCCTGGACCCTTCTGCGCCCGATTACGATGCCTATAACGCAGGGCGTTACCTCTTTGGGACCAGCCTGCTCCCCTTCATCGACGTTCACGAAGGCCTGAACACCACGCTTACCAACCCCTACTATGCAGAATAGAAGAGATTTCCTCAAGAACACGGCACTGGCGGCTGCCGGCGTAGCTCTGGTGGGCTGCACCTCCGGCCCGCAGCGCTTCAACATCGGCCACGGAGACGGGAAGATGCACCTGAAGTTCTTCCCTTACGAGTTGCAGCTTACGCATACTTTCACCGTTGCTTCCTATAGCAGAACAACCACACCGGACGTACAGGTGGAAATTGAATATGAAGGAGTTACAGGTTATGGAGAGGCCTCCATGCCTCCCTATCTGGGGCAGTCGGTGGACACGGTGACCGCCTTCCTTCAGAAAGTGGACCTGTCGCAGTTCCAGGACCCGTTCCAGCTGGAAGATATCCTGGCCTACATAGACAGCCTTTCCCCGGGCGACAGCGCCGCTAAAGCCGCAGTGGACATTGCCCTGCACGATTTGGTGGGCAAACTCATCGGCCAGCCCTGGTACCGCATCTGGGGCCTGAACCCGGAAAAGGCGCCCTCCACCACCTACACCATCGGCATCGATACGCCGGACGTGGTGCGCGAAAAGACGCTGGAAGCCGCCGGACGCTTCAATATCCTCAAGGTGAAGGTGGGCCTGGACACGGACGAGGAAATGATCCGTACCATCCGCTCCGTCACGGACGTACCCCTGGCCGTGGACGCCAACCAGGGCTGGAAAGACCGTTCCAAGGCCCTGGAAGAGATCTGCTGGCTCAAGGAGCAGGGCGTAGTGATGGTAGAACAGCCCCTTCCGGTGGACCGCCTGGACGACACCGCCTGGCTCACCGGACGCAGCCCCCTCCCCATCTTTGCCGATGAATCCATCCAACGCCTGAAGGACATTCCCGCGCTGAAAGGCGCCTTCAGCGGCATCAACATCAAGCTCATGAAGTGCACCGGCATGCGCGAGGCATGGAAGATGGTTTCCATGGCCCGGGCGCTGGACATGAAAGTGATGGTGGGTTGCATGACGGAGACTTCCTGCGCCGTAAGTGCCGCCGCCCAGCTCTCCCCCGCCGTAGATTTTGCCGACCTGGACGGCAACCTCCTCATAGACAACGACCGCTTCAGTGGTGTAAAAGTGATTGACGGCAAACTCCGTCTTCCGGACATTCCCGGCATCGGCCTGCAACTCTTATAGGCCGATTTGAATATTATGCATTAATTATACAGAATTTTTGCATAAATTCGCGGCCGATGAAAAAGAAGGAATTAGCTAAAACGCTTATAGCGCTGCTGCCCATAGTGGTGCTGGTAGGACTGCTGGCCCTCAATATCGGCATCTTTGGCTCGGACGCCATCCTGGGGGCCTCGCAGGTGTCGCTGCTGTTTGCCGCGGGCATTTGCGTCTGGCTTAGCATATGGCTGTACAAGACGCCATGGAAGGACTTCGAGGATGCCATCAAAGCCAATGTGGGAGACGTCACCACCGCCATCGTAATCCTGTTCTTGATTGGAGCCATTTCCGGTACCTGGATGGTGAGCGGAGTGGTGCCCGCCTTTATCTATTACGGAGTTAAAATCATCAGTCCCAAGGTGTTCCTGCTAACCGCCGCCCTTCTTTGCGCTGTAGTTTCGGTGATGACAGGATCCTCCTGGACCACCATCGCCACCATCGGCGTGGCGCTGCTGGGTATCGGCCGGGCCGAGGGATTCAGCGACGGAGTCATTGCCGGCGCCATCATTTCCGGAGCGTACTTCGGCGACAAGATTTCGCCCATGTCGGACACCACGGTCATGGCTTCCTCCCTTAACCGGGTGCACTTGTTTGAGCACATCCGTTACATGGTTTTCACCACCGGTCCGTCCATGGTTGTGGCGCTGACAGTCTTCACCGTCATGGGGCTTTCCCATGCCGGGGCCGACGCCTCTGATATTCAACTTTATACAAACGCGCTGTCCACACATTTCCACATTACGCCCTGGCTTTTCGTGGTGCCGCTTCTCACCGGACTCATGATCTGGCGGCGGATGCCGGCCCTCATGGTGCTGGCCCTGTCTACCCTCACGGCAGCCATCGCAGCGCTCATTTTCCAACCGGAGCTGGTGTACCAGGTGGGGTCCGGCATTACGGAAGGTTCCAAAGCCCGGGTGCTGCTGGGCGGGACCATCGAAACCATTTACAATACCGTTACCATAGATACGGGAAATGCGGCCACGGACGCCCTGCTTACGTCCCGCGGCATGCTGGGGATGCTTAATACGGTGTATCTGATTATCTGCGCCATGTGCTTTGGCGCATGCATGCAGGCCAGCGGCATGATAAGGCAGCTCTCCAAGCTCCTGGAACCCCTTACGCGCACCCGCACCGGCATGGTGGCCTCCACCGTTACCACGGGAACCGTACTGAACGGCCTGGTGAGCGACCAGTATCTGTCCATCATCCTCACTTCCAATATTTTCCGGAATACGTACGAGCGGAAAGGCTACGAAAACAAGCTCCTCAGCCGTTCCGTTGAAGATTCGGCCACGGTTACCTCTCCCCTCTTTCCCTGGTCCAGCTGCGGCATGACCCAGGCCACCATCCTGTCCGTCCCCACGCTGGTCTATGCGCCGTTCTGCTTCTTCAACATCATCTCTCCCCTCATGTCCATCCTGATAGCGGCCATCGGCTGGAAGATCAAACGGCCGGTCAAGGCCGATGAAGATGCACCGCGTTCCTAGCCGGTTTTTTGCTTTTTCAAGCATTATTTGTATCTTTGAATTCAGGAAAACCTTTAAACAAAACACAATATGTTAGGAAGCATTATCTACATCGCCGGTATAGTACTGGCAATCCTGGCCGTTCTGGACATTTTCAAGAAGCCCATCTCCGCAGGAGGAAAGATCATTACCGCCGTCCTGGTGCTCATCACCAGCTGGATCGGCCTTCTGGTGTATTATCTCTATGCCAAAGACCATCTCACGGAGTGGTTCAAGTAAAAGGGCGTTGCAGAGTTAAATTTTATTTGTAACTTTGCAGCCCCAAGCAAGGTGAGTTGTCCGAGTGGTTGAAGGAGCCTGCCTCGAAAACAGGTTTGCGTGCGAGCGCAACGGGGGTTCGAATCCCTCACTCACCGCTTCAAAGCGTCTGCTTCGCAGGCGCTTTTCGCGTTGAGTGAGGGATAAAGCGGCGCAACGCCGCTTTATTTATCCCCACGTTACCCTCTCCCCAACCCCTCTCCTCGGGAGAGGGGCTCGGCGTCAGAAGACGCCGTTCGGCCCTTCGGGCCTCATGAAAGCGAAGCGTAGCGGAATCCCTGTGAGTGAGGCCACCTATCACCAGTTCACCGTCAGGACCGGAAACGCCAGAATTTGGTCCTGTGGCCGGGCTCCAGCACGTCGCGAGGACCGGAAATGTGGAATAATGGTCCTGGACGTGGGCTATTTATACAACATTTACAAAAAAATAGTATATTTGCACTGCGTAAGTGTTGGTCACCGTGCCGCTTACGGATTTGTTTTATACTTACTATGGTTACAAACAGTGATAGGGCACTCGCCGCAGTGTCCTCACACAAAACCGGGAGGCTATGTGTGGAATTGTAGGTTACGTAGGGGAACGCCAGGCGTGCCCCGTGGTTATCAAGGGACTGCATCGGCTCGAGTACAGGGGCTATGACAGTGCAGGCGTCGCCCTCATCGGAAAAGACGGACAGATTGAACTGTACAAGTGCAAGGGGAAGGTGGACGACCTGGAGCATTTCCTGCAGGGGAAAGACACCGCCAGCACCATCGGCATCGGCCATACCCGCTGGGCCACCCACGGGGAACCGAACGACGCCAATGCCCACCCCCATTTCTCGCAAAGCGGCCGATTGGCCCTTATCCACAACGGCATCATCGAGAATTTCCGCGTACTCAAGGACGCGCTCATTTCGCATGGGTACAGCTTCCGCAGCAGTACGGATTCCGAGGTGCTGGTGAACCTGATCGAATACATCCAGGACACCAACGAATGCTCGCTGGAAGAGGCCGTCCGCATTGCCCTGCAGCAAGTTGTCGGTGCTTATGCCATCGCCGTTGTCAAGCGGGGCGACAACAACCGCATCATCGCGGCCCGGCAGAGTTCGCCGATGGCCATCGGCATTGGAAAGGGAGAGTATTTCCTCAGTTCTGACGCCGCGTCCATCATTGACTACACGCAGAAATTCGTGTACCTGAACGACGGCGAGGTGGCGGTTATTGAGAAGGGCAAGCCCCTCCAGATCAAAAACCTGTATGGAGAGCCCTCCAAGGTGGATATCCAGAAGCTGGAAATGTCCATCTCCCAGCTGGAGAAGGGCGGTTTCCCGCACTTCATGCTCAAGGAAATCCATGAGCAGCCGGACACCCTGGTGGACTGCATCCGGGGCCGCGTGAATCCCGATACCCGGGAAATCATCCTTTCCGGCGTATTGGACAACCAGGACAGATTCCTCAAGGCCGGACGCATCATCTTTGTGGCCTGCGGCACCTCCTGGCACGCTTCGCTCATCGGCGAGCATCTCATCGAGAATCTGTGCCGGATCCCCGTAGAGGTGGAATATGCCTCCGAGTTCCGCTACCGGAATCCCATCATCCGCCCGGACGACGTGGTCATTGCCGTCTCCCAGTCCGGAGAAACGGCCGATACCCTGGCGGCCATAGAGATTGCCAAACGCAGCGGAGCCTTTGTCTATGGCATCTGCAATGTTATCGGCTCCTCCATCGCACGCGCGACGGATTCAGGCACCTACATCCATGTGGGACCGGAAATCGGCGTAGCCTCCACCAAGGCCTTCACCGGCCAGGTAACCGTGATGGCCATGCTGGCGCTGGTTATCGGCAAACTGCGCGGGACCATAGACATGGATTATTACCATCAGGTGGCAGGCGCCATCCTGGAGCTCCCGAAAACCATCCGGAAAGTGCTGGAGACCGCTCCGGCAGTGGAAAAGTTGGCCAGCATCTTCACCTACGCCCACAATTTCATCTATCTGGGGCGCGGCTACAACTACCCCACCGCCCTGGAGGGTGCACTCAAGCTCAAGGAAATCTCCTACATCCACGCCGAGGGCCTTCCGGCGGCCGAAATGAAGCACGGCCCCATTGCGCTGATAGACGCCGAGATGCCCACCGTGGTCATTGCAACATTGGACCATACTTACGAAAAGACCGTGTCCAACATCGAGGAAATCAAGGCGCGAGGCGGCAAGATCATCGCCGTTATTTCTGAAGGCGACAAGCAGCTTCGCCACCGGGCCGATTATTGCATAGAGGTCCCCGCAACGGCGGAATGCCTTATGCCGATAATCTCCATTATCCCGCTCCAGCTGCTGGCCTACTACATAGCCGTAAGCAAGGGCCGCAACGTGGACCAGCCCAGGAACCTGGCGAAATCCGTAACGGTAGAATAATCAGTCACTTACGATAATACCCTGCTGTATTTTGGCAGCAGGGTATTTGTATAAGAACCGGTATATCAGGCATTTAAGCGAAACAGGCAACCAGATTGGCTGCCTGTTTCAAGTAGGGACGATCGGATTCGAACCGATGACCTCTTCAATGTGACTGAAGCGCTCTAAACCAGCTGAGCTACGCCCCTGAATGGGGATTGCAAAGGTAGTATCTTTTCCGGAAACTACCAAATAAAAATGCAGGAATCTAGCTGAAGTCCACCAAAATGCGGAACACCCTGCCGGGGTTCGCGCTCCACCAGCGCATCGTTTCCAGGGCTTCATCCGGGCGGACCACCCTGGTGATGAGTTTTTCCACCGGGGCTGTCCCTTTCTCCAGGTAACGGATGACGGAAAGGAAATCTTCCGGCAGGGCATTGCGGGAACCGCGGATATCCAGTTCCTTCTGCACAAAGAACTTGGTCTGGAGCGGGACTTCTCCCTTGGCATAGCCGATGCAGGCCACACGGCCGGTGAAAGCCACTTCGTCGATGGCCATCTGATAGGTGGGAACGCTGCCCACCGCTTCAATCACCACATCCGGGCCGAAGCCGCCGGTGATTTCCTGCAGCCGCCGATGGACGTCTTCCGTGCGCGTATTGACCACATAGGCAGCGCCCATCTCCCGGGAGAGGGACAGCTTTTCGTCGTCGATATCGGCCGCAATGACCGTGGCACCCCTGAGGGCCGAGCGCACGATGGCACCCATGCCCACCATGCCGCAGCCGATTACCATAACAAAATCGGTATCAGCCACTTGCGCCCGGTTCACGGCGTGAAATCCCACACTCATAGGTTCCACCAGGGCACACAGCTTGGGCGTTAGCTTGCCGGCGGGGATTACCTTCTCCCAGGGAAGGGTAATATACTCCTGCATGGCGCCGTTGCGCTGCACGCCCAGCGTTTCGTTGTGCCGGCAGGCATTCGGGCGGCGGTTGCGGCAGGAGGAACATTTCCCGCAGCTGGTGTAGGGATTGCAGCTGACAACCTGGCCGGGCTTCAGGGATTCGGGGACGCCAGGCCCCACGGCCTCTATGACGGCACCTATTTCGTGGCCCGGGATTACGGGATCCAAGGCCATGGTGTTGCGACCCAGGAAGGTATTAAGGTCACTGCCGCAAAAGCCCACATATTGCAGTTTGAGCAGGACCTCGCCCTCTCCGGGAGCCTCCGGAACTGGAACATCAATGACGCTCAGTTCCTGGGAATGAGTAATTTGTATAGCTTTCATCATTTGGTTTCCGCTACGGATGATTTCTGTAACAGGGATTTGTATTTAAAGCCGTAGAAGGCACACACGGCAAAGCAGATGAGCGGGACCACATAGGCTACCTGATAGAAGGTCTCGTTCCGGTGCATGATAAAGGCCGTGAACTGCGGTACGCAGGCATTACCCACGATAGCCATCACCAGGAAGGCCGATCCGGATTTGGTCTGCTCTTCCAGCCCGTTGATGGCCAGGGAGAACTGCGTGGGATAGATAATGCTCATGAAGAAGGACACCGCCAGCATGGCATAAAGGCCCACATAGCCGCCGAAGCCCACTATTACCACACACAGGACCACATTGGCCAGCGCATAGAAAGTGAGCATCTTCTCCGGAGAGATCCTGGTCATGATGAGGGTACCCACCCATCGGCCCAGCAGGAAGGCCAGCATATACAGGCCGAAGAATGTGGTGGCCGTGCCCTCGTCGATGCCGGCATAGGTGCAGCAATACACCAGGAAAAGGCTGTTGATGGCTGTCTGGCCGCCATTGTAGAAGAACTGGGCTATGACGCCCCAGCGCAGGTGCGGCTTCTTAAGGGTGGAGAAATCTATGAGCTTTTCTCCCTTCTTGTCCTTCTCTTCCTCGGCTACCTTGGGCAGTTTCACCAGCACCAGCAGGATGGCCACGGCTATCAGCAGCCCCGCCAGGATCAGGTAAGGCAGCTTCATGGAGGCAGTCTCCGTCTGGATATAGCCGGCCCAGCCGCCGGGATAATCGGCCGGGATGGTTTCGCGGGTGAAGTTCTGTCCGCTAAGGACCAGCTTGCTCAAGAACATGGCCGATATGAACGCGCCCAGCCCATTGAACGACTGGGCCAGGTTCAGGCGCCGGGGTGCCGTCTGCGGCTCTCCCAGGACGGTTACATAGGGGTTGGCGGCCGTTTCCAGGAAACACATGCCCACGGCGATGATAAAGAATACGCAAAGGTATATGCCGTAGCTGTGCACCCGCGCCGCCGGGAAAAACAGCAGGCAACCGCTGGCCGCTATCAGCAGGCCCGCGATGATGCCCACCCGGTAGCTGTAGCGCCGCATGAACATGGCTATAGGGATGGGACAGATAAAATAGGCCAGCCAGTAGGCGCTCTCCGTGAAAGAGGCCTCGAAGGTGTTCAGTTCGCAGGTCTTCATGAGCTGGCGTATCATGGTGGGCAGCAGGTTGCTGCTGATGGCCCAGAGGAAGAACAGGCAGAAAATGAGGCCCAGGGCCAGGGAGGTGGACTTTTTCATTCGGACATGTTTTTAATGTAAGGTAGTTCGGGCAGGTCCTTGAAACCGTAGAAGTTCCGGGCATTCTGCCCCAGGAAGAGTGCCTTTTGGGTATCGGTGATATCGGCCGATTTCTCCACGAAATCGTAGGACATCCGGTAAGTTATAGCGGTGATGGTGCGCGGATAGTCGGAGCCCCACATGAGGCGGTCCCAGCCCACCCAGTCGGCCGCCTCGCGGATGCGGCGGACGGCCGTGGGGAAAGGATAGAACTCCGGATTGTAGAGCCAGGTTATGCCGCCGGACTCTATCATCACGTTCTTTCCCTCGCGGGCCAGAAGGACCTGGCTGCGGAAAGAGGGAGTTGTGGGCATGCCGAAATGGCCGATGGCTACCTTCAGCTCCGGGCATTCCCGGATCACCTCCGCCATCTGGGCTATCTGGCGCCCGTCATCGGCCAGGCACATGGACAGTACCATCCCCTCCTTTTCCATCCGTTTGAATACGGGCATCAGGCTGGAGAGCGGTTCTTTCACGCGATGGCCGGGGATGGCCACACCCTTGAGTCCGGCACGGATTACGGCCTCCAGCTCCTGCTCGTTCCATGCCATTCCCATGCAGAAAAAGCGCTCCGGATACTGCCGCTGAACCTGCGAAAGATATTCATTCTGGCAACCGTCAATCAGCTCCTGCACCACCACGGCGGCGCCCACCTGGGCGTAATCCATGTTGGAGAGGAAGACCTCGGCCGTATTCCGGCCGTCTATCAGGAAGGGCGGCAGCATCTGCACTTCCTGGTCCAGGAAGATGCTGCGTCCGTTCTTCAGGGACAGGATGCGCTTCCCGTCCACCGTTGTGTCCTGCTTCAGCCACAGATGGCTGTGTGCATCTATTATGAGTTTGCCCACGTGACGCGCTGTTGATTGCCGATGATATCCTTGACCTCCCGCACCAATTCCCAGTCGATGGGTTCTTCCACCCAATGGATGTTTTTCCTGACGTTCTCCGGATTGGCCGATGAGAATAGGGTACCCGCGATGCGAGGATGGCTCACAGAGTACTGGATGGCCAGTTTTTCAATGGGATAGCCCTTATCGGCACAATGAAGGGCGGCCTTGTGGCAGGCCTCCACCAGGGGCTTGGGAGCCGGATGCCAGTCCGGGACACCCCGCATGGACAGCAGGCCCATCCCCAGCGGGGAGGCGTTGATGATGCCCACACCGTGCTGCTCGAAAAAGTCCATATAGTCCACCAGCTCGTCGTCATTGAGGCAGTAATGGCAGAAATTGAGGACACTCTCCACGGTCCCTTTCTCCGTATGCTCCACAACCCATTTGAGGTTCTTGAGCTGAAGGTCCGTAATGCCCACATGGCCCACGATGCCTTTCCGCTTCAGTTCCACCAGTGCAGGCAGCGTCTCGTCCACCACCTTCTGCAGGCCGCCTTCCATGGCCGCCTGGAACTCTATGTCGTGAACATTGATGAGGTCTATATGGTCTATCCCCAGCCGTTCCATGCTCTCGTACACACTTTCCGTGGCTCTACGGCCGGAATAGTCCCAGGTATTGACACCGTCCTTGCCGTATCGGCCCACTTTGGTGCTGAGGTAATACTTGTCCCGGGGAATGTACTTCAGCGCCTTTCCCAGCACGGTTTCGGCCTTGTAATGGCCATAGTAGGGGCTTACGTCGATGAAGTTGATGCCCCCCTCCACAGCCGCTTCCACGGCCTTGATGCTTTCCGCTTCCTTTGTTTCATGAAAAACGCTGCCCAGCGACGAGGCACCATAGCACAGGCTGGAGATTTTCAGCCCGGTTTTCCCAAGTTCCCTGTATTCCATAGTGATTAATCGTTTTAGTGAATACAAAGATAACAAAAAGTCCAGAACAAGCAAGCCTGTCCGGACTTTAACAATTGCGGAGGATGAGGGATTCGAACCCCCGGTACCTTGCGGTACAACAGTTTTCAAGACTGCCGCCATCGACCACTCGGCCAATCCTCCAAAGCGGCTGCAAAGATACAAAATTAATCCTTTGCAAAAAACCTCCAGTGGAACAGAGCCAGGTAAATGGCTCCTACGGTTACGCAGCTGTCGGCAAAATTGAACACCGGTTCAAAGAAGATGTGCCCGCCCAGCCAGGGGACCCAGTCCGGCCAGGTCCACAGGGGGAAGTAGAACATGTCCACCACCTTGCCCTGCATGAAAGGAGCGTAGCTGCCCAGCGTGGCCACCGTATCGTAGGTGGATTCGCTGAACACCAGGCCGTAACACAGGCAGTCCACAATATTGCCAAAGGCACCGGCCGTGATTAGCGTAAGGCCCACGAGGACGCCCATGGGGACGGCGGGCTGCCGTTTTACCAGCTTGGAGATCCACCAGCAAAGGAAGCCGAAGAGCACTATCCGGAAAACGGTGAGCAGGTATTTTCCAAAGGCACCTCCCCAGGACAGGCCGAAGGCCATGCCCTTGTTCTCCACGAACACCAGCTGGAACCAGTTGCCCAGCACGGGAATGCTCTCCCCCAGCGTCATGTGGGTCTTCACCAGGACTTTGACGACCTGGTCGATGACTACCAGCAGGATGCCGAAAATCAGCAGGAATTTGCCTCTGTTCCTTTCCTTCATGAGACCTTACTTACGGCCGGTCTTTTCCAGGATGGCTTTTCCTTCCACCGTGGTTGTAGCGTGCGGAACCAGGCGCAGGCGCTCCTTGGGGATGAGTTTGCCGGTTACGCGGCAGATGCCGTAGGTCTTGTTCTCGATACGGGCCAGGGCTGCTTCCAGGTTCTGGATGAACTTATACTGACGCTGTGCCAGGGCACCGGCCTCTTCCTTGGAAAGTTGGAAAGCGCCGTCGTCCTCCACGGTCTTGAAAGTGGGTGCCGTGTCCAGGATATCGTTTCCACCTGCGTGCGTAACAACCTCACGCAAAGTGGCATACTCGGCACGGGCCTTGTCCAGCATCTCGTTGATAATGCCGCGGAACTCTTCCAGTTCCTCGTCAGAATAGCGGGTTTTGTTGGTCTCTTCCATATTAGTTTGGAATTTTAGTTAGCGTTTTATCGTTATCTTGATGGTTCCTTCAGTCCATTCCACTTCGGCGGCATCCGAGGGGGCCTTCTCAAAGGCTTCCAGGCCGATGGAAAGGGAAAGGGTCTGGGATTTTACATAATCGGCATAAACGGCCAGGGCATCGGCCAGGGCGGCATCGTTGGAATAGACCACGGTATGGATGCGGTCCGTTACCTCGAAGCCGGAGCTCTTCCGGAGGTTCTGGATGCGGTTCACCAGTTCGCGGGAAAGGCCTTCCCGGCGGAGTTCCGGCGTCACTTCCACGTCCAGCGCCACGGTGAGGGAGCCTTCACTGGCCACCTGCCAGCCTTCCACATCCTCGGAAGCGATGGCATAGTCTCCGGGGTTCAGGACCACGTCCCCGCCCGGCAGGGACAGGGTATAGACCTCGCCGGCGGTTTCGGCCTTCTGGATGGCTGCGATCACGGGCTGCTCCAGGGCGGCGAAAGCGGCGGCAATCTCTTTCATGCGGGCGCCGTATGTCTTGCCCAGCACCTTGAAGTTGGGCTTGATCTTGAGCGTCATGATACCGCTGGTGTCCTCAACGAACTCCATCTCCTTCACGTTCACCTCCGGCAGGACAATCCCCTTCACGGCATCCAGTGCAGCGCGCACCTTTTCCGAAATCACAGGGATCATCACCTTCTGCAGCGGCTGGCGGACAGGGATATTCACCTTCTTGCGGATACCCAGGATGAGGGACGTAGCCTGCTGGGCCAGCGCCATACGCTCTTCCAGAGCCGCGTCGATGGCTTTTTCATCGGCCGACGGCATCAGGGTGAAATGCACGCTTTCCGCCGCGGGAACCAAGTCACAATAGAGCTGGTCCATGTAGAACGGGGCGATGGGGGCGGCCAGGATGGCCACATCCACCAGCACCCGGTACAGCGTTCCGTACGCAGCCTGCTTATCGGAGGTCATCTCGCCGGCCCAGAAACGGGAACGGTTCAAGCGTACGTACCAGTTGGACACATCGTCACACACAAAGGCCTCCAGGATACGTCCGGCGGTCTTTACGTCGTAATCTTCGTAAGCTGCGCGCACGTCCCGGATCACGGTATTGAGCTTGGAAATGATCCATTTGTCCAGCTCGATGCCGGAAGAACATACTTCCGCCGTAGCATCGGCATAATTTTTCGCGGAGGCGGAAGTATGTTCTTCCGGCACCCACGAGTCGATATTGGCATAGCGGGCAAAGAAGGCGTACGTGTTATAGAGCGTGCCGAAGAACTTGCGGCGAACATCGGCCACACCGCCCTCGTCGAACTTGAGGTTGTCCCAGGGTTCCGCATTGGTGAGCATGTACCAGCGCAGGGCATCGGCCCCATAGGTGTCCAGGGCCATGAACGGATCCACCGCATTGCCCAGGCGCTTGCTCATCTTGTTGCCGTTCTTGTCCAGCACCAGACCGTTGGAAATCACACGTTTAAAGGCGGGCGTCCCGCTCACCATGGTGTGGATGGCGTGCAGGGTGTAGAACCAGCCGCGGGTTTGGTCCACGCCTTCGGCGATAAAGTCTGCCGTGGCGCCGAACTTGTCGCTTTCCAGATTGCGGAGGCCTTCCTGCGCATAAGGCATGGCACCCGAATCGAACCAGACATCGATAAGGTCCGTTTCTCGCGTCATCTTGCGGCCGGTCTTGGAAACCAGGAATAGGGAATCCACGTACGGCCTGTGCAGGTCTATCCTGTTGAAGTTCTCCAGGCTTTCATCCTCCGGATCGAAGCCCTTCTCCTTGAGCGGATTGGAGGGCATTACGCCGGCGGCCACAGCCTTCTCTATCTCATGGTAAAGTTCCTTGACGGAGCCGATGCAGATCTCTTCCTTCCCGTCTTCCGTGCGCCAGATGGGCAGCGGAGTGCCCCAGTAGCGGGAACGGGAAAGGTTCCAGTCCTGGATGTTCTCCAGCCACTGGCCGAAGCGGCCGGTGCCGGTGGAAGCGGGTTTCCAGGTAATCTGCTTGTTAAGCTCCACCATCTGGTCCTTGACGGCCGATGCCTTGATGAACCAGCTGTCCAGCGGATAATAGAGCACCGGAAGGTCCGTACGCCAGCTGTGCGGGTAATTGTGCACATGCTTCTGCACCTTGAACGCACGGCCATCGGCCTTCATCATTACACAGAGGTCTATATCCAGCGTGCCTTCCTCCTCCACATGCTCGAAATACTGCTTGTAGCCGGCCTTTACATATCGGCCCGAATACTCTTTGTACGAGGGGTCCACCGCAGCGGCATAGGCGGGATCCATGTCTTCCAGGCGCATGAAGCGGCCCTGGCGATCCACCTGGGCCTGCGGATTGCCGTCCCTGTCTATGGGCATGATGGCGCCGATGCCGGCGACTGCGGCCACGCGCTTATCGTCCGCACCGAAAGTGGGGGCGATGTGCACGATGCCGGTACCGTCGCTGGTGGTTACATAGTCTCCGGGGATTACACGGAAGGCGTCTCCATCCGGCTTGAACCACGGGATGAGCTGATGATAGCGGATGCCCACCAGGTCCTTCCCCTTCCAGCTGCCCTCCAGCACCTTGTAGGGCACAATCTTGTCACCCTTCACATAGCCTTCCAGCGGCTGGTTCTCTCCCTTGGGATTGAACCATTCTCCCAGCAACTCCTTGGCCAGCACATAGACGGCCGGCTCTCCGGAATACGGGTTGAAGGAAAGGACGCGGACATATTCGATCTCCGGGCCCACGCAGAGGGCGGTATTGGAAGGCAGGGTCCACGGCGTGGTGGTCCAGGCCAGGATATACACCGGGAAAGCTTCCGTGCCGAAAAGGGGCTGGGAAGCGCCGTCCTTGATCAGTTCGAACTGCACGGTGGCGGTGGTGTCGCTCACATCCTTGTAGCAGCCCGGCTGGTTTAACTCATGGGAGCTGAGGCCCGTGCCGTCCGTGGGAGAATACGGCTGGATGGTATAGCCCTTATAGAGCAGCCCCTTGTCGTAAATCTTCTTGAGGAGATACCAAAGGGTTTCTATATACCGGTTGTCGTACGTGATGTACGGGTCTTTCATATCTACCCAGTAGCCCACGCGCTCGGTCATGGTTTCCCACTCCCTGGTATATTTCATTACCTCCTTGCGGCAGGTGGCGTTGTACTCTTCTACGCTCACCTTGGTGCCGATATCGGCCTTGGTGATGCCCAGCTTCTTTTCCACGCCCAGTTCCACCGGCAGGCCGTGGGTGTCCCATCCGGCCCGGCGGTTCACCTTGAAACCGGTCTGGGTCTTATAGCGGCAGATGGCGTCCTTGATGGAGCGGGCCATCACGTGATGGATGCCCGGCATGCCGTTGGCCGAAGGAGGACCTTCAAAGAAAATGAATTCCGGAGCCCCCTCGCGTACGCTCAGCGACTTCTCGAAGGCGTGGATCTTTTTCCACCTCTCCAGAACAACATTGCCCGTTTCCGTAAGGTCCAGGCCTTTATATTCTTTGAATGTCATATTTTTTGCCTATTTTTGCATACAGTTTTAAGTCTGCAAAGATAAGAATTATTATTGGGACTATCAATATGAACACATTAGACATTATACTGCTCATCCTGTTCGTTCCGGGAATCATCCGCGGGATATCCAAAGGATTTCTGGAACAGGCCGTTGCGCTGGTAGGCATTGTGTTCAGCATCTGGGCCGCTTCCAAGTTCCTGGGGCCCGTGAGCGAAGTGCTGCAGCAGTATCTCACCATTCCGGAAGCCGTGCTCAAAGTGGTGGCTTTCCTGGTAATCCTGGTGGTGGTGAGCCTGGTGGTGCTAATCCTGGCCAAACTGCTCACCAAGGTACTTGAAATGGCCCTTCTGGGCTGGCTCAACAAGGTTTTGGGCGTAGTGTCGTCCATCCTAGTAACGGCTGTGGTGCTGGGCGTGATCATCATTCTCTTCGAGACGGTGAACACGCAGTTCGAGCTGGTTAAGAGTGACATCCTTACCAACTCGGTGGTGTATAACCTCCTCAAGGACTTCGGCTATTTCATCTTCCCGTTCCTCAAACAACTGGTCACCTCCACTCCTCCCGCTGCAGCATAGTATGGCCCGGATCCTTTTACTGGAAACTTCCACCGCAACCCTTTCCGTCGCCCTGTCGGCCGATGGGAAGGTGGTAGCGGAACGTATTTGCACAGAGCCCCGCCAGCAGGCCTCCCTGGCCGCTCCCCTGGTGAAGGAGGTGCTGGATGAAGCCGGCCTTTCCATGGCCGGTTGCGACGCCGTCTGCGTGAGCAAGGGCCCGGGCTCCTACACCGGCCTCCGGGTGGGTGTCTCCACCGCCAAAGGCCTGTGCTTCGGAGCGGGACTTCCCCTGCTGAGCGTGGGTACGCTGGAGGTTCTGGCGCATTCCGTCATCCCGGGCCAAGCGAAGGATCCCCAATACATCATTCCCATGATAGACGCCCGGCGGATGGAGGTTTACACGGCCGTATTTTCCCCTGAGGGAAAGCAGCTTACGGAAGTGGAAGCCAAGGTCGTCGGCCCGGATTCCTTTGCGGCGGAGCTCGCGGAAGGCCCGGTCCTTTTCATTGGAGACGGTGCCCTCAAATGCCGGGAGGTACTCACTTCGCCCAACGCCTTTTTCCAGAAGGCCGATCCCCTGGCAGGCGTCATGGCTCCCCTGGCCGAAGCCGCCTGGCAAGAAAAAAGGTTCGAAGACCTTGCGTACTTCGAACCCTTTTACCTGAAAGACTTTATTGCGACCGTCTCGCGTAAGAACCTGTTCTAAAGATTCTTCCGGAGATATGCCCGGAGACCTGCGAGATCCTTCACCTGTGCGTTGGGATCTATTTCCCCGTCCACCAGGAACCACATCACAGGCAGGGTGTCTATTCCGTACAGGCCCAGATACTTGGACTGCTCCGCCTGCGTATCGCATACGTTCACCCAGGGAAGCTTCTGGCCGCGGACCACACTGGCCCAGGCCGTCTTGTCGGCATCCAGCGCAACGGAATAAATCTCGAATCCCTTGCTGTGGAATTCCTCATAAAGCGGCACCAGGGCATCCAGGTTGAACATTTTCTGTTCCGCCGTGGTGGACCAGAAATACACCATGACAAGTTTGTCCGGGACCTCGCTAAGCTTCTTGACCTGACCGTCCAGACCAGGCAGGGCAATGTCTATGAACGACACTTCCTGCGCCTGCTGCAAGCGGCTGTTCACCTCCAGCATGTCCAGGCGGCGCTTGGCCTCCGCTTCCAGGGCCTTCACATAACGGGACTCCGGATACAGGGTCTTGAGGGAATCGCAGACATTCCTCATGAGGATTCCGTCGGTGGGCTGGCCGAAGACCGGCAGGCCGTCGTTGAGCTGCTGGAACAGCACCGGCACCACGGTGAGGGAATGGGAATTGGTCATCACGTACTTCACCCGGTCCCGGTAATAGTTCACATAGGCCCGGTTGATGGACACTTCCGGATTCCTCTCCCGCTCCAGGATCCGGGACATCTCCCGGATAATCTTGTTGTGCGCGTTCTCCACTTCCTGCAGTTTGTTGGATTCCGGAGAGCCTTCCACGCTGTAGGCGCCCAAGGTGTCCGTGCGGACCATCACATGGTCTCCCTTCTGCAGCAGCAGGGAAGCGATCTGGCGGTTTCCATAGAACAGGTAGATGAACTCCGGACGACCTTCCTTAAGATTCAGCTGATAGCTGAAAGAGCCGCCGGCATTGGTCTTTACGCTGTCCAGGAGCTGATAGCGGTTCACATCCAGGAGTTTCACGGTGATCTGCTTGTCCGCTCCGTCGGCCACTACGCCGCTGATAACGGTATTCTTGCCCACACAGGAAGCCAGGGCGGCCGCCACCAGGACGGCGGCGAAGATACGGTTAAAGCTTCTCATATTCGGCAAGGATTGCGCTGGCGATGGAAGCCATTTCGGCAGGCTCCAGCTGCAGCTTGGGTTTACGGAAATCCATGTCTCCCTCTGTCTGGAGGGGAACAAGATGGATGTGGGTATGAGGCACTTCCATGCCCAGCACGGCCACACCCACGCGCTTGCAGGGAACAGCGGCCTTGAGGGCGATGGCCACCTTGCGGGCGAACTTCACAAGGCCCTCATAAGTGGCTTCGTCCAGATGGAAGATATAGTCGTCCTCCACGTTTTTGGGAATTACCAGTGTGTGGCCCTTGGCCAGCGGGGAAATGTCCAGGAAGGCGTAAAAATCCTCGCTTTCCGCGCACTTGTAGGACGGAATCTCGCCCTTGGCGATCTTGGTGAAAATGGTAGCCATCTTAAAGAGAGATTTCCAGGATTTCAAACTTCATGACACCACTGGGAACCTGGGCATCAACCACTTCTCCCTTGGCGTGACCCATGAGGGCCTTGCCGATGGGCGTGGTGGCGGCCAGCAGGCCCTTGGTGAAATCGGCCTCACTTTCCGGTACAATCTGGAAGTTCATCACCATCTTGTTGGTGAGGTTCTTCACCTTAACCTTGGAAAGGAGCTGAACGGAATCGGCCGAAAGCTTGCTTTCGTCAATCACGCGGGCATTGGCCACCTTCTCCTTGAGGCGGGCGATCTTCACCTCCAGGAGTCCCTGGGCGTCGCGCGCGGCATCGTACTCGGCGTTTTCCGAAAGGTCTCCCTTCTCGCGGGCCTCCGCAATGGCTGCGGAAATAATTGGCCGCTGCGCCAAGGCGTCTGCAAGATCTTTCTTGAGCTTGTCCAGACCGGCCTGAGTCATGTATTCAATTGCCATAGTTTTATTTGGTTTTTGTCATTGTCAAAAAAACGAGCCGACGGCCGGGTGATGGCCGTCGAGCTGTATGTCACCGCAAAGATACGAAAAGTTTTTTAATGATGCACCGGTTTTACCGATTTTCATTCCCCTCGAACTCCTTCAGGGCCTTGATGGCCTTGGGACAGAGGATGAGGATGGAGACAACGGTGCCCCAGGCCATGAGGCCCACCCCTATGTCGCCCAGAGTCCAGACCAGGTCGGCCTCCCGGACGGCGCCGAAGACCACCGCGGCGATCATGATGGCCTGGAAGATGCGGATCACCCATTTCTCCTTACGTTGGTCTTTGTCGCGGAAGAGGTAGATAATGCCCGTTTCCGCATAGAAATAATAGGCCATGATGGTGCTGAAGGCAAAGAATACCATGGCGATGGAGATGAACTGGCTGCCGAAGCCCGCAAAGACGGAGTCCACGGCACTTTGGGTGAAACCGGCATAGTTGTTCCCCAGCTCCGGAGCATTGGCTACCAACAGGTCTCCGGTAGCGGAATCGATGATGTTATAGGTGCCGGAAGTGAGGATCATCAGGGCCGTTGCCGTGCACACCAGGAGGGTGTCTACATACACGGAAAACGCCTGTGCAAGGCCCTGCCGGGCCGGATGGTCCACATCGGCCGCGGCCGATACGATGGCGCCGGTACCCTGCCCCGCCTCATTGGAGAAGATGCCGCGCTTGACCCCCATCGCAATGGTGGAGCCGATGATGCCGCCCGCCACAGGATTGATGCCGAAGGCGTTGGTAACGATGCTCCAGAGCACCGCCGGCACGTCCTGGATGTGGAAAGCCACCACCACCAGCGAAAGGATGATATAGCCGAAAGCCATCAGGGGCGTAATGATGGACGCCACCCGGGCAATACGCTTGACCCCGCCGATAACTACCGCGCCCAGGATTACCGCCAGGACGATGCCGGTAGCCAGAGGAGGCACCGGGAAGGCATTGGCCATAGCCATGGAAACGCCGTTGGCTTGCACCGTAGTAAGGAAAAAGCCGCAGCTGAGAATGGTGATGGCCGCAAACACGATGCCCAGCACCCGCTTGCCCAGGCCGGCCTCGATGAAGCTGAAAGGTCCGCCCCGGAAACCGCTGGAGTGCTTAAACTTGTACATCTGGGACAGCGTGGACTCCACAAAGGCCGTGGAAGCGCCGAAGAAAGCCACCACCCACATCCAGAACACGGCCCCAGGCCCGCCGAACGCAATGGCCGTGGCCACACCCACGATGTTTCCCGTACCCACACGTCCGGAAAGCGCGATGCAAAATGCCTCGAAGGAAGAAATGCCGCTCTTGTCCCCGGACTTCTTGCCGAAGAGCGAACGGAGCATCAGCTTGAACCTCCGGACCTGCACGAAACGCGTACGGAAAGAGAAGTACAGGCCGGCAGCGAGCAGCAGTACCACCAGTCCCGGGTTCCAGACTATGTCGTTGAGGGTAGATACGAATTTCTCCATATTCAAAGGTACATATTTCTCCCGAAACTACAAAACGTAGCAGGTGAGGGCACAAAGCGTGGCAGGTCAGCAAAAAACGGCCGACCTGTAACGTCAGAAAGCACAGGAGGCCGATTTGCGTTGCAGGTCAGCTTTTTTCTGCAGACCCGCGACACTTCAGGGCTTGACCTGCAACACTTCAGCGCCTGACCAGAAACGCCAGAGGACGGGAAGCGATACAGGAAAGGAAAAAACGTGAGGACGGAAAAAAAGGACGGAACAACAGCTGTTAGACGTCTCAATTAAAATCAACCGCTTATCGGCATACGGCGGCATCGGCTATCAGTTGCTCCCTGAGGGCATCCAGGGAGGGGAACTTGCGTTCGTCGCGGATGCGGCGCACAAAACGGATGCGCATCGGCAGGCCGTATATATCCTCGTCAAAGCCCAGGATATGCGTCTCGATGGTGCGGGCCGTGCCGCCTACGGTGGGGCGGGTGCCGATATTGCACATCCCCGCAAAAGTGCGTCCAAGCACCTCTGTCTCAACGGCATACACACCGTTCAAGGGTACCAGCTTCAGGGGCTCGTACAGCTGCATATTGGCCGTAGGGAAGCCGATGGTCCTCCCCTTCCGGTTCCCGGCCACCACCACGCCGTACAGCCCATAACTGTACCCCAGCATGGCATTGGCCAGGCCGATGTCCCCCGCCGCCAGCGCCTTCCTGATCCGGGTGGAAGAAATGGACCCCTCCGACTGTACTTCGCCCACTACCAGAATCTCCTTCGACAACCCATGGCCACCCTCGGCCGTGTAAGAGGGAGATAGCTGTGCTTTCGGGGGTCGCGAAGCGACGGTTGACGAAGGACATATCTCCCATGCCGTCAGCCTGTCGGAACCTATGCGGTTATCATACCCCATTACCACCAGCGTGGCGCCGAAACGCTCCCTGAGCATCTGCAGGTATCCATCGGCCCGCATGGCGGCGAATTCCCGCGTGAAGGGCAATACCTCCACCCGGTCTATGCCCGCGGCCATTAGCAGCGCCTTCTTTTCCTCCAGGCTGGTGAGTAGCCTGAAATCCCGGGCATCCTGCTGAAGCACCGTCCGGGGATGCGGCCAGAATGTGACCACAATGGCCTCCTCCCCCCTTTCCCGGGCAGAGGAGACCACCGTCTCAATCACATGGCGGTGCCCCAGATGGACACCGTCAAAAAAACCTGTGGTTACTACAGCCACTTTACGCATTCAAAGCTCTGGCGGTGCGGCAGATGCGGGTTCTTGGCGAACACGCGGGCACCCACCTGGTACGCGCCGGTCTTTTCCGGAAGCACGTTGGCCTCGTACTTGGCAACGCCATCCTTGAAGGAAGCCACCTTGCACTCCTGCACGTCCACGATGTGCAGCTTTCCACGGGTATCCCTCTGGGCGAAGACCACTTCCACGCCCACCTCTTCCGGGGTGAGGGAACCCAGCTGGAGCTCCATGGCGGAATAGAACGGTTTGGCCAGGGTGAGGTCGTAGGAAGATTCCGGTTCCGTGCGGGACAGCAGGCGGATATTCTCCCACTCCCGGCGGACACGCGTCTTCCAGGCAGCCAGTTCACGGGCCTGTCCGAAGTCCTTGTCCTTCATGGCTTTGGCGCCCTTGGACTGCGGAATGTAGTACTGATTCATGTAGTCCGTGAGCATCCGGTTGGTGGTGAAGTCGCAGGCCACCTTGGCGATGGTGTTCTTGATATAGCCGATCCACTCGCCGCTCCGGCCCGTGGTGCGGTCCACATTATAGTAGGCCGGTGCTATGTCATTCTCCAGCAACTGGTAAATGGTTGCCGCATCCAGTTCGTTCTGGAAGTTGTTGTCCTCGTAGGCCTGCTCGATGGGAAGGGCCCAGCCGGCGCCTTCCTTGTAGCCTTCCACCCACCAGCCATCCAGGACGGAGAAGTGCATGGTACCGTTCATGGCGGCCTTCTCTCCGGAGGTACCGGAAGCCTCCAGGGGACGGGTGGGATTGTTCATCCACACATCCACGCCCTGGACCATCCGCTTGGCGAGCGTGATGTCGTATCCGGGAACAAACACAATCTTGCCGATGAAGCGCGGATCCTTGGAAATGTCCACGATCTGCTTGATGAGGTCCTGCCCTGCCTTGTCGGCCGGATGGGCCTTGCCGGCAAAGAGGAACTGCACGGGCTGGGCCGGATTATTCACAATCTTGTCCAGGCGGTCCAGGTCACGGAACAGCAGGGTGGCGCGCTTGTAAGTGGCAAAACGGCGGGCAAAGCCGATGGTGAGCACATCGTCCCGGAGCGTATCCAGGATGGTCACCAGCTCCGAGGGGCTGTAATGGTTGGAGATGGTCTTGTCCTGCAGACGCTCGCTCACGAACTCCATGAGCTTGGTCTTGAGGACCTTCTTGACCTTCCACACATCGGCGTCCGAAACGCCGTAAATGCCGTCGAAGCAGGATTTGTCGTAGTGGTGCGTGGCAAAGGCGGGGCCGAACACCTTGGCATGGACCGGTTTCCACTCCGGAGCGCACCAGGTGGGATAATGGACACCGTTGGTCACGTAGCTCACGAAGAGTTCCTCCGGCAGATAGCCCGGGTACATGTGGGCGAAGATATCCTGGGAAACCTTGCCGTGCAGCATGGAAACGCCGTTCACATTCTGCGAGATATTGGCGGCCAGGTTGCTCATGGAGAACTTTTCGTGCGGATCCAGCGGGTTGTCCTTGCCCAGGGACATGAGGGTTTCCCAGTCCACTTTGAGGCGCTGCGGATAATGGCCGATATACTGACGGAGCATGCCTTCCTCGAAGGCGTCGTGACCGGCAGGGACCGGCGTATGGGTGGTGAACAGGGAACTGGCCCGGACCACCTCCAGGGCTTCGGAAAAGTCCAAATTGTCCTTCTCGATGTATTCGCGGAGACGCTCCATGCCGATGAAGGCGGCGTGCCCCTCGTTGCAGTGATACACCTGTGGATCCAGACCCAGCTTGCGAAGGGCCCTGATACCGCCCACGCCCAGCAGGAGTTCCTGCTTGAGGCGGTTCTCCCAGCTGCCGCCATAGAGGTGATAGGTCACTTCGCGGTCTTCGGGCGTATTGGCCTCATAATCGGCATCCATCAGATACAGGTCCGTACGGCCCACCTCCACCTTCCACAGGCGGGCGGTGATATTGCGGCCCGGGAAGGCCACGGAAGTGGTTACCCAGTTGCCTTCCTTGTCCAGTACCGGGACGGCCGGGATCTTGGTGAAGTCCTGGGCGTCGTAACCGGCCACCTGATATCCCTGGGCGCTGAGCACCTGGTTGAAATAGCCGTAACGGTACAGCAGGCCCACGGCCACCAGGTTCACGTTCATGTCGGAGGTTTCCTTCAGGTAGTCGCCGGCCAGGATACCCAGACCGCCGGAATAGATCTTCAGGGAAGTGTCCAGACCGTATTCCATGCAGAAATAGGCGATGGAAGGGTCCGTGCGTTTGGCCTTGGCGGCCATGTAGTTATCGAATTCGTCCATGACCCCCTTCATCTGGGCCAGGAAGGCCTGGTCCTCCGAAAGCTGCTGGAAGCGCTTGATACTCACTGTATCCAGCACCACAAGCGGGTTATGTCCACTCTTATGCCATACATCGGGGTCTATGGCCCTGAACAGGTCTTTTGCGCTCTCGTTCCAACACCACCACAGGTTCTTGGACAGTTTCTCCAGACGGGAAAGCTTGTCCGGGAGGTGACGGGTTACCATAATGCTCCTCCAACTGGGGTTGGTAACGTCTGCTTTAAAATATTGCATAGTCTTCTTATTGGATTTGTAGGAGTCCAGATTGGCCTGCACCTTGGCAAGGGCCAGCGAATAGGCCTCCTGATAATATACGATTTGGTTTTCCCACAGGGCGATCTGGGCCACTTCCCGGGCATTCTCCCGGTATGTGTTGCGGACTTCGAGGTCCAGGCCGGCAATCTCGCGGACACGGTCCACTACGCCGTCCACAACCTCCGAATAGTTCTCGTCATCCCGGTCCAGGACCGTGATGCCGGGATGCTCGCCCTTGTAATGGGAACGGACCCACATGCCGAAACCGGCCAGGGTGGTGGTGAGGGTGGGCACGCGGAAGGCCAGGGCCTCCAGCGGGGTGTAGCCCCACGGCTCATAATAGGAAGGGAACAGGGCCAGGTCCAGGCCGCAAAGGAGGTCGTAATACGGCATATTGAATACGCCGTCGTCCCCGTTGAGGTATGAAGGGATGAAATACACCTTCACCTTGTCCCCTATCTCGTTGGTAAGGCCGATCTGCCGGAGCCGGTTGGTAATGGCATCGTACTCCGCATTCATCAGATAATGGGATGTCTGGCTGCGGTACTGCCCATTCCCCTTTCCGGAGAGTTTGGCCACTATTTCCTTGTCCGGACCGTGATGGCCGGATGGGATCATGATGAACGCCTGGATGCTGCGTCCCTCAAAATTGGACTTGTTTAGGCGGTCCAGTGCGTCAATAAAGACGTCAATACCTTTATTTCGGTATTCGTAACGCCCGCCGATGCCGATAAAGATGGCGTTGGAGGGCACCTCTTCCGCACTCATGGCCGTGGCCACCTCTACCAGGCGGGCACGGGCCTTGTCGTGCAGCTGTTCATACTGCTGGTCCGAAGAGGGCGTGAAGCTGTTCTCGAAACCGTTGGGGGTAACCACGTCTACGGGACGGCCCAGGAAGTGGGCGCATTCCCGTGCGGTGATCTCGCTCACCGTGGTAAAGACATCGGCATTCTGGGCGCTGGTCTTCTCCAGGGAGTAGATGGCCTTTACGTTGAAGCGCTGCGCCATCTCGTCCCCGTTGTACTGGTCGATGTTGTTGTACAGGGGGAGGTTGTTGCCGGCCAGGCAACGACCCATCATGGTGGCGTGGGTGGTGAACGCGGTTGCCACCGGGATGCCGGAACGCTTGATCTCAAGGACACCGGCGCCCGTCTGCCATTCGTGGAACTGGGCCAGCACCTTTTCGCCGCCCTTGAGGTTGTAGTTCCAGAAGCTTTCTATCACCCGCCCGGCCATGACGCCGAAAACGGCCGATTCCTTATAATCCCAGTTTCCGGAGATGGAATCTACGCCGAAATCCTTCCAAAGGTCCGTGAGGATATCGTCGGCCTTGGGAAGGAAGTGCTTGTAATCCACCAGGATAGCCAGCGGCTTGCCGGGGATGTTCCATCGGCCTACCCGGAAAACCAGGCCCTCCGAAAGGGCCTGGGCTTTCCAGGAGCGGTAAAGCATGGGATCTTCCAGGAAATCCGGGTTGCCGGAACGGTGCATCCACACGTCCGGACCCACGAAAATATGACGGCGTCCCAATTGGGACTGGAGATGGAGGGCTTTGGTGGCAATCACCGTATAAATGCCTCCAACCTTATTGCAAACTTCCCAGCTGACTTCGAACAGATAGTCCGGACTCAGCATCTCTTTCTTCTTTGCCATTTATTTCTTCTTCACTGCTTTCTTCCGCACGGGCTTCTCCTTGAGCTCCTCCACAGCCGTTTCCTTCACATCCAGGGCAGCCCGCTTTTCGTCCAGGCGGATCTGGAAGTCCGAAATCACGTTCATGTAGTTGATGAAGGCCTCGTAAGGAGTGTCGTACGGGTTGAAGTATTTGTGGACCTCTCCGTCGGAGAAGAACTTGGTGCACATGTAGTAGAAGTGGTCGCTCTCCTGCAGGTGGCCGAAGTCGTTCCACAGATCTTCGTCATTCACGATGGAAAGCTTCTCCGTCATGGCATACACCTTCTTGAAGGCTTCGCTCTGGAGCTCATTGCCCAGCCAGGCGGTGATGTCACGCTCTTCATCGGCCCAGGAAATAGGGTCGTCCACGGCCAGGTCGGAAACGGGTTTGTGCTTCTTCACCGCCTCGGCGGGAGTTACGAAGGCGAAGGTTCCGTCGGAGAGGACGGCGCCCGGGAGGGCCTTCATGAAGTTGAAGATGCCGGTCTCCGCACCCTGGTGCTCGCCGAAGGTCTCGTAATCCATGAACAGGTTCACGATCTCGTCCTCCTTGGCGTTTTCTTTCATCCAGTCCACATACTGCTCTGCCGTTACCTTGTTGGCGGCGAAGCGGAAGGAGATATCGTCCGAAAGGGTGTAGTTGCGGAGCAGGAGCTTGAGCTTGGGCTGCGTCTCCCCGCAGTAGACATAGTTGGGGCTCTTCCAGCCCATGATGTGGCGGGCGCCTTCCGTTAGCATGGTCTTGTATCCCAAGTCATAGACCATTTCGCCGATGCCGTTGGAATAGATGAGCTCCGTATTGCGGAAGGTAACAGGCTTTACGCCAAACAGTTCCTCTATCTTGGCAGCGTGCTTGCCCACCTGGTGACGGAATTCACTCTCCGAGGCCAGGGAGGCCAGGGAGTGGTAATAGGTTTCCGCCAGGAATTCCACCTTGCCGGTGGCGGCCAGGGCACGGAAGCTGTCAATCACCTCCGGAGCGAAGCGCTGGAACTGCTCCAGGGCGCTGCCGGAGATGGAATAGGCAATCTTGAATTTACCCTTGTACTGTTTGATGAGGTCCAGCATGAGCTGGTTCATGGGTAGGTAGCACTTCTGGGCCACCCGGCGGAGGATGGTACGGTTGGCAAAGTCGTCATAATAATGGGAATCCTTGCCGATATCGAAAAATCTGTACAGACGGAGCCGGGTAGGTTGATGGACCTGGAAATACAGGCATATGCTCTTCTGGGTTGCCATAGTTTATTTGATTACTGATTCATACACTTTTTTCATCTTGGCGCAGGCGCCGTTCCATTTGAGGGCGTTAACCTCATCGTAGCCCATCTTGGCCGAGAATTGCGCCAGGGCGGGATAAGTCAAGAGGGCATAGATGTCATCGGCCATGGCGTCCACATCCCAGAAGTCCACCTTGAACGCATAGTTCAGGATTTCGGCGGCGCCGGACTGCTTGGAAATGATGGACGGGACGCCCGTACGCATGGCCTCCAGCGGGGAAATGCCGAAAGGTTCACTGATGGACGGCATGATGTACACATCCGAAAGGGCGAACATCTTCTGCACATCCACGCCCCGGAGGAAACCGGTGAAATGGAAACGGTCGCTGATACCCAGGCGCGCCGCATGGCGGATGGCCCGGTTCATCATGTCACCGCTGCCGGCCATCACAAAACGCACGTTCTTGGTACGCTTGAGCACCTTGGCAGCTGCTTCGATAAAGTATTCGGGACCTTTCTGGTAGGTGATACGGCCCAGGAAGGTTACCACAGGTTCCTTGACACCGCGTTCCACCACCAGGTTCTCCCGGCCGCTGAAGTCTACCGCGTTGTGCACGGTAACAACCTTGGCGGGATCTATCCCGTAGCGGTTGATGACGGTATTGCGGGTTAGGTCGCTCACCGTGATTACACGGTCGGCCACCTCCATACCCCGTTTTTCGATGGCGTACACGCGGGTGTCGATGTTGTCCACGCTGCCGCGGTCGAAGGAAGTGGCATGCACGTGGATCACCAGCGGCTTGCCCGTAAGCTCCTTGGCGGCGATACCGGCATAGTAGCAAAGCCAGTCATGGGCGTGGATTACGTCGAATTCGTCTTTGCGCTGCATGGCGATGGTGCCGCCCACCATGGCGTAGCGGGCCACCTCTTCCATGAGGTTGGCGCCGTACTTGCCGGAGAACTTGAACTTCTGGCCATAACTGATGGAGAAGTCCTTTACCTGACGCTTCTTATCTTCCTCCACCAGCTTGCCGAACTCTTCCGGGTCCGCATAGGGGACCATGTTGGAACCGATGTGGATGAATTTGACCTTGTCCAGGAATTCATCCACGGTTTCCGACATGGTGTCTACCGGAACGTCCGAGGCGTTGATGATGGTGGTGGCGCTCTGGTCTTCGTCGCCGGAGGCCGACGGCATCACGAACAGGGTTTCCACGCCATTATAGGCCAGGCCTTTTACGATACCTTCACAGGCCGTACCCAGACCGCCTGCGATATGGGGAGGGAACTCCCAACCGAACATAAGTACTCTCATCGCTTAATCCTCCCTGTATTTAGCAATCAGCCAATTGATGTTAAGAAGGGCTGCCGTTGTCATGGCCGATGAAATGGCACCGTGCGGCTCGTGGGGCGGGTCTCCGTCGTAGAGCTCCGAAAAGGCGCCCACGCCGTGCTTGGAGAGGTCTTCATAGAAGCCTTCCGTGAGCCATTCGGCCCGCTTGATGAAGTTCTTGCCCATCATGTTGAAGCTGGCGTAGCTGTACTGGGCCAGCAGGGCCGGGAAAGCGCAGCCGTTGTGGTATGCCAGGTCCCGTTCCACCTGCGAGCCCTCGTATACGCCCTTGTAGCGGACGTCGCGCGGACTGAGGGAACGGATGCCCCGGCGGGTTACCAGTTCCGCATTAACCACCCGCATTACCTGGCCGATTACCTCGTCCGAGACGCAGCGGTAGTCCACGGAAACCGCCCACAGCTGGTTGGGACGCAGTTCCATGTGCTGGCCTGCGCCGTCCACATAGTCGGCCAGGAAGCCCATATCGGCATTCCAAAAGGTGGGCTGGAAGTTCTGCTCCACCAGGTCCTTGATGGGCATCCACTTCTTGTAGAAGCTGCTGCCCTTGCGTTCGTTGGCCAGGGCGAAGGCGATGGCGTTGTACCAAAGGGCGTTGGTCTCCACCTGGTAACCGGCGCGCTCCGTAACGGCGCGGCCGTTGATATAGGCGTTCATCCAGGTGAGGGCCACGCCGTCCATCTGGGCCCACAGCAAGCCGTTGGGCTGCATGGCCACTTCCTGACGGACACCCGGCAGGTAGCTTTCCAGGATGGACTTGAGCACCGGACCGTATTTGGTCCACACGTCCTTGGCCGATGCGCCATAGGCGATATACTGCTGCAGGGTAATGGCCAGGAACAGCGGCGCCTCCACCTGGGTGGTGCGGCGGCTCAGGCGTTCCTGGTTGGCTGCAATGAGGTTGTCCAGGATTTCCTCGAACAACTTGGGATCGTCCTGCCCGTAGAGGGCGAGTCCGGCAACGGAATTGAGCGTTTCCCGGAGCAGGCCTGTGTACAGCCAGCTGTAACCCGCCACGATGCGCTTGACGCCCCGGTCTTCCCGGATGAGCGACTTGGCCTGGCGGACCAGCTGGTCGTGGAAGGAAGTGATGGGGCCGATCTGGTTGATGGTGGCGGCGAAGCGGCGCTTGAGGGAAGGGGCGTTCACCGGCTCCCCGGCCGCTGCGGAGAAGATGATGGAGTCTCCGGAATGCATTTCCATCTCGAAGGTTCCGGGGACAAAGAGGTCTTCCCGGCAGTCGTAGCCGCGGCGCATCTCGTCCGAATAGGTGATACCCTTGTACCAGACGGGATTGGACTTGAAGGAAGCCGTGGAAGTGGAAACCTGGAGGTTCAGGTCCGGGAAACCTTCGTACAGGTTGAAGGCCACGCCGTTCTTGACCAGCTTGGCGTCCGTGCGGGCGCCGTCGTTTTCCCCGGTTAGGCCGTGCACGTTGCGGAAAGCCAGGAAAGGCTTGAGTTCCAGGACCACCTTGGCGGGTGCGTTCACCAGCTCATAGCCTATCATCACCTGATTGTCGTCCGGGTGCAGGACGATGCTCTTGCGGAAAACGATTTCCCCGATCTTGTACGTGATGCAGGGAACCGGGTCTGCGTCGAAGTCCACGATGTACTTGTGGCCGCGGGGCTCATAGATGTCCCCATAGCAGTGGATGCCCAGGTTAAACCGCTTTCCGCGCAGGATCAGGCTCTCGTCCAGGGAACTCAGCAACAGATGCCGATAGCCGTCGAACTTCTCTACCGGGACGGCCAGGAGGCCGTGGTAACGGCGGGTATTGCACGTGACGATGGACGTATTGCAATACGCTCCGGTCTTGTTCGCCAGGATAATCTCCCGCTTAAGCGAGTACGAGAGATTGACGAGCTCAGACTTGTTGAATTTCAAAAAAGCCATAAATATGATGTTATATTTGCTTCAAAACCATGGCGCAGCGGGCGGGCAGGTACAACTTGAGGGTATGGTTGTACGCCTGGTTCCCGTTAGGGCATTTCCCGGGCATGGAAACGTGATGCTCTCCTTCCTTCAGCCTGGAGAATCCGTCGAAACGGGCTTCGTCACTGTCGAGCACATTCACAAACTCGCCCGCAGGAGCTGAGAACCCGTAGTCCGCGAACGATCCTGTGGCCGAGAAATTCAGCGCAAAGATACAGTTTTTTCGTCTGAAAATCAAGATTTTCTTCTCTTCATCGGCCACAAGGAGCTCCGGACGGTGGAAAAGGACCCCTTCCTGCCGGAGGAGGTGCACCATTTCCTTATCGAAACGCTCCAGGTCTCCGTAACGCAGGAGGCCGTTATCGGCCAGCGACCACTGCCGGCGGGCATATTTGTACGACCAGCCGTTCCCTTCCCGGGGGAAGTCTATCCATTCCGGATGGCCGAATTCGTTGCCCATGAAGTTGAGATAGCCGTCTCCGGCGGTGGCGGCGGTGACCAGGCGGATGAGTTTGTGCAGGGCTATGCCGCGGTCCACTATATCGTTCTGCGACTCCTTGTTCATGCAGAAGTACATCTCCTTGTCCATGAGGCGGAAGATGATGGTCTTGTCCCCCACCAGGGCCTGGTCGTGGCACTCGGCATAGGAGACGGTCTTTTCATCGGCCCGCTTGTTGGTGAGTTCCCACCAGATCTCTCCCATGGACCACTGCTCGTCGCTGCGCTCCTTGATCCACTTGATCCAATGGTCGGCCACGCCCATGCTCATGCGGAAGTCGAAACCTACGCCGAAGGCCATGAACGGGGCGGCCAGGCCCGCCATGCCGGAGACGTCCTCCGCGATGGTGAAGCCGGCGGGATTCATCTCCTTCACCAGCTGGGTGGCCAGGGACAGGTAGATGACCGCATCCTCGTCCACGCCGCCGTCGAAGTACAGGGAATAGTTGCCGAAATCCTTGCCAAGGCCGTGGTCCCAGTACAGCATGGAGGTGACTCCGTCGAAGCGGAAACCGTCTATGTGGTATTCCTCAATCCAGTATTTCACGTTGGAAAGGAGGTAATAACGGGTTTCGTCCTTGCCGTAGTCGAAGCAGCGGGAGCCCCAGGCGGGGTGACGGCCGGCATCTCCGCGGTGGAAGTACAGGTCTTCCCTTCCGTCAAATTCGCTGAGGCCTTCCAGCACATTGTCCACGCTGTGGCTGTGCACGATGTCCATAACCACCGCGATGCCCTTTCCGTGGGCGTCGTCCACCAGGGCCTTGAACTCTTCCGGGGTGCCGAAACGGGAGGAGAGGGCGAAGAAATTGGACACCTGATAGCCGAAGGAGCCGTAATAGGGATGCTCCTGCAGGGCCATGATCTGGATGGTGTCGTAGCCAAGCTTCTTCACGCGGGGCAGCACCTGCGTGCGGAATTCTTCGAAACTGCCCACCTTTTCCTTTTCCACCGCCATGCCGATATGGCATTCGTAGATGAAGGGATGGGGGCGTTTCCCGGCGTGGCCGTGCTTCCATACGTACGGCTTATCCGGGGCCCACACCTGTGCGGAGAATACCTTGGTTACCGGATCCTGCACCACGCGGGTGGCATAGGAGGGCAGGCGCTCTCCCCCGCCGCCGGGCCATTCGATGAACAGTTTGTACAGCTGGCCGTGGCTGAGGAACATTTCCGGCAGCTTCAACTCCCAGTCTCCTTTTCCCAGGGGCCGGAGGGCATAGCCGTCCGTGCGTTTCCAGTTGTTGCAGTCTCCTATGAGAAAAATCTTGGAGGCGTTGGGGGCGAACTCCCGGAACACCCAACTGCCGTCTGCACAGCGGTGCAGGCCATAGTACATGTGGTTGTTGACGGCGTCCTTCAGGAGCCCGTCTCCAGCAATGTGCCTGCGGGTTTGCCAGATGCGCTCATGCCGGGCGTCGATGGCGTCCTTGAACGGCATGAGCCAAGGGTCGGTCTGATAAATCTTCTTCATATGCGGTTAGTCTTTGTCCAAAGCGTCTATTTTGTCTTTCACCGTACGCAAGTACTCCCGGCACTGCTTCAGCAGTTCCTTGCTCCGGCCCACCAGCGCGTCAATATCGTCCAGCCTGGTCTCCGGATTCTCCACCTTAGCGGCAATCTCTTCCAACTCCTTAATTGCCTTTGCGTAATCAAATTTCTCGGCCATATATTCATCTTTTTTGCTTCGCTGCAGAACTATTATTTCAAAAACCGTCGCTTCGCGACCCCTCCCACCTCACTGTGCCCTGCGGGCACTGCTGTGGGCCCCTCCCTCTTACACGGCCGAGGGTGGCCATGGGTTTTTGAAACAATAGTTCTTCCGCTACGCTATATTAACTTTGTTATTATCAATGTTCTCTGTGTATATTTCGTCCACCTTGGCGGTGAGGGAACCGTCGCTGAAGCGTACGCCGATGCGGTCTCCCACGTGTACTTTTTCCACGGTCTTTAGCACTTTGTTGTCTTTGCCCGTTACCAGGACATAGCCCAGACCCAGGATCTTGCGGGGGTCCGAGGCGCCTATGAGGGCTTCTTTCAGGGCCACGCGCGAGACTTCGGCGCTTAAGCGGGCCTGGGCGGCGAAGCGCACGCGGTGGATGGCGGCCTCGCAGAGGCGGGCCCTGTCGGCATATTTTTGCAGGAGGCCCCTGGAGATGCGTCCCACGCTGCGCTGCAAGAGCATTTCCAGGGCGGACAGGCGGCCCCGGATGGCACGCTGGACGGCCGCATCGGCACTCTTGAGGCGGAGTTCCTCCCGGGAAAGCAGCTGCCGGGCGGCAGCGCTGATGCGCTGGGCCAGCCGGTCCTGCAGCTGGTCCTGGGCACGGTATGCATCCAGGAACAGATCGGCCAGGGCGGTGGGGGTTTTGACGGAGCTGTGCGCCACCATATCGGCAATGTGCACGTCCCTGTCGTGGCCGATGGCGGTGACAACGGGGACGGGACAGGAGGCGATGGCTACGGCCAGGTCCGGATCGTCGAAACAGGCCAGGTCCAGGTCACTGCCACCGCCGCGGAGGATGAGCAGGGCGTCGTACGGCTGCTCCTGCACTTCCAGGATGGCCGATAGGATGGAGGCGGGAGCCTGTTCCCCCTGCATCAGGGCTTCGAACAGGTCCAGCCGGAAGGCATAGCCCTCCTCGTTTTCCAGCAGATGCCTTTTGAAATCTCCGTATCCCGCAGCCGTTTTGGAAGTGATGACCGCCAGGCGGTATGGCAGCTCCGGAAGGGCCAGTTCCTTTTGCATGTCCATGTACCCTTCCCTTGTGAGGAATTCTATGGTACGCTTGCGTTCAAGGGCTTTCTCCCCCAGGGTGAACGCCGGGTCTATGTCTTCTATGAAAAGGCTGATGCCATACAGTTCGCTGTAACTCACCTGCACCTTCACCAGCACGGTGATGCCCGCCTGGAGGGGCTGCCCGGCCGCCTGCTCGAAAAAGGCCTTGAGCCGGGGAAAAAACCATTTCCAGATCATGGCGCGGCTCTGGGCCACCGGCTGGCCGCCCCGGCTCTGGGAAAGTTCCAGGTAGCAGTGCCCGTTGGACCGGGGGCTGAAGGACGCTATTTCCGCCTTTACCCAATACCGCTCCGGAAAGGCGTCTTCAATACCTTCCTTAATCCTTTCCTGTAACTCCAACAGGTCCATGTACTCCCTTTGCGCCATAGATAGCCCCAGATTCCGGTGGTTTACAAATATAACAAAAAATCTGCGGATTCCGCCGCAGATTTTCATTTAAAATTCCGGTTCAAAGTGTGGAATGGGTTTTAGCTTGAACAGGTTCATTACGTGCTTCCGGTCAATCAGGGCCTTGGTGGCCTCATCTTCGCACACGCCGGTGCGGATATACTTGTCCAGCACGGCGTAGGTGAAGCCCAGATTGTCTTCGTCCGTCTTGCCGCACAGGCCGTCGGAAGGAGTCTTGCGGACCAGGTTCTCCGGCAGTCCCAACTCCGTGCCGATAGCCAATACTTCCTGCACCGTAAGGCCTCCCAGGGGCGAAAAGTCGCCCGCTGCATCGCCATAACGGGTACTGTAGCCCACCCAGTCTTCGGAAAGGTTGCAGGTGTTCACCACCCGGCCGTTGTTGCTCTGGGAGATGGCATAGACCGCCGTCATCCTCAGGCGCGGAGCCATGTTGATGCGCGTCTGGTCACTGGCTTCGTGCCCCAGCTGCGCCTCCACCTCCGCCATCAAGGCATCGAATGAGCGGCCGATGTTCACGTTGTAGTGCCTGATTCCCAGATGGTGGATCAGCTGCATGGAATCGTCTATATCCGGCTGTACACCGTTGGGCATGGTTACCCCTATCACGCGGTCCACTCCCAGGGCTTCCACACAAAGCGCAGCGCAGATGCTGCTGTCCTTGCCCCCGGAAATTCCCAGCACAGCATTGCAGCCCGGTCCGTTTTCCTGGAACCAGTCCCGGATCCACTGGACGCAAGCGTCCTTGATTCTAACTGCGTCAAACATAGTAAAGAAGGAATTAAAGATCGTAAGTAAGGCCGATAATGACGGTCTTGGCATTGGCCTCCAGCGGGGTGGAGCGGTACGGAACCGTTCCGCCAAAGCCGTTCTGGACACCTGCATGCAGCCTGAAGTTCCACAGGCTTACCTGCAGCGAAGCGCCCCAGGTAAGACCCAGGGAACTGGTTCCGAATGAGAAGCAGCCGTCCAGCCAGGAGAGCGGATTCAGCGCAAGCACAGAACGGACCTCCCAATACGGAAGAATCTGATAGGCGGCGTAATTGCCGGTTACGCCCAGCGAGAGCGCCTGGTAGAAGGGCATCTTATAACGGACACCCAGGTTGGCCTGGAAAGGCAAGGCATCCCAGGCAAGCCGGCGCGGAACCGTCTTGAGCGCGACGGCGCCCAAAAGGTCCTTCCCGATCAGCCCTACCTGTGACAGCAGCCCCTCAACGTTCATCTCCTCCAGGCCCAGATTGGACAAACCGGTAAAAGTATAGCTTCCCGTCGACGCCCCGGCATTGCCGTAATACCACAGCAGGCCGCCAAGGTCCGTGACCGAGGCCGATATCTGCCATCCGTCCGCCGGCTCCCACAGCAGGCCAAGGTCTACGGCCACACCGACACCGGAGGGCAGGGACCATTTGTCCTTCTTCTTCCAATTGAGCAACTGGAGATAGCCGTCCTCCGTGCTCTGCATCTTTCCGCTGCGGCTGGTGACATCCAGCTGCGCATCCACATCGGCCTGCCAGCCCGCTTCGCTCACGTTCAGGTTGAAGCGGCTAAGGTTGTATTGCGCCCCGTACAGACCCAGGAGCAGTTTGGCCCGGGCGCCCAGGCTCAGGTGGTCGCCGATTTTCCGGCTGTAGCCATAGGCCAGTTCGGCATACAGGCGGCCCTGTATACTTGTCCCGCCCAGGGAGAAGAGGTCTTCTCCGCCTTCTTTGAGCAGGCGGAAATAGTCTTTGGGCAAGGCCAGCGAAGACATGCCCCGCACCCCCAGCTCCACGGTATGGAAGGCGTTCTCCGAATGGAAGCCATAGGTGAACAGGCTATAATTCAGGTAGCTCTGGGTGGCATTGATATCTTTAAGGGCGGAGAGGAAGGTTTGGCTGTATACCAAGGGATGGAAGGCGCTCACCAGTTTTCCTTCCCGTTCATACAGGAACGCGGTGGCACCTACATTGTTCATGGACAGGCCGCTGTACTCGCCCACGGAAAGGAAATCGGTGGAGGATTGCAGCGCCGGATTATAGCGGAAACCCAGCCGGTAATTGTTGAGGAAAAGGCTTTCCTGGAAAGACTGGGCGCCCAGCGGCAAGGCGGCCGCCAGGGCAAGTATGGTAAAGATAGTCCTAGTCTTCATGGCCGAAAAGGTTTATGCCGCCCACTACCTTGATGCTGGAGTGCTTAAGGTAAAAGCCTTGGTTGAACGAAAGGGGGATATCCTCCATGCCGGGAGCCGCAGCGAGTTCTCCGCTCAGCACCAGGGTGTTGATGTCGGGGATGGGCTCTCCGTCCCGCGACTGGATATGCAGCGTGAGGCCGGAGGTGACGGGAGAGGACTCGGAGCCTCCTTCCAGGACACCATCGGCCGTTATGGACAGATTCTCGTTGTCGGGAACGGAAAGCTTTTCTATCGTAAGCCGGAGGGGGAGGGTGCTCTCCAGCTCCAGCTTGATTTCGGCATGGTTGAAGCCGATTCCACCCAGAGGCAGGTTCACCGGGATGGAGATATCCGGAAGGGGTATGGAAAAGCCCTCACCCAACGAAACGTTCGTCCCGTACTGCAGCTGGACATAGAAGGTCCCGTCTTCGACGATGCGACGGCGGAAACGGGCAGGCAGGGTGACCGTCAGTTCCGGGAAGGAGACATACGGGATAGCATCCGTAAGGGATTCCGGCAATTGGAAGCTGCCCAGCAGCTGTTCACTGCCATAAGAGGGAAGCTTTACGTCCAAATCCATCGCGTCCGTGAAACAGGTCTCGTATTCCTCATCCAGGCACATCAGCTCCAGTGAGCCCCGGACGGGGATTGCGTCCCGCATGGAGGACGAAGCAAACAGGTCTATCCGCTGATTATGCGTATGGATGGACAGGTACGACAGCAGGACACTCAGCAGGGGCGAGTTGGAACCCAAATACGGCTCCCAAAGGTAAGGTTCCTGGTTGTCTTCCATCGACAGGGCCAGTTTGTACAGGTTTTCCGAAAAGACCTCTTCCTTCATGGAAAACAGCACCAGGCCGTTCTCATCGGCAGAAAGGGTTCCTTCCGGCAAACCCAGATCGGTCAGGAAACCGCCCAGCGGCTCCTTTGCCAGTTCCAGGGTGAAAGGGCCGGCGCTGCCCACCGGCACCACCAGGCTTTTCCCGAACAAGGTGACCTCGGGGTCCACGCCTTTTTCCAAATCATAGATGCTCCGGGACTTGTTGCATCCCGCCGCCAGCAGGAGCACAAGCAGGGGGGTAAGCCGAAGCAGTCTTTTATATGTTCTATTCATATTGATTTACTGTTATTTTGCCCGGGTATACACCTGGATGGGGCAGCCCTCGAAGTCGAAGTGTTCGCGGAGCTTGTTCTCCAGGAAACGCTTGTAGGGATCTTTCACCCACTGAGGCAGGTTGCAGAAGAAGGCAAACTGCGGGGTGCGGGTGGGGAGCTGGGTTACATACTTGATTTTGATATACTTACCCTTCCATGCAGGCGGCGGATAATTCTCAATTTCCGGGAGCATGGCGTCGTTGAGGGCCGATGTGGGGATCTTCCGGGACATATTCTCCGCCACATGCGCGGCAGCGTCCAGCACGTCCAGGATGCGCTGCTTGTTAATGACGGAAGTGAAGATGACCGGGATGTCGTTGAACGGGGCCAGACGGGCCTTGAGCGCCTCCGTATAGTCCCGCATGGTGTTGGCCTCCTTCTCAAAGAGGTCCCATTTGTTCACCACTATCACGCAGCCTTTCCGGTTCTTCTGGATGATGTTGAAGATGTTCATGTCCTGCGCCTCCATGCCCAGGGTGGCGTCTATCATGAGGATACAGACGTCCGAATGCTCGATGGTGCGCATGGCGCGCAGCACGGAGTAAAACTCCAGGTCCTCCGTCACCTTGGCCCGCCTGCGCATGCCGGCGGTATCCACAATCATGAACTCGTGGCCGAATTTGTTGTAATAGGTGGAGATGGAATCCCGCGTGGTGCCGGCTACCGGCGTTACGATATTGCGTTCCTCCCCCAGCAGGGCATTGGTAAGGGAACTCTTTCCCACGTTGGGACGGCCCACGATGGCGATATGCGGCAGCTCCGCATGGTCGTCATCGGCCTTGTCGTCTTCCGGCAGCACCTTGAGAATCTCGTCCAGGAGGTCTCCGGTGCCGCTGCCGTTGGCGGCCGATATGCTCCACACTTCTCCCAGGCCCAGCCCGTAGAAGTCGAAGGCGTCGTACATCTTCTCCCCGCTGTCCACTTTGTTCACGCAGAGCACCACGGGTTTCCTGCTGCGACGCAGCAGGTCCGCGATCTCCGCGTCATAGTCCGTGATGCCGGTGGCGGCTTCGCACATGAAGAGGATTACATCGGCCTCCTCTATGGCGATGACCACCTGGCGGCGGATGGCGTCTTCAAAAACGTCGTCGCTGTTGGAGGTGTAACCGCCTGTATCCACCACGGAGAACTCCCGGCCGTTCCATTCGCACTTGCCGTAATGCCGGTCCCGGGTTACGCCGGCAGTTTCGTCCACAATGGCCTGGCGCATGCCCACCAGGCGGTTGAAAAGGGTGCTTTTTCCTACGTTCGGTCTCCCGACTATCGCTACAAGGGCCATAACAATTACATTTTTATGGTGCAAAGATACACATTTCTTCGTTAAAGGCGGGACTTTCTATGCCGAAGAAACGAAGGATGCTGTGAAAGACATGGTGCTGGCCTACCTCGGGCAGGTCCTTATACTGCAAGGATTTGTCCGACGACCACACCAGCATGGGGATCTCCCGCTGCTCCCGGGGGGCCATGGAAAGCGGAATGCCGTGCATGTAGATATTGTTCTCGCCCAGGGATTCCCCATGGTCCGAGATGAAGAGCAGGCAGCAGCGGCGGTCCGGGAAACTCCTGAACATTTCTATCACCTGATGCAGGAGCCAGTCCGTATAGACGATGGTATTGTCGTAGGCGTTGTCCAGTTCCTCCTGGGTGACCTTGGACATCTCCACGGTGTTGGCGACAGGCTTAAACACCTCGAACTCAGGCGGATAGTTGGTATTGTAAGAAGGGCCGTGACTGGTGTAGGCATGGATAACCACGAATACCTTGGTGCTGTCGCTGCCTGCGATGTCCTCCCGGAGGCCTTCCAGCAGGAGGCCGTCGTAGCGGGAATCGGCCTGGGGGTAACGCTGCTTTAACTGGGAAAAGGTGTAATAGTTGGCCGTATGCACCGGCGGCTCTCCCCAGTTGCTGGTCCTCCACCACACATCCACCCCGGCCCGCTGCAGGTAGTTGGGAAGGATTTCGTACAGCTCGGGATCGTCCACCGGCTCCAGGATGGCCTTTACCCCGGCGGTGGTATAAGTGGCCGACGAAAGGGCATTATAGGCCTTTACGCTGTCGGCTGCGGTGTAGCGGTTGGTCTCCCGCTCATAACCCAGCAGGGAGAAGCGGTCCCGACGGGCCGATTCGGCGATGAACAGCACGCAGATATCCCGGCTGTCCGACACGGACGTGGCATCCGGCAGCAGGATCTCCTTCCGGTTTCTCTGGCGTTCCCCCTGATAGAAGCGGACGGTATTGACAATATAAGACCAGGGCATGATGACGCTACCCAGTTCCGTGGAATTGCGGTCTATCCACGGCCAGTTCTTCATATTGCCGAAAACGGCCGCCAGGATCACGCCCAGCGAAATGCCCACGCTTCCCAGCATACGCTTCCAGGAGCCGTATTCCACCTTCCGGGCAAAGACATAGATGCAGGGGAGGACCCCGAAGAACAGCATATAGGGCACCACCCCCCAGGAGAGGAAGCCCGACACCTCTGCATAGCGGGTTTTGAGCACGCAGCCCATAATTTCGTCCGTAACCAGGACGTCATAATTGACTACACCGATGAGCATGACGGCATCGGCCAGGAAAGTGAGCGCGATGATGCATTTCCCCACGAAACGGCCCAGCCAGGCCAGCAGGTAATAAAAGAGGAAATCCAGGCCCAGCATCACCAGGACGGCCATCGTCACCAGCATCACGCTGTTGAAACCGCCTTCCAGATGATTCCCCATACGCATGAAGAAAGGGACATGAAAGGCCACCAGCGTGAAAAGGCTCAGGGCGAAACTGTATGTGGATAACTTGTTTTTTTTCTTGAAAAACATATAAGTCTAAATGTGACCGGCCTTGGAATGCGGTACGATGACCCGCAGGATTCCGGGCTGTACTTCCAGGTCGAATTCCCTTCCCGCGTCAAAGGGGCTTCCGTCATAATGCACGGCCCCGGATCCGTTGCGGCTGATGTGGAACTGCGAGCCGCTGAAATGCAGGAAATGCTTGCTGGAGGGAGCGCGACCGGTCATCAGCCGGGTGGCCAGGTCCGGAATCTCCAGCGTGGAGAAAGGATTCACCACCACCACATCCAGCAGGCCGTCCCGCAAAGAGGCCATGGGGGCGATGCGGGCCTGATTGCCCCACTGGTTGGCATTGGCCACGGTCACGAACACCGCTTTCCCGGCCCAGAGTTCCCCCTTGGCCGATGAGATGCGGTAATCGGCCAGCGAATGCTGCTTCCATTCCTCCCAGGCCAGGGAGATATAGCGCGGAAGTCCCCGTCGGGTGGAACGGGCGAATTCCATGCTCACCCGGGCGTCCAGGCCGAAGCCGGCGGTGCAGAAGAAGGGTTCCCCGTTCATCCGGGCCACATCGATGGACACCGCTTCACCCTGGTTGATGGTACGGATGGCCTGCTCCGGCGAGCGGCTTATCCCCAGATGGAGGGCCAGGCCGTCTCCGCTCCCGCAGGGGACGATGCCCAGGGTTTTGCAGGTTCCCACCAGCCCCCGGGCCACCTCGTTCACGGTACCGTCTCCGCCCACCGCCACTACCACTTCCCCCCGGCATTCCCGGGCCAGGTCTTCCGCTTCCATGGGCCTGGAGGTGAACAGCACCTCCGGCTGATAAATGGAAAAATCCAGGTGCTTCCCGATAGCCGAGAGCACCTGGGATTTGTCGTTCAGCCCTGAAATGGGATTGACTATGAAGCTGATCTTGCGGGGCATATCATTTCCGTAAGGAACAGGTGGCACAGGCCTCCGATTCAATGCCGCTGCAAGTTCCCTTCCCCTTCTTCCGGGCGGCGAGCATTTCCAGTTCCTCCTGTTTGGCACACTTGATCCCCCGTTTCTGCATCTCCGGATTGGTAGATATCTCCCCGTCGGGGAAAGGCCGGCGGAAAAAGAAGATGTTCACGCCCAGCAGGATAACGGCCAGGCCCACGAAAATGATGGCGGCAAGGAAGGTTTTCATCCTATAGCGGGAATTCCGAAGAGATAGGTTGGTAATTGTACACGCGGAGCATCATGCGGGCGAAGGTTTCCGCCATGGAGACCACGCGGAATTTGCCCTGGAGCTCCTTCTTGGAAGGATCCAGCGGAATGGTGTCCGTAACATAGACCTCCGACAGGGCGCTCTTGTCTATGCGCTCGTAGGCCGGGCCGGAAAGCACCGGATGGGTGGCGAAGGCCCGGACGCTGCGGGCGCCGCGGCTAAGGAGTACGTTGGCGGCTTCCGTGAGGGTGCCTGCCGTATCGATGATGTCGTCGATGATGACGATGTCCCGCCCTTCCACCTCGCCGATGGGCACGATCTTCTCCACCACGTTGGCCCTGGCGCGGGTCTTGTGGCAGATGACCACCGGCGTATGCAGGTGCTTGGCATAGGCGTTCACGCGCTTGGCGCCGCCCATGTCCGGAGCCGCCAGCGTGAGGGTGTCCTTGAACTGCTTCTGGAGCTTCTTGAGGATGAACAGGAAGTCGTAGCTGGCATAGAGGTGGTTCACCGGGAAATCGAAGAAGCCCTGGATCTGGTCGGCATGAAGGTCACAGGTCATGAGGGCGTCCGTACCGGCCACCTTGAGCATGTTGGCCACCAGCTTGGCGCCGATGGACACACGCGGTTTGTCCTTGCGGTCCTGACGGGCCCAACCATAGTACGGGATAACGGCTATCACCTTGTTGGACGAAGCCCGCTTGGCCGCATCGATGGTGAGCAGGAGCTCCATGAGATTGTCCGTGGGCGGGAACGTGGACTGGATGATGAAACAGGTGGCGCCGCGGACACTCTCCGAGAAAGACGGCTGGAATTCGCCGTCGCTGAAACGGGAACAATCCAGGCCTCCCAGGACCACGTCCGGATCCTCCGGGCCTTTCATGCGGTTCATGGCCTCTACGACCTTTTCGGCAAAATAACGGCTTGCCTCGCAGGAAAACACCGCCAGGCGGTGCTTATGGACATCATTTATCATAAGTTAGAGAGTATAGATCCAATATAATCCAGTATTTCCTCCTTTCCCATTCCGGTAACAGAGGAGGACACGAAGCAGGGCGGAAGCTCCTCCCAGTCCACCAGCAGGCGCTCCTTGTTCTCATCCACCTGGTTCTGCAGGGCCGACGTCCCCTGCTTGTCGGCCTTGGTGAAGATGAGGCCGAAGGGGATGCCCTTCTCCCCCAGCTCCGAGATGAAACGCAGGTCCACCTCCTGCATGGGATGGCGGCTGTCTATGAGCACCATGAGCATCACCAGCTCTTCCGAGTGGTTGATATAATCCCAGATGATGTGGCGGAGCCGGGCCCGGTCCTTGTCCGGCAGCTTGGCATAGCCATAGCCGGGAAGATCCACCAGATACCACTTGTCGTTGATTAGGAAGTGGTTCACCAGCTGGGTTTTACCGGGGGTTTGAGAAGTTTTTGCCAGCTTGCCGTTTCCGGTGAGCATGTTGATGAGGGAGCTCTTTCCCACATTACTCCGGCCGATAAAGGCAAACTCCGGCAAACGCAGCTGGGGCTTCTGCCCCACCCGCGTGCTGCTGCCTGCAAAAACGGCCTTTGTAACCTTCATAACCTTCCTTAGGGTTTCTGCACACAAAGGTACGAAATCTTAAACGATTTTCCTATCTTTGCAACCATGGAACAAGACGAAAAATTCATGCGCGAGGCGCTGCTGGAAGCCCGGGCTTCCGCAGCCGAGGGAGAGATCCCCATCGGGGCCGTGGTGGTGTGGAAGGGAAGGGTCATCGGCCGGGGGCACAATATGACCGAAAGGCTGCACGACACCACCGCCCACGCGGAGATGATAGCCATCACTTCCGCCACGGAAGCCATGGGCGGGAAGTACCTCAGCGACTGCACCTTATACGTAACCGTGGAGCCCTGTCCCATGTGCGCCGGCGCCCTGGCCTGGTCCCAGATGGGCCGGATCGTATACGGCGCCCCGGACCCCCGGCGGGGTTATTCGCTCTTCTCCCCTTCCCTCCTCCATCCGCGCACGGAAGTGACTGCCGGCGTGCTGGGCGAGGACTGTTCCAACCTGATGCTGGAATTCTTTAAAAACAAACGATAGATATGAAAGGCGTAGTTATTTTTCTGGCCGACGGCTTCGAGGACATGGAAGCCCTGGGCACCCGCGATGTCCTCATCCGCGGCGGCATCCCCGTCCAGACCGTCTCCATCGCAGACGATTATACGGCAGAGAGTTCCCACGGGGTTACCGTCTTTGCCGATACCTCCCGCTCGGACTTTGAACCGGAAGAGGAGGGCACAGGCGGAAAGGACCTGATGATCTTCCCGGGCGGCATGCCGGGCTCAAAGAACCTGGCCGAGGACAAGGAGCTGATGGACCTGATGAAGCGGCATTATGCCGACGGCGGCGCCGTGGCGGCCATCTGCGCCGCCCCGGGCCTGGTACTGTCCCAGCTGGACGGTCTGGAAGGGAAGCGATTCACCTGCTTTGAAGGCTTCCAGGACCCGCTCATCGCCAAGGGAGCCGTATACACGCCGGAAAGCACCGTCACGGACGGCCGCATCATCACCGGCCGCGGCGCGGGACACGCCGTGAATTTCGGCCTGGCCATCCTCCGCTATCTGAAGGGTGACGAAGCCGCGGAAAAAGTGAAAGGCGGGCTGATGCTCTAGCGGATAACCATCCGCTCTATACGGCGGGGCACCGAAGAGAGAATCTCGTACGGGATGGTGCCCAGGATGCTGGCCAGTTCCTCCACTGTAGGGTCTTCCCCAAAGACGGTGACGGTGTCTCCCACCGCCGCGGGAACACCTGTGACATCCAGCATGCACATATCCATGCAGATATTGCCGATGGTGGGTACCCGCTGGCCGTTAAGGGAGAAAGAGGCGGCGCCCCGGCCCAGGTGCCGGTCTATCCCGTCGGCGTAACCTACGGGGATGGTGGCTATGACGGTGCCTTCCCGGGCCCGGCCCCATCGGCCGTAACCTACGGTATCTCCGGGGCCCAATTCCTTCACCTGCAGCACCTTGCATTTAAGGGACGCTACCGGAGTAAGCTTCTTTCCGGGCACGGCGCTAACCCCGTAGATGCCGATTCCCAGGCGCACCATGTCCATCTGATACTGGGGGAAACGCTCGATGCCGGCCGAATTGAGGATATGGCGCATGGGCATGTAGCCGAGGCCGTCGGCCAGTGTTTGCGCATTCTGCTGGAAGAGCGCTATCTGTTCCAGGGTGAAAGCATCCTGGGACGGGTCTTCCGCCACGCAGAGGTGCGAGAAGACGGACTTCACCTTCACTTCCGGCGTGGCATTCAGATAGTCAATCAGTTCCGGCAGTTCCCCTGTCATGAAGCCCAGGCGGTGCATGCCCGTGTCCAGCTTGATGTGGATGGGATAATCCTTTAGGCCCAGTTCCCGGAGCTGGGCGGCAAAGGCCCTTAAGGAATACAGGTTGGGGATGCTGGGTTCCAGGCGCGTCTCAATGATTTCCGGATAGAAATCCGTTCCCGCTGTGAGCACTATTACCGGGAGGGAAATACCGTTGCGGCGCAGTTCCAGGCCCTCTACGGGGTATGCCACGGCCAGATAGTCCGCCCCGGCACGCTGCATCATGGCGCCGAATTCCACCGCTCCATGGCCGTACGCATTGGCCTTGACGAGAACCAGCAGTTTCGTCTGGGGCTCCAGCAGGGAGCGGAAGTATTTGTAATTCTCCAGTGTGGCCTTGAGGTTCAGTTCCAAACGGGAGAAATCGTCCGGGCGCATCATATCTCTACGGTTTCCGAATGCAAAATTAACATTTCCCACTGACTTTTTTCCATAAATTGTGTATTTTTGTGCTATGGTACTGTCTAATCAAATGATCTGGATCATCATGATTGCGGTCATGGTACTCAGCATGGTCATCCAGGGCGTGCTCAAGAGCCGCTTCAGCAAATATTCGGAAGTTCCCCTCTCCCTGACCGGGGCGGAGGTAGCCAGCCGCATGCTCCAGGCCCATGGTATACGGGATGTACAGATTGTCTCCATCCAGGGCAAGCTCACGGACCATTACGACCCTACAACCCGCACCGTAAACCTTAGCGAGGATGTGTATTTCGGCCGGTCGGTAGCCGCCGCGGCCGTGGCTGCGCATGAATGCGGCCACGTGATCCAGCACAGCACCGGCTATGCCCCCCTGAAACTGCGCACGGCGCTGGTGCCGGTGGTCACTTTCTCCAACAGCATAGTGTCCTGGATCCTGCTGGCCGGAGTCATTTTCATCAACGTGTTCCCGTCCCTGCTGTGGATAGGTATCGGCCTTTTCGCCCTTACCACCCTCTTCAGCTTTGTTACCCTGCCCGTAGAAATCAACGCCAGCGCCCGCGCCGTCAAATGGCTGGACAATACGGGTATTGTGAGTTACGAGACCAAACCCATGGCCGTAGACGCCCTCCGCTGGGCCGCCTACACGTACGTAATCGCCGCCCTGGGCTCCCTGGCCACCCTTCTCTACTACATCTCCCTGGGCAACCGGCGAAGCTGACCTTCCGGTGGAAACAACAAAAAAAGCTCGCGAATCTGCGAGCTTTTTTGTTGAACTGCAGCGATTCGAACGCTGACTGAGGGAACCAAAATCCCTAGTGCTACCATTACACCACAGTTCAATACCGGGGTGCAAAGATACTATTTTTTTCCTGATTAAAACAAAGTGGGATGATTTTCCTCCAGCTCGCTGAGCACTTTGTCCATTATAGCCTCGCGGAAGAGGGCGCTTTTGGTATGGACCTGGAAACGCTGGCAGTATTCTTCTATGGCGGCCATCTCGCTGTCGTTGAACAGGAGCACATAACGGTTGCGGCGCAGGAGCATCTGCTTCTGCTTTTCCAGGTAGGCGGGATCTACGCCGGGAATGTGGTTTCTGCGCGCCATCGCTGCAAAGGTACTAAAAAAGTTGCACATACCGCCGGGTTACCGTTCCGTCGGGGGCCAGTTCAAGGACAAAGGGCAGGACGGAAAGGTCGAAGGTGTCCAGCAGCTGGGACGCCTGGTCCGGTTCATCGGCAAAGAGCGCGTCCATATCTACCAGCAGCACCTTCACCTTGCGGTCCTTCCGCACCAGGGCGTCCACGGCGGCAAGGGTTTCCTTGCAGGTGGAACAGCCCGGGGAGAAGAAGACCACATAGGCCGGGTTACCCTTCAGGGAACGCAGGCTGAAGGTTCCGCTACGGGTTCCGCGTACGAAAAGGCATCCCTTCCGGCGAAGGGTTCCGGGCACTGCCACATCCGGCACCAGGGAGCCCACGGGGCTGCGGGAGCTGAAATCCAGCAGCAGATCGGCCAGGGAGAGGATCTGGGCCTTGTCTTCCGGGGTATTCCAGATTTCTCCGGGGCGGACGTATCTTTCCACAAACGGGCCGATGGCCTCCCTGTATGCCTCCCCCCGCTGCGAGGAAAGGTAATACAGCAGGTCCCCGGCGGTCTGCTTGAAAACCGTCACGTTGCCCTCCCCCAAGGTCCGGGAGGCCAGATAGTCGGCCATATCCAGGATATCGGAGGTGGAGAGGGAATCCCCGTAAGAGGCGAACAGCCGCCCGTAACGTTCCAGCTGCTCCGCTTCTCCGTATACATAGGTTTTGGTGGAGAACTCCTTCTCCAGCAGCAGTTTAAGTGCCGGGGTATCCAGTCCCCGCCCCACTATCTCTCCCTTGGAATCTATGAGGTACATTTTGGGGGTCTGCAGCACACCGTACTGGATTTGCCAGTCGCCCTCATGCTCCGGATCCCAGAGATGGATGGCACCGGGAAGGTTCTCCCGGTACTTCTCCCAGTCTTCGCCCTGGTCTCCCACGTTCACCGCATAGACGGTGAGCGGGTACCGGCCTTCGTCCATCAGCTGCCGCAGGCGCGGGGTCTCCAGCTTGCAGATAGAGCAGGAAGTGTCATAGAAATAAATGACGCTGTAGCCCGGCGCGTCGGGGATTTCCACCACCTTCCCGGCCGTGTCCTTCAGGCTGATACGGGGAGCCTGCATGCCGATGAGGGAGTTCCTGTTGAACATCACGAACACCTGCGCGTTCAGGAAGTCGCCGTCGGAATGCATGGGGATGGCACGGGAAAGGAACCACTTTTCGGCCACATGCACGGCCACGGCCTCGTCCCCCATGATCTTGGACTGGAGGTAATGGTCGTAGATTCTGAGGGCTACATACTGGCGGACCAGGGAGTCCCGGGAGGATTCTATGAGGAAATCGCATTCGGCATTCTGCACCGCGGCGCTCTCCCCCGCCAGGGCGGCGAAGTATTCCTCCAGCTTGGCGCCCAGTTCCTCATAGGACTGGGCCCGGAGGCCGATGGAGAGCAGGCAGACCGCCAGGAATGCGATGAACTTTTTCATAACTTGACACCTTCGGGAATAAAGGCCGAATAGTCTCCCCCGTGCTTGAGGATATCCCGCACGGCCGATGAGCTGATATGGGCGAATTCCTGTGCCGTGGGGATGATGATGGTCTCGATCTCCGGAGCCAGCCGCCGGTTGGCGTCGGCTATGGAGCGTTCCGTCTCAAAGTCTATCATGTTCCGGACCCCGCGCACAACATGCCTGATGCCCAGCTCACGGCAGGTGTCTATGGTAAGGTTGTCGTATTGGATTACGGACACGCCCGGAAGGCCTGCAGTGGCCTGGTAAATGATATCCAGACGCTTCTCCATGGAGAAGAAGCCGCGTTTATCCTGGTTGATACCCACGGCCACCACTACCTCGTCAAACATGGTGAGGGCGCGCTTGAGGATATTCAGATGGCCGGCTGTAAACGGGTCGAAGGAGCCGGGAAACAGAGCTTTGGTTTTCATAACTGCCAGTCTATGGGTGTCTTACCCTCTGATACTAGGATTTGGTTGGTCTTGGAGAAATGGCGGCAGCCAAAGAAGGCGCCGCGGGCAAGGGGCGAAGGATGCGCCGCCAGGAGCACATGATGGCGGGAGGAGTCTATGAGCGCCGCCTTTTCGGCCGCGAAACGGCCCCAGAGCAGGAAAACGATGCCTTCCCTGTGCTCCGAAAGGTACCGGATGACGGCATCCGTGAACTCCTGCCAGCCGGCGCGGCTGTGGGAGGTGGGCTGCCCCGCCTGGACGGTAAGGACGGCATTGAGAAGGAGTACGCCCTGGCGGGCCCATTTTTCCAGGTTGGGCCGGCCGCTCATCCTGATGCCCAGGTCCGTCTCCACCTCCTGGAAGATATTCCGGAGCGAGGGCGGAGCCGGGACACCGTCCGGCACGGAGAAGGAAAGGCCCATGGCCTGCCCCGGGCCGTGGTAAGGGTCCTGCCCCAGGATAACCACTTTCACCTGCTCCACAGGCGTAAGCTCGAAAGCACGGAAAATCTGGCTTCCGGGAGGGTAGATTACCTTTCCGGCCGCTTTCTCCCCATGCAGGAAACGCACCAGCTGCTCAAAGTACGGTTTCCCGAACTCCGGCGCCAGTGCGTCTTTCCAACTTTGTTCTATCTTGACGTCCATACCTTGTACAAAAAGATTCTTTCGTCACTTCGTTCCTCAGAATGACAAACCATAACTGTCATTCTGAGCGAAGCGAAGAATCTAAAAAATGTAGTCGATTACATCGGCTATCGTTTTCACATAGACAAAGGTAAGACCTTTTATGTAAATTTCCTTGATATCTTCTACATCTTTGCGGTTTTCTTCGGAAATCACTATGGTGTGGACCCCGGCGCGCTTGGCTGCAAGGATCTTCTCCTTGATGCCGCCCACCGGCAGCACACGACCCCTGAGGGTCATTTCTCCCGTCATGGCGATGCCTTCCTTCACGGCCTGTCCGCGCAGGGCGCTTACCATGGAACTCACCATGGTGATACCGGCCGACGGACCGTCCTTGGGCACGGCGCCCTCCGGGACGTGCAGGTGGATGTCCTTCTCCATGAACTGCTCCGTGGTGATGCCGGCCAGTTCCGGATGGGCCTTGATGTACTGCCAGGCTATCTGGGCCGATTCCTTCATTACATCGCCCAGGTTGCCGGTCATGGACAGGTTGCCCTTGCCCTTGGAAACGGAACTTTCCACAAAGAGGATTTCCCCGCCCATCTCCGTCCAGGCAAGGCCGGTGACCACGCCGGGACCTTCATTGCCCTTGATGGTATCGTGATAGGAAGTGGGCAGACCCAGATATTCCTTGAGATGTTCCTTCCTGATTACGGCAGGGAATTCCTGGTTGAGGGCTATCTTCTTGGCGGTCACGCGCGCAATCTTGGCAATCTGCTTCTCCAGGCCGCGGACACCGGATTCATGGGTGTACTGGTCTATGATTTCCTGGAGGGCTTCGTCTTCGATGGACAGGCCGTCCTCCTGCAGGCCGTGCTCCTTCAACTGCTTGGGAATGAGGTAATTATGGGCTATCTGCATCTTCTCCTCGGCCAGATATCCCGTTACGTTGATGAGCTCCATACGGTCCTTGAGGGCCGGCTGGATGGTACCTATGCCGTTGGCCGTGGTGATGAACAGCACGTGCGAAAGGTCATAGTCCACGTCCAGGTAATTGTCGTGGAAAGTATTGTTCTGCTCCGGATCCAGGGCTTCCAGCAGGGCGCTGGAAGGGTCTCCCTTGAAGTCGCTGGCCAGCTTGTCAATCTCGTCCAGCACTATCACCGGATTGGAGGTTCCGGCCCGCTGGATTCCGTTGAGGATGCGGCCCGGAAGGGCGCCCACATAGGTTTTGCGGTGGCCGCGGATTTCGGCCTCGTCGTGCATGCCGCCCAGGGAGATCCTCACGTATTTGCGTCCCAGCGCCCGCGCCACGGACTTGCCCAGGGAGGTCTTGCCCACACCGGGAGGGCCCCACAGGCACAGGATGGGAGACTTCATGTTGCCCTTGAGCTTAAGGACGGCCAGGTACTCGATAATACGTTCCTTCACCGTCTCCAGGCCGAAGTGGTCCTCGTCCAATACGTCCTGCGCGTGCTGGAGATCCAGGTTGTCCTCCGACATCTCCCCCCACGGCAGGTCCAGCATGAACTGCAGGAAGGTGAGCTGGATGCTGTAGTCCGGGGAAGAAGGATTGAACTTCTCCAGCTTGGCCATTTCCTTGTCGAAGATGGCCCTCACTTCCGGGCTCCATTTCTTTTCATCGGCCTTGCGGCGCATCTTCTCGAATTCCTCCCCTTCGTCCATGCCCAGTTCCTCCTGGATGGTGCGGAGCTGGTTGTTCAGGTAATACTCCCGCTGCTGCTGGTCGATGTCCGTCTTTACCTTCTGGTTAATCTCCTGCTTGATCTGGAGCAGCTGGGTTTGGGTATCCAGCACCTTCAGGAGGGCCATGCCGCGTTCATGGATGTCCAGGATGGACAAGAGGTTCACCCGCTCCTGGAAATTCTCCACCTCTATGGTGGTGGCTATAAAGTTCACCAGGAAGTGGAAGTTGTCTATGGACATCAGGGCGCCCATGGCCTCCTTGGGAGCGAAGGAGGAGGATTTCACCACCGTCCCCGCCCTGTCCTTGAGGGCATCGGCCAAAACGCGGGTCTCACGCTCGTCCATTTCCGGCATAACCTCTTCCAGATAGCGGGCCCGGCCCAGCAGGTAGGGCTCCCGGGTGATGATGCTTTCCAGCGAGAGGATGCGCATACCCTGCAGGATGGCCGTAACGGAGCCGTCCGGCATCTCCAGGGTCTTGAGCACCTTGCAGAGCGTACCGAAGCGGTTTAAATCGGCCTCTCCAGGGTCTTCCACGGCCACATCCAGCTGCGGGACCGCACCCAGCCAACCGGCCCCGGACTCCACGTCCGAAACCAGCCGGATGGACTTTTCGCGGCCCACCGTCACCGGAAAGACCGTTCCGGGAAAGACCACTGCATTGCGAAGGGCCAGGATGGGAAGGGCTTCGGGGAGCTCCTTCTCGTCCACCTTCGTAGAGACTGCTTCGCCCATGACGGGCATAATATTCACTTCTACCCCGGCGGGGGCGAACATTCCGTTGAATTCGTTAACCTTCATATATAAATAAATAGGGGGACAATATCCCCTTTCTGCCAATTTGTCAGTTCTCATGGGGACATGGGTCCGGCACACTATATTGTCAATCTCCGTGCCAAGCGTTGGAAATGAGTTAAGTGCTTAATTATTTGGCAGGTTTTTATGTTATATATTTTGCGGATTGGAAAATTCTTCCTAAATTTGTGCCCGCTTTCAAGAAAGATACAGAACTAAAATTAATACTATTATGACTAAGGCAGAAATTGTAAACGAAGTGGCAAAAACCACCGGAATCGAGAAAGTACAGGTATTGGCTGTTGTTGAGGAATTCACCAAAGTAGTGAAGGGTTCCGTTATTGCTGGCAACCCGGTGTATCTCCGTGGTTTCGGTAGCTTCATCATCAAGCACCGCGCCCAGAAGGCCGCCCGCAATATCACCCGCAAGACCACCATGACCATCCCGGCACACGACATTCCGGCTTTCAAACCGGCCAAGAGCTTCGTCAATGCCGTTAAAGAGAAATAACTCATTAATCATTCATCATTATTATGCCCAACGGTAAGAAGCATAAACGACACAAGATGGCAACGCACAAGCGCAAAAAGCGCTTGCGCAAGAACCGTCACAAGAAGAAGTAAACAAGGCTTCTTCGAGAAACAAAGGGCTTGCGAATTACGCAGGCCCTTCCTGTAAAACCAAATTCCAATGGAGTCTGAGAAACCGGACAAGGATCTGATTGTTGACGTAACGTCAACGGAGGTACATATCGCCCTGATGGAAAATCACCGGCTGATAGAGTACAACACGGAGTCCAGCACTGGGAACAAGTTCACCGTGGGAGACGTTTACCTGGGAAAGGTAAAGAAGATTCTCCCGAACCTCAATGCTGCCTTTGTGGATATCGGAGACAAGAAGGAAGCTTTCATCCATTATCTGGACCTGGGACTTTATTTCCCCGCCTTTGACCAGTTTGTGCGGGAATCCAATGCCAATACAAATCTCAAGGATCTGTATTCGCGGATTAAGATAGGAGACGCCCTCCCCAAGGAAGGCCGGATTGAAGAGATCCTCCGCCCCGGACAAATGGTCATAGCCCAGATAGTCAAGGAGCCGATTTCCACCAAAGGGTCGCGACTGACAGCTGAGATTTCATTGGCAGGACGTAACATCGTACTTCTCCCCTTCACGGAAAAGGTATCCATCTCGCAGAAGATTGGATCGAAGGAAGAGAAACGTAGACTGGAAACCCTGGTAAGGAGCATCCTCCCCGTCAATTACGGTGCCATCATCCGCACCGCCGCGGAAGGCAAGAATGCCGCCACGCTGGTGGGTGAGACGGAGGCCCTCATAGAAAAGTGGGAGAACTCCTGGAAAAAGATTGCCAAGGACAAGACCGTAAAGCTGCTCTTTACGGAGTACAGCAAGACGACAACCGTGTTGAGGGACCTCCTCAACGACTCGTTCTCCAATATCTGGATCAATGACGAACGGGTGGCCGAAGAAGCGCGGAAGTACGTCTCACTGATTTCCCCGGAGCAGGAAAAGATTGTCCACCTGTACGAAGGCAAACAGCCCATTTACGACCATTTTGAGGTCACCCGTCAAATCAAGGGCTCGTTCGGCAAGGTGGTACCCATGCGGCAGGGGTCCTATCTGGTAATTGAAACCACGGAAGCGCTGAACGTCATCGACGTAAACAGCGGCATTCGCACCAAGACCGCCGACCAGGAGGAGAACTCCTTCGAGGTGAACAAGATTGCCGCAGAAGAGATTGCACGTCAGCTCAGGCTCAGGGACATGGGAGGCATTGTAATCGTGGACTTCATCGACATGGAATCCAACGAACACAAGAACGCCCTGTTCAAGTACATGCAGGAGCTGATGGAAGACGACCGGGCCAAGCACAACGTGCTGCCGCTCACCAAGTTCGGGTTAATGCAGATTACCCGCCAGCGGATCCGGCCTGTCACGGAAATCAACACGTCCGAGCAGTGTCCCGTGTGCCACGGCACCGGCAAGATCCACTCCAGCGTGGTGATTGACGAGGAAATCGAGCGCAAGATAGCTTTCTATTCCATAGAAAAGGGTGTCCGGTCCATTGTACTGAAAACCAGCCCCATCCTGGGTGCCTACCTGAAACGGGGACTGTTCAACTCCTTCCTGGCCAAGTGGCGCAAGCGCTTCAAGATCAAGCTGGAGATCCAGGAGAGTACGGACTACACCGTCCTGCAAAATGAATTGTACAACGAAAAAGGAGATAAGCTCGAGTAGCTTACCTCCTTTTTTTTATTAGGGGGCATGCCCCCTAAAACCCCCGGGGCCTTTTCGCCTTTCCATCTTTTGCTTTCGCAAAAGACACGGCCCGGCCCCGCGCCTGATGGCGCGCCATTACAGCAGCCAGGAACAAAAGGGAGAAGAGAAAGACTGAGATTCGGCCCACGATATCTCCGTTTCGCACGAAGAAGGTCTGGTAAGTGGAAAGCTTCACCGTCCCCTCCAATACCGTAGGCTCCCACCAGGGAGTGCGATCCAGGATGCGGCCGCAAGGGTCGATGATGGCCGATATGCCCGTGTTGGCGCTGCGGGCCACCCATCGGCGGGTCTCGATGGCCCGCAGGCGGCTGTAGTTCAGATGCTGCTTATATCCGGGCGTATTCCCCCACCAGGCATCGTTGGTGATAACCGCCAGCAGCTGTGCCCCCTTCCGCACATAGCCCGTGCAGTATTCCCCATAGACCGACTCATAACACACCGCCGTGCCGATGGAGATGGTATTTCCAGAGACAGGTGAGCCTGCCGGAGCATCGGCCTTTGTATTGCCGGTGACAGGTGAGCCTGCCGTAACATCGACCATTGTATTGCCGGAGACAGGTGAGTCTGCCGTAGCATCGGCATAATTCTTCGCGGAGGCAGACTCATCTGTCTCCGGCGGCATAACCATGGATAGGCAGGAAATCTCCTTCTGGCCAACGTCTTTGGCCATCATGAATTCCCCGTGGTTCAACAGCTTCTCCAGCGGGATAAAGAACTTGGGATAGGGCGTAAGCTCCGTCCCCACCACCAGCTTGGACTTATGGAACAGCTGGTACCGGGCCGATGTATCCGTGATGATGGCCGAATTGTGCATGAGCATCCACACGGTCTTCCCATCGGTCTCCTTCCCCAGATCATAGGCGCAGGGGTGCGGCTGGGAGTAAGAAACCACCGGCTCGTAAGTGGAAGCGCCATAAAGGAGCGTGGCCTGAGGATGGCGCTGCAGGAAGGCCTGGAAACGGAGGGAAGTCTCGTGCCGGGCCACATCGTTGGTATAGACCCGGGAGGTGAAGGTTTCCGGCGCCAGTACCAGCGTGGGTTCACCGGAGGACCAGTCGGCCTGCTCCAGGAGCGAAAGGAAACGCATGTCCTGCTCTTTCCGCGAGAGGGACTGGAATTTCTCGTAAGGGTCGTAATTGGGCTGGCCGATGACCACTTTCAGTTCGGGACCGGAATCCTTGTAAGAAAGGCACCAGGACCAGACCATCGGCCCGAAGAGGGCCGCGAAGGCACCGGAAAAGGCAGCCAGGCGGGCCTTCCCGTTCCAGCTGGCCATACGGCCGTCGGAGAGGGAGACCATGAGGCCGAAAAGGGATAGGTTGGACAGCCAGACCCACAGCGAACCGCCCATGTGTCCGAGCACGCTGTACCATTGCACCAGGCCGGTTGTATCGGCAAAAGCATTTCCCAGCACCAGCCAGGGCCAGGAAATCTCCGCCACCGTGAGGTAATACTTTTCCCAGGCCAGCCAGGCCACCGCCAGGAAAAGGTACGGCAGCGCCCCGCCCAGCCGGCGTTTCACCCAGCGGAAGCTGCCGAATACCAGCGACATCTGCAGGGAATTGGCCAGGATGGCAAAGATGGCGCCGCCAACAGTGGCCTCCCCTACCCACCAGGTGGTTACGGCGTTCCAGAGCACAAACGTACCGTAGTGCCACCACCAGAAATGCTTCCGGCCTTCCCCGGCCGCCAGCCGCTCCATAATAAGCAGAGGCAGCAGGCCGATGAGCGCCGTCCAGCCTGTATGCGGCACCAGCCACGGCAGGCTCATCAGCACCACAAAGGCCAGCGAAAGGGCCGGGAATATGAGGGATGGCTTTCTCACAAAAACAAAGATATGAATTATTTTTTGTAACTTCGCAGAATAGAAAACGATTCTGGAAGTATGGCTTTCAAAGATAACTGGATCCTCAAGAATATCCTGGCGGCGGTGGCAGTCATCGTGGTACTGGTGGTGCTGGCCTCCATCGGCCTCAACGCCATCACCCGTCACGGAAAAACCGTCACGGCACCGGATTTCACCAACCTCACCGTAGCCCAGGCGGAAGAGCTGGCATCGGCCTCCCACGTGGGCGTGAAGGTGGTGGACTCCGTCTTTGTACGCAGGCTGGGTGCGGGCGTGGTGTACCGGCAGCAGCCCAAGGCCGGCGCCACCGTGAAGAAAGGCCGCAGCATCTTTCTCACCATCAACTCCATAGTCCCCCGCAAGGTGGTGATGCCCAACCTGTACGGTTATTCTGTGATCGAAGCGCGGGCCGAACTCCAGAACCGGGGCCTGGACTTGGGAAAACTCAATTATGTGAAGGATATCGCCACCAACAACGTGCTGGGACAAACCCTGAACGGCCGGGAAGTGAAGGCCGGAGACCTGGTGGTGAGCGGTTCTCCCATAGACCTCACCGTGGGCCTGGGCAATGAAGAAAGCACCACGGTTGTGCCCCGCCTGATCGGCATGAAGTATGTGCGGGCCGTAGATGCCCTGCACGACCGTTTCCTGAACGTGGGCCGCGTGCGCTTTGACGAAGGCATCAAGTCTTATGCCGATTCAGTGAACGCCGTGGTGTACCGGCAGGATGCCCTGGGCGCCTCCAAGACCCTGGGCACCGCCATCAACATCTACCTCACCCTGGACAGTTCCAAACTTCCCGCCCAGTAGATTCTTCGCTTCGCTCAGAATGACAGAGAGTACCCTCACCGCACCTGCCCTTGACCCCCTCAAAGAAGTAAGCGGGGAGGATAGCGGAACCGACGTGCTGTTTGAGCATTTCCGCCTGGTGGCCGATAAGGGCCAGGAGCCTGTGCGGATAGACAAATTCATTGCCACGCACCAGGAGGACACCTCCCGCAGCCGCGTACAGCAGGCCATCAAGCTGGGCTACGTGCTGGTGAACGACGTTCCGGTAAAGGCCAACTATGTGGTGCGTCCCTGCGATGTGATCAAGTTCGTGATGCCTTACGAGCGGCGCGGGCTGGAGATCCTGCCGGAAGACATTCCCCTGGACATAGTATATGAAGACGAAGACGTGCTGGTGGTGAACAAGCCCGCCGGGATGGTGGTGCATCCCGGCCACGGCAACTACAACGGCACGCTGGTGAACGCCCTGGCCTTCCACCTGGGCCTGAAGCAGGAGGCCGATGCCGAAGACGAGAGGATGGGCGTGCTGGTGCACCGTATCGACAAGGACACTTCCGGGCTGCTGGTGGTGGCCAAGAATCCCCCGGCCCAGCTGAACCTGGCCGACCAGTTCTTCGTCCATTCCATCGACCGCATATACACAGCCGTAGTCTGGGGCAACCTGGCCGAAGACGAAGGCACCATTGAAGGAACCATCGGCCGGGACCCGAACGACCGCCTGCGCTTCAAGGTCTATGACGATCCGGAAAAGGGAAAGTGGGCCGTCACGCACTGGCGGGTACTGGAGCGTTACGGTTTCATCACCGTGGTGGAATGCCGCCTGGAAACCGGCCGAACGCACCAGATCCGGGTGCATATGGCCTCCATCGGCCATCCCCTCTTCAACGACGAGCGGTACGGCGGCTCCGAAATCCGCCAGGGCACCATCTACGCCAAGTATCGGCAGTTCATCCAGAACTGCTTTGCCCTGTGCCCGCGGCAGGCCCTGCACGCCCGCACCCTGGGCTTCACCCATCCCCGCACCGGAGAGCGCCTCTTCTTCGAAGTCCCCGTTCCAGCCGACATGTCCGCCTTAATAGAAAAATGGCGGACTTACACGCAGAACCTATAATCCTGATTTCCAGCTGATTAACAAAAGCTCCCTGTGACCGGAATCACAGGGAGCACATTCTAACTGGTTATTTATCAAGCATTTCGCTCTATTACATGGGACGGAATCCGCCGCCACCCATGCCGCCGCCGAAGCCGCCACGGCCACCGCCGAAGCCGCCGCCACGGCCACCACGGCCACCGCCCATGCCACGACCGCCGCCGAACATGCCGCGTCCGCCGCCGAAGGTGCCGAAGCGCCAGGAGAAGTTGAGCATGATGTACCGGCCCAGACGGGTGCGGTTGTTGGTTTCCTGATAGTAGTTGTCCGTGATGGTCACGTTCTGTGCACGGGACTGTCCCAGGATATCATAGGCTGCCAGGGAAATGGTTGCCTGACCCCGGAAGATGGTCTTGGAGATGGAGGCGTTCCAGATGAACTCGGAAGGCTGCTCCGTAGTGTAACCCCTGTACCAGCGGTAGTTGGCATCCGTGTTGATGCTGAGGCCGGTATCGCCCACCGTCCACATGAAGGAACCGTTCACGGCGTTGTTCCAGGTAGCGGCCACGGCACTCTGCACGGTGTACCAGGGCTTGCGCACATTGGTACGGAAACCTACGCGGACCTCGATGTCGTCGGAGCGGTAAGTACCGGTGAAGTTCTCCATGAGGGTGAGGGTACGGGTCTCGTTGGCCAGGAAGTCCTTGGCCCACTGGTCCGGATTGTTCACGAAATAGAAGTCGTGGAAGGCTTCATAGTCGAAATACTCCCTTTCACCGTCCATCTTGAAGTAGTTGTCCATATCCAGATTTCCGTTTCCGATGTAGCTGCTGGTCATGCTGTAGTTGGCATTGATCATGTTGGAAATGGAGAAGTTGGACTTGGCGATGGGGGCGTTGATCATAATGGAACCGCCGCCGTTGAAGGTGTTCTTGCCGTTCACCGGGAAGGAGTACTGACGGCCGCCCTCATCGTACCAGTTGGCGTTGGAAATGGGGTTCTGGTTCATGCCGCCGTTCAGGTTGAAGCGGGCGGTGAAGAAGGTGGCCCGGTTGGAGTATTCCAGTTCCAGACGCATATTATGGTTGAAGTAAGGGGTCAGGTACGGGTTACCCAGGGACAGGGAAAGCGGGTTGGTGTTGTCCAGCACCGGATTCAGCTGGTTGGTAGAGGGCTGTCCGCTGCGGCCGTTGTAGTTGACTCGGATGTTGGCATTCTCGTTGAAGTCGTACTGCAGCATGGCACGGGGGGCGAAGTTCCAGATGGTACCGGGATCATACTCCTTGCCGTTGGTGAGGTTGTACTGACGGGTGGGGATGGCCTGTGCACCCAGCTGGGCGCGGATCCAGTCCTCCTGGTACATGAACGAAAGGCCGATGGTCTGGTTGAGGTTCTTGCTGACTACGTTGTTACTGTACGTATCGTTCTGCTTCTCGCCTGCAGGATTGTAGCCCATGGTAAGGTCACGGATTACGGGACTGCTGTTATAATCGTACGGGTTGCCGCTGTCAAAGGCCTTCTTGTCGGTAAGGGAGTTGCTCCAGTTAATCTGGTATCTTCCCTCCATATAGAAGTTGTTGCCCAGGGGTTCCGTGTACACCAGGCTGGCACCCAGGGTCTGGCTCTTCTGGACCTGGTCGATGCGCTGGTTCACCACATCCAAATTGCTTTTACCCATCATATAGGTATTGGTGAGCGACTGGTTGTAGCCGTCCATCCGGTTGTCCCGGATGTTCCAGTTGAAGTTGAGGGAGAGGGTACGTCCCGGCATGCCCAGGCGCTGGCGCAGGATACCGCGGCCGCTGAAGGTGAGGTTCTTGTTCACGCCGCTGTTGAGGCTCCAGCTGTCATTGTTCTTGGTGTCATTACCGGCTCCATCCCGGCGCCAGGTGTCGGACATGGACCGCTGGATATAATCACCGCCGCCGAAGTTGAATTGCGGCTGGATCATGAGGGAAGTATTGTCCGAGAACTTGTGGTCCAGACGCATGGAGATGGAATGGCCCCAGGTATTCTGGTCGTTGTCACTTTTGGAGTTGGAAATGAGGGTATTGCCCTGGGCCACATAAGTCTCCTTATAGGAATCGGAGAGGGAATTGTTCATGGAACCCTGGTACTGGTAGGGAACGGCCAGTTCCATATTGCCGTCGAACAGGTCCATGGAAGCGTTGGCACCCAGCATCCAGGAAGTGGTGATGCCACCGCCGCCGAAGCCGCCCATGCCGCCGCCTCCCATCATACCGCCGCCCATCATGCCGCCGCCCATCATGGCGCCGCCCATGCCGCCCATCATACCGCCCATCATGCCGCCGGAGAAGTTGTTGAAGCCCACGCCACGGGGGCCGTTGCCGGCATTGCCCAGGACGGAGAGCTGGCTGTTATCGGTGAATCGGCCCACCATGCCATTGGCCTGGAAGCGCCAGTCGTTCAGGGAGTTATATTCAGACGGGATATCGTGACCGCCACCGGCTACCAGGTTGCCGAAGATACCGTTCATCATACCCTGCTGCACGGTAAGGTCGATGATGGTTTCCTCGTTGCCGTCGTCGATACCGGTGAATTCGGCCTGCTCACTCTTCTTCTTGATCACCTTCACCTTCTCCACCAGCTTGGCGGGGAGGTTGGAGGTAGCCACCTGCGGGTCGTCCAGGAAGAAGGTCTTGCCGTCGATGGTGATGCGGGAGATGGTTTCACCGTTGGAGGTGATGGTACCGTCGTCGCCCACCTCGATGCCGGGGAGCTTGCGGAGCAGGTCCACCAGCATATTGTCGTCCGTAATCTTATAGGACGATGCATTATATTCTACCGTATCCTTCTTAATGATAATGGGGTTGCCCGTGGCGGAGACGGAAGCGGCATCCAGCTCCTCCTGATTCAGGTCCATCTTGAGCGTGCCCAGGTCCAGGTCCTTCTCTTCCACGATAACTTCTTGCGTATAAGGAAGATAGCCAAGGAGTTCCGCCTTGAGGACGTACTTGCCTTTACGGACCTTTTCCAAGGTTACATTACCAGTGGCGTCACTCAGGGAGTACTTGGCCGATCCCCTCTCCGGGGTAAGCGAAACCGTGGCGAAACCCACCGCCTCACCGGTGATGGAGTCCGAAAGTTTCATGGTAACCTTGTAATTCTGGGCACTCAGTGCCAGGGCTGCGAACAGGCCGATAACGGCCAGGATAGTTTTTCTTACCATAAATATCAATACCAAATCACGATGTTTTAGACGCATCGCCCTGGTAAAAGTTTAATAAAAAAAGAGAATTTTGCACCAATTATTTTATCCGGCCGGGGTTTTCCTTCACAAACTGTTCCCATCCGGCCTTCCCCTTTACGGAGACCAGCGGGTTAACTGTCTGATAATGATGGCAAAGGGCTATGGCCAGGGCATCCGTGGCATCCAGGTGCTTGGATTCCAGCTTTACGCCCAGGGTTTTTTCCAGCATCAGCTGCACCTGCTCCTTGGAAGCGGCGCCGTTGCCCACGATGGCCTCCTTGGCCTTGCGGGGAGCATACTCCGTCACGCTCTCCACCCCGTACTCCAGGGCGGCTATGATGGCAGCGCCCTGTGCCCGGCCCAGCTTCAGGACCACCTGGGCGTTCTTTCCGTAGAAGGGGCTTTCGATGGCCAGTTCCGTGGGATGATAGGATTTGCACACCTCCGAGATGCAGTCGTAGATGGCGCGCAGCTTGGTATAGGCATCGGCCTCTTTCCGGAGGTCCAGCACGCCCATATCCATATATTCCGGCTTCTTGCCCGATACACGGATGACCCCGAATCCCAGCAGCTGGGTTCCGGGGTCTATGCCGAGTATGATCTTTTCCTTAGTCAATGCGGTCGAAGCCGGTGTACGGACGGAGGCATGCGGGAATCTCAATGTACCCGTCCTTCTGGTTGTCTTCCAGCAGGGCGGCCACCACGCGAGGAAGGGCCAGCGAACTGCCGTTGAGGGTATGGGCCAGTTGCATCTTGCCTTCCTCGTCACGGAAACGGCACTTGAGGCGGTTGGCCTGGTAGCTCTCGAAATTGGACACGGAGGAGATTTCCAGCCAGCGTCCCTGGGCGGCGCTCCAGAGTTCGAAGTCGTAAGTGATGGCCGATGTGAAGCTCATGTCCCCGCCGCAGAGGCGAAGGATCCGGTACTTGAGACCCAGCTCGTTCACCAGGCTCTCCACGTGGGCCACCATCTGGTCCAGGGCGGCGTAGCTGTTCTCCGGCCTTTCCACCCGCACGATCTCCACTTTGTCGAACTGGTGCAGGCGGTTAAGACCGCGCACGTCCTTGCCGTAGGAACCGGCCTCCCGGCGGAAGCAGGGCGTATAGGCCGTGAGCATCTGCGGGAACTGGTCGGCACCCAGGATCACGTCACGGAAGATGTTGGTCACAGGGACCTCCGCCGTGGGCACCATATAGAAGTCGTCCAGGTTGGCGTGGTACATCTGGCCTTCCTTGTCCGGCAGCTGGCCGGTGCCGAAGCCCGATGCGGCGTTCACCATCACAGGCGGCTCCACTTCCTTGTAGCCAGCCGCGGTGTTGCGGTCCAGGAAGTAGTTGATGAGGGCGCGCTGCAGCTTGGCACCCTTGCCCTTATACACGGGGAAGCCGGCGCCGGTAATCTTGACGCCCAGGTCGAAGTCGATGATGTCGTACTTCTTTGCCAGCTCCCAGTGCGGGAGGGCATTCTCCGGAAGCTGCACTTCCGGGCCGCCCATCTTCACCACCAGGTTGTCCTCGGCCCCCTTTCCTTCCGGAACTATCTCGCAAGGAAGATTGGGGAGCAGGACCAGCTGGTTCTGCAGCTCCTCGATGGTGGCATCGGCCTCCTTCAGGAGGGCATTGGAGCGTTCCTTCAGGGTGGCTACCTCGGCCTTGGCGGCTTCCGCTTCGGCCTTCCTGCCTTCTTTCATGAGCTGGCCGATGGCGGCGGCAGCCTTCTTCTGCTGGCCCAGGAGGGCGTCGCTCTCCGTCTGGAGGGCTTTGCGCCTGTCGTCCAGGGCAATGACTTTCTCGACGATTTCCTTGGCGTCGAAGTTTTTAACAGCGAGTCTCCGGATTACAAAATCCGGAGACTCGCGCAAAAGTTTTAATGTCAACATTTCTTAGTTCTCAAAAGGAAGAACGGAAACATAAGACTTGTTTTCACGCTTGCGGGTGAACTTCACAGTGCCGTCGATGAGGGCATAAAGGGTGTGATCCTTACCCATACCCACGTTGAGGCCCGGGTTGTGAGCGGTACCGCGCTGACGCACGATGATGTTGCCGGCCTTTACGACTTCCTCGCCGAACTTCTTGATGCCGAGACGCTTGGAATGCGACTCACGACCGTTCTTGGAACTGGACTGACCTTTCTTGTGTGCCATAATCTGTTTCTCCTTTAAAGTTAAGCGATAGCGTCGATGTGGATCTTGGTGAGCTTCTGGCGATGGCCATTGAGCGTCTGGAATCCCTTGCGACGGATTTTCTTGAATACAAGCACCTTCTTGGCTTTGGCGTCATCGTCCACGACGGTGGCCTTTACCATAGCGCCTTCTACGTACGGAGTACCGACCTTCACGGCGCCCTCGTTATCCACGAGAAGGACCTTGTCGAACTCTACAGCCTCTCCGTTCTTGGCCTGGAGCCTGTTCACGAAGATGTCCATGCCAGCCTCTACCTTAAACTGCTGGCTTGCAATGTCTACAATAGCGTACATGCTATAAAACTTATTAAAAGTTTTCGGCCGTAAGCGCCCGCCCCTAGTGGCAGGTCTTGCTGAGCTTAGCGGTCATCTCAAAATTTGGGACTGCAAAGATACGGATTTTTTGTTAATCTGCAAGCATTTCCAAAAACTTTTCCATGCCTTTGGTGGCCACATCCTGGATCATGGTGACGCGGGCGTCGGAAATGGGGACGGGCTTGGGGTCTATCACGTAGATGGGCGTGTTGATGGAGGCGTAGCGGTAGAGCCCGGCTGCGGGATACACCTGCAGGGAAGTGCCCACGATGAGGAGGATATCGGCCTTCTCCACCAGGGTTATGGCCTTCTCTATATTGGGCACAGCCTCGCCGAAGAAGACGATATGGGGCCGGAGCTGGCTGCCGTTGGGCGCCAGGTCTCCCAATACCACAGGCCGATAGCCCACGTCGATTACCTCCGCCTCGGAGGCCGTACGGTCGTAGACGCCGTTCTCGGGGCGCACCTTGGTGAGTTCCCCGTGCAGATGCAGCACCCGCGTGGAGCCGGCCCTTTCGTGCAGGTTGTCCACGTTCTGGGTGATTACGTCCACCTCATACTCCTTCTCCAGGCCGGCGATGGCCAGGTGGGCCGCGTTGGGCTTAGCTTCCTTGAGCTGGGCGCGCCGCTGGTTATAGAAGTCCAGCACCAGTTTCCGGTTCCGGTACCAGCCCTCGATGGAGGCCACGTCGTTTACGTCGTACTGTTCCCAAAGGCCACCCGTGTCGCGGAAGGTGGCAAAACCGCTTTCGGCGCTCACACCCGCGCCGGTAAGGACTGCAATTCTCTTTTTCATTCCTTTACCTCAAAAAAGTATTTCTTTACCCAGTATTCGAAGAGCGGGTCTATGATCACGGGATTATCGGCCTCGTCAAAACGGAGGATCTCCTTCTTCATGAGGGCGTCTTTCACCCGCTTCACATTGGCCGATGAGTTGAGCCCGTACTTGCGGATTACCTCGGCCGAGGAGAAGCGCGTAACGCCGTCCACCGTGGCCCGGAGCATGTTCACCTGGTGGGTGGTGAGGCCGCCCATCATATCCGTGAACCGGGGTTCGTGGATGGTAATCAGGGCTCCCAGCGCATCCACCAGCACGGGTTCCATGATGTAACCGCGGGTCATGGAGTCGCAGATGGCGGAGAAATGGTTGATATACCACAGGTGTCCCCGGAACAGCCGGCAGGCCCCTTCCATGAGGTTGGCGTCCAGCACCTTGCCGCCGGAAAGGAAGCCCCTGATTACATGGGAGGCCATTTCGCTCTCCTCCACGGGAGACAGGCGCACCCGCTCCACCTGCCGGTGGAACAGCAGGCTGCTCTCGAAGATGGAACGCATGGCATTCACGGCCGATCCGGAAAGGATGAAGGAGAACTGCTTCTCCCCCGCTTCCCGGGCGGAGCGCATCGCAGCGTCCAGCGGACGCAGCAGGGCGTCCGGATTGTCCTGGTACTGGACGCACTGGAATTCGTCGATGATGAGGATGAGCCGTTCTCCCCGCTCCTTGGCCAGGCGGAAGGGGAAACGGAGCATGGCTTTCACATCCTCCGCATCCAGTTCCCAGCCGGCCGATATCACCTGGTCTCTGTCGGCAAAAGCCGTGGGATCGAACACAAAGTGAGTGCCGGAGAGATACTGTCTGGCAACCGCGGCATATTCCGCCGGGGTGGATGCCACCATCCGCACCACCGTAGAGCCCATCCGGAGCAGGAAATCCTCCAGCGTACGGATGTTAAGGGCCGAGAACTGCCCCACCGTGAAGGGCTTTCCCGCCATGCGCATGGACAGCAGGGCCTGCTGCACCAGCGAGGTCTTTCCGGTCTTGGGCGGCTCGTACATCACCACGTGCTCCCCCTGGGAAAGGAGGTTTCCCAGGAGGGTCACATCGGTCTTGCGACCCACAAAGTTCTTGCCGGTCACATATTGGGAATAAGGGAAGGGTGTATCCATTATTCGGCAGGTTCCGCATCGGCCGCTTCCGATATGGGGGCGGCGGGCATCTCTTCAATGGGCACGGCCACTTCCTCTACCACAGGTTCTTCGGGCCGATATTTGGGCAGCGGGCTACGCAGGCAGTCACACAAGGGAGCCAGCACGTTAAGCAGCCACAGCACCAGGCAGGTGACTACCGCCACGCCGAAGAAGGACCACCAGAAGCAGCGGCGGCGAGCCTTCCTGCGGGCCTCCGGATCCACTTCCGTGAGCTTGGGATATTCGGCCAGTGAAGTGAGCGTCTTGCCGAATTTCACGCTTACCAGCGAGGCGGCGTTCATGGCCCAGCCGTTGGCGTTGAGCACCGGACCCAGATCGCGCCTGCGGAGTTTGCGCCAGGCGATGAACACGGACGGCAGGGAGATGATGAGCATGACGGCCGCGATGATGATGAGCCACTGCCACCAGGTGAGGGACTTGAGAATGGCCACCAGGCCCAGCAGGACACCGGAGACCGCCGCGACGGCGATGGAGATGCCGGCCACCTTGCCCACGTCGAAGCTGGGCTTCACGGCAGCGGCGGCGGCCGTCCCCTTCCCGTCCGTGGCGCTGTCGGCCGCGGCGGTGAGGCTGCCCATGGATTTCTCGTTCTTGGCGGCGGCGTTCCTGTCTATCTTGTCGCTGATCCAGCGGGCCGCCTTCTTGTACGGAGCCCAGAAAGCCTGGCGCAGGCTAAGCGGGTTCTCCACTATGGAAGTGACCTTGGCGGTATAGTCGTTGCCGTCCCTGTCATAGAACACGGCGTTCTTGCCTTCCCGGAGGCCGTCCACATCGCCGGCCGTGAGCACGGCTGCTATGTTGAAGGACTTGCCCAGTTTCTCGCTGGTGCAGGCGCAATAGAGGATATACATGCCGCTGAGGGAGGAAATCTCCGGGGCGGGACCTGCCACCTTCACGCACAGGTCCGTGCTGCGCTGGTCTATATACAGGCGTCCGGCCTGGAAGATGGCCTTGAAGTCCGGATCATAGAAATCCTTGAGCACCACATAGTTGTTCAGGAAGCGGTAGAAGTCCCTGTACAGGCGCACCAGGCGGTCCACCTCTTCGATGCTGAGGGCGTTGGCCTCCTCGGCCTTGTCCTTCTCCAGGAGCTCCAAGAGGGCTCCTTTGCGATCTTCCTTGAGGATGGCCTCCACGGCCTCCAGGCCCAGGGATTCCACCTCGGCGCCCTTCTTGGCATCCAGCCAGGCGGTATAGGGGGCGAACCGGGCCACCAGGGCATTCCACTCCTCCTCATCCAGGCTGGCCTTCTTCGCCGGAAGGCACAGGGCGGCCATGGCGGCCACGGCGGCTTTCCAGGCAGGGTTCAGGCCTTCCTTCAGCGGCAGCAGGCCTTCCTTGCCGGGCTTCGCCAGCGGCTGGTCGGCAATCTTGGAGCCGGCATCGGCCAGGTTGCCTTCGATGGCAGCTATCTTCTCCACGGAAACGTCCACGGCCGGGGAGGTGGCGGCATCGAAGCCGATGAGCTTGCAGCGCATGAAATAATCGGCCACCTTCTCCTTGAGGGCTTCCACCGAGGCCAGGGCCTCCGCGGTCTTGTCCCCGAACGGGAATACTTCCGGGGTGCCGGCGGCCTTCCAGGCGGAATAGTCCGCGCAGGCGGTATAGAAGGCTTCCACATGGTCGGCCGTTACACCTTCCACCCCGCTGCGGTCCGTTGCGGAACCTACGCAGGCGGCGATATCCGTGATGAGCTTGGCCAGGGCCTCGTCCTTGCCGGCCGATGCCGGGGTGATGATGCCGTCCCCGTTAAAGAGGGTTTCGGCAAAGATTTTCACATTGTCGGAAGTCTCCGCCAGCGAGATGCTGTCCTTCTCCAGCTTCAGGTTGGACAGGATCTGCCGGGCCGATGAGAGCAGGCGGGCGCCGTCCGGATCTTCCGTGTTGAAGTTGTCGAACGGAATGGTGTCCTCCCCTTTCAGCAGGGTATCGGGGTCCTTGATCACGCGGGTGAGCCACTGGGCGGTGGAGATGACCTCGTCCACGCGGATGTTGCCGTCTCCGTCGGAATCTATGTGCCTGAGGGAGGCCGGATCGAACTCCAGGCCGCCGGCAGGGCAGCTGAGCACGGTCCAGAGCTTGCGGTCCAGCTCTCCCAGATGACGGATGTCTTCTCCGTTACGGATCTGGACACGCACGGCGCCGCCGACGGAAGCAAATTGCCAGGGATAGGCATCGGGATTCTTCTTCTTTTTCATATCGGTAGGTTTTAATGTTGATGCAGCGGGAAGGATAACATTCTTGTTACCACAAATGTAATAAATATAATTGAAAATAATGATTAAATTTGTGTATTCTTATTGTAAACTATGATCAAATTATTCAGATTCCGTGTGCTGTGCTTCCTTTTCCCCGTCCTGGCGGCCCTTGCCTGCCAGAGCGAGTCGGAAAAGATGCCCGAAGTACTGCGCCTGCTACCCGAAAAGACCACGCTGGGCGCCCTGGAGACGGAAGTTTCCGTTAAAGTGGAGTGCGACCTTAAAACCTGGACCGTAGAGCTGTCAGACCCGTCCTGGGGCGAAGTGGAGATCCAGACCGTCACCAAAAAGTCCGGCGGAACCCTTGTTTTCCGCATGGGTGCGAATACGGCCGAGGAATCCAGGAAGAACACCCTTATCCTGAAAGCCGGGAAAGGAGAATACAATAAAACCATTACGCAGGGGGGCCTTAAGGAGTTCTTCCAGCCCCGTTCCTTACAGCTTAGCGGAACGGCGGAATCCGGCATCTCGTTCAATCCGCCTTCCTCCTGGACGGCGGAAATAACCCAGGGCAGTGAATGGCTTGTCCTCAAAACCCCTTCCGGTTCGGCGGGGAATGCCACGCTGGCCGTAGTGGCCAAGGATCCCAACGAGGCGGTGGGCAGCCGGGAAGGCTCCATCCGGGTTACCATCGGCAGCTATCGGCTGGATATTCCCGTGGTGCAGGGACAGAAAGACGTAATCCTGTCCGGAGACACGGACCTGGCCTACTCCTTCGAAGGCCGGGAAATCACGGTCCGGACGCAGTACAACATAGATTATCAGGTAACCACATCGGCCAAATGGATTAAATACGTCACTACCAAGGCACCCCTGCACGAAAAGGAGGAAACCTTCCTCCTGGAGGAGAACGAAGGCCCCGAAGCCCGCAGCGGGACTATCCGCTTCGCCCCTTTGGCCAGCAGCAACAGCCATTCGGCAGACGTTTCGCTTACGGTCACCGTTACCCAGGGCGGGAAGGACCCCATCCTGAACATCACCCAGCCCGGGCTTTACGGGGTTGGAGGAATGGACTATGCGCTGGGCACCGACGGCTGGAACCAGCTGACCCGCAAGCAGGAGGCCGACGGCACCCTGCGCTTCCGGCTCCTCAATGCCGTTAGCCTGTCGGCCGTCACCCTTTCCGGCATCCGGGAGGAAGCTTCGTGCAAGCTTCACGCGCTCTTGCAGTCAAGGGAGCGGACCTTGTTGGAAGAGGATTATCCGGCCAGCCTCATCTATACCAAGGATGGACTGGGATGGTTCAAAGTGAGTGACCAGACCTATTTTATCGTTCAGTTTTAACAGGAGGGCAGTATTATGAGAATCAAACATTTACTTGGTGTAATCATCGCGCTCTCCATCGGCCTGGCCGCAGGTGCCGTTCCGGCCAAACCGGGGCCCTTCCCCTATACCCAGCCAGACGGCAGCGTGGTTATGCTGGAGCGTCACGGCGACGAATTCCTGAACTGGACCACCCTTTACGGAAGCGGGCAGATAGTGGATCTGGATGCGAACGGTTTCTGGCGCCCGTCCCAAATCAGCCCTGCCCGGCGGGAAGCCGCCCGGCAGCGCCGTATGGCCGCGAATGAGCAGCGCAGCAGCCTCCGCCCTGCCCGGAGTCGTTCCAACTCCACCATGACCCAGGGAAGCCGGCACATTCCGGTATTTCTGGTGGAGTTTCCGGACAAAGAGTTTTCCCTTGAAGCTCCTGCCGAAAGTTTCAGTGCTATGCTCAACCAGCCGGGCTACAGCGAAAATGGCGGCACGGGCTCGGTGCGAGACTACTTCTGGGACAATTCCCACGGGCTTTTCCAGCCCATTTTCGACGTCTACGGGCCTGTGATGCTCCCGCATGAGATGGCCTACTACGGAAAAGATGATAAGCAGCAGGGCAGTGACCAGCACCCGGAACTGGCCCTGTTCGACGCCTGCGTGATCCTGGCCGACCAGGTGGATTTTTCCATCTACGATGCCGACGGGGACGGTTTTGTGGACATGACCCTTTTCTATTATGCCGGCTACAGTCAGGCCGAAGGTGCCCCCAAGGACGCCATCTGGCCGCACCAATGGAGCGTACAATACTCCTCCAGCAGCGAAGCGAGGAATACCAAGTTCAACGGGAAAAGGCTGGGCGACTATTTCTGCACCGCGGAACTGAAAGGCACCTCCGGCACGGCCCAGTGCGGTATCGGCCCCACCTGCCATGAGTTCTCCCACTCCCTGGGCCTGCCGGATTTCTATGACACGGACTATGAGGATAATGGAGAATGCATAGCGCTGGGCTACTTCTCCCTCATGGACGGCGGGTGCTATCTGAATGACAGCCGTACGCCGCCCTATCTCAATGCCGAAGAACGCATCCTCCTGGGCTGGATGGCGGAAGAAGACATGCGGGAAATCTCCAATGGTACGGTTTCCTTTCCGTCCATCCAGGAGAGCATCGCCTATAAGAACTATACAAACACGGAGGGGGAATACTTCGTGTACGAATGCCGGGACGGAAGCGGCTGGGACTCTTATCTTCCCAAGGGTATGGTGGTATACCACGCCGACAAATCCCGGGAGCACCGGGTGGGGAGCAACACCGCCTATGACCTCTGGGACAAATGGAGGTCGACCAATGCCATCAATGCTTACGGAAAACATCCCTGCTTCTATATAGTGCCGGCCTCCGACCAGGGCAATCTGAATTACTCGGGTCCGCTTAACCGGTGGGTGTTCCCCGGCGCTGGCAACGTAAGGACATACGCCCCCAAGGACTGGGACGGCAATCCCTGCGGAGTTTCCATCAGCGATATCAGCTATGCCGACGGGAAAGTGAGCCTGACCGCCCAAGTAGACTATACGCGCATCCTCCGGGGCAAGGTTACCACCTCGGCAGGGAAGGTCCTCGCGGGCGTTCAGATAACTGTCTCCAAGGTGCAGGATCCCTCCTCCGGCATTTCCGCACCCATCCCGTTGAGGATTGCCAGAAGGGCCGCGGAGCTAAGCACCTATACAGACAAGGATGGCTGTTTCGAGCTTTCCCTGGAAGGATTTGAGGAAGCCTCCTGCCACGTTACCGCCTCCCTGGAAGGCTATGATACCTTCGGGACGGACGTCAAGCTGAACAAACGCGGCTACACATCCCTAAGCATTACCCTTTCCTTGACAGGCCAGGACGACTTCCAGTATTATGACCAGGAGGCCGAAGAGTACTTCTACGGCGACGGCGAATCCAAGTCCCTGATGGCCGCCATCCGGATTCCCGCAGACCAGCTGCCTGCCGAGGGAGGAGAAGTGGTAAGTGTCAGCTTCGAACCCTACTGGCCTGCATCGGCCTATTACATAGTGGTGGACTCCGGGGAAGAGCGGGTCCTCACCTACAGGCTGCCCGAGATTCCCAGAAACGAGCTGACGAAGATGAAGACCGTGGATCTGAGCAACGTGGTCCACCACTTCCCTCCCGGAAAGGACCTCTACGTGGGATATGCCGTCCAGAATGCCCAAATCCCTTACAGCGACTATGTGGGCTATCTCTTCGTCATCGCCCCGGGAAGCTCCAACCTCTATCTGTCGGCGTTCGACCTGAATGGCAGCAACTGGGATTCCGATGACGAAGAAGGCTATGCCCTGGTCCTGAAGACTTCCATAGCAGCCGGAAAGGACAAGCCCGTCTCCTTTGCCCAGATGGGCATCCCTGCCATTGCCGATCCCGGAAAGGGCCAGTATACCGCCGGAGACGCCTTCCATCTGCAGATGCAGCTGCCGGAGGGGATTTCCGTCTCCTCCGAGGAGTGGTTCTTTGACGGAAAAGAAAAGACCGGCGCCAAGAGCGTGTCCCTCCCGGCCGGTTCCCACACCGTCACCGCCGTGCTGCACTATGCCGACGGAAGTACGGAAACCTTTGACTTGGTGATTGATGTAAATTAAATTTGGAGGGATGGGAATTATTATCTATCTTTGCACCCCAATTTAGAAAAAAGGAGGTGTAAAAGCATGATCATCGTTCCCATCAAAGAAGGCGAAAACATCGAGAGAGCCCTTAAGAAATTCAAGCGCAAGTTCGAAAAGACCGGCGCCGTTCGCGAGATGCGTTCCCGTAAGAACTTTGAAAAGCCTTCCGTGAAGAAGCGCATGGCTCTGCAGAAGGCTATCTACGTTCAGAAGCTTCGTCTCCAGGAAGAGCAGTAAGCCTCCATACACCTTAACAATAGAATAAAGGCGACTCTCACGAGCCGCCTTTATCATTTATTAACTAACCAACTTAAAAACTAACCTCGGTTAGTCTTAATGCAAGAGGCGTGCCAAACTATACTGACTGTTCGTGTTCCACCTCCGCTCGGGCACGCTCAACGCTCTTGGAACGCTTGAGCACGAAGCCGGAGCCCAGGTACTTGGTCCGCACATCTTCATCGGCCGCCAGCTCCTGCGGCGTTCCGGCCTGCAGGATTACCCCCTCGTAAAGCAGATACGCCCGGTCCGTAATGGCCAGGGTCTCGCCCACATTGTGGTCTGTAATGATGACGCCGATGTTACGGTACTTGAGTTTGGCAATAATGTACTGGATGTCTTCCACGGCGATGGGGTCCACCCCGGCGAAAGGTTCGTCCAGGAGGATGAACTTGGGATCCACGGCCAGGGCGCGCGCGATTTCGCAGCGGCGGCGCTCACCGCCGGAGAGCTGAATCCCCAGGGACTTGCGCACCTTGGAAAGGTTGAATTCGTCTATGAGCTTCTCCATCCTGGCCATGCGCTCCGCCTTGGTCATATTCTGGGTGCTCTTGGAGAGCTCCATCACGGAAAGGATATTGTCCTCCACGGACATCTTCCGGAACACGGAAGCCTCCTGCGGCAGATAACCCACCCCCAGCTGGGCACGCTGGTACATGGGAAGCTTGGTGATTTCCGTGGAGTTACCCTCCTCATCTTCCAGGAAGATCCGGCCGCCATTGGGTTTGATCTGGCCGGTAATCATGTAGAAACTGGTGGTCTTTCCGGCACCGTTGGGCCCCAGGAAGCCCACGATCTCCCCCTGCTCCACTTCCATGGAAACGCCCTTCACCACTGTGCGGACGCCGTATTTCTTAACCAGTTTTTCTGCTCTTAATTTCATAGATTCTTCGCTTCGCTCAGAATGACAGTTTATTTGGTATCCAGACCCATATCGGCCACAAAGGCGCGGACCTCCGGATTCTTTTCCATCAGGTCCTTGGCCTTCTCTTCCGGCATATAGGGTTTCTTTTCGCTTTCTTCCATGGGCGTGACCGACACCACCACATTCACCTTGGAGCAGGACAGCAGCTCACGGAGCTTCTTTTCCAGTTCCCGGAGCATCTTCTCCTCCACCCACTGCTTCTGGGCCTCGTTGATCACAAAGAATTCCACCAGCTTCACCCCATTCTCCTCCGTAAGCTGGATATTCCCGCCGGAGAGCATGCTGGCCAGACGCGGTTTGGAGCTGTATTCACCGGCCAGCTCCTTCCATTTGAGACGCACCAGCTCATCCTCCGGAAGGGCCACTTCCTCCTGCACAAGCTCTACCGGTGCAGGCTCTTCCGCCTTCTCCTCCATGATGGAATTGATGGACAGGGCCGATCCGGTCTTGGCCGGACGCCGGCGCGGTGCGGGAGCCTGAATCGCTCCGGAGGAAGATGCACTTCCCGTAGCATCGGCATTATTTTTCGCGGAGGAAGGAGCCGTCGTACTGGAGGAGACAGCCCTCTCCGTAGCATCGGCCTTCTTTTTCGCGGAGGAAAAGGCATCCTCCGCAGGAGCGACCGGGCCTGTAGTAAGCGGAACCAGGCGGCTCAGGCGCATTAGGGCGTACTCTATGTGCAGTCGCGGATTCACCGCCGCCTTGTAGCCGGTCTCACAGGCCGTGGTGATACCCAGGGCATCGAACAGGAACTGCACGCTGCAGCGGGAAGCCTGGGTGGCATAACGCTTTTTAAGCGAATCCGGCAGCTCCAGCAGGGACTCCAGGCCGCCGGTACGGGCTACCACCAGATTGCGCAGGTGACTGGACAGCGAACCCACGAAATGCAGGGCGTTGAAGCCCTTGGACAGGATCTCGTCAAACAGCAGGAATGCGGAGCCGTAATCCCCGGAGAGGAAATAGTCCACCAGACGGAAACTGTATTCGTAGTCCAGTACGTTCAGGTTCCGGATCACGTCTTCATATTTCACATCCGTGCCGCAGAACGCCACCGTCTGGTCAAAGATGGTGAGCGCATCGCGCATGGCGCCATCGGCCTTGGAGGCAATTACGTGCAGGGATTCGTCGTCTATGGCAACGTTTTCTTTGGTGGCGATGGCCCGCAGGTTCCGCACCATGTCCGGGATGGAGATCCGGTTGAAATCGTAGGTCTGGCAGCGGCTGAGGATGGTGGGGAGGATCTTGTGCTTTTCCGTGGTGGCCAGGATGAAGATGGCATGTGCCGGCGGTTCCTCCAGCGTCTTAAGGAAGGCATTGAAGGCCGATTGCGACAGCATGTGCACCTCGTCTATGATATACACGCTGTACTTTCCCACCTGCGGCGGCACCTGCACCTGCTCCATGAGGGCCTTGATATCCTCCACCGAATTGTTGGAGGCGGCGTCCAGTTCATGGATGCAATAACTCCGGCCCTCCTGGAAGGAAACGCAGGACTCGCATTCCCCGCAGGGCTGCATGTCCGGACCGGGATGGACGCAGTTGATCATCTTGGCAAAGATACGGGCGGTAGTGGTCTTTCCCACGCCCCGCGGACCGCAGAAAAGATACGCATGCGCCAGCTGTCCCCGCTTGATGGAATTGGACAGGGTCCGCGCAATGTTGTCCTGGCCGATGAGGGTTCCGAAGGAATCCGGCCTGTATTTTCTTGCCGATACGATGTACTGACTCATAAGCGTTTACTTTTCCAATTCCTTCAATGCCACGGTTATGGTATTGTCCACAGGCAAGTAGTACCTGTAGTATGCGTTTTCTCCCAGCCTGGAGTATCGGGCCACCAGGGCCTCCAGCTGAGGGATGAGGTATGGCTTGGTCTTCTCCCATTCCTCCGCCGTAGCCGTAATGCCGTCTGTCTTGCTGGCGAAACTGCGGAAGGACGTTGCCACATCCACCTCTTTCAGGAAGCGGTCCATCTCCGGATACTTCTCGATGGAGAGGAGACGGTCCTTGTGCCGGTCGAAGACGGCCGATGCGAAACGCATCTGGGTGGCCTTCCGGTTGCACTTCTGGTAGTATTCCGTAGCCCGGGTGGTGTCCATGGGGACAAAGATGTCCGGCATGATGCCGCCACCGCCGTATACCTTCCGCCCATTGCGGGTAAAATGCTTGTCCGTGGTATCCAGCTTCACATTCTCGGCCGAGAAAACCTCGCCGTCGGCGTAACGGTTGTAGATGTCGTAATCGTAATCCACATAGGGCTTCTGGATGCAGCGGCCGCTGGGGGTGTAATAGCGCGCCACGGTGAGCCGGAGGCCGGAATGGTCCGAGAAATCGAATTCCTCCTGTACCAGGCCTTTCCCGAAGGAACGCCTTCCGATCACCTGTCCCCGGTCGTTATCCTGGATGGCGCCCGCCACAATCTCACTGGCCGATGCCGAATTCTCGCTGATGAGCACCGTAAGTCCCACGTCTTTCAGACGTCCTTTCCCATCGGCCCGGAAAAGCTCGCGGGCCCGCTTGCGCCCCTCCACATAGACCACTACATCGCCCCGCTCCAGGAAGGCGTTGCCAAGCAGCAGCGCCTGGTCCAGATAGCCGCCGGTGTTGTCCCTCAGGTCCAGGATCAGGTGCCGGAGCCCCCGGTCCAGCAGGTTGTCGGCCGCCTCCTGGAACTCGCTGAAGGTGGTCCGGGAGAATTTGGCCAGACGGATGTAACCCACGCCGTCCCGGATGATGAAGGAAGCGTCCACGCTGCGCACCGGAATCTTTCCGCGGATGATCTTGAACGGAATCTCTTCCTTCCCGCGCTGGACTGTGACGGTAACCTTGGTGCCGGAAGGGCCCTTCATGCGGCGCACCATGCTGTCCTGCGGAAAGCGCACGCCGGCAATAACCTGCTCATCCACCTTCAGGAGCCGGTCCCCCACCATGAGGCCCGCCTTCTCCGACGGACCGCCGGCAATCACTTCCAGCACGATGGCCGTGTCGTTGGGCACGTTGAACTGGATGCCGATGCCTTCGAAATTGCCGGCCAGATCCTCCTGGGCGGCCGTGAGCTGCATGGGCGGCATATAGACAGAATGCGGGTCCAGCTTGGACAGGATGCCTGCAATGGCGGCGTCCGTAATGGTCTCCTGCTCTACGGTGTCCACATAATTCTTCTGGATCAGGTCCAGCATCAGGTTCACTTTGCTCCAATCCTCGTTCCTGACACGCGTATAGTGGCGGCTGTCACGGTACTTCACCACGGAAAGGGTCACCAGCGCACCGATGACCACTCCCAGAAGAACCTGGATCAGCTGAAGGTTTCTCTTCTGCATAGGCGCCATTACTGGGATTGTTCCACTTCAATGCCTGCCCGGCGGAGCAGGTCCACTCCGTCCGTAAGGCGGTATTCGTCCCTGTACACAACCCGTTTGATGCCGGACTGGATAATGAGCTTGGCGCATTCCACGCAGGGGGAAGCCGTAACATAGAGGGTGGCGCCCTCCGAACTGTTGCCGGACTTGGCCACCTTGGTTATGGCATTGGCCTCCGCGTGCAGGACATAGGGCTTGGTTACCCCGTTTTCATCCTCGCAAATATTCTCAAAACCCGACGGCGTTCCGTTGTAGCCGTCGGAGATAATCATCCGGTCCTTGACCAGCAGGGCCCCCACCTGCCTGCGCTTGCAGTAGGAGTTGTGGGCCCAGATTTCGGCCATTTCCAGGTAACTGTGATCGAATTTCATACCTTATGTCCTCTGATACAGATAACGCTTGATGCTCTTTTTGGGAGTACGCTCAAAGTCTTCCGGCATGAGCTCTATCTTCTTGATCTGCGCATACTTGGGAAGCTCCTCGTTGATGGCGGGCAGCATCCCCACGATGCGTTTCTTGAATTCGCTCCGGGTATAGCCGTCCAGTTCTCCCTGGTGCCAGTCCGGATAGATAAGCGCCGTGAGGCCGCCGTCGTCCTCCACAACCAGGGAATCCACCACATAGTTGAAGTTGTTGATGGTGGCTTCCACCTCTTCCGGATAGATGTTCTGGCCGGAAGGGCCCAGCACCATGCACTTGGAACGGCCCCGCAGGAAGAGGTAGCCGTCCTTGTCCAGGACGCCCATGTCGCCCGTGCGGAACCAGCCGTCCTGCGTGAAGGAAGCCTTGGTGGTGTCTTCGTTCTTATAGTAGCCCAGGCACACGTTGGGGCCCTTCACCTGCACCTCTCCGGGGATTCTCTCCGGATCCGGGGAATCTATGCGGATCTGCATGTTGAGGGCGGCACGGCCGGCGCTTCCCACCTTCACCTTATCCCAGTGGGCATAGCCGATGATGGGACCGCATTCCGTCATGCCGTAACCCACCGTATAGTGGAAACCTATCTTGTGCAGGAACTTCTCCACCTCCGGATTGAAGGCCGCCCCGCCCAGGATCACTTCCTCGAACTGGCCGCCGAAGGCATGGGTGAGCTCCGCGCAGAATTTCTTCTCGATTACCGGACCCAGTACGGGGATGCGCCGGTAATACTTGGTTTTGTCGATGAGGGGCTTGAGCTTGGTCTTGTACACCTTTTCCATCACCAGCGGCACCGCGATGATGATATCCGGATGGATTTCGCTGAAGGCCTGCATGATGATCTTGGGACTGGGTACACGGGACAGGAAATGCACGTGCATGCCGATGGTCATCTCAAAGAGGAACTCGAACATCATGCCGTACATGTGGGCGGTGGGCAGCATGGACACCACGTTCATGCCCGGCTTGAGCATGGGACAGGCGTCTTTGGCGGCGAACTCTATGTTGGAGTACAGGGCCCGGTACGGAAGCATTACGCCCTTGGAGAATCCGGAAGTTCCTGAAGTATAGTTGATTATAGCCAGCTCATCGGCCGAATCCTGATAGTAGTTCACATTCTCCGGCTCGAAGTTGTTGGGATAACGCTTGCCGAATTCCTCGTTCAGGTGCTCCCGGATATCGGCCAGCTCCTGGGTGGCGGCATACAGGAACTTGAGGGTGTTGATCTGCACCACCACCAGCAGGTCCGGCATCTCGTCCGGCGAAAGGCCTTCCCAGATTACCTCGTCCACAAACAGGACGCGGGCTTCCGAATGGTTTACCAGATAATGGATGTTTCCCGGCTTGAACTCGTGCAGGATGGGTACTGCCACGGCACCATAGGTGATGGCCGACAGGAAGCAAACGCCCCAGTTGGCCTGGTTGCGGGAACAGATGGCCACTTTGTCGCCTCGCTTGAGGCCGCACTGCTCGAAGGCAATGTGGATTTTAGCCATCCGGCGCGCCACATCCCTGTAGGCCAGGGTCATACCCTGGTAGTTGGTGAGCGCCGGGCGGTCCCAGTTGGCCACCATGCTATTCTGGAGGATTTTGTTTACAGATTTGAATTCCATAATATTCAGGACAGGTTTTAGTTCAATTTGATATCCCGGGTGCGGCCGTCGTAACACTCCACGCTCACACCCTTTCCCTTGGGCGTGACCGGGGAGTCCGGCTTTATCATCTTTCCGCCCTCTTCCCGGGTAAGAGGGTCTCCTCCGTAGAACCCGTACACCAGGGTGCGGACCGAAGTGCGCACCACCCAGTACGACTTTCCGTTCACCTCCACCAGTTCCGGAAGCGACTTTACCGTTTCCGGAGCGGAGATGCCCTTCCAGTCGGCCGGTTTCTGGCCATGCAGGTTGTACATTTCCAAGGAATTATCTTTGTGGAGCACCATCACGGTATACCCGTGGGCGCCCGTAAAGTCATACGCGGAGGGGCCCAGCAGCACGGCTTTGCCCAGATCCACCGGGAAACCGTTCACCCAGTGGCCCAGGCGGTCCAGCAGGTACAGCCTGGAGCCGGCGCAGAAGAGGAACTGGATTTTCCCGTTGTTGTAATAGTCTATGTTCTCCACCTTTCCGCAGAGGCGCTCCTTGAAGGGAATACCCCACACGCCTTTGCCGTTTTCGTCGTTAAGGCAGATGGAAAGATGGTCGTTCTGATACAGGTAATTGGTCTTGCCCGTCTGGTAATTCTGTACCGGGAACAGGCCGGTGGGCACCACCACGGTGGTATCCCGCTCCAGCACCTGCACCTTGGTGCCCTTGAGGGCGCGCTTGTCCAGACGGATGCGGTAGCTGGGAATCCCGGCCGATAAATCCAGCCCCACGAAGGCCGGTGCATAACCGGAACCCCGGACAAAGTCCAACAGTTTTTCGCTAAGCTCCCCGGAGAAGATTTCCGAAGCCATCTCCGGATTCTCCGAGAAGGAATTGTATGCCACCACGCCGGAGGGAACGGAAACCGATGCATCCGAGAGGCGGTCCTTGAGGGTATAGTCCAGGAACGGCTTATCGGCAAAAGCCCTTACGGCCGGACCGTCTCCATAGACGCTCCAATGGTTTCCCACCGAGGCGCAGGACGTGTCCACCACGGAGAAACCTTCTCCCAGGACGGCATTCAGATAACCCTTGTATGCATTGGAGGAAGCCTCCCCCAATTTCTGGTCCTTGGCCGAACGCACCAGCACCACATCGTGCGAAACGCCGTCCTCCGATGCGAACGTAGCCTTTACCACCTCCTTGGGCTGGAGGCTGCGGAACCACTCTTCCGGGGACAGGGGCCTGCCGGAGCGGGCCTTGAGCGCATTGTTGTAGCGGGTGATGCGGCCATTTCCGTCTTCATAGCGACGGAGTTTGGCCAGGAAGGAATCCGCATCGGCAACGGGAAGGGACAGGACCTTGGCGGTGAAATACGGCAGCACTTCCGGGAAAGCGGCTTCCTGGGCGGGCAAACCCTCAAAGGCGGAAAGCCAGCTGGCGGGAGCCTCTCCGGGAAGGGCGCTCCCCTTGAGGAGGATATGGTCCTGATCCGACTCCTGCACCACCAGGGAGCTCCAGGCGGTGAGGTCCTTCACGAAAGACGCCTTCCGGCGCATCTTGGCGGGGGTATATACCTGCAGGATCTTGGCGGCGTGGGCATGGGAGAAGAAGAAGGACACGGGACCGGAAGTGACACTCACCAGGTCCTCCAGCTTGTCTGTTGCCAGGACCGACATCCCCTCTTCCAGATGGCGGGCCGATGCATTGAGGAAGGTTTCCGAGCGGGAAGCCAGGAGGAAACCGCCGCTGAAGGCCGTCTTGAGCCCGGCCTTTTCCGCCGCTGCCAGCACCGGAGCGAGGGAGGCCGAATCCAGCTGCCGCAGCTCCGTGACCACCAGGGGCACCAGCGAACCGCTGTTGTGCAGCGACACGGCCATCTTACTGCGGTCCGTGCAGCGAAGGTATTCCATGAGGGAGGGATTGCCGGGGCAGAGGAGGGCCTGGACCAGGCCGGTTGAATCGGCCAGCACACGGGCGGCGGCCTTGGAGCCGTCAAACACGGTTACCAGTACGGCGTCGGCCGGAACGGCGCTGAGGACATTCCAGGCGGCACCGGTTTCCGCCTTCCGCGGAGACTCCGCAGAACTGCCTCCATAAAGGCGGCTCACTGCAAAGGCGATTCCTGCCAGCATAATTGCCAGCACGGTGATTACTGCAATTGTTGCCCTTTTTCCCATATTATGCAAAGATAGTGACTTTTTTTAATATTTTAAGTATATTTGCACCATAACCACAGAAAGACTATGCGTAAACTCATCCTTTCCCTCACCCTCCTGCTTCTGGCGCTTTCAGCCTTTTCCGCAAGCAAAAAGGAATACTGGCAAGACCCTTCCGTAAATGAGATCAACCGGCTGCCCATGCGGGCCACTTTTGTCACGGACCAGCAGCAGACGCTCAGCCTCAACGGCATCTGGAAATTCCGTTTTAACCAAAGCCCGGAAAGCCGCCTGCAGGGCTTTGAAAGCCCCGCCCTGGACGACAGCAAATGGGATACCATCCCGGTTCCCGGCCTGTGGGACCTGGAGGGCTGGTGCGACCCTATGTACCTTAACATCGGCTACCCCTGGCGGGGGCATTTCGAGAACAACCCGCCCCAGGTGCCCAGCGAGCACAATTACGTGGGCCAGTACCGCAGGACGTTCACCATCGGCAAGGGATGGGCGGGCAAGCAAATCTGTCTGAACATCGGTTCCGCCACCTCCAACGTGCGCGTTTGGGTGAACGGCAAGATGGTGGGTTACAGCCAGGACAGCAAGCTGGAAGCCCGTTTCGACATCACCAAATACGTCAAGGAAGGTGAGAATCTCCTGGCCTTGGAAATCTTCCGCTGGTGCGACGGCACCTGGCTGGAAGACCAGGACTTCTGGCGTTTTGCCGGCATCGCCCGCGGAGTGGAAATCTACACCCGGGAGAAGGAGCGTCTGGAAGACGTGAACGTGGCGGGGTCCATGAACGGCGTCCTGGACCTGTCGGCCGAAGTCACCTCCGGGATCGCCCGCGTGGATTTTGCCGTGGTAACTGCCGACGGGGAAACCATCCGCACCGTTTCCGCCACGCCCAAGAAAGGCCGCATCCGCTGGTCCGGAAAGGTGGACTACCCGCGCCTGAAGCTCTGGAGCGCCGAAGAGCCCAACCTGCATACCCTGGTGGTGAAGGCCCTGGACAAGAAAGGGCAGGTGGTGGAAAGCACCACTATCCCCTTCGGCTTCCGCACCGTCACCATTGAAAACGTCCAGCTGAAAGTGAACGGGAAAGCCATCCTGGTAAAGGGCGCCGACCGCCACGAACTGGACCCCTACAAGGGCTACAACGTTTCCGAGGCCGATATGATCCGGGATATCCGGATTATGAAAGAGTTGAATATCAACGCAGTACGAACCTGCCACTATCCGGACGACCCTCGCTGGCTGGCCCTCTGCGACCAGTACGGCCTGTACGTGGTGGACGAGGGTAACATCGAATCCCACGGCATGGGCTACAGGGACGGGGTAACCCTGGCCCAGAACCCGCTCTTCCACGACGCCCACCTGATCCGGGACCAGCGGATGGTGCTGCGGGACATCAACCACCCCAGCGTCATTATCTGGAGCCTGGGCAACGAAGCCGGCAACGGACAGAATTTCTACGACTGCTACGACTGGATCAAGGCCTATGACCCCACCCGCCCCGTCCAGTACGAGCGGGCGCTGTTCGGCTGGGGCGGCAAGTCGGACTACAACACGGACATCCAGTGCCCCATGTACATGGAGCCCAAGGACTGTGAGCGCTACCTGGCCAACGCCGACAAGCCCCTCATCCAGTGCGAATACGCCCACGCCATGGGTAATTCCATGGGCAATTTCAAGGAGTATTGGGACCTGGTGCGGAAATACCCTTCCTACCAGGGCGGCTTCATCTGGGACTTCGTGGACCAGGCCCTGCGCTGGCCCTCCAAGGCCGATGGGACGGACCACATCTTCATCTTCGGCGGAGACCTGAACGACTACGACCCTTCGGACGGATCCTTCAACTGCAACGGTGTAATAGCCGCCGACCGCAGCCTGCATCCGCATGCCTATGAGGTCCGCTACCAGTACCGGAATATCCTTACCGCCCCCGGCAGCAAGCCCGGCGAGGTGAAAGTGACCAACGAACACAGCTTCAAGGACCTGAAGAACTACTACCTGCAGTGGGAGCTGGAAGCCTGCGGAACACCTGTCCGCAGCGGCATGGTCTGGGAGCTGGACATCCCTGCGGAGGAAACCCGGACGCTGGACCTTGGAATTGGAGAACTTCCTGATTGCAAGACGCTTACACTAACCCTCCACTACAAGCTCAAAAATGCCGAACCGCTGCTTCCCGCCGGCTTTGAGGCTGCCTACGACCAGCTGGTGCTTAGGGACAGCGAACCCGTCCTCCGCTGGGAAAGCCCGTCCCTGGCAAAGGCCGAAGGAACCACCTTCAGCGGCACCTTCTCCTACAAGGGGACCCTGGGTGAACGCCTGGCTTCCTGGAAGGCGGTCATCGACCCTGCGACCGGCTTCCTGTCCAGCTATCAAGTTAACGGAAAAGAGTATCTCACCGAGCCCCTGAAGCCCTGCTTCGACAGGGCCATGAACGAAAACGACCTGGGCGCCCGTTTGGACCGCCGCCTTTCCTTCTGGCGCAATCCGGAGTTAAAACCCAGCCAGGTTAAGACCGCAGAAGAAGGTGATACACAAGTTGTTATGGTAGACTTTGCCCCCATCGGCGGAAAAGCTGCCGTGCATGTGGAGTATCGGCTTTCCGGCGACGGAAGCATCCTTGTGACCGAAACCATGGACGGCGAGTTGGAAGGCCTGCCGCAGCTGCCCCGCTTCGGCCTCCGTTTTGCCATGGACGGACGCTTCGAGGAGGTGGATTTCTTCGGCCTGGGACCGTGGGAGAACTATGCCGACCGCAACAGCGCCGCCCTGCTGGGCCGCTATCGGCAGAAAGTGACCGAGCAGTATCACTATGGCTATCCCCGCAGCCAGGAATCCGGCACCCATACCGGCATCAGGAACTTCCGCATCCTGGCGGTGGACGGCTTTGGAGTGGAACTCACTTCCGATGTGCTGTTCAGCGCATCGGCCCTCCCCTTCTCCCTGGAAGAGCTTGACACTCACGTACATTCACTGGAGCTGAAGGCCAAGGCCCACGAGAGCGACCGCAGCCGCGGCACCACCTATGTGCATGCCGACCTGGCCCAGATGGGCGTCGGCGGCGTCAACTCCTGGGGCGCCTGGCCGCTCCCGGAATACCTCCTCCCCGCCCAGAAGCGTACCTTCCGCCTCCTGATCCGCCCCGTAGCCAATTAATTATTAAAGATAAAAGATAAGTTTTCCCCGGGGCATCGGCCTTTTCTTTGCCCCGGGGAAAACTTATCTTTTATCTTCATCTAAAACTAAACCGAGCTGGGAGGGACGCCGAACTTGTTCTTGAACGAACGGGAGAAGCCGGTGAGCGTGGAGAAGCCCACCTTGTAGGCCACCTCGCTCACGTTGAGATCCCCTTCCTTGAGCAGCTGCAGGGCGCGGTTCAGGCGGTAGCCCAGCAGGAAACTCTGCGGACTCTGGCCCAGCAGCGCCTTCAGTTTGGAGAAGAGGCTGGTGCGGCTCATGCCCAGTTCCAGGGCCATGGTGGTCACATTGAAATCCTCCTCTCCCAAGTGCTCTTCCACCAGGGCATAGAGTTTCTCCATGAACAGTTTGTCGTGGGTATTCATGTGCATGTCCTCCACGGCCGACGGCTTCTCGCTCAGTTCCTTCTGCATCCGCTTGCGGTTTTCCAGGAGATTGGCCACCGAGGCCAGCAGGAACTGCGGATCGAAGGGTTTGCCGATATAGGCATCGGCCCCCAGCTCCAGGCCGTGGATATGGTTTTCCATATCGGCCTTGGCCGTGAGCAGGATTACCGGCAGGTGACAGAACTCGGGGTCGTTCTTCACTTCCTTGCACAGGGTGTAGCCATCCTTGAACGGCATCATCACATCGCTCACGATCATGTCCGGGGCCGATATCCGGATGCACTTCCAGGCCTGCTCGCCGTCCTCGGCCGTCATCACGTGGTAGTACGGGGCCAGGTATGAGCGGATGTATTCCCGCATGTCGGCGTTGTCTTCCACCACCAGTACGTTCACCTCGTCCTGGCTGGCGGGAAGCTCCGCCGTCTCCCGGATCTCAGGTTCCTTTTCCGTATTGTCTCCCCATACGCACTCCGAAGCATAAGCCTCCTTGCTGCAGGGGAAGGTAAAGGTGAAGACCGTTCCTATGGGATCGTTGCTGCGGACGGAAAGCTCACCCTTGTGCACCTCGGCCAGATGCCGGGCATAATTGAGGCCGATGCCGAAACCTGTGGGCAGGCTGTCGCCCACTTTCTCCCCCACCCGCTCGTAGCGGTTGAAGATGCGGGACATCTTCTCCGGGGCGATGCCGATACCTGTATCGGCCACCTCGATGCTGGCATTTTTGCCGTCCGATGTGAGGGAAACCTCTATCTGGCCGCGCTCCGGGGTGTATTTTACCGCATTGCTCACCAGGTTGAACACAATCCTTTCCACCTTTTCCCTGTCGCAGTACGCATCCAGCATGGACGGGGCGTCCAGATGCACGGCCAGGTTCTTCTGGCGGAACATGTATTCAAAATTCTCCAGCATCTTGCGGAGCACCGCCGCCAGGTCTACCCGTTCCACGGAAAGCTCGTCGCGGTTCACCGCCGACTGGTTGAACTGCAGGAGCTGGTCCGTGAGCCGGATCATGCGCTCCGAATTGCGCTCCACCACGCCCACCAGCTTGCGGTCTTTCTCGTCCAGGGTGGTGGACCGGGCCAGCTCCTTCACCGGACCGTAGATGAGGGCCAGCGGCGTGCGGAACTCGTGGGAAACATTGGTGAAGAAGGTGGTACGCTCCTGGCTCATCTGCTCCACCAGCATCTTTTCCTGCACGTTGAGGTCCAGCCTCTCGCGGTCCATCTTGGAGCGGACATACAGGTAGATACCGGCCAGGACGGCGCCCACCAGCAGGAGCCCGTACAGAAGGAGCATCGGCCAGGAAAGGAAGGGAGAAGGGCGGATCCGCACTTTCTGCACCAGCTCTTCGGTACTCCACTGCCCGTCCGGACGCTGCACCCGCACCCGGAAGGTGTACGAACCTGGTGACAAGCCGGAGTAACTCACCCTCCGGCCGTCTCCGGCGGCATTCCAATCGGCATCGAAGCCTTCCAGTTTATACTGGTACACGGGGCTGAAATTGGCGTTGAAGTTCATGGCCGAAAAATAGAAGGACATCTGGGTCTGCCTGTGGTTCAGCACCAGTTCTTCCGGAATGGCCGAAAGCAGGGTGGAACCGTTTACCGTAATACCGTCCAACTCCAGAGGAATGTCCCGCTCCATCTCCGGATTCACGGCCAGGAAGGAGAAAATCCTGTAAATGCTGCCAAAATAGACGGTCCGGTCCCGGCCCACCAGGGAGTTGTTGGTGGACATTACCCCGGTCAGCCCCGGCAGGGATTTATAGGTGACGGCGCTGCCGTCCTTGCGGGAAATCATGGTCACACTCGTACGGGATGCCACCCAGATGTTTCCGTAAGGGTCTCCGGTAAGGGAACGGATGGAATGGTCTGTCTGCTCGTTGCCATAAGGGGTCGCGGAGAGCTGCTTGGAAACCGGGTCATAATGGAAGAGGCCGTTCCGGCTGGAGCCTATCCAATAGGTTCCGTCCACGTCTTCGTAAAAGGCCACCGGTGTCTCCACATCAATGTCCAGGCGGCTCAGGATCAGGTTGTCCCGGGAAATCCAGATACTGTCATCGGCCAGGAAATAAGGGAGGCCGCTGCGGGTCTGTCCGCTGTACCAGAAAGGCGGATGGGCGCTGGCCGGCAGGGTGGACACCCGGTCTTCCCGGTCTACGGTGAGAATCTTGTCCCCCTGCAGCAGGTGGACCCGCCCGTCGGCGCTGTTCCAGATGGAGACAGAAGCCTGCACCGGATAGCGGAAAGTGATGACCAGCCGGTCTCCCTTCCACTCGTAGCGGCGGAGCTCCCGGAAACCATAGACCAGCCACAGCCGGCCGCGCTGGTCTATCAGGGAGATAGTAAGCTGGTCGTTTCCATTGATTCCCTCGGCCTGCACCCGGTGAATCTCCCGGCGGGCCCGCTGGTAGGTATATATAGCTTTATTGGTAAGGATGAGCAGGTTCTCCGCATCCTTCTCGTAGAAGTTATTCAAGGCTTCGGAAGGGTGTTCCTTCGGAATCAGGATGCTCTCCCGGTCGGTCGGCAGATAATGCCACTGCAACCCCTGGCGGTTACGGCTGAGCCAGATATTGTCCTCCGTAAGGAGGGAGAGGCAACTCCGGCATTCATCCAGGTCTTCCTGCAGGACAATGCGGCGTACCTGTTCCGCACGGACGGAATAGATCCCTTTTCCCTGAACCCCCAGAATCATCATCTCCGCATCCGGCCGGCGATTGAAGAAAAGGACGTTCTCTCCCTTGGTGAGTCCTTCCAGAAAGGCGGGAAGCGGGGCGGGCGTGCCGTCCGGCATATATTTGAAAAGGCCTTTGTCCGTGCACACATAGATAAAGCGGTCGTAGCCTTCACAGATTCCACGGATGTTCTCTCCCGGGCGCGACAACTCCCGCACTATACGGAAAGACTGGTCCAGCACCGTAATGTCCGGCCGGGCAAGATGGTCTATCCACACATAACCGCCCCCGGTGAGCAAGAAACTGTTGTAGGTGATCCTGTCGTCGTGGAAGACGGGGCGGTTCTCACCTGTGGTCTTGTCAACGATGGAAAGGGTATTGCGCACGGAGCACAGCAGATGCTGCTCGTCCAGCGAAGCCAGGGAGAAAACGCGGCCCACCTCCCATCTTACCTTAGGGTCCACGCGGCCGTTGCGAAGCAGGGCGATCCCGGAAGAAGTACCCACCCACAGACGCTCGCCGCTGTCATACATCAAGGCCGATACATAATCGTCGAAGAGGCTCAGGCTGTCTTCCTGCATGTGCAGATAGGGCTTGTAGGCAGACCCGTTGAAGCGGTTCAGCCCCCGGCTGGTCCCGATCCAGAGATGCCCGGCCCGGTCCTGCACCAGGGCGTTTACCGAATTATTGGACAAATGATCCTGAACGGGTTGCATACGCGTACTCTGGGCAAAGGTACATACCCACGCGAGTAACAGGCAGAATCCTGATAGAAGTCTTTTCATGGGTTGGTTATTGGTTTTCAGTTACAAAAATAGTCTAAAAAAACATTCTGCACAATACCCGGATGATTTGGTTGAACTCTTGAACGTCCGGAACAACTTCCTATCTATCACGCACGCCCGAAGCGGAGGATTGTCCGTAAATTTGCACCACGGTTAATCGCAGAATTAATCATTTTTAACATATAACCATTTTAAAACCGATCACATGAGAAAAACTCTGTTCAGGAAGATGACGGCCCTTGCGCTGTCGCTCCTAGTGGGTTGGTCCCTTGCTGCCCAGCAGCGCGTGACCATCTCCGGTGTGGTTACCGATGACCAGAACGAGCCGATGATCGCCGCCGGCGTTGTCCAGAAGGGCACCACCAACGGCACCATCACCGATCTGGACGGTAACTTTACAATCACGGTTCCGGTTGGCGCCGTTATCGAATTCTCCTCCGTGGGCTTCATCACCCAGGAATTCGTGGCCACCCAGACCGAGAAAGTGAACATTATGATGATTACCGACACCCAGATGATTGAAGAAACCGTCGTCGTGGGTTACGGTGTACAGAAGAAGTCCGATGTTACCGGTTCCATATCCCAGGTCAAGTCCGAGGATATCCAGAACCGTACCATCACCTCGCCGGAAAGCGCCCTCCAGGGCAAGACCTCCGGTGTGCAGGTCTTCTCCAGTTCCGCCCGTCCGGGTGCTTCTCCCAGCATCCAGGTCCGCGGTATTTCCTCCAACGGTTCCTCCAACCCCTTGTACGTCGTGGACGGCCGCCGCACCAACTCCATCGCCGGTATCGACCCTAACGATATCGAATCCATGGAAGTCCTCAAGGACGGTGCTTCCGCCGCCATCTACGGTGCCGAGGCCGGTAACGGTGTTATCATGATCACCACCCGCCGCGGTCAGGGCGATGGCAAAATCAGCTATTCCTACCAGCTCACTTCCCAGAGCCTGAACCACGTCCCCAAGGTGATGAACGCCGAACAGTACATGCAGTACTTCATTGAGAACGGCCGTTACAACATCCAGGACTTCTATGCCAACTGGGATTTCAAGACCAACACCGACTGGCTGGGCTATTCCTATGAGAATTCCCTGATGCAGCATCACAATCTCTCTTTCTCGGCCGGTAACGACAAAGGTAACCTCTACATCTCCGCCAGTTATCTGGACAACAATGGTATGTTCGTTGGCGACTCCGATGTTTACAAACGTATCACCTTCATGGTTAACGGTTCCTGGAAGTTCAAGCCCTGGCTGGAGATTCAGACCAACAATCAGGTGGAATACTACCAGGCCCGCAGCGTTTCCGAAGGCTCCGACTACGGCTCCGCCGTGCTCTCCGCCCTCCAGCTGGACCCGCTCACCCCTCCCACCTATACCGCCGACAACCTGCCGGATTTCATGCAGTCCTATCTGGACGCCGGTCGCAACCTCCTGCAGGACGAGAACGGCAACTATTACGCCGCGTCCTTCTTCAACCCGTCCGAGAACGTGAACCCGCGCATCATGCGTGACCGTTCCTACAGCGATTCCCACGGTTTCAATATCAACGGTTCCACTTCCGTCAATTTCCGGCCCTGGCAGAACCTGACCATTACTTCCCGCGTGGGCTACCGCCTGTCGGCCAACGACAATTACGGCTACAGCCTTAATTATTATATCAACCAGAACGCCTACCAGAACTACATCGGCCTGTCCGGTTCCGACGGCAACTCCATGTATTATCAGTGGGAGAACTTCGCCAACTGGAACCAGAACTTCGGCAAGCATTCCGTAACCCTTATGGTAGGTACGTCCTTCTCCAGCTCCCGCAGCTTCTCCATGAACGGAAGCTACCGGGGCAGCGACGACGACCTGGGCGTTACCCAGAACGATCCGCTGTTCTACTATTTCGGCTCCCACTCGGCCAATGCCGTTCCTTCGGTAGGCGGTGCCACCCCGAATCTTTCCCGCAAGCTTTCCTACTTCGGCCGTGCCAACTGGAGCTACCAGAACAAGTATAATGTCCAGGTTTCCTTCCGTGCAGACGCCGCCGACCTTTCCATCCTGCCCAAGCCGATGCGCTGGGGTTACTTCCCTTCCGTTTCAGCCGGTTGGACCATTTCCGAGGAGAACTTCTTCACTCCGCTCAAGGATGTGGTCAACTTTGCCAAGTTCCGCGCTTCCTGGGGCCAGAACGGCTCCCTCGCCGGCCTCAGCGGCTATCGCTATGCCAACGTAATCGCCTCTACCGGTAACTATCCTACGGGCAACGGCCTGGAATATCTGCTGGGTTATGCCCCTTCCTCCACCGGTAACGAGGAACTCAAATGGGAAACCTCCGAGCAGCTGAACTTCGGCCTGGACCTGCGCTTCCTGCGCGACCGCCTCACCTTCAGCGTGGACTGGTTCAACAAGATGACCAAGGACCTGATTGTCACGGGTATCACCCCGTCCACCGTGGTGGGTGTGACCGCCTCCCCGGTGAACGCCGGTAACGTGCGCAACTCCGGTCTTGAGTTCGAACTCAAATGGAGGGACCAGATCGGCGACTTCAGCTACAGCATCGGCGGCAACCTTTCCACCCTCAGGAACGAGGTGACCTACCTGCACGAGACCCTCTCCGACGGTATCGACGGCACCGGCGTGCGTAACTACGGTACCATCACCCGTTTCGAGAAAGGCTATCCCGCCTGGCACTTCTACGGCTACCACTTTACCGGTATCGACCCTGCCAACGGTAACGCTATGTTCGAGGACCTCGACGGCAGCGGCGACGCCACCCAGGCCGACAAGATGGACCTGGGCTCCGGTATCCCCAGCCTGAACTACGGTATCACCCTCACCGCCGCCTGGAAGGGCATTGACGCGGTGGTGTTCCTCACCGGTGCCGCCGGCAGCAAGATCTACAACTGCCTCACCGTGGTGGACTATCCGTCCAACCGCCTGAGCTTCCTCACGGAAGACCGCTGGACTCCCAGCCACACCAACGGTACCAAGCCGGCCGCCAATGCCGCCAACTGGCAGCAGTACCTCACCTCCGACGCCGTAGTCTTTGACGGCTCCTATGCCAAGATCAAGCAGATCCAGCTGGGTTACACCCTGCCGCAGAGCTTCACCCGCAAGTTCAAGGTGGACAACCTGCGCATCTACGGTTCCCTGGACGACTGGTTCACCTTCTCCAACTATCCCGGCTTCGACCCCGAAGTCACCGGAACCGGAAGCAGCCTGGGTGTTGACAAGGGTTCCTATCCTACCGCCAAGAAGGTTGTCTTTGGTGTGAACATTACCTTCTAATACTGACTGCCTTATGAAAACAAGAAATATCATTCTCACTGTTGTGGCAGCCGCCCTTTCCCTTGCTGCCGTTTCCTGCTCCAAGATGCTGGACATCCCCCAGAAGGGAGTCCTGGACTACAATACCTATTACAAGACCGACGACCAGATCCAGTCGGCCGACGTGGCCATGTACCTGGAGGTCCGTGGCTGGGAATACAATGTGAAACTCTGCAAGGCCATGCTCACCGACGATTTCTGGGCCGGCGGCTCCATGCGGGGTGACAACAACAACCTGGAACACCTGAACGAGTTCACCTTCGATGCCGAAGAGGACTACGTGGAGGCTATGTTCACCACTTTCTATACCCTTATCTACAAGGCAAACGTAATCCTGGGCCACGTGGAAGAGGAGGGCGGTTCCGCCATGGCCAGGATGGCCCGTGCCGAGGCCAAGGTCTTCCGCGCCTTCGCCTACTTTGACCTCAAGACCATGTGGGGCAACCCTCCGCTTGTGGATCACGAACTGGCTCCGTCCGAGTACAATGTCCCCAACGGTACCGACGAGGAACTCTGGGGCCTGATGGAAAAGGACCTCACCGAGGCCATCAATTCCGGCGCCCTGGTGGAGAAATCCAGCGTGAACGACAACACCTGGCGCGTGACCAAGCAGTTTGCACAGGCCCTCCTGGGCAAGGTCTATCTGTGGCAGGGCAAGTATGCCGAAGCCGCCGCCCAGTTTGACGCTGTAGTGAGTTCCGGCAAGTATGCCCTGATGGAGGACTACAGCCTCATCCACCGTTCTACCAACAAGCACAACTGCGAGACCCTGTTCGAGAGCAACCGCGTGCACGACGACAACAACTCCTTCCAGAACTTCAGTATGTACGCCCTTATGACCAACTGGCGTATGGACAAGATGAACTGGCCGGCCGATACGCCCATTATGAATACCGGCTGGGGCTTCCGCGTACCCACCAAGAGCCTGTACGACGACTTCGTGAAGGATGAAGGCGTGGACGGTTACCGCCTGAACAACTCCCTGAAGACCCTGGACCAGCTGAACGGTGAACTGGGCATCACCCTCAAGAGCCCGGTCATCGGCGAAGGCTACTTTATGTGGAAACTCCGCATCCTGGCCGAAGAACGCGGTATGGGCAATGACTTCGTATATGCCGCCAACACCATCTGGATGCGTTACGCCGAGGTTCTCCTCTGCGGCGCCGAGGCCCACTTCCTGGCCGGAAATACCGGAAAGGCTGCCGACTATGTGAACCAGGTCCGTGTCCGTGCCCACCTGGCCCCTCTGGGCTCCGTGACGCTGAATGACATCAAACTGGAAAAACGCCTGGAACTCTTTGGGGAAGGCACCCGTATGCAGGACCTGCTCCGTTGGGGCGAAGGCTCCAAGATGGCCAAGAATGGCGACACTTATCCTGAGCTCCAGGTGAACGGTCAGGTGAAGTATCTCCCTTGCGGCAATCCCTCCTACGGCTTCAAGGCCGGCAAGAATGACCGCCTGCCCTATCCTGCCACCGAGATTCGCCTGAATTCCGCCATTGAACAGAACCCGGGTTATTAATAGTCTTAATCTGAGAAAGATATGAAAAAGAATATATTGCTCATTGGATGCCTGGTCCTGGGACTCAGCTCTTGCTACAAGCCCGTTTTGGATCCGCTAAGCGGTACGTTCCCCGCCCCCACCGTCGTGGACAAGACCGCTATCTCCTCTGCCGCCGCCACCAGTGAAAAGGGTGAAAACGGCCGTCTCATCACTGTGGATCTGAGCGGCTCCAACAAGGTTCACCTGGTTCTGGTAGGAAGCAAGTATTTCCTGTCCGAAAATACTTACATCGAGGCCAGCGCCGCTGCCGCCCAGAACGGCAACTTCATCAGTGGCCAGACCTCTGTGGACGGCAAGGGAGTTAAATCCGGCCGTGTGGTTGTAGAACGCGTTCCCGTAGATACGGAGAAGAAGACCTACAGCCTGGACGATGTTTATACGCTCAAATGTGTCCTCTTCTGCGAGGACGGAACTCCCTACAAAGTGGAATGGACGGGCAAACTGGCCTTCTATCCGGATCCCATCGTAGGTGACATCGTGGTGGAAAACAAACTGTCCGATGCCACTTCCGACACTGCTGCCGGTATGAAGAAGCATCTGATTACCCTTACCGATGGCGATGGCAACGCAGCTGCAGTCTTTGAGATCTTCGTGGATCCCGCCGCCACCAGCATCGCCGGCACTTACGAGTGCAAGGAGTATGCAGAAAACCTGGGTGAGGGTGGTATCATCGCCAATGGTTACAACTTCCCGGATTGGGGCATCTCCGGCGGTTCCTACTTCATGAAGGACGGCGTCCGTGTGGATGTGGCTGCCGGTCAGAAAGTGGTCATCGCTCCGCTTTCCGAGAAATCCTTCGTTTTCAATGTAGCCGGCACAGAATTCGTGGTTGGCGGCACTGAGGTGGGAGAAGGTCTGGTATTCGGCTTCGCCGGCACTGACACTGCTTCCGACACCGCTGCCGGCATGAAGAAGCATCTGGTCAACGTCACCGAAGACGGCGCTCCGGCTGCCACCTTCGAGCTCTTCGCCGAGCCCGGCGCCGACATCACCGGCACCTATCTCTGCAAGGAATATGCAGAGAACCTGGGCGAAGCCCTCATCATTGCCAATGGCTACAACTTCCCGGATTGGGGTATCTCCGGCGGTTCCTTCTACATGAAGGACGGCGCCCGTGTGGATATCAACGCCAACGAACTTGTAACCGTTGCCAAGGCTGGCGACAAACTCTATTCCTTCTGCGGAAACGGATTCACCTTCCTGGTTAAGTTCTAAGCAATGACTAAGACCCTCCGTATTTGGATATTTGTTACAATGGCACTGGGGATTCTGGTCCCCAGTGCCTGTAACAAGCCTGATAAACCCGATGACAACGGCCAGACAAACCTTATCGACTTGCTCAACGCCGAAGACAAGCTTTATCAGGACCTTACCATCCAGAGTCAGTACAAGGGACAGAAGATGACCTATTCGGTCTGGCTGCCCAATGGCTATGACGAGAATAAGGACTATCCTTTCCTGTACCTTCTCCATGGATACGAAACCGGAGACCAGAGCCATCTGGACCGCTACTGGGTGGAAAAGGGCAATGCTCAGGAAATCGCACGGAAGTATCTAAAAGACGGCGGCGTTCCCATGATCATCATCATGCCGAACGGTTTGTCCGACTTCTACATCGGCTTCAACAATCAGGATTACGAAAAGTATTTCCATCAGGAACTGATGCCGAAGGTGGAAAAATCCTTCAAGTGCAACGGAAAACGGGCCATTGCCGGTCTCTCGATGGGTGGATTCGGCACACTGTATTATGCATTGAGCTACCCGGAGAAGTTTACCTACGCCTATGCCATGAGCCCGGCTACCAGCATGAGCTGGTTCATCTCCCTGGATGGAATGAAGGCCAAGGCCGCTGCTTTGGCGACGGTGAACCCGCATCCCGACTTCACTATTGAGGTGGGAAATCAGGACACTACCGTCAGCAATGAGGATGCAAAGGCCCTGAGCGACGCCATCAATGCCGTAGCCCATTGTGAGTGGATTGCCCGGGACGGCATCCATTACTGGGACTTCTGGCAGGTCTGCCTTGAAAAAGCGCTCAAGAAAGTAGGAGAATCCTTTAAGTAAGTATCTGAACGGGCCGGACCTATTGACAAGGCCGGCCCATTTTACTTGAAAGACATGAAAAAAGCATTGATAGTATCAGCGCTTTTGGCAGCGTGTTACCTGCTGCGTGCGCAAACCATCGATTATCCCTTTCAGGATACCTCTCTCCCGGAAGAAGCCCGGTTGGACAATGCAGTATCCCTGATGACGGTGGACGAGAAAATCGGCACCATCGTAGGGCAGGGCGTTCCCCGTCTGGGGATTGCCGGTCCCGGAGCTACTGAAGCCATCCACGGTATCGTCCGTGGCGGAGACACCGAGCTGCCCGGCCTCAATACCGGCCAGTTTGGCGGCGGTGGCGGCTGGCCCGGCTGGACGCCTCCCAAATACCGAAACAGCACCGCTTTCCCCCAGGCTTACGGCGTGGGAGAGACCTGGGACCGCGAAATGGCGCACATCGTTGGCGACGTAATGTCCTACGAGGCACGTTTCTATTCCAACGGCAACCCCTTCATGAAATGCCTGGTTCTGTGGGCTCCCAATGCCGATCTGGCCCGTGACCCCCGCTGGGGCCGCACGGAGGAGAGCTTCGGCGAGGATCCCTACCTGGTGGGCGAACTGGTTGCCGCCGAGGTGAAGGGCATCCAGGGCGATGATCCCACCTACTGGCGGGGCGCCGCCCTCATGAAGCATTTCCTGGCAAACAGCAACGAGGACAACCGTTACCGTACGGACTCCCGCTTTGACGAGGAACTCTTCCGCGAATACTACAGCTACGGCTTCTGGAAAGGCGCCAAGGCCGGGGCCATGTCCCTGATGACCGCCTACAACGCCTACAACGGCATCCCCTGCATTGCCGCACCCTTCATCAAGGAGATCCTCTACGACGAGTGGGGCATGAAGGGAACCATCGTGGACGATGCGGGCGCGCTCCGCTTCATGTACCAACCGGGCATGCACGAATATGCCAAGGACGAGAACGAAGCCGTCCAGATGGCCCTGGAGGCGGGTCTTACCCGTTTCATCGATGCCCGTCCCGCCCAGGTACAGGCCGCCTATGACGCCGGATTCCTCTCCGAGGACCTGCTGGACGAGCGCACCAAGAGCAACCTCCGCACCATGCTCCGCCTGGGTCTGATGGACGCCGCCTGCCCATATGACGCACAGGAATTCGGCTCCGACGAAGACCTTCCCTGGGAGCGTCAGGAATTCAAAGACAAGGCCCGTCTGGTAACGCAGAAATCCGTTGTTCTCCTCAAGAACGAAGGAAATCTGCTCCCCCTGGACAAGAACAAGGTCAAAAAGATCGCCGTCTTTGGCAACAGGGCCGAAAAGGTGCTCAAGGACTGGTACGGCGCCCTGCCGGCCTATCGCGTGAGCCCGCTGGAAGGCATCCAGGCCAAGGTGGAAGGCACCGACGTGGAAGTGAAGTTCCAGCGCTGGGACTCCGACGGCAGTGCACAGGAACTGGCCAAATGGGCCGATGTCTGCATTGTGTGCGTGGGTAACTCCCCTGCCACCAGCCCGGACTGGGACGCCCAGTCCGTCCAGTCCCCCTGGGGCTACGGCGTGACCGCCGGTGACGGACGTGAATCCCTGGACCGCCGCAGCCTGCAGCTGGAAAGCGAAGACCTCATCAAGGTGGTCTGGCAGGCCAACCACAACACCGTGGTAACCCTCATCTCCAGCTTCCCCTTCGCCATCAACTGGACGGCCAAGAACGTCCCCGCCATCGTGCACATGACGCAGTGCAGCCAGGAGCTGGGCAATGCCCTTGCCGATGTCCTCTTCGGCGATTACAACCCCGCCGGACGTCTCACCCAGACCTGGGTAACCGACATCCTGGAGCTTCCCAACATGCTGGATTACGACATCCGCCACGGCCGCACCTACATGTACGCCAAGTCCAAACCCATCTTCCCCTTCGGCTTCGGCCTCAGTTATACCAGCTTCAAGTATTCCAAGATGAAGGTGCGCAAGGACGGTGACAACTATGTGGTTTCCTTCAACCTCAAGAACACCGGTTCCCGTGACGGCGAGGAAGTGGTTCAGCTTTACGCAAAATTCCGCGGCGACGACGCCTCCAAGCGCCTCCGCGGCTTTGAGCGTGTAGCCGTAAAGACCGGCGAAACCGTTCCCGTGGAACTTGTAATCCCGGCCGATGACCTCAAGCTCTGGGACAGCGAAAAGCACGATTGGGCTTTCCGCGGCAAGAAGGTGAAACTGATGCTGGGCGCCTCCTCGGAGGACATCCGCCTCAAGAAGAACCTGAAGTTCTAAGACACCAATTTAACAAAACACTGTATGAAAAAGATTTTAACTATCATGGCCATGGCTCTCCTTGCCGTTTCCACCCTCTCCGGACAGGAGCTCACCAACTTCGCCATGGGCGGACGCGGTCCCCGCATCGTCTCCCCCGAAGTGAAGGACGGTAAAGTGACCTTCCGGCTTGCCGCCAACTACGCTACCCGCGTCCAGCTTTCCGGCAACTGGATGGCCAACCCTTGGACCGGCACCGAAGAAATGGTGAAGGGCGAAGGCGGCGTATGGGAAATCACCATCGACGCCCCGGAACCGGAAATCTACACCTACAATTTCATTGTGGACGGCGTTTCCGTTAACGACCCCCTCAACGACAAGGTGCAGCGTGACGGTACCCGTTACCTGAACATGCTCTTCATCCCCGGCGAACGCAGCGAGAACTATTACGAGGCCACCCAACACGGCTCCGTAACCTATCGCTGGTACGACTCCCCCAGCCTGGGCATCTCCCGCCGCATGACGGTGTATACCCCGTACGGCTACGAGAAGAATCCCAAGGCCAAGTATCCGGTGCTGTACCTCCTCCATGGCGGCGGCGGTGACGAAGAAGCCTGGACCTCCATGGGCCGCGCCGCCCAGATCCTGGACAACCTCATCGAGAAGGGTCTTGCAAAGCCGATGATTGTGGTAATGCCCAACGGCAACCCCAACCAGCGCGCAGCCAACACCCTGGGCCTTGAGACCGTGGAGATGGACCGAAACGATCCCAAGTGGCAGAACGCCTACGTCAATTCCCTGGTGAAGGAGATCATTCCTTTCATCGACAAGGAATACCGCACCGTTGCCAAGGCCGACGGCCGTGCTATCGCCGGCCTCTCCATGGGCGGCGGCCACACCACATCGGCCACCATCCTGTATCCCGGCACCTTCAGCTACATCTGCCCCCTCAGCTGCGGTATCCGCGAAAGCGAGGAACTGGACAATCAGCTGCTGGGCATCAAGAAAGCCGGCTACAAGCTGTACTGGATTGGCGTGGGTAAGGAAGACAACATGGCCTACCAGGGTTCCCTGGTTCTGGACAAGCACCTTACGGACCTGGGCATGCCGCACACCCTCTATGTGAGCGATGACGCCCACGTGTGGAAGAACTGGCGCCTGTACCTGAACACCTTCGCCCGCCTGCTCTTCAAGTAAGCAGCTGAGTGTAAGCGCATTAAAGAATCGTCCCTGTGTTTCGCGACACAGGGACGATTTGTTATCTGGTTGTAAATGTACGGATTAGCGGAACAGGGTGGGAGCGAGGGTCTGAAGATCGGCCCGCCAGGTGGTCCAACTGTGACCGGCCTGGGCGTTTTCCATATACTCGTACTTGAGGCCGTCCTTGTCCAGCTGGTCCCGGGTGTTCTTGCAGTTCTGGTACGCAATGTCCGTGGGACCGCCCTGGGTAAAGACCATCTTGCGGAAGCTGTTGAGCTTGGAAATGTTCTCCTTCACTTTAAGGCGGGCCGATTCCGCAGCAGGCTCCTGCCCGGGGGCGAAGGAAGCGCTCAGCACCCACACATAGGCGAAGTCGTCCGGATGGGAGAAGGCCACTTCCATGGTCTCCATGCCGCCCATCGAAAGGCCGGCCACTGCGCGGTGATCCCTATCGGCCATTACATTATAGTTGGCCTCGATGAAGGGGATGATGGAGTTGTACATATCCTCGGCAAAGGGAGGAACCTCGTTCTGCACATTGATGGTGCCGTTGGGCATGACCACAATCATGGGCACCATCTTGCCTTCGGCCAGGAGATTGTCCAGAATCCAGCCGGCAGCGCCCACACCGGGCCAGGAGGCATCATTGTCTCCGCCGCCGTGAATGAGGTACAGTACCGGAAGCTTATCGGCCGATTTCTCATAGCCGGCAGGGGTCCACACATGCAGGCGGCGCATTTCCTTCAGGTTCTTAGACCAGTAGAAACGCTGCGCCACGGCACCGTGCGGTACATCCTTGATATAGCCTTCGCCCTTGGTAAGGAGGGAAGACTGCTCTGCCGAGAGCGGAGCCTTGGGATCCTGCACGCGCACGCCGTCCACCGTGAAGTTATAGCGGAAAACGCCGTCGTCCAGGCCTTCGCAGATACCTTTCCATACGCCGTTATCGGCCTTTTCAAAGACGATGGGCTTGCCCCAGGGAAGGTCGCCGGAGACGGAAACCTGTGAGGCCTGGGGAGCATATATCTGGAACAGGACCTTTCCGTCCGGCAGCACACGGGTGCTCTGGAGGGTGTCATTGGGGGTGGGCTGAAAATTCCAGCCCTGGGCCGATGCGGCCACGGTGCAGCTTAAAAGGGCAAGAAGAGTTACGATACGTTTCATTGATGTTCAGATTTTGTGCAAAAATACTCATTCCAAATCGTTAAATTGTAGTTTGATTGTTCATATGTTTTCCCAAATGTTAACAGGGTTTCGGAATATCGGTAAGAATACGTATCTTTCGGTCAATGAATTAACAAGCACTAACCGATATGTACAAAAAACTAATTCTCTTGGCAACCGCGGCAGCCTTGCTGGCCGCCTGCTCCGGCCCCCGTTCTCCGCAGGACAAACTCACCATCAACGACAAGAAGATTGACGCCGTCATCGCCCAGATGACCCTGGAGGAGAAAGTGAACATGCTGCACAGCAAAACCAACATGTCCTCTGCCGGTGTAGAGCGGCTGGATATTGCCGACATGCATTATGCCGACGGACCTTTCGGCATCCGTGAAGAAGGTGTTCCCAACGGCTTCCAGAGTGCCGGCTGGAAACTGGATTCCGCCACTTATTTCCCTACCGGTAGCGCTCTCGCCGCTACCTGGAGCGAGGAACTGGCCTACAAGTATGGTACCGGTATGGGCAAGGAAGCCCGCCTGCGTGGCAAGGACGTAATCCTGGGCCCGGCCGTGAACATCCAGCGCCTGCCGGTGGGTGGCCGTACCTATGAGTATCTGAGTGAAGATCCTATCCTCTCCGCCGCCCTGTCCCTGGAGTACACCAAGGGTGTTCAGGACCAGGGAACGGCTGTGTGTATCAAACACTTCGCCGTCAACAATCAGGAGACCAACCGCGGCAGCGTGGATGCCCAGGTGGACGAGAGAACCCTTCGTGAAATCTATCTCAAGCCCTTCGAGCGTGCCATCATCGAAGGCGGCGCCATGAGCGTGATGCCTGCCTACAACAAGGTGAACGGCGACTATTGCTCGGAGAATGAGCACCTGCTGAATGAAATCCTCCGCGGCGAGTGGGGTTTCAAGGGCTTCACCGTTTCCGACTGGGGCGGCACACACAGCACCATGGGCGCCATGCTTCATGGCCTGAACGTACAGATGACCGGTTCCAACTATCTGGGCCAGCCCGTCATCGATTCCATTGCTACCGGAGCCCTCACCGAGGCCATGGTGGATGAGAAAGTCCGCCAGATTCTCCGCGTACGTTATGCCATCGAGGCCGTTCCAGACAATGTGGCCAACCAGGTGATGACTTCCCAGCCCGAATGCCAGGACATCGCCCTGCAGGTAGCCGAAAAGAGCATCGTCCTATTGAAGAACCAGGCCGGTATCCTGCCGCTTTCCAAGGAAGTGAAGAAGATTGCCGTTATCGGCCAGAATGCCGTCCTCAAGACCCAGTCCGGCGGCATGGGAGCCGGAGTGAAGGCCCTCTATGAAGTAACTCCGTTGGAAGGCATCGTAAAGCGCGCCGGCAGTAGCGTGGAGGTGGTTTACGCCCCCGGTTACAAGAATTTCCCGGGCCGCCGTTGGGGACCTCCTTCCGCTACGCCCAATCCGCTGGAGGCCCAGGCCATTGACGAGCCGGCCGATCCCGCTCTCCTCGCTGAAGCCGTCGCCCTGGCCAAGGAGGCCGATGTGGTCCTTTTCTTCGGCGGCACCAACAAGAGCATCGAGACGGAAGGCAGCGATCGTACCAATATCGATCTTCCTGTGGGGCAGAATGAGGTGGTGAAGGCTTTGTACGAAGCCAATCCGAACCTCGTGAGCATCCTCATCTCCGGCGGTCCCACGGATCTCCGCGAGCTGGAGCCGGTTTCCCCGGCCATCGTCCAGGGTTGGTGGAACGGCACCGAGGGCGGCACCGCCCTGGCCAAGGTGCTCTTCGGCGATATCGCCCCTTCCGGCAAACTCCCGTTCACCTTCCCCGCCCAGCTGGAAGACTCTCCGGCTTTTGCCATGGGCAACTTCCCGGACAAGAACGCCGGCGGAGACCTCTTCTCCCTCATGTACCGCCAGGATGTGCTCCAGATGAGCCCGGCAGAACGTCAGGCCTTCCTGGATTCCCTTCCCAAGCCCGAATCCAAGTACACGGAAGGCTCCCTGGTGGGTTACCGCTGGTTTGACACCAAGGACGTCAAGCCCATGTACGCCTTCGGTCATGGCCTTTCCTATGTGGACTTCCAGTACGGCGCCCTCAAGGCCACTGCCGGCAAGAAAGGCGTGAAGGTTACCTTCGACCTTGGCAACAACGGCAAGATGGAGGCCGATGAAGTGGTCCAGCTCTATGTACACCGCGTAGACGCCACCGTGGAATGGCCGTACAAGGAACTCAAGGCTTTCCAGAGGGTTACCCTGCAGCCCGGTGAGACCAAGACCGTCACCCTGGAGATTCCCGTGAACGACCTCCGCTACTGGAATGTGGAAAAGAATGCCTGGGATCTTGAGCACGGCCAGCTGGAAGTGCTGGTAGGCTCTGCCTCCGATGACATCCGCCAGAAGGCTGGCGTCTCCATCTAAACTCTAAGGAAAAACCTCAAAAAAAGACTGGCCTCAATTATCACAGAGGTCAGTCTTATTTTATTATCAGCCAATTGCTTACCAGAAGAGTTCCTGGACGAAGATGCCCAGATACTCTCTCCAGTTGCGCCAGATGTGGCCGCCTTCGCTTTCGTAGAGGGTGACGGGATAACCCATCTGGTCGCACCAGTCCTTGAGCTTCTTGGAGTTTACCATAACACCGTCGTCCTTGCCGCAGCCAATCCAGTAGAGTTTGGGCTTGGCGGCGAATACGGCCTTGAAGGCAGCTTCGTTGCCTTCCGGAGTGGCCACGCCGGAGAACAGGCCCACATACCCGAACTTCTTGGGATAATGCAGGGAAAGCATGCAGGACTGACGGCCGCCCATGGAAAGGCCGGCTACTGCCGTATTGGCATAACCCTTGGCCACGCGGTAATGCTGCTCCACAAAATCCATTACATCCGGGAAGCTGTCCTCAATTTCAATGGTGGACTGGGAACGGCTGTTCTCGAAGTTGGGCTGGAACATGTTCACGGCAGCACCGGGAGCGGCTCTGTTATACCAGACGCCGTTAGGCATTACCACAATCATGGGTTTGGCCAGGCCTTCGGCAATGAGGTTGTCCAGGATTTGGGCCGTACGGCCAAGATCGCTCCAGGCGTCCTCGTCACCACCGGAGCCGTGCAGCAGGTACAGCACCGGATACCAGGTGGAAGGGGAAGTCTCGTACTCCGGCGGCAGGTAGATGGTCATCCGGCGCTGGGACGAGAGGGTGGGACTGTCATACCATACATGGGAAACGGTGCCGTGCGGGACATCGTGGGCCTCATAATACCAGCCCTTGTCTCCGGGTTCCGAACTCATGACAAAGTAATTGGTCCAGGTGGAAACATCCCGGATCTGATAGATGTTGGACGGGTCCATGACCTTGTGGCCGTCTACCAGGATGGTGTAGGAATAAAGTTCTCCGGGAAGCGGTTCCGAAGTATAGGTCCAGAACCCTCCGGGCATCTCCTGCATGTCCACCAGACCGGGGGCAGAATACGTGAGTTTCTGGCCGCCCATGTCAATCTCGATGGGCCGGGCCGCCAGGAAATCTCCCGTAAGCTGTACCGTAATGGCTTTGGGTGCATGATAGCGGAACGTTACCGTATGGTCCGGATTGATTTGCGGGGAAACCAGGCCGGTTCCCGGGCCCAGCGCCTGCTGGGCAAAAGCCGCCACACTAAGGCAGGCAGCCACCAGAAGGAGGGTAAACTTTCTCATAGTATTGTGGTTAGTTAGCAGTATTCTTTCCGAAAGTTAGTCACTTTCACGGAAAAATGCAAATAAAACAATTGCCCCGCCTTTTCGGGCGGGGCAAATGACATCATAAAACCAACCTTGCTATTTGAAAAGCTTCTGCGCGAAAGTGTTCAGATACAGGCGCCAGTTGGCCCAGGTGTGACCACCGTCGGAGACGAAGTAGATGTGGTCCAGGCCCTGGGCGGTGAGGGTCTTGTCCAGTTCCTGGGAGCCCTGGAACAGGAAGTCGGCATCTCCGCAAGCCAGGAAATAGAGCTTGACACCAGCCTTCTTGAGATTGGCGATCTGCTCGGGAGTAGCGCTGCCGGCGGCGGAAAGCGGGCAGATGTAGTCGAACATCTGCGGATACATGATGGAAGCGGTGATGGTATGGCCGCCACCCATGGAAAGGCCTGCGATGGCGCGGGACTCCGGCTTGGGATTGGCGCGGAAGTTCTTTTCGATGAAGGGAACGATTTCCTCACAGAGGCTCACCACATAGCTGTTCCGCTCACGCTCGCTCATGTTCTGCATGGCGTTGCGGTCCCACTGCATGGGCTTCTCCGGGATATTGAGGGTGCGGGCGGCAGACTGGTTGGCGTTGCCGTTGGGCATTACCACAATCATAGGTTCTGCAAGGCCCTTCTCAATGAGGTTGTCCAGGATCTGGGCGGCACGGCCCATGGAAGTCCAGGCTTCCTCGTCACCGCCTGCGCCATGGAGCAGATAAAGGACGGGATACTTCTTCTTGGGGTTGCTCTCGTAGCCATAAGGGGTGTAGACCGTAAGGCGGCGGGGCATGCCCAGCACCTTGCTCTCGTACCAGGGATGGCTCACGGTGCCATGCTTGGAGGCCGATTCGCCATAGTTCTCCGTGCGGGCGCCGGGGGCGATGAACATGGACAGATAACGGGTACCGTCACGCTGGACAAGCACATTCTGGGGGTCATTCACTGAAACGCCGTCCACCACGAAGTTATAGGTGTAGATTTCGGCTTCCGGAAGGGGTACCTTCACTTCCCACACATTGTTTTCTCCGCGGAACATGTCGATGGTGCCGCCATAGGGATTGGGCATCCAGGAGCCGCTGAGTTTCACCACGGTGGCATAGTCGGCCTTGAGACGGAAGGTGACGCTGTCATTCTGGATTTCGGGAGAGATCACGGGGCGCATGCCTCGTCCGCCGAAATTGAAGTTGGCAAGTTCCTGAGCCTGCAGGGAACCGGCGATGGCCAGGGTAGCGGCCAAAAGGGTAAGGATTCGTTTCATTATTGTTTAAGGATTAGTAAGATATGCGTTTTTCGCTTTCCGAAGTTACGTCTTTTCAGCACAAAAAAAAAGAAGTCCCGATGTCCGGTAAAACATTTGAACATCGGGATAAACAAAAGTAGGAAACGGAACTAATCCAGCTGCTCCAGACCCAGGTCCTTGAAGGTGCGGGGGGCCGGGACGCCAGGCAGCGGTTTGCGGTCCTTGATCTGCTCCAGGGCTACCTCGATGGCCTTCAGCAGCTGCTCGTCCTCTCCGGCATACTCCTTAATGGGATCGTTGTCAAGGAGGATATCCGGATCCACGCCGTGGTTCTCCACAATCCACTGACCGGTCTTGCTGTCGTAATTGGTGAAGAAGGGCACACGCACATCCGTCCCGTCCAGATACGGCAGGGAGCCGCTGATACCCACGATACCGCCCCAGGTGCGCGTGCCGATGACGGTACCTAATTTGTTGGCCTTGAAGCTCCACGGGAACAGGTCTCCGTCGGAGGCCGAATACTTGTCGATCAGGAGCACCTTGGGACCGGTGTGCGTGCCCTCGGGCACGGTGCCGGTCATGGTGGACGTGCGGCTCATGGTCATGCGGTAAACCTCCCGCTGCAGGCGCTCGATCACCATCGGCGAAATGTTTCCGCCGCCGTTGGCACGGTCGTCCACGATGAGGGCTTCCTTGTCCAGCTGCGGGTAATAGTAGCGGGCGAACTCGCTCAGGCCCTCCTGGCTCATGTCCGGAATGTAGATATATCCCACCTTGCCGCCGGATTTCTCCTCCACGGTCCTGATGTTCTTCTGCACCCATTCATAGTGGTAGAGCGGATATTCGTCGCCGATGGGTTTCACCACCACCTTCTTTCCACCCTCGGCGGGCTTGTCGGAGATGGTGAGTTCCGTAAGGACATCGGCCTTTCCAATGAGCAGCTGATAGATGTTGGCCACGGTCTTGGTGGGAACGCCGTCGATGGCCGTGATGTACTGCCCGGCTTTCACGCCCAGGCCCGGTTCCTGCAGCGGGGAACGGAGTTCGGGCCGATAGCTGGCGCCCTGCAGGATGCGGTCGATCTTGAAGTAGCCGCTGCGGTCCCTGGACAGTTCGGCACCCAGCAGGCCCATGGGGATACGCTCCGGCTTGGGATATTCGCCCGGAGTGATGTAGGCGTGGCCGCTGGCCAGTTCGGAGATCATTTCCCCAATCACGTAGTTCAGGTCCAGACGGGTGCGCACATAAGGCAGCAGCACCTCGTATTTTTCCTTCACGCCCTGCCAGTTGCGGCCATGCATATTATCCAGGTAGTAACCGTCGCGGAAGGCACGCCACACCTCATCGAAAATCTGGGCCCACTCCTGGGGATAATCGATGAAAGCCACCATGTCGGAAGTGACCACCTCATCTCCGGGGCCGATCCGGGCGCCCATGGGGGCTGCCTGCATCTGGCCGCCACGCATCACCAGGGCCTTCTTGTCGGGATAGCGATACATTATACGGCCTTCTGCACATTCCTCGTCCTTGCCGCTGGCAAAATCATAGACACGGGTACCCATGCCGCCGCGGCCGCCACGGCCGGCAGCCGCCGGGCCGCCAATTCCGCCGCCCATATACCAGACCTTCTTGCCGTCGCAGTATAGGGCCATTCCGGAAATGGGGAGTTTCACAACACGGTCCAGGATACCGTCCGGGTCCACTTTCACTTCCACCTTAGGAGCGGCATCCTTGCCTGCGGGAGCGCCCCTGCCGGGGCCGGCCGCCGGGCCTTCCGGCCTGGAGGGAGCCGCCTCATCGGCCTTCACCTCGGGATCCTTCACGATGAGCGGGGACGGGGTGTCCTTGGCCAGCATGGCAATATAGGTAGCACTCATGTTACCCATGGTAAAGTTCCACTCAATATTGCTGTACTGGGGATTCAGGTCCCGGTCCGAACGGAAGATAAGGTATTTGCCGTCCGCGCTGAAGAGCGGGGAGGAAGAATTGTACCAGCGTTCGGTAACGGCATATTCCTTATTGGTGGTGAGATTGTACACATAAACTATGTTCATCTCGTTCTTGGCAGGACGGGTGTAGGTGATCCACTGGCTGTCCGGGGAATACTCCACTCCACGGAATTCGGCCTCCGGGCAGGTGAGTACTACCCGGCGGGTGCCGGAGGGCACTTCCACCTCCACCAGACGGTTCTTCCGGTCCGTATAGAGGATGTGCTTGCTGTCCGGGCTCCACTGCAGGGAACGGATGTAGGTATCGGCATTCTGGGTTATCTGCACGGGTGCACCGCCCTTGGCCACGTCGTAAAGATAGATTTCCGTCTCACCGGTGATATCGCCGATCCAGGCAATCCATTTGCCGTCCGGGCTCCAGTCGGCCCCGCGGTCGTTGGAACCGGCGCTGCGGCTCAGGTTGCGGGTTACGCCCTTCCCTACCGGCACGTCGAAGATTTCGCCACGGGCGCTGATCACAGCGCGGCTGCCGTCAGGAGAAAGGGAATAGGCCGTAGGCCGATTACCCACTTCCCGCCGCTCGGTGCGGGCATAGACCGCATCGGAAGCCAGACGGATGGGCACCTGTACGCTTTCCCGGGTGGCCGGGTCGAAACGGTAGATATAGCCGCCGTTCTCAAAGACGATGGTCTTTCCGTCGGTGGAAGGGAATTTCACATCGTATTTATCAAAGTTGGTCACCTTGCTGGTCTGCCTGGTCTTGGTGTTGTAGCAGAACAGGTTCATGATCATGTCCCGGTCGCTGGCAAAGAAGATTTCGTCGCCGATCCACATGGGGAAGATGTCCTGGGCAATGTTGTTGGTAACATTTTCCACTTTCTTGGCCTTAGGGTCCCAGATCCACACGTCATCGGCCATACCGCCCCGGTAGTATTTCCAGGTGCGGAATTCGCGCATCACGCGGTTGTAGGCCAGCTTCTTGCCGTCCGGGCTCCAGGAACTGAAGCCGCCTTCCGGCAGGGGGATCTCCTCCGGCATGCCGCCTTCCGGAGACACCTCCCAGAGCTTGCCGGGGAAGCCGTCGCCTATGCGGTTGCGGTACAGGATCTTCTTACCGTCCGGACTCCAGGTGATTACGATGTTGTTGGGGCCCATACGGTCTCCCAGGTCATCGCGGCCATTGGTGGAGGTGTAGGTGAGGCGGACCGGCTGGCCGCCTTCGGCAGGGATGCTGTACACCTCACGGTTGCCGTCGTATTCGCCCGTGAAGGCGATGGTCTTTCCGTCCGGGGAGTAGCGGGCGAACATTTCATAGCCCACATGGGAAGTGAGCCGACGGGCCTCGCCGCCCGCCACGGGAACGGTCCAGAGGTCTCCGGCGTAGGAGAATGCGATTTCCCGGCCGTTGGTGGCGGGGAAACGGAGGAGGCGCGCCTCATCGGGACTTTGCGCCGATGCGCCGACGGCCGCTGCGGCCGCCAGGGCAAGAAGGGTGAGCATTCGTTTCATATAGTAAGGGTTATTTACGAAGTCTTAAGGAATTGGTAACCACGCAGATGCTGCTGAGTGCCATGCAGGCGGCCGCAATCATGGGATTGAGCAGCCAGCCCGTGAAAGGATACAGCACACCGGCGGCAATGGGCACGGCGGCCAGGTTGTAGAAAAACGCCCAGAACAGGTTCTCGCGTATCACGGAGACCGTCTTGCGGGAAAGACGGATGAGCTGCCGGATCTTCCCCAGGTCCGAAGACACCACCGTCACCTGCGCCGTATGGATGGCTATGTCGGAACCGCTGCCCATGGCTATACCCAGGTCGGCCTGGGCCAGGGCGGCGCTGTCGTTGATGCCGTCCCCCACCATGGCCACCTTCTTCCCTTCCGCCTGCAGCTGAGCCACATAGCGGACCTTGTCTTCCGGCAGCACGTGTGCCTGGACGTGGCGTATGCCCGTTTCCAGCGCGGTCCGGCGGGCCGATACCTCGTTGTCGCCCGTGAGCATATGCACCTCCAGCTCATGTTCCTGCAGCACCTTCACGGCCTGCACCGCGCTGTCGCGGAGGTTGTCGGAGAGGGCCAGTACGGCATAGAGCCGTTTGGCGTCGAACAGAAGCGTGACCATATAGCCCTGGTCCATCCAAAGCTGAAGGGATTCCTCCAGAAGCGGAGAGATGCTCACCCCTTCCGGCATCACGGTCTGTAGCAGATCCAGATTGCCCACATAATAGCGGGTGCCTTCAACCGTGCCGCAGATGCCCCTTCCCAAAAGGGCTTCAAAGTCCTTCACCGGCAGCTGGCTACAGCCCCGGAGGGAGGCGCAGACAGATTCGGCCAGCGGATGGTCGCTCTGCTTCTCCAGGGAGAACAGCACGTCCCGGAGGTCCCGGGCCACGCCATCGGCCTCCAGGGCCAGCGACGGGTCCCACACGGATTCCACCACGGAAGGCTTTCCCTCCGTGAGCGTGCCGGTCTTGTCCATTACGATAGCATCCACCCGGGAGGCCACCTGCAGGCTTTCCGCATCTTTTATGAGGATGCCCTGGGAGGCAGCTTTCCCAATACCGGCGATGATGGCCGTGGGCGTTGCCAAACCCAGCGAACAGGGGCAGGCGATTACCAGCACCGCCACCATGGCCAGCAGGCCCAGCGTTACACCGTCCTCCGGAGCCAGGAAGATCCAGGCCAGCAGGGTAAGGATGGATATGCCGATAATCACCGGCACAAAAACGGCGGCAATCTTGTCCACCAGGTGCTGGATGGGCGCTTTGGAGCCCTGCGCATCCCGTACCATCCGGATAATGGCCGATAACACCGTATCTCCCCCCACCTTCTCCGCCACCACGTTGAGGGCGCCGTTCTGGTTGAAGGTGCCGGCATAGACCCGGTCCCCCTTCTGCTTCACCACGGGCATGGGTTCCCCGGTGAGCGTGCTTTCATCTACATAAGAGGCGCCGTCGGCCACCACCCCGTCCACGCCGATGCGTTGTCCGGGCTTGATGAGCACCAGCTCTCCCGGCCTTGCCTCCGCACCCTGCGCCTGCAGGCCCATGAGGCCCCGTACGGCCGCCGTGGTGCTGTGTTTGGCCCTTTCTTCCAACAGGCGGCCCAGCAGGATGAAGGCCACGATCATGGTGGAAGATTCAAAATAAAGATGCGGCTGCAGGCCGCGGGAAGTCCATACCCCCGGGAACAGCAGGTTAAAGACACTGAAAAGATAGGAGATGCTGACGGACAGGGCCACCAGCGTATCCATATTGGCACTTCCGTGCCGGACGGCCGAAAAGCCGGCCTTGAAGAAGCGGCGTCCGCACCAGAAAACCACCGGCGTGGCCAGGGCCCAGAGCAGAAATCCCTTGAGCGGGAAATCCTTGAAGCCCATGCCGATAAGCATCACCAGCGCGGCCAGGGCGGCGGCCAGGATGGTGTCTTGTTTCAGTTGGCGGAAAGAGGCTTCCCGGGCGGCTTCGGCATCGGCCTCCGCTTCGTCCTCCGAACCTTCCGTAAGAAGGTCGTACCCGGCATCCTGCACGGCTTTCCGAAGGGCTTCGGGCGTGGTGACGGCGTTGTCAAACTCCACCAGGGCGCTGTTGGAGGCCAGGCTTACGCTGGCGTCACAAACACCCGGAGCGCCTTTGAGGGCGCCCTCCACGCGGGCTACGCAGGCGGCGCAGCCCATGCCCTGCACGGGAAAACTCCGTTTGACGTTACTCATGCTCCCCGGTATTTAGCGGCTTGTTCCGCAATGAGGGAGGCATCGTCAAAGTAATTGATTTTCATGGCATCCTTCATCTCGTGAAGGGTTTGGGCGGCCACCTCGCGGGCAGCTTCCGAACCTTTCCTGAGGATGTCGTATACGGCGGGAATATCCTGTTCGTAGGCGTGACGGCGCGCCCGGATGGGATCCAGCCTGTCGTTCAGCACCTGGATGAGGAATTTCTTACACTTCATGTCTCCCAGGCCGCCCCGGCGGTAATGGTCCTTCAGTTCGTCCAGGTTGGCATAGTCCGGCCAGAACCTGGCAAAGTCATCGGCCTCGCAGAAGGCGTCCAAATACGTGAACACGGTATTGCCTTCCACCTTTCCGGGATCCTCCACCCGGAGATGTCCGGGATCCGTGAACATCCCCTTCACTTTCTGCTCCATCTCCTTGGGATCGTCGGAAAGGTAGATGCAGTTCCCCAGGGACTTGCTCATCTTGGCCTTGCCGTCCGTACCGGGCAGGCGCCGGCAGGCCAGGTTGGAGGGCAGCAGGATACTGGGTTCCACCAGCACGTCGCACTTATAGGTGCCGTTGAAGGAACGGACAATCTCCCGGCACTGTTCAATCATAGGTTCCTGGTCCTCCCCCACGGGCACCGTGGTGGCTTTGCAGAAACAGATATCGGCAGCCTGGGAGATGGGATAGGTGAAAAAGCCCACCGGAAGGCCCCGCACATTGTTGTCTTCCGTCTCGGCATTATAGCCGCGGAGGGCCATTTCCGTCTTCACGGTTGGATTCCGCTGCAGGCGCTGCACGGTTACAAGGTTGGAGAAGAACTGCGTCATCTCGTGCAGTTCCGGTATCTGGCTCTGGATAAAGAGCGTCACCTTCTCCGGGTCCAGGCCGCAGGACAGATAGTCCAGGGCCACCTCTATGATGTTCTGGCGCACCTTCTCCGGATTGTCGGCATTGTCCGTAAGGGCCTGCACGTCTGCGATGAACACGAACATGCGGTCATAATTACCCTCGTTCTGCAGCAGCACGCGGTTGCGCAGACTCCCCACATAATGTCCCAAATGCAATTTTCCGGTAGGGCGGTCGCCCGTTAGAATGATTCTTCCCATATAATCTGTTTTTGAATTACAAAAGTAATCAAAAAAAGCGAGGTGGGCAAGCGGTACTTGACAGGCTTGTTTTTTCTTATTAACTTGCACTGATTAACGCTAAGACATGCTGCGTCTCAAGATCATCCTGCTCACGGCTGTGCTTCTGCTTTGTCTCCGGGCTCCCGGACAGGGCAGGCTGGTCTCCGTCCTGCGGGAGCAGACCCTTACCCTGGAGCAGCAGATCGATTCGGTCGTCCTGGAATTCGGCCTGGATGTCCAGAAAAAAGACCTTGCCTATGCCTTCCGTCTCCTCAAGCTCATCAAAAGGAAGGTTCACTGCGTTGCCCTCACCTATCGCACCGTGGATCCCAAAGGAAGGGAGGTCATCGCTTCCGGTCTGGTCTCCTATCCCGAACACGGTCCCTGGCGGGGAACCGTGGAGATGTCCCCATACAACCGCGAAAAATCCCTTTGCGGCACTTCCCGTCTGTACACAACAGAAGTGCTGGCCTCTGTCTTGGGATATGTGGCGCTGATTCCGGACAATATCGGATACGGTGCAACGGACAGCCTCACCATCGCCTATCAGATGAGCGGGAACAGCGCGCTGGTATCGGCCCACCTCAGGGAAGCGGCCAAGGAGTATCTCCAGGAGCATCTGGACAGGAAACTCCCCCGCAAGACCTTCCTCTTCGGTTATTCCTTGGGAGCGCCCAATGCCCTGGCCCTGGCCTGCCACTATACCGATAATCCGGAAAGCGACGTCCGCCTGAAAGCCGTCTGCCTGGGCAGCGGGGCCTATGACCCGGCGCTTGCCTTGGACCTGATTCTCCAGCGCGGGGAAATGAGCTATCTGTTCTTTCCCGGCATGGTCCGCAGCCTGAACAGCTGGCTGGATGCCGGACTGGACCCGTCCCAACTGTTTTGCGGAAGGGTGCTGGAGGACTATGAAACCATCACCCAGGGGCTGGACAGCCCCCTGGACCTGGCACAGGAATACGGCACGGATATCCATTCTTACATGCATCCCCATTTCTTCAACGGCCAGGAAAGCCCGGACATCCTCCGTTTGAAGGAGGCCTTGAAGTCCCTGTCCCTCCTTTCGGAAACCCTTCACCCCCTGCCGGCATCCGTGGAAGTGGTCCTGCGCCATTCTGCCGAGGATGACATCGTCCCCGTGGCCTGCACCGACGCCCTCTACCAGCTACTGAAAGCGCCCTGGCACCAGGTAACCTACCACAGGAACAAAAAAGGAACGCACTACGAAACCGCAGTGCGCTCCTTCATTGACTTAGCGTTGATTCTGCTGTAAATCAGGCCGATGGCTTACTGCTCGTCCGGACCCTGGTCCTGCGGACCGGGCTGCGGGCCGCCGCCGAAAGGACCCTGAGGACCACCCTGGAACGGACCCTGAGGGCCGCCCTGCGGGCCGCCCTGGGCCTGCTGGCCGGCCTGGTACATCTTTTCGAAGGCCTTGTTCAGGGCTTCGGAGTAGCGGTCGATATCGGCCAGGTTCTGGGCCTTTACGGCCTCCTTCAGCAGGTTGCAGTTGCTTTCCACTTCGGCCTTGATATCGGCAGGGACCTTGTCGCCGTTCTCCTTCAGGAACTTTTCGGCCTGGAAGGTGAGGGCGTCGGCGCTGTTGATCTTGTCGATGCGTTCCTTCTCGGCCTTGTCGGCGGCTTCGTTGGCCTTGGCCTCGTCCCGCATGCGCTGGATTTCGGCATCCGACAGGCCGCTGGAGGCCTCGATGCGGATGTGCTGCTCCTTGCCGGTAGCCTTATCCACGGCCGATACGTTCAGGATGCCGTTGGCATCGATATCGAAGGTAACCTCGATCTGGGGCACGCCGCGCGGTGCGGGTGCAATGCCGTCCAGATGGAAGATGCCTATCTGCTTGTTGTCCTTGGCCATGGGGCGCTCGCCCTGCAGCACGCGGATTTCCACGCCGGGCTGGTTATCGGCCGCGGTGGAGAAGATCTGGCTCTTCTTGGCGGGGATGGTGGTGTTGGATTCGATGAGCTTGGTCATAACGCCGCCCAGGGTTTCGATACCCAGGGAAAGCGGAGTCACATCCAGCAGCAGCACGTCCTTCACGTCGCCGGCCAGCACACCGCCCTGGATGGATGCGCCGATGGCAACCACCTCGTCCGGGTTCACGCTCTTGTTGGGCTCCTTGCCGAAGAAGTTCTTCACCAGCTCCTGTACGTAAGGGATACGGGTGGAACCGCCCACCAGGAGGACCTCGTCAATGTCGGAGGGGTTCAGATGTGCATCGCTCAGGGCCTGGCGGCAAGGGGCGATGGAACGCTGGAAGAGGGCGTCGGAAAGCTGCTCGAACTTGGAGCGGGTAAGGGTTTTGGCCAGGTGCTTGGGCACACCGTCCACCGGCATGATGTACGGGAGGTTGATCTCCGTGGAAGTCTGGCTGGAAAGTTCAATCTTGGCCTTTTCGGCGGCTTCCTTCAGACGCTGGAGGGCCATCGGGTCCTTCTTGAGGTCCACACCGCCGTTTTCGGCCGCAAACTCCTGGGCCAGCCAGTCGATGATCACCTGGTCGAAGTCGTCGCCGCCCAGATGGGTGTCGCCGTTGGTGGAAAGCACCTCGAACACGCCGTCGCCCAGCTGCAGGATGGAGATATCGAAGGTACCGCCACCCAGGTCGTACACAGCCACTTTCATGTCCTTGTCCTTCTTGTCAAGGCCGTATGCCAGGGCTGCGGCGGTGGGCTCGTTGATGATACGCTTCACGTCCAGGCCAGCGATGCGGCCAGCCTCCTTGGTGGCCTGGCGCTGGGAATCGCTGAAGTATGCGGGAACGGTGATAACAGCCTCCGTAACCTCCTGGCGCAGATACTCTTCGGCCGTCTTCTTCATCTTCTGGAGGATCATGGCCGATATCTCCTGCGGCGTATAGAGCTTGCCGCTGATGTCCACGCGCGGGGTATTGTTTTCTCCGCGGACCACCTTATAGGGGACGCGGTTGACTTCGGTGGTCACCTGGTCAAAGGTCTCACCCATGAAACGCTTGATGGAGAACACCGTGTTGTGGGGATTGGTGATGGCCTGACGCTTGGCCGGAGAGCCGATCTTACGCTCGCCGCCGTCGGTGAAAGCCACCACGGAAGGGGTAGTGCGCTGCCCCTCGTTGTTGATGATGACGGTAGGCTGGTTGCCTTCCATCACTGCGACACAGGAATTAGTGGTTCCCAGGTCGATGCCGATAATCTTACCCATAGTATTGATTGTTTACTTGTTTTACAAAAATAGGCGCCACCCGGTCTGGGTGACGCCATAGGATTATCGAACATCGTGCCAGCCGCCATTGGCTGACAATTTGGCAGAAGATGGTGTGTCAGAAGCGCCAGCCAAGGGTTAAAAGGGCGTCTACCAGGAAAGATTTCACTTCGATTTCCGGAGTAAGGATGCTTTCCCAGATATACTTGTCCTGATAACTCTCAACGTTGGGAGCGTAATAGTAATAATAAGGGATCAAATACTCGCTGGGAACGGTTCTGAGGCGGACGGCCATATCCATATAGAAATGTCCGCCGGAGGAATAGCCGGCACCCAGGGAGAAGGCATGCTTGAGCAGGGAGGCATAGTCCCGTTCCGCTCCGGTGGTGAGGTTATAGCCCGCACGCAGGGAAACGGAAGGGAGGACCTTCATTTCCAGGCCTGCCCGCAGCATATGGGAAATGCCCAGGACCTGCTGGATCTCCTTATTCTGCTCATAGAATGTCGATTCCACGAAGCCCACTTCCTCCGAAGTGTCGATGGCAAAGCGGTTGGCGCCATAGTTTACCATTTCATAATCTGCGCTCAGCACAGCCAGGGTGCCCAGGGAGAAGGCCAGGCCGGCGTTGAACCGCAGGGGTTCGCGCAGGACATAGCTCCACTGGTCTTCCGGCGAAGAGGCCGACGGATAGGCCTTGCCCGACAGGCTCACCTGTCCCTTATAACCGTAACGCTCCGTGATGTGCAGGATGGTGGGCGTCTGCACGGCCGCAGCCAGGCGCAGCGAAGGGAAGGGACGCCACAGGACGCCGGCCTTCAGATACAGGCCGGTGCCGGAAGCCCGGTAGTTATACTGCATGAGCAGGGAGGTGAAACGGGCCGTGGTACCGTCGGCATAGCCGATGGTGGGGAACTCGTTCTCGTTGGCCGGACTCTCCTGCCAATACTCCACCTGATTGTAATTAAGATTGGTTAAGCCCAGGTTGGCACCCAAATAGAAGCGGTCCGAGAAGTTGAGGGCGAAGTTCAGCAGGAAATCGCTCTTATAGCCGTTGGTCTGGCGTCCGTATTTCTGGAACACCGGAGCGGCCAGGCGGAAATTCCCCGCTTCGTCCCGCACTTCGGTGAGGGCGATGTATGCCCCGTCCATTCCTTCCACACCGCTGATCATGCCGCTGCGGTAGCCTACCATATCCCGCCACAAGGCCGGGGATTCGTACCAGTCCTGGCTTCCCAAAGCATATTCGGAGTAGCCGTCGGCCGATGAGGCCAGCGAAGCCGCAAAGGAATTATCCACGTTCACACCCGCCGCGTTGAAACGGGAGGTGAAATTGTTGGTGGAATTGAAGGAAAAGCCGAAGGCATAGCGCTTGAGTCCGCGGCGCCTGCCGGTATCCATGGAAGTGATATACGACAGATTGGGCATCTTGAGCCGCATGTAGCCTGTCCGGAACTGATCCCCGAAGCCGATGGGCTGGGTATCCCCCTCCAGGACGGTTCCGGTGGCGGAAGCCGACGAGAAGGTAAGGGCCGGTGTCAAGGAGAACTGGGAGTATGCGGCAACGGCCGACCCGGCCGGGTTGAAAACCAGGGTCCCGGGGTCTCCGCCGATGGCGGTTACGGCATTGCCCATGCCCACGGTACGGGCCGTACCACTATATACATTCTCCGAGAACAGCAGGGCGTCCTGCCAGTTCTGGGCAGCGGCCGGTACTACGGCCGCTACCATCAAAATGATGGTATATAATCTTTTCATTTTCTTGCTGCTCAATTAATTATCTACGACCACCGGAGGATCCGCCACCGGAGGAACGGCTGCCACCACCGCCGCCACCGCCGGAATAACCGCCGCCGGAAGAACGGCTGGAGGAGCTGCTGCTACCGGAATAACCACCGCCGGAGGAACGGCTGGAGGAGCTGCTGCTACCGGAGTAACCGCCACCGGAGGAACGGCTGGAAGAGCTGCTGCCACCGGAGTAGCCGCCGGAAGAGCGGGTGGAACTGCTGCTGCCGGCAGAACGGGCGGAACTGCCGGAAGAGGAGCTGCGATAGTTGCCGGAAGAAGAACCGGAACTGCGGTACGTACCGGAAGAGGAAGAGCCGGAGCGGGAACTGCCCACGGAGCCCGTGCTGCGCGTAGCCGAAGCGGCCCGGGAAGCGGAAGTGGCCCTGGATGCAGAAGTTGCCCTGGAAGCGGATGTGGCCCTTGAAGCGGACGTGGCCCGGGTGGCGGCAGAGCTGCTGCTGCGGTTCACGGACGAAGAGCGTACCGAAGTGCCTGTCCGCGATGCGGATGAGGAACGCGTGAGCACGCTGGTACGCGCCGAAGCATTACGGGAAACGGCAGAGCCGGAACGCACAGCTACGTTACCGTCCCGGTGACCCAGCTGGGCACCGCGGGAAGGCTCCCAACGATGGCCGATGGCGCCCCAGTTGTAATAATAGCCGGGATAGTAGCCATAGTAATACGGATAGTCCCAATAATAGCCGTAATAGCCATAGGGATAATAATACCAGGAACTGTAATACCAGGGGCTGTAATAACCGTACCAGGAGTTCCCGTACCAGTCGTAATACCAGGAATCATAGTACCAGGGATCGTATCCCCAGGCGCTGTAACGCCAGGGATAGTAACGCCAGGAGCCATAATACCAGGGACTGTACATGTAATAATTGCGGAAATACCAGGGGCTGTAGGCGAAGGAATAATTCCATGCCCAGGATGGCGTATCCTCTACGGTAATGATGGTATTGTCCTTGTTAAAACGGATGCTCTTGCCTGCGGGGACAACCAGGGTGTCGCCTCCGCTCAGGATATAAGCTTCGGACGACCGGCTGTCTGCAAGAAGATTGTCAAGCTGGTCCTGGGAAACCGTCGGCACCTGTTCCGCCACAGGGCGGACATAGATACCGTCATCGTAGGTCTGGGTCTGAAGCCCGCCCACGGTTGCGCAGGACAGAGCGGCAAAGGCACCTAGTGCATATGCCATAAATCTCTTTTTCATCGTCAGTACCTCCTTTTATCCAATAAAAATAAGTATCTTTGCGCCGGAATCTCCGGCTCACGGAACCTACATCAAAATCTGTACCCGTTTTCCGTGTTCAAGAGACAATAATAAGCACAAAAAAGAAAAAAAACAATAAAACTATGGCAAAAGAGGTTACAAAACGGGAAGAGAACTACTCCCAGTGGTACAATGACCTGGTTGTAAAGGCCGACCTGGCAGAGCAGTCCGCCGTACGCGGCTGCATGGTTATCAAGCCCTATGGATACGCCATCTGGGAAAAGATGCAGCGCATCCTGGACGACATGTTCAAGGCAACGGGCGTCAAGAATGCATACTTCCCCCTCTTCATCCCCAAGAGTTTCTTCAGCCGGGAGGCGGAACACGTGGCAGGCTTTGCCAAGGAGTGCGCGGTGGTCACCCATCACCGTCTGATGAACGACCCTAAGGGCAACGGCATCGTGGTGGACCCGGAGGCCAAGCTGGAAGAAGAACTCATCGTGCGTCCCACCTCGGAAACCATCATCTGGGATACCTATAAGAACTGGATCCACAGCTGGCGGGACCTGCCCGTGCTGTGCAACCAGTGGTGCAACGTGGTTCGCTGGGAGATGCGCACCCGCCTGTTCCTCCGTACGGCCGAATTCCTGTGGCAGGAAGGCCATACCGCCCACGCCACAGCCGAAGAGGCCGAAGCCCGCAAGCAGCAGATGGTGGATGTGTACGCCAAGTTCGCCCGTGAGGTGATGGCCCTGCCCGTGGTGGTGGGCCACAAGAGCCCCGGAGAGCGTTTCGCCGGCGCCCTGGACACCATGACCATAGAGGCCCTCATGCAGGACGGCAAGGCCCTGCAGGCCGGCACCTCGCACTTCCTGGGGCAGAACTTCGCCAAGAGCTTCAACGTCACCTTCACCAACAAGGAAGGCAAGGAAGAATTCGTCTGGGCCACCTCCTGGGGTGTTTCCACCCGTCTGATGGGCGCGCTCATCATGGCCCACGGAGACGACAACGGTCTGGTGCTCCCGCCCGCCCTGGCTCCCATCCAGGTGGTGATGGTTCCCATTTACAAGAGCGAGGAAGAGCGCAACGCCGTGCTGGACAAGATGTTCTCCCTCAAGAAAGTGCTGGAGGCCAAGGGGCATAGCGTGGAAGTGGACGACAGGGACACCCTGCGCCCTGGCTTCAAGTTCGCAGAGTGGGAACTGAAGGGCGTGCCGGTGCGTCTGGCCATGGGCCCGCGGGACCTGCAGAACGGCACCGTGGAAGTATGCCGCCGGGACACCCTGAAGAAGATCTCCGAACCCCTGGAAGGTCTGGAAGACCGCATCATCGGCCTTTTGGACGATATCCAGAAGGGTATTTACAACAAAGCCCTTGCTTTCCGGGACGCTTCCATCCGCAAGGTGGACACTTGGGAAGAGTTCAAGGAAGAAATTGAAAAAGGCGGTTTCCTGCTCTGCCACTGGGACGGCACCGCAGAAACCGAAGCCCGCATCCAGGAAGAGACCAAGGCAACCATCCGCTGCATCCCCGTGGACAGTGCCGTATGCATGGAAGAAGGCAAGTGCATCTATACCGGCAAGCCTTCCCACCAGCGGGTCCTCTTCGCAAGATCTTATTAATTATGAAAAGAGTACTAACCCTTTTAGCCATGCTGGCCACCCTGGCGGCATCGGCCCAGAATAACAATACCCAGGATATCATGGCAGCTGCCGCCGCCGCGCTCAGCGCTGCGGAAGATGTCCCCGTGAAGGAGGAGAAGCCCCGCTACTGGACCAACACCTTCCTCACCAACATCAGCTTTGGCCAAACCTACCTTAGCCAGTGGGCCGCAGGTGGCTACAGCAACATCTCCCTGGCCGGCAACGTGGACGCCAGCGCCAATTACGCCAAGGATAAACTGCTGGGTACCAACCGTCTCCAGCTGGACTACGGCTTCCTTTATTCGGCCGACAAGCCCATCGCCCAGAAGAACAAGGACCGCATCTACTTCGAGTCCAAGTGGGGCTACGAGACGCCGGTGAAAAACCTGGCCTATTCCGCCAGCTTCGACTTCAAGACCCAGTTCGGCAACAACTACAACTACAAGTCTCCCTCGGACGCCCTGTTTGAGAAGTATCCGGACAACCCTTCCGCCGCCTGGCGGGAGGCTGCCAAGAACAACCTCAAGTCCGGCTTCTTCGCTCCCGCCTACATCAATCTGGGCGTGGGTGTGCTATGGACGCCGGCCCCGTGGTTCTCCCTCAACGTGGCCCCCATCTCCGGCGGCGGCGTTATAGTGAGCATCCCGGAACTGCGCAAGACCTACGGCATGGACCTGTTGGAAGGGACGGAAGACCAGTACAAGAGCTGGCGTCTGGAGTTCGGTACCCAGATCAAGGCCGATATGGCCTGGGTAATCAACGACGTATTCTCCTACGCCACCCAGCTCACCCTGTTCTACAACTATCTTACTCCCAAGGTGGAACCCCGTATCACCTGGGACAACAAGATAATCTGGAAACTGGCCAAATACTTCGCACTCACCGTTTCCACCAACATGATCTACGACCCGCGCGTACTTGTACGCGACACGGACGGAGACGGCAAGGGTGACGTAAAGGGTGTACAGTTCAAGGAATTCCTGGAGTTCGGTTTCACCTATACCCTTACCAACAAGAAATAGGAAATGTTGCTCCTGGCAGTAAGCGGAGGCATCGATTCGGTATGCCTCACCCGGAAGGTCCGTCTGGAAGGCGGGCCTTTCGCAATCGCTCACTGCAACTTCGGGCTGCGGGGAGAGGAAAGCGATGCCGATGAGGCTTTCGTCCGCTCGCTGGCCCGGTCCCTGGATGTTCCCATCCATGTAAAACGATTCGATACGGAGGCGTATGCATCGGCCCAGGGAATCAGTGTGGAAATGGCGGCCCGGCGGCTCCGTTACCACTGGTTCGGAGAACTCTGCTGGGAATTCGGATACGCCGGCGTGGCGGTGGCCCACAATGCCAACGACAATGCGGAAACGCTGCTGCTCAATTTGTTACGCGGAACCGGCATTCGCGGCATCCTGGGCATGAAGGCCGAAGGCTTTATCCCGGACCCGGAATTTGGGGACATTCCCCTGCTGCGCCCGCTGCTGGGCATGACCCGCGCAGAAATAGAAGCCTATGCCAAAGAGCAGGGGCTAAGCTGGCGGGAAGACAGCACCAACGCCTCCACAAACTACAAACGGAACAAGATCCGCAATCTGGTGTTTCCTGTGTTCCGGGAAATCAATCCCCGCTTCGTAGAAACCCTCAACCGGGACATGGAGAGGTTTGAATCCGAAATCTCTCCCCTTTTGGACCAAGTCCAGGCCAGTTCTGGACTTAGTCCCATTTCAGGGGGTGGACCAGGTCCAGCAAGTGTGCCCCCGAGAGCCCTAGAAGGCAAAAGTGGTGGACTTGGTCCAGGAGGAAAAAGTGGACCAGGTCCAAATTGCGGGTGGACCAGGTCCAAAAAAGGGATGGACCAAGTCCAGCCGGGCTGGGAGGCCATAGAAGAAGAGTGGGACGGAAGCAAGGAGGTGAAGCAGCCGGAAGGGATGCTCATCCTGGATGCCGACAAGGCTGGGGAGCTGGTGGAAGGCCGATGGGAAAGCGGCGACTGGATCCGTCCGCTGGGCGCACCGGGCAGGAAGAAAATGCAGGACTGGTTCACGGACCATCACATCCCGGCCGATGAGAAACCTTTCGTGGTGCTGTTCAAAAGCGCCCGGGACCCGCATCACGTCCTGGCCGTTGCCGGCTGCTGCATAGACCATTCCGTACGCGTTACAAAAACCACCCGCCGCATCATTCGCATATCCGCGAAAAATGATTAAATTTGTAGGATATAAAAAAAGATATATAAATAGTTAACAATATGAATCGCAAAGTACTTCTCATGATCCTGGACGGCTGGGGTGAAGGCCGCCACGACTATTCCAATGCCATCTGGGCACAGGGCACTCCCAACATTGACGCCCTCCGGGCCAAATATCCCTACGGCCATCTGCAGGCTTGCGGCGAATACGTGGGCCTGCCGGACGGCCAGATGGGCAACTCCGAGGTGGGTCACATGAACCTGGGTGCCGGTCGTGTGGTATATCAGGACCTGGTGAAGATCAATATCGCCTGCCGGGAGCACAAACTCCTGGAAAACAAAGAGATAAAGGCCGCTTATGAGTATGTGAAGACCAGCGGCAAGAAGCTGCACCTGATGGGCCTCACCTCCCATGGCGGCGTGCACAGCAGCCTGGATCACGTGTACGAGTTCCTGCGTGTGGCCAAGGAAGAAGGCCTGGACAAAGTATACGTGCACGCCTTCATGGACGGCCGCGATACGGATCCCCGCAGCGGCCTGGGTTTCGTGAGGGAGCTGGAAGAGAAGATGGCCGAAACCACCGGCAAGGTGGCCTCTGTCTGCGGCCGCTTCTATGCCATGGACCGCGACAAGCGCTGGAACCGCGTGAAGGAAGCCTACGACCTCCTGGTGGAAGGCAAGGGCGCCGCGTTCGCATCGGCCCAGGAGGGCATCCAGGCCAGTTATGACGCCGACGTTACGGACGAATTCATCAAGCCCATCGTGGTTACGGAAAACGGAAAGCCCGTTGCAACCATTGAGGAAGGCGACGCCGTAATCTTCTACAACTTCCGCAACGACAGGGCCCGCGAGCTCACCGCCGCCCTCACCCAGAAGGACATGCCGGAGGAAGGGATGCACACCCTCCCGCTGTACTACTGCTGCCTTACCCCCTACGACGCCTCCTTCACCGGCGTACATATCCTCTTTGACAAGGAACTGGTGCAGGACACCCTGGGAGAGACCGTCTCCAAGGCCGGAAAGCATCAGCTGCGCATTGCAGAAACGGAGAAATACGCCCACGTGACCTTCTTCTTCAACGGCGGCCGCGAGACCGTGTTCGAGAATGAGGACCGCATCCTGGTCAATTCGCCTAAAGTGCCCACCTACGATATGCTGCCGCAGATGAGCGCTCCCGAGGTGGCCGAGAAACTGATCGACCAGATCCGCAGCGAGAAGCAGGATATGATCATCCTCAACTTCGCCAACGGCGATATGGTCGGCCATACCGGCGTCTATACCGCAGTTACCCAGACCGTCGCCTGCATCGACAAACTCGTCGGCCGTGTGGTCGAAGAGGCGATCGCACACGACTATGTCGTGCTGCTGACCGCCGACCACGGCAACGCTGACTTCGAGGTCAACGCCGACGGCAGCCCCAACACCGCCCACTCGCTCAACACAGTGCAGTTCGTGGTGATCAACGCCGGCGACGAGGTCAAGGCTGTAAAGGACGGTGCCCTGTGCAACGTCGCACCGACCATCCTCAAACTGATGGGCATCCCTCAGCCCGCCGCCATGACGGCCGAGCCGCTGATCTAGTCTCACGTCGCGGGGATTGTCCCTGAAAACGTCCTGCTCTGCAGGACCCCTCCCAAGCCGGCTTGGGCCCCTCCCTTTTATGTTGCCGAGGGTGGCACAGTTTTCAGGGACAATCCCCGACTCCGCCCGACATCCGCCGTGTATAAGTTCAAGCCGATACTCAAGACTCTGGTGTGGGGGACTGAGAACTGGGTGCTCTCTGGAGTGCCCGGTTCGGAGTCCGTCGTCGCCGAGGGTCCGGAGGCCGGCAGAACCCTTAGTGAGGTTTACGGCGGAGAGTTCCCCTTACTGATCAAATTCATAGACGCGCATCAGGACCTGAGCATCCAGGTACATCCTGACGATGCCCTGGCTGCCGTGCGCCACCACTGCAAGGGCAAGACCGAGATGTGGTACATCATCGGCGCATCGGAGGGCGCGCACCTCTACTCCGGCCTGGCCAAGGCCATCACGCCGGAGGAGTACGCGCGCCGCGTCACCGACGGGACCATCACGGACGTCCTGGCAGACCACAAGGTCGCGCCCGGCGACGTGTTCTTCATCCCCGCCGGCCGCATCCACGCCATCTGCGGGGGCTGTTACCTCGCCGAGATCCAGGAGACTTCAGACATCACCTACCGCATCTATGACTACAATCGCCCGGGGCTGGACGGCAAACCGCGGCAACTCCATACCGAGCAGGCCAAGGACGCTATCGACTTCAAGGTCTACGACGACTATAAGACCCACTATGAACGCCGCGCCGGTGAACCCGTCCAGATCGTGAAGTGTGAGCAGTTTACCACCACGCTTTTCGAACTCAACGAGCCTTATGAAGGCCCGGTCCCGGGAATAATGGAAATGCAGTCCGTTCGGGGCATAGGAGGCCATCACTGCGGTGTCGCCGGAAGCGGCCGCTGGTGCACGGTCATCTGCGCCGGAGGCGCCGGGACCGTGAACGGCGCCGCCGTCCAGGAAGGCGAGGCCGTCCTTCTGACGCCCGCCGAAACAGAACTGAGGCTCGCCCCCTCCGCCCCGTCCCTCCGCCTTCTCGTCAGCTACTGCTGATCGGCCCTCTCCTTCGGCCCTCTCCTTCGGCCTCTCCTTCAGTCCTCTCTTTCGGCCTCTCCTTCGCCCCTCTCTTTCGGCCCTCTCCTTCGGCCTCTACTTCAGTCCTCTCTTTCGGCCTCTCCTTCAGCCCTCTCCTTCGCCTTTTCCTTCGGCCTCTCCTTCAGCCCTTTCCTTCGGTCCTTCTGTTACCGGTCAACCTCCTCGACCGTTCGGAAATCCTCCTCCACCGACCTGGAGCGAAAACGGCCTTTTCACTCCCGTTTGCCGAGAAAAGTGTCGGTTGGGAGCGGAATAACCTCTTTCACTCCCGTTTGATGGGAGATAGTGGTGGTTGGGAGCAGAAACGCCGTTTTCGTTCCCAAATGGGAGA